>Ga0265296_1000435_pt1 | contig 65616 bp, 54 predicted proteins | sample MunlanPumphouse1_FD_189073 | JGI IMG/M metagenome (GOLD analysis project Ga0265296, IMG submission 189073) | Groundwater microbial communities from a municipal landfill in Southern Ontario, Canada - Pumphouse #1 | ecosystem: Environmental > Aquatic > Deep subsurface > Groundwater | place...
ACTCGATGGGTATCACCCAGCACACGACCGGTGTCGACAACGTCAAATCGGTTGCAAATCTCCAGATGCTGACCGGCAACCTCGGAAGACCCGGCACGGGTATCTGCGCACTGCGTGGCCAGAACAACGTGCAGGGCGCCTGCGACATGGGAGCGCTTGCAAACGTGTACTCCGGGTACCAGTCGGTTATCGTTCCCGACATGAAGAAGAAGATGGAGACTGCATGGGGCTGTGAGATTGCCGAAGGAAAGGTCGGACTGACCGTCACCAAGCTGATCAATGTTCTTGCAGATGAACCCGGCAAGATCAAGGGCCTGTATATCATGGGTGAGAACCCGATGATCTCCGATCCGGACCTTCACCATGTTGAGAAAGGATTAAAGAACGCCGAGTTTATCGTCGTTCAGGATATCTTCCTGACCGAGACTGCACAGCTTGCACATGTAGTGCTCCCGGCAGCCTGTTTCGCCGAGAAAGACGGCACCCAGACATCAACCGAACGCCGTGTCCAGAAGTGGAGAAAAGCACAGGACCCACCGGGACAGGCAAAGGCCGACTGGCAGATTATTTCCGAGCTCGGAGCAGCAATGGGATATGCAAAGCAGTTCCCCTACAAGAGTGCAGAGGAGATCTTTACCGAGGTTTCAAAGGTTACGCCGTCCTATGGCGGCATGAGCTATGCACGGCTCGAGAAGCCCGAAGCACTCACCTGGCCCTGCCCGGCCGCAGATCACCCGGGAACCCCGATCCTGCACAAGGAGAAGTTTACCCACCCGGACGGTCTAGGTATCTTCACCCCTATCGAGTTCAAACCCCCGGCAGAAGTCCCGGACAAGGACTACCCGCTCATCATGACCACCGGGCGCTGCATCTGGCAGTGGCACACCGGTTCGATGACACGCCGCTCAGAGAGTCTCGAGCGCGAGGAGCCCACGGGCTGGGTTGAGATCAACCCCGAAGATGCAAAGGCACTGGACATCAAGGACAAGGAAATGGTCAGGGCAATCACCCGCAGAGGAGAGATCAAGATCGGCGCTCGCGTTACAAAGGACATCAAGAAAGGCGTTGTCTTCATGCCCTTCCACTATGCGGAATGCGCTGCAAACCTGCTCACCAACAATGCCCTCGACCCGGTTGCATCAATTCCTGAGTTCAAGGCCTGTGCTGTGAGAATTGAAAAGATACCGGTGGTGAAGTAACATGGCAAAGAAAGGCGATATGCTCTACGCATGGACCAATGACGCAGCTATCAAGGAGAAAGCAGAGCTCGGTGGCGCTGTCACCGCACTCTGGAAATTCGCGCTCGAGTCAAAAGCAGTCGATGCAGTCCTTGTTATCACCAAGGGTGCTGACCTCTACGATGCACAGCCGGTCCTGATTAAGGATCCAAAGGAACTCGCAAAAACCGCCGGCTCCCTCCACTGCGGTACCCTCCTGCTGCCAAAATATGTCAAAAAATACCTTGACGGCGCAAAAAACATGAAGATCGGTGTGACTGTCAAGGGCTGCGATACCATGGGCTTTATTGAGCTTGCCCGTCGCAAACAGATCAACTTAGACAACATCACCATGATCGGTGTCAACTGCGGGGGTTCGGTCAGCCCGATCTCTGCACGGAAAATGATTGCCGACAAGTTCGGTGTTGACCCGGACAAGGTCCACAAGGAAGAGATCGACAAGGGCCAGTTCATCATCGAGTACGAAGGCGGTCACAAGGGCATCTCCATTGACGAACTCGAAGAAGCAGGTTACGGCCGGCGCAGCAACTGCCGCCGCTGCAAGTATAAGATCCCCCGCCAGGCAGATCTCGCCTGCGGTAACTGGGGTGTCATCGGAGAGAAAGCCGGCAAGGCAACTTTTGTTGAAGTCTGCTCCGACAAGGGTGCAAGACTCTTTGACGGTGCGGTAAAATCCGGGGTCCTCGCGGCCGAAACAGCCAACCCGAAAGGACTTGAGATACGGGCAAAAGTCGAAGGTGCCATGCTCAAGCTCGGAGAGAAATGGCGAAAGAAGGATTTCACCGCTCTTGGGGCCAAAATGTGGGAGACCATCAACAAGGAGACCTCCCGGTGCATCAAGTGTTATTCCTGTATTGAGAACTGCCCGGTCTGTTTCACCGCAGCTGAAGCACTGACAAAGGGCTCTATCATGGTAAAACCCGGAGAGCTCCCCCCGAACCCGATGTTCCACATGAGGCGGTTTGCCCATATCTCGGATTCGTGTATCAACTGCGGTCAGTGCGAAGAACTCTGTGCAATGGATATTCCGCTTGCACTCTTCTCGCATGCAATCCGCGTTGAGGGGGACACTACCTTCGAACCAAAGCTGGGGAAAGCAACCTACAGCAATTAATTTTTTACCCGGAGGAATCTCACAAAAAGAGTTCAGTTCCGGGAAAAAACAGGACATCTCTCTCAAGAATAATACCGTACGTGAGTTTGAGTGCCGGGACATTACTCGCCTCTTGTCCCGGCATGCGACCCCCCAAAATCCCATTTATTCGCTTAAAACCGGAACATCAAAGTTCCCTTCTGTTTTTTAGGATATTTTTCGATGCTGAACCTGGAGGCTGGTCAGATCACGCGTGGCGGTTCAGCCGGGTTCCGGTGTTGAGGGGGCGCCCCGGGCCTATGATAATCGTGAGACGGGGCAACCATACGCCGTTTTTTCCGGGCTTGAACATCGTACCGGCAGGAGAAAATCCAGCCGTAAAAATGGCGATATTTTTGCACCGGAAGAACAATATCATATTCAGAGGAGGCTAAAAACCATTCAGTTGCCGGCAAGAAAAATGCGGGATTATCAACGAAAACGCAAAGGTCGTATCATTCATACCGGATTAGAGGTCTGGCTTTTTAGCAACGGGAAGGGGTGCACCTGATGGAATACCAGTTTGAACGGACGGACACTGCTGCCCTGTTCATTCTCGAAGGGCGGATTGACTCTTCAGGATCCCTTCAGCTCGACTCAGCAATGAAAGAGCGGCTCGTTCCTGCCGATCGTGCGGTGCTCTTTGATATGACCGGTGTATCGTATATGAGCAGTGCAGGAATCCGGGTCTTCTCGGGCCTCGAGAAACTGCTCCGGGAGAGAAACGGGCACCTGCTTCTCTGTGCAGTCCAGCCGGCGGTGGTAAAAGTCCTTGAGATCACCGGTTTCAACCGGATTTTCACACTCTGTTCCACGAGAGACGAGGCATTGCACCGGTGCCGCCTGGCAAAAAGCCCTGCAGAGATCGGGGAGGAAATAGCCCTTGAAAAAGCAGCCCATACGCGACTTTCTGTTGAATCCTTCCCGGACCACCCGGCAGTCCTGAAGCTCACCGGCTCCGGAGAAAAAATCTGCGCAGGAATTCTCAATCCCGAAGATCTCGTGCCCCGTATCTTTGCTCCCGATGAGTACTCCTTAGGTATCGGTGCCCCGGGAGAATCAGCAGCAGAAAGTTTTCCCGACCGGGGGGTACTCCTTACAACGGGAAATGCAATCTTCTGGCGACCGTTTGGGAGTTCTGATCCCCCGGATTTTCTTATTCCCCGGAAAGATGCTCCCCGGATCCTGCTGAATACCGCATTCTCCATCGCAGTAGACGGGCAGTTCCATGAGATACTTGTCGCCGAACCGGTCCGGCCGGAGGGAGTCAGTCTTTCTGACCTTTTCTCTGACATCATAGCACATGCAAAAGCCACACGAAAAGACTGCCCGCCGATCATCAGCGTCGTTATGTATGCGGGTATCAGCGATCTGGCCGGAACAACGGCGACCTGCATCACTAAAAACAATACGAGCTCATCCCCGCTCCCCAAGGACCGGACGCTGGTCTCGTTTGGCATCGGTATTGATACCACAGCCGACCTGTCGGCCTATAACCGGGAAACACTCGATGCTATCCTCTGCCAGAACGGGCCGGGTCAGGAGGAGAAGAACCTGTTCCTGTACCAGTCCGGCCTGATTTTTGGAACTCCTCCCGCGTTCACAACCCGGGACATCACCCGGCTCGTTACGACAACAACCGGGCAGGAACCCTGCATTGACCTCGTCCGGCTCTCTTCTGATACACTATTGTCCCGGGCAGTGCTCGGGGTCTGCTACATCTCCGCAATCGAGCATACTGACCGGATGCCGGTCCGCATCAGGGGAGAATGCCCCGGGTGGAACCGGACCTTTGAGACAATCACCCGCTGGCTGCATCCCGGGTGCCGGGATGTTGAACTTATTCCCCTGACAGGTGGCTTTTCCGGTACGCTCGTATTCCGGATCAATGCACGGGACAACCGGGGCAAACTGATGATGCCGCTTGTCATGAAACTGGGGGAGTGGCCGCTTATCGAGGCTGAGATCCGCGGATATACCGAGCATGTGAAACGTTACATCCAGAACAATGCGACCCAGATCATTGAGACAGAACGGATCGGGGACTACGGCGGCATTCTCTACAATTTCGTGGGGATCCGGGGGGTGGAGAGTAAAATATTCTCCTTAGAAGACTACTACCTGTCCCACAAGCCAGATGAAATCCTGCCGGTCTTTGACTCGCTTTTCCGGGTAGTTCTCCAGGGATGGTACGGGGAGCCAAAGAAGAAGGAGATCCCCCTGTACCAGGAATACAACCGGTTCTGGAAATACAACCTGATACGGGAATATGCGGCATCGCATTTTGGTGCTACACCGGACCAGGAGGAGATCGAACTCCCATTCGGCATCGGAAGATCCACAAACCCACTCTGGTTTGTTGAGACGGTCATACCCGGCCGGTTATCGCACAAATTAACCGTCTACGAGAGTTCGGTGCACTGCGACCTGAACATGAAAAATGTCCTGATGGATGAGACAAAGAACATGTGGCTGATCGATTTTGCCGATACCAGGTACTCGCATATCCTGCGGGACATCATCAAGCTCGAGGCAGTCATAAAAGGCGAGATGGTCCCGGTCAACTCCCGCAGGACACTTGAGGACCTCTCAAAGATGGAAAAGGTGTTTCTCTCTGCACGGTCACTCTCCGACATCCCCCTGCTCCCGGAAACTATCGATGACCCGGCCATGAAAAAAGCGTTCCTGGTTGTGCAGGAGCTGCGGCGGCATGCCAACCGGATCACGCTTGAAGATGATGACATCACGCAGTACTATCTCGGCCTGTTGCCATATACCCTGAACCTGCTCTCCTATATTTCCGTTAATGAATACCAGAAAGAGTACGGGTGGATCGCTTCATCGCTCATCTGCCAGCGTCTCATGGAAATGGGGAAGTGAGAGCGAGGCCGGGTTATAAAGGGCAAGGTTTTTCGTGAAGAAACCCGATTACCATTCATGAGAAAATCCGCCCTGCGATACGCATTCCTGTTCCTTGCAGTATCCCTTGTGGCCGGCATGGTCTTTTGTGCCGGCTGTACAACTACGCAGCCAACTACACAACAGAAGACCGGAAAACTCGATGGTTTTGATGATTTTGTCACCGCCAAAATGGGAGATTACGAAGTGCCGGGTGCCGTTGTCGGGATTGTCGAGAACGATACCGTTGTATACCTCAAAGGATTCGGCGTCCGGGAGCTTGGGAAACCGGAGAAGATCGATCCCGACACCCGTTTCCAGATTGCATCGGTGTCCAAGTATGTTACCGGGGCATCAATCGGCAGCCTGGTCGATGAAGGAAAACTGGACTGGGACACGCCGGTTGTGACATACCTGCCGGGCTTTGCGCTGAAAGACACGTACGCCGGAGAGCACGCGACCCTCCGCGACCTGCTCGCCCACCGCACCGGCTTCAAGCATTTTGACGGCGACCTGCTGGGCAGGCTCGGGTACTCGAACAAGGAGATGCTGTACCGGATGCGCTACTTAACCCCGGGCACCAGTTTCCGGGAGAAGTACATTTACTCGAATGCGGGTTTCTTCATTGCCGGGGAAGCCGCGGCAAAAGTAGACAACCGGAGCTGGGAGGACTTAACGGATGCCCGGATCATAAGGCCGCTTGGCATGACACGGTCAGGGGCACACCCGGAGACCCTCTACCTTGATGACAACCATTTCTACGGCCACGGCGGTGCCCCGGGGGATGTCCATACCATAGCATTTGAAGAAGCAGGTTTCCCCGCTGCAGGCCAGGTGGTCTCAACCGGCCGGGATATGACGCAGTACCTGCGGATGATGCTTGCCGATGGTTCGATTGACGGAAAGCAGGTCCTCACCCCGAAGACCGTACAGGAAATCCACGCCGCAAGCCTTGTCGCCCCGCACAGCGGGCCCTTAAACGACTTAAACGGGGCTGTGGGTCTCGGCTGCGACTCGTACCATTTCCTGGACCAGCGGGTCATCGAGAAGAACGGGGCGCTTGACGGAGTCCGCTCAATCGTGATCCTCATCCCCGGGAAAAAGACCGGCCTTGTCGTCATCGCAAACAAGCAGCTGACGGTTTTCCCCGAGGCGATCCGGGATGAGTTCCTTGAGCGGTATATCGGGAAGAGCGAAGTTGACCTGCAGGCTAAAGAGAAGGTCAACCAGCAGGGATGGAACTCGCTCATTAAATCCGTTGAACGACCCGCAGATGCAAAACCTGCAACGATCGCCCCCGCTGTCATCGCAGGAGCATACAAAAACGACCTGTACGGCACGATGCTGGTGAGCGAGGGCGCGGATGCCATGAACATGACATTCCAGCTTGGCCCGAACAAGTACCCGGGCACCCTCATGCACGTGACGGAGAATACCTGGTACTTCTCGTTCCCGAATCCGGATGACCAGGTCGGTTATCTCACATTCAAGACCAGTACACCGGGAGCAGTCATCGGATTTAATTCAGAGGAGATCGGCCCGTTCTCAAGGGCGTAGGAGATCTTCATGGTAAAAGGAAATGAGGGACCATGATGGGGAAGATTGCAGGTTTTATTATTGTAATTTTTATCTGTACTGAGGGTTGACTGAGATACCTGTGGTAAGATGCCAACGGGTCATTCCCTTCTTTTTACAGAGACACCTCCCCAGTCTTCCCGGCATGATCACAAGAAAGAAATGCCGGAAAAGATACCGTATCATCCATGCGCAAGGGAGCTGGTAATATTCTGAAAAATCCCACACCAATCATCATTGCAGGACTCATCTGCATCGTCCTCATTGCCGGCTGTGTCTCGTCCCCCGCAGGCCAGTCAGCGGAAGTCCGGACTCTGAACATGCCTTCAGGAACCACCGGGGTAAAAGACCTCAACCCAATCATCCCGCAATTCGATGCGTATGCCGGACAACTCTTCAGTAAAAGCAGGGTCCCGGGAATGGCAGTTGCTGTCGTAAAAGACGACTCCGTCATCTACCTCCGCTGTTTTGGGGTTAAGAACCTCACGACCCGGGAGCCGGTCGGTCCTGATACCCGCTTCCAGCTCGCGTCCATCTCTAAGACCTTCTCATCCGCTTCGATCGCATCTATGGTTGGCAGGAAAGAACTCTCGTGGGATGACCGGGTTGCCCCCCTGTATCCCGGCTTCCGGCTCTCCGACCCGTGGGTGTCTGACCATGTCACCATCCGCGACCTCCTCATGCACCGGACGGGACTTCCTGCCTATGGCGGCGATGAACTCCAGGAGATCGGGTACAACCGCTCAGAGATCATCAACAAACTCCGCCTGGTGCCGCTGACAGGGGATTACCGTTCATCCTACGCGTATTCAAATATCGGCATAACCTCGGCAGCAGAAGCAGCCGCAGGGAAAGCTGGGATGTCGTGGGAGGACCTCGTTGACGATCGGGTGATCGTTCCTGCAGACCTTACGAACACGAGCGCACGATTCGCGGACTTCGAGAGCGCCGCAGACCGGGCAGATACTTACTCCATGATGAACGGGACACCGGTGGCGGGCCCGCTCTTAAACGATGACGTGAACAGTCCCGCAGGAGGAGTGAGCTCCACGATCAATGATATGACACGGTACGCCCGGCTCCAGCTGAATGAGGGGAGTATTGATAGCAGGCAGATCATTGATGCCGCGGCCATCAAAGAAACCCACCGTCCGCAGAACATCATGAAGACCACCAGCACCAGTATTACGGCCTATGACCTCGGGTGGGAGACGGTTGCCGAGAACGGGAGAATACGGGTTGAACACGGAGGGGACCTGACAAGCGGGGTCTCTACGTACATCACGTTATATCCTGAAGAGAAGATGGCCATTGTTGTCCTTACAAACGGCTTTCCGGGCGGGCATGTCCTCAAAAAAGCGGTGATCAACGGTTGGGATGACCTGTACTTTACCGGGGCGGTCCAAAAGGACTGGTACAGCGAGATTGAGGCGGGGGTTGCCGCTGCAATGAAACCCGGCGCCTCGGCTGCCGGCCCTCTCGAACAGCTCCCGCCTGCACCGTTGGGTGCACAACCTTCCCGGCCCCATGCAACCTACCAGGGTTCGTACTCCCAGGACTATTACGGCATACTGCGGGTTGAACCGGATGAGGGCGGACTCCGGCTGTATGCCGGCCACCTTGAAGAACCGTTTTTCCTTGTGCCCTATGACGGGGACACGTTCAGTGAAAAGGGGACCGGAACCGCGGTGAATTTCACTACCGGCAGCAACGGGACAGTCACGGGCGTCCATGTTGCCATGTTCGACCACCCGTGGATCAAGGCGGACTTTGTAAAGGCCACCTCCTGATTTTTGCCAGATATGCCCGGGCGAGTGCACAGGCAGGGGGATCAACCCTGCGCGAAGTATTCCAGGTAAAAACCCGCAGGATCAATTCCCGGTTCGCGGTCTTTATATCCACTGCATCCCAATGCTCAAATAACTGCTTGTAGAAATCATTTGGAAAACTCTGACGTTCTCGGGGGCTTTTTCCCCCGCCACTGGGGCACCCCCCATTGCGATGACAACGTATTACCTGTAACCTTACCCGGGCTATCGCACTGCGCCCATCCCCCAACGGGGGACTGGTGGCGCAAGAGGGGGGCAATATATAATAAAAAAAAGTTTTCTACAGAGCACAAATAACAACTGACAAAAAGAAAAGGGTTTTGAGAATGACTGATATACAATCCGCACAATCAACGCTCGCGAGGCTCGTACTGTTCATGGTCTGCCTTGCGATCGCTGGCAGCGCTATTGTAGGAGCCTATTATGTTGCCGTGAACCTTCCGGCCCAGAAAGGGCTGACGGCTCCTGATAATGGCGTAAAGGCTGGTCAGAACAGATGCGAGATCTGCAAAGCCAACTGTGAAAACAAACCAGACCTTTATACCTGCCTGGCCTCCTGTATAATCTGATAATGCATCTTTTTTAGAACCGGTACCATCACAAAGGTATGAACACACAGAAAAGCAGGTGCGGGCGCCATGGACACCATTATTTGCCATTTCCGGCTCTGTTGAAACAGGCATGCACCAATCCGTTCACACCCGTTTTAAAAACCACATTTTTCAATCAGGAATTGGGGATTCTGCGTTCACCTATCTGCTGGCGCCACATTGCATAATACAAACCCTTTTGATCAAGAAGACTCTGGTGTGAACCGGTCTCAACGATCTTTCCCGCCTCCATGACATAGATCACATCTGCGTGCAGTATGGTAGACAGTCGATGAGCTATCAAAATAGTTATCTGGTCCCCACTCGTGGAAATATCCCGGATCGTATTGGTGATATCCTCTTCGGTCAGCGAATCGAGTGCCGAAGTCGCTTCATCAAAGATCAACAGGCGGGGATGACGCAGCAAAGCCCGGGCAATGGAGATACGCTGCTTCTCCCCTCCGGACAGCATCATACCACCTTCCCCGATGAGCGTCTCAATACCAGGGGCAGAACGGCTGAGTATCCCGTCACACGAAGCTTTGTGCAATACATCCAGGATTTGCTCATCGGTCGCATCCGACATCACGAACAGGAGGTTTTCCTTTATCGTGCCCGAGAACAACTGGGAGTCCTGCGTTACGAGACCTATCTGCCTGCGCAACGGGTTAAACCTGATAAGTGCTGAGGGCTCACCGTTAAAATATATCTCCCCGCTGTCAGGCCGGTACAATCCCGCCAGGAGCTTCATGAGCGTTGACTTGCCTGCACCGGAAGGACCGACAAACGCGATCGTCTCACCGGTCCTGACGTGGAAAGAAATCCCGTCAATCGCGTTGTAACTGGCAGTCTTGTGACGGAAGACAACGTCTTCAAAACGGATATCGCTAAGCTCGTCAATCTCGATCGGGTTTTCCGGCCGTTCCTCAATCCGCTTCTGCATCAGCTGGTGAAAATTACTGACGGAAGCTTCGACCTCGCGGTAATTCACGATGATGGCACCAAGGTCCTGCAACGGAACAAAGATGATAGCGGTGATGAACTGCATCGAGACCAGTTCCCCCGTGGTAAGGACGTTACGGAAGATTAACCAGAGGAGGATGAATAATATCGACTGCTTCAGGATGGAGAGCGTCGATCCCTGGAAAAACGTCAGCATCCGGACGCGTTTTACTTTCATCATCTCCAGGTTGAAGATCTTTAAATTCTGTTCCCGAATCCTCCTTATCTCGGGGAAGGTGAGGCCAAGACTTTTCACGAGCTCGATGTTCCGGAGGGATTCGGTGATCACCCCCGAGATCTCAAACGTTTCCCGGTTGATCTCTTTCTGCGTTGTCTTGATCTTTTTTGAGAGCAGCCAGGTGAGCGATCCAAGCACGAGGATACCAATGACAAACACCGGTACCAGGAGCCAGTTCTTGGTGAGGGAATACGCGATGAGAAAACCAATGCCCACAAAAGCGGAGAAGAGGACATTGATGAAGGAATTGAAGAAGGTCTGGGTATCCGACCGCACTTTCTGCAATATTGATAACGTCTCGCCGCTCCGCTGGTCCTCGTACTCGTCATAGGAGAGGCGGAGCGTCTGCTCCAGTCCGTCGTTGTAGATCTGCATGCCGAACTGCTGCACGGCAAGGCGGGCGAAATAATCCTGGAACGTTTTTGCAAACCGGGCGAGCACCGCGATCACTACGGCCACTCCCAGCCAGAAAAGCACCCCCGCAACCAGTGCATTTTCCGAAATGTGATTCGGGTTTAAGGCATAATCATCGATGATCATGCCAAAAATAATCGGGTCGACAAGGTTCAGCAGCTGGCTGATGCCCGCTAAAACGAGAGCGACAACGATAAGCCACTTCTGCGGCTTTAAATATTTCCAAAGGATCATCATTATTCTGGCAAACCGGCATTGTTTCTTTTTGTCATATATATTTGATGGCGTGTAAAAAAAGGGTCTGGCAAATTGCCGGCAAGGCCCCATCCGTCCCCGCTAAAGCAGAGAGGCTGGCCCTGCCTTTTTTGGTAAAACCTAAGAAACGCAATTAAAAAAACCTATTATCCATCATCGCACACCTGATAGCGCATGATTGATTCCGGCAAACCTGTTGTAGAGGATACCGAAGAGAACCGGCAGCTCTGCAGGAAGTACTGCATAAACTGCCAGAACTACAAGCGTCATTCCCTTGAAAAATACCAGCCCACCGAACTCTTCTGCTCACGCGGGCAGTCATCAGCCACGTCGATGAAAATTATAGGATGTTTCTGCCCGGCCTGCGAGCTCTTCACAAAGCACCATCTCCGCGGAGGATATTTCTGCGTCAGGCGCTAGACGAATTTTCTTTTTCTTTTGGGTAAAGTGTCAAAAGAGACCCCGACTTTTTTGGATATTACAACAATATTTTCAAAAATGTCGTCGTAAAAAAAAGGGCTGTATTGACACTTTACCCTTTATGGTACAACCTGTTTTGTCTGGAACTGTGGCCGGATCTTCTCGGAAAAGTATTTTCCAATCTCGCTTGAACGCATGAGATCCGCGTAGACTTTTGGAGGGACACCCGAATACCGGTACACAAGTCCGGATTGAAATTCTATCTCCAGGATTTTTGTGGGTTCGTCATATCCCACAGAGCGCAGAATTCGGGATTTAACGGGCATTCTTTCCAAGAGTATCACTACTGCCTTACAAGTGCGCTGAAGGGTTAAGGGTTTTTATAAAAGTATTGGATAGTCTGCGCTGCACCACTGTCAGTATTCCCGCGTAATGGTACAGCCATGGGCCGGTGCCGGGGTGGCTCCCACCAGGCCGGTATGGGGGGACAGGTCGTCTTATGGCAATCGAGAGGACTCGATATATGTGAAAGCGATAGGAGGTTTCGTGAAGAGACCGCCAGTGTACCTGAACCCGCAGACAGAGAGCATCACCCTTTGGGGAAAAAAGGATATGCAACCTTTATAATTCCCTGATACCATCATGCATATATGCCACCACATTTTGGTATCCCTTTTCTGACCGCGTGTACGGTTATGCTGGTACTTGCCTGTCTCTGCGCCGGTTGTGCTTCCAGCCAGAGCCCGCCACAGCCCGCAAGTGCGACCCCTTCTCCATCAGGTTCTGCAAACGCGATCACAATCAAAAACTTTGCTTTCAGTCCGGCAACGCTGACGATAAAAACGGGAGCAACGGTAACCTGGACCAATGACGACAGTGCGCCCCATACGGTTGTATCCGATGCAGGATCCCCGGTCCCGTTCACTTCACCCCAGCTTGCAACCGGGGCTTCATACCCGCAGACCTTCACCCGGGCCGGGACCTATGGCTACCACTGCTCGATCCATCCGTCGATGAAAGGTACAATTGTCGTGGAACCCTGATACCCCCTTTTTCCCGACCGCGGAGATCTGTTCGTTTTTCCCGCTCGTTAGTGAGACGGGTTCCGGCCGGGTTCCCGCATGGCGGTTGCAACCGTGGGCTGTGAGTAGCGTTCCGGGGGGTAATGGCGGGCCGGCCCGGGGATGAGTGGTGGGATCACAAACTCCCGAAATCCTCCCCCGCTATTACCAATAATTTCCCTGTTTGTTTTCATTCAGAGATTCTGTACGGGAACAAAACTGTTACCCGTCTGCATCATCATGGTCCGGGGCAGCTCAATGCCCAGTGCCTCTTTTAAGACCTCCTCTACCGTCTCTACGGGCACAAAGACCAGATCGGCCCGGACATCCCCGGGCACGTCCTGTAAATCCCGCTCGTTCTCTTTTGGCAGGATCACTTTTTTGATTCCTGCACGGTGTGCAGCAAGAACCTTTTCCTTGATTCCTCCCACCGGCAGGACTGCTCCACTCAGGGTAATCTCGCCGGTCATCGCAACGTTCGGATCAACCGTCTTTCCGGTGATCAGGGATGAGAGGGCCGTAAAGAGCGTGACTCCCGCTGATGGCCCGTCTTTCGGCGTTGCCCCGGACGGTACATGAACGTGGATGTCGCTCGTCATGAAATTGAACCCGTTCTGCGTGTTTGCAAGCCGCGACCGGATGAGGCTTAACGAAATTGTAGCCGACTCCTTCATCACGTCCCCGAGCTGGCCGGTGAGGGTGAGTTTGCCGGTCCCGGGCATGAACGTGCCTTCGATGAAGAGGATCTCCCCGCCGACCGGGGTCCATGCAAGCCCGGTGACTACACCGGGAACCGGTTCTTTCCGGGCCACTTCCTGACGGATTAACTCCTTTCCCAATATGCCGTCAAGCTTGTCCGTTGTGACAATGAAGGGAAGCTCGGCTGTACCGGAGACGATCTTCTCGGATACATGCCGTGCCGCTTTTGCAAGTTGCTTCCCAAGCCACCGGACACCCGCTTCACGGGTGTATTTCCCGATGATCACTTTCAACGCCTCATCATCAACCTGGAATTTGTCCGCATCGAGACCGTGCTCTTTGAGAGTCTCAGGGATCAGGTGGTCTTTAGCTATGGCGAACTTCTCGTTCTTCGTGTAGCCCGAGATCTCGATCAGTTCCATCCGGTCGAGAAGCGGGGCCGGGATTGTTGCAAGGGAATTGGCAGTAGCGATGAACAAGACATCAGAGAGGTCATAAGGGACTTCGAGGTAGTGGTCCGAGAAGGTATTGTTCTGTTCCGGGTCGAGGACCTCTAAGAGGGCGCTCGCCGGGTCTCCTGAGTAGGAGAGGGACAGCTTGTCGATCTCGTCGAGGATGAAGACCGGGTTTTTCGTTCCGGCTTTCTGTATGCCCTGGATGATCCTCCCGGGCAGGGCACCGACATAGGTTCTCCGGTGGCCCCGGATCTCGGCTTCGTCCCGGACGCCGCCGAGGCTGATCCTGACATACTTTCGCCCGAGCGCTTCGGCGATGCTCTTGCCTAAGCTCGTCTTTCCCGTGCCGGGCGGACCGGCAAAGAGGAGGATAGAGCCCTGCTTCTCGCTTTTAAGTTTCATGACCGCAAGGTGCTGGACGATCCGTTCCTTGACTTTCTCGAGGCCATTGTGATGGCTCTCAAGCACGCGGCGGGCCTCTTTGATATCGATGCTCTTCTTCTCTTCGGTGACCCACGGGAGATCGAGCAGGAGATCGAGATAGTTCCGGATCACCGAACTTTCATGATTCTGGCTGCCGCCGGTCTCGAGTTTCTTTGCCTCTGTCAGTGCCTTTTTGCGTACTTCATCCGGCATCTCTGCGTTCTCGATCCGCTCGCGGTACCCGCTGTCACCGGCAGTGCCTTCGCTCTCGCCCAGTTCATCCTGGATCACCCGGAGCTGCTCCCGCAGCATTGCCTCGCGGTTTGTCTTGCTCACGCGGTCGGAGACTTTTTTGGCCATCTCGATCCGGATGTTGATGTCTTCGCGTGTCTTGACGAGAAGCTCCAGGAACGAGATGTACCGTTGGCGGACCGAGACAATCTCGAGGAGTGCCTGCTTCTCGGCAAGGTGGATCGGCAGGAAGGGCATGACAAATCCCATGATCTGGTCGATGGATTCCATCCGGTCGATCGGCTGGGTGAACTGTTCTGAGCCGGAGAAGCGGCTGCTGATCTCGTGGATGGTGAGCTTGATATCTGCAAGGATCCGCTCTTGTAAGTCTTCTTCGAGATCCGGAAGATCCAGCACCGGCAGATACGACGCATAGAACCGTCCCTCCTTTTCGGACAGGGAGACTACCTTTACTCTCTGTATAACCTCGGCACAGATCAGGTAGCCGTCATCGGCCGGCTGCACGTGCGAGATCCGGAAAAGGTTGCCGGTCCTGTACAACGATTCGGCGGTCAGCTCTGACAGCCGGGTACCGCTTTTCAGCGTGAGACCGATTGCGTGTGCACCTTTGGTATCCTTCATCGCGTCCAGCAGGAGCACTCCGGTTGCCTGGTCAACCGGGAATTTCGTCCGGCTGTCCGGGAAGACAACGATCTCATAGAGCGGTATCACCAGTTTTTCCTGCGTATGATCATTTTTTTCCGATTGCATGGTTTCCTCATTCATTTAGTTCGAATTTGCCTAACTAAAGTCCGGCATAAAAAAAAATTACCTGACTTTCCCCAGGATCTCAATTAAGAGTTCCAGTTCGTGTTCATCCAGTAAATTTACCATTCGTTCAATCACCCGGCGCAAGGCATCGTGTTCTGCCTGTGCAATTTTCTTCCCCTTATCGGTCAGGCGGATGTACAGGATCCTGCCGTCTTCGGGACAGGGTTCCCGGTATACGCACTCCATCCGGACAAACCTGTTGACCATCTCGGTGATCGTGGGTTTTGAGTTCCGGGTGATCTCAGCAAGCCTGCTGAACGTCACATCTCTCTGTTCATCGATGACTTTCAGGTACCCGATCTGTTTGACCGTCATATCTGCAAGCCCGCATTCGGAGAAGATAGTACAGGAGCATTCGTTTTTCATCCTGAGGAGGTGTTCAAATACTTCCAACAGATGCTCATCTCTCTCCATCATACTCCGCTCCTTCGTTAGTTAGGGTTTGCCTAATAATAAAGATAGTGGTCCGGGTATTCCCTGAAAGGGCTCGACTCATGAGATCGCCAAAACCCTGTGGCGGATGAGGGAGAGATCCTGAAACACGTGGATAATCAAAACACCCGGTGACCTGTCACGGTTATACATTCCTGAACCCGAGCGATACCTTATGCACGATGAATTCAGCATTTTTCACCAGTTCATCGGGAACCTCGGAAATACCATTATCCATCCGGTTTTTTAATTGTCCGGATAACTCCAGAACCTCTGCCTTCACATCCCCTTCCGCATACTGTGCAAGATCAGATAAAAATGTGTATGCGGATGCAATATCACCGGTTACAAGGTTGATGAGAACCAGATCCCCGCAATAATATGCAGATTTTTTAAAGTCACGTGCAGTTACACTCATCTTTAAGGATTCTGCATAATTCATCCTGAGGTACAGGCCAAGGGCCTTCTGGAGTTCGAGAACTGACTGGTACCGCTCTGCCGGATCTTTCATAAGGCATTTCAGGATCACCGGTTCGATCGGTTTTGCACTCCCCGCAATTTCTGAGGGACGTCCTGGTTCCTTTGTTGCGATATTCATCCCAATCTCGATCATGCTCTCGCCGGTGAATGGCAACACTCCCGTCACGAGTTCATAGAGAATGACACCCAGCTGCCAGATATCCGTCCGCTCATCCTTATGCCGGCCACTGATCTGCTCCGGTGCTGCATAATAAGGCGTGAAAGAGGTTACGGTACTTGAAGACGACTCACTGATGACGCGGGAAAGTCCCCAGTCGGATATCTTCGGCACCCCGTTCTTTAAAAGAATATTCTGGGGTTTTAAGTCACGGTGGATTATCTTGTTTGCATGACTGAACTTCAGGCCTTCACAGATATTAAAGAGGATCCATGCTGCCTCCTCGCTGTCAATCGGTTTTTTCCTCTCCGCAAGGGAACTGTCACAGAGCTCCATCTCAAAATAAGGACATGGCATGATGTTGAAATTGTAGACACTGACAATATTGGGGTGGTCAAGGCGCGTCCAGTTCTGCAATTCTGCAATAAAAGATTTCCCGGTTGATTCATCCAGCGAGATCGGTATTTTCACGGCAACGTACTGCCCGTCTTTTCTCTTTGCCTTAAAGACCCGTGCAAACCCGCCTTTGCCGATGAACTCCGATTCAGTATAGCGGTCTGAAAGTTCCGGGGGCAGCCGTTTTAAGGTCACCGGCCCGGCAGCCTGCTTTTTCAGGATTTCTGAAGCCGGGATTATCCCTGCATCCTTACCCGGATAGGGGTCTGGCCGGTCAGAGACATCAATCCAGAATTCCTGGGTCTGATGGTATGTATTCTTATCAGTATCGTGATAGTCGAGGGCAATTTCAAGCGGAATATTTCCCTCTTTTTTGGGAAGGATCCCGATCTCCAGGTTTTTTGTTTCACCAGCGTCAATGGTTGTCGGTTTGATCCACCGCGTCTCAAATTCATCGGAGAACCTGAACGTTATGTCTGATGCGCAGGTATCTCCGGTATTTTTGATCTGGATGCCGACTTTATGCCATTTATCGGCTGCAAGGCGTGTCTGGTCAAGAGTGAGCGAAAGCAACGGTCGTACAATCTTTTTGGTTTCTTTGAGATTTCGGGTACTTGTTTCCGGTTCAGGTTCCGCCATTTTGGACACCGGTACCGGAACATACTGATTCCCCGGGCCAGGCACCGGGCCTTCGGAGGGTTCCTGCCGGATAGTAAGATCCGGAACCGTTGCAGACCTCCCTGTAGCAGGTGCTCTCTTTGCCCGGTTGTAAAAAAATCCGATACCGGCAGCTATCAGGATTAAAAAAATTACAGCCAGTACGAGCAATAATCCGGAATCTCCCGGCGGGGAGTCACGGGGAGCAATCGTGCCCGCCGGTGTGGATACGGCGGTCATTGGTTTCGGGGTTAAGGAGGCAACTGCCCCTTTTGTCAGCCGGATTTTGAGCCCATGATCTCCGTCACCGGTATAATGGTAGTAAGTTACCGTGTTTGTGCCCGCATGGAATTCTGAACTCAGATCATAGTACTGGTTGCGATACGCAGATTCGCTTACCGTCTTTCCCATAAGGTAATCGTAAATAGTGCTGTCTCCGGTATGCCTCCAGATCTTATCCCCGTTGATGGAGAGATAGGCATTCCACCCGCCATACCTGCCCGGTTCGGCACGGGCAGAATTGTAAACACCGATCTCCACCTTTTCTGTACCATCAAGGTTGAAAGTCCAGGTCTTTGGGGTTTCTGTATAATGAAGCAGCCCGAGATCATTCACCCCCTCGTTGAGCGGTGTCAGCGCGAGTACCGGTTGAGAGAGAACGAACCCCGCAAAAATCAGCAGGCAGATGACAGGGAAAAAATCTGGACGTGCTCTCATTGGTAAACCCCTTTTTTATGAGAATGGTCTAGATCTAGAATTATATCAGTCGGATAAATAATTTGCTGAACAATGAACGAGATAGTAAAACGATACTACCCATATGCGGGGAGACGGGCAAACCCTCGATCATCGGTGGCGAGGGGGAGGGCCTTCGTGTTCCGGGAATATGACCAGATCGCCATGACGATCAACGAGACCGAGATGTCGGTAAAAGGCTCAGAGCCCAAGTATGACGGTGCAAACACCTGGACGAACTTTGGCGATTTCGTTACGTTCATTGCAAAACCGGTGCCCCGCCCGAACATGCTGCAGGAGAACCGGGAAGTTGTCCGGTTTCCCTGATCGTTGCTTTTTCTGATCGTTATCCCGACCGGGACTCTCCCGCACAACTACCGGTATCAAAAAGATAATAGAGGGGTATCGACTACCAATAGTTATGACGCTCACGGAAGCTCAGAAGGCAGAAGTAATCGCAGCCATGCAGCAGTATGGCATGGCATACCAGAAGAAGGATGTAAAGGTGTTATCGGCGTTGTTCTCCCCCGAAATTACCGGATTTGGCAGCGGCCCCGATGAAGTCATCTCGAATCATACAGATTTTATCCGGCAGATAAAGCGCGATATAAGCCAGGCAACAGTTCTCTCGTTTGAATTTTCGGACAGGAAGATTTTTGGCGATGGCAGGATCGCGTGGGCAACGTCAAAGAGTACGATTACATTCACTATTGACGGGACAACGAAGCAGGTTATCCGTGGCAGATCGACGATGGTGTTGCGGAACACCGGGAGCCGCTGGCTCATTGAGCAGCTTCACTTCTCCATGCCCTATAGTGAACAGTCTGCGGGGCAATCGTTTCCCGGCGCATAAATCTCCAGGACTGGACTGGCGCTAAAGAAGGAATCTCTCTTAACCGATCTTTTTTAATCTCACAGAAACGAAAGGGCGGGGGCGAAGCACCCGAGAGCGTCAGAGTTTCTAAATGATTTCCCATGAAAATTATCCCCTTCAGGAATCATAATGGGGGTTGAAACCCCCATACCCCCAGATACGATAAACTCCGCCGACCTCAAAGGGCGCCCCGCGGGGGTTCAATGACAAAAAATACTAAAACCTCATTGCCCCGCCGTGCCTCGGAGAGGCCCTGAGGCGGGGGAGAATCATAAAAAACAATTTTCATGGTTCGGGTGTGAACTCCCGTTCATGTCCGTTTCTACAGAGCACTTTTTACTATTTTACGGTCCCACATTGCAGATGAAAGGCAATCCTTTTGTCTGGCATCGTCCTCTATTTTTGCGTAGGATTATGGTTCAGAAAAAGCGGATCGCAATTACAACAGCAGTAGGTATAGTGACCGGCATATACTGCGCCGGAAGCCTGCTTTTTGCCGCTCCCCCGGGAGTCACACCGGAACCCTGGTTCATGGTAATGATCTTTTACAGTCGTATGATCCAGGGGTTTATGATCGGTTTTGCTGACGGCATCTCTATCCACCCGGTAGTACGGGGAGGGGGAATAGGTGCAATCATGAGCCTCCAGCTCTGCATCGTTCCCCTGTTTGCCCATAATTACGTCCCTGCTCTACTGCTCTTTGTCTTTGGTATCATCTATGGTGTACTTGCCGACGGAATTGCAAGCTGGATGCTGCGGAAAAAAGATGCTGTATAAAATGAGCAGAGAGATGAGAACGAAAAAGCAGCATATCAGCGGATAATGGAATGATGAAATGACAACAATAATCGAAGCTCGGGATTTATCCAAAACCTACGGTGATGTACAGGCCGTGAATCACGTGAACCTCTCGGTCGGGAAGGGAGCGCTGTTCGGGCTCCTGGGCCCAAACGGGTCCGGCAAGACCACGATGATCAAGATGCTGACCGGCCAGACCCGGCCGACCGGAGGAACGGCAACTGTACTCGGGGTCGATGCTGTAGCGGACCCGGTTGGCGTTCGCGGAAGGGTGGGAATCATCCCCGAGCAGGAGACACCGCCCAGTTTCCTCACCGCAATAGAGTACCTGGAGTTTGTAGCCGCGGTCCGGAAGATTTCAGACATTGAAACAAAGGCTGACTGGTGGTTCGAGTTCCTCGACTTTGCCGACAAGAAGAATGTGCTCTGCAAGGATCTCTCGCGGGGCACCCGCCAGAAACTGATGTTTACGCAGGCCTTCATCCATGAACCCGAGCTCGCGCTGATCGATGAGCCCTTAATCAATTTCGACCCGATCATGCAGGACCTCGTCAAGGATTATCTTGCAGGATATGTCAAAAAGGGAAAGACGATCTTTATCTCGACCCATATCCTTGAAGTGGCTGAAGAGATCTGTTCGGGGTTTGCGATCCTCCACAAGGGCAACCTTCTTCACGCAGGACCCGTGGCCGAACTCACGTCCCGGGGCGAACACCTGCCCGCATTCTTCCTCTCGCTCGTCCGGAAGGATCGCCATGTTTGAGCTGTTCACCGCCATGCTGAAAGAGGAGTGGCGGGTCCATTCCACGATGTTTGGCAGCCTCTCCTTTGCCCTGTTCCCGTTCATGATCTTCGGGATTGCGTTCATGGGTGCGTTCCTCGTCCCCCTGATGCGGACTACGCTTCCTGCCGGCAATCTCACGCTGATCATCCACGCGAACTACCTGATGCTCGGGATCATGGTCGGCGGGTTCGGGCTCTTGGGCAACGAAGTGATGAACCGCCGCTTCGGCCAGGCAAGTCTCCTCGCGTACAGCGCCCGCAGCCTCCCGCTCTCCGAGCGGTTCATCTTTTTAAATTTCGTTGTCAAGGATACGGTCTACTACTTCTTCCTCTGGGTCCTTCCCTTTGGCTTTGGGTATATCGTGGCATCGCCGTTCACCAGAGTATCCCCTGCAAGTGCCCTGCTCCTCCTCCTCACCCTGACGCTCGCGTTTCTCTTCGGCCTCTGCGCCGTCTTCTTCCTCTCCACGGTCTACGCCCGGTCACGGACGGTGCTCGGCCTTGTCCTGCTGGCCCTTGGCGTGGGCTGGGGCAGTCTTGCGATCATAACCGGCACGAATCCCGTGCTCTTCTTCCCGCCACTACTGCTCAACAGCGCTTTCTCGTACACGAACCTGCTCATCTCCTGCGCCGTGCTGGCTCTTCTTTTCGCAGTCGCGGTCCTGCTCTTCAATCCTGAATCCGTGGGATCGGCAAAGATCTACAGGGACTCCTTTGCGCCCCTCATGAACCGGTTCTCGTTCCTGCCAAACCCCCCGCTCGCCGCCAAGGACACCATTGACCTGTACCGGAGCGGGAGCATGATCGGCCAGACGATCTTTTCGTTCCTCCTTCCCCTTGCCGTGATCTGGTTCTTCTTATCCCTGTTAGGCCCGTTTCTCCCGCCTCACGGCCTGCTCTTTATTTTCGCTATTACCACCGGTGTGATCGCGTCGACGATGTACACGTGGGTAACGATGTTCGATTCGTTCGGGCCGTATGCCTGCCTGCCCGTGGCCGTCAGCACGCTGATCACGAGCAAACTCACGACGTTTTCCGTGCTCCAGCTGATACCTGCGGCTTTCATCGCTGTCGTGGCGATTCTTTCCGGGGAGGCTGCATATCTCGTCCCTGCGGTTGTGCTCGGGTGCTCGGTCTCGTTTTACGCGGTGGGCGTCATGGCATGGCTCTGCGGGCTCTCCCCCAATGTTCTGGTGTATGACGTAAAGGTGCTCTTTGTGTACCTCATCCTTGTAGGAATCGTGCTGTCGGTTTTCACCGCGATTGCCTTTGCCAACCCATACTATGCACTCTCGGCAGTGATCCTCGCGATCCCGACGTGGCTGCTGGTACAAAAAGCAAAGGTCCGCTGGGATGCGGTGGACCCGGCAGGATTCTGAAAAGAAAAACGTGTGACACGGGATCAGAAAATACATTTTTTATCGGTTCTCTTTGTCACGATTGCGGGTATCTGCATCATTGCCTGTATCGTGACCTGGCTGACAAGAATCGATATGACCGGGTGTTCGCTTGAGGATAATAAAAGACGTTGCCTGAGTGCCCGGGAAACTCCATAAAAAACCTTTTATCCATCATCGTCCATCTCAACTATCATGATAAATCCCCGCAAAGATACGGTAGAGGATACGGAAGAGAACCGGCAGATCTGCCGGAAGTACTGCAAAGTATGTCCGAACTACAAGCATCATTCCCTTGAAAAATACCAGCCCACTGAACTCTTCTGCGCATGTGGAAAATCCACGGCCCCGTCAATGAAAGAGCTCGGCTGCTTCTGTCCGGCCTGCGAGATCTTCACGAAACACCATCTCAATGTCGGATACTTCTGCGTCAAGCAGTAGATGATTTTTTTGCTCTGTAGAAAACCTTTTTTTCACGTAATATATTGCCCCCCTCTTGCGCCACCAGTCCCCCGTTGGGGGACGGGCGCAGTGCGATAGCCCGAGTAAGGTTACAGGTAATACGTTGTCATCGCAATGGGGGGTGCCCCAGTGGCGGGGGCGAAGCCCCCGAGAACGTCAGAGTTTTCTCAATGATTTCTACAAAGCAAAAAAAACGGGTGAGAATTATTACCCTGCAACCCTACAGCCCGCCCTCAGGTTTCGGCATCTTCGGAAGCAGGTTGCGAAGGTGCCAGAAGAGAAGCCCGAGAACAACGCTTACGAGCACGCAGAACCAGCCGAACTCGCCGAGCATCGCCGCCCCGGCCCCGGTCGTTGCCGTGATCGCGGGGTAGAAGGTCTGGATGAAGTAGTTCCAGAAGCCATGGAGGAGGGCGGCCGGCCAGACGCTGCCGGACCGGAGCCGGATCCAGGCGAAGATGGTGGAGCCGCCAAAGATGGAGAGGAAGAACGTGACAATTGAGTACCATAGCGCACCCGAGCCGTGATATCCCCCGGCGAACATGACCGGCAGGTGCCAGCACCCCCAGATGAAAGCGGAGACAATCGCGATCCGGGTGAACGACTCAAACCTGCCGAGCTCGGGGACGAGCAGCCCCCGCCACCCAATCTCCTCGCCTGTTGCCGAGACGATACTGAGGCCAAGCGCGATCAGGATAGCCTGCAGCACCGGCAGCGTAAGCATGGCCGCCCCCTTATCCGGTAAAAACGGTGCAACGCCGGAGACCCACGCAGTGCCGAACATCGCGAGCCCGACCGCGACCGGGATGATGATCGCAAGGAGCCACCACCGGAGCTCGCCTGCCTTAAACCCGAATCCCGCAAGGTTCTTCTGGAAGTAAAGACGGGTCACGATAGCTGCGACCGCGGGACACCACATGAGAAGGAACCCCGAGTAGCGGAGGATGCCGGTGTCCACTGCAACCTGCGGTCTTGCTGCGATGATGTACCAGAAGATCGACGAGAGCGCGAACACGAGGATGAGGTATGTTACAACAACACGTTTCGGGTCGGTCGTCAGGGACGTTTCTGCCGGTTCTGCCATACTAGTGACTAGGGAGCCGCACAATATCAGAATATCGGGACCGGGAATGAACCTGCGGTCAACAAAATCATCGGGGGGCGGACCCGGTGCCATATTCTGCCGGAACCTGATGCCGGCATACCCATCTCATGCATATTCCGGCAAAGTCTGCGGTTTATTTCATGAGACGGCAATGATCTATCACAACAAGGAGCTGCAGTAGTATGTCCAGAGTATTGGCATCACCTTCAAAATATATCCAGGGACCCGGTGAGATTTTGCAAATAAAAGACCGCATTTCCCATCTGGGGGGACCGGTTCTTTTTGTCATGGGAAGGTTTGCGTATAAAAACCTGAAAGGTGTTATTGAAGAGAGTTTCAAAGATTCCGGCTCAACCGTGATCTTTGAACTATTCGGCGGCGAATGCACAAAAAAAGAAATTGACCGGCTACGAGCCATATACCAGACGCACCGCTGCACCGTTGTGGTGGGAGTTGGAGGGGGCAAGGCTCTTGATACCGCAAAAGGTGTGGCATATTATGAAAAAGCCCCGGTTGTTTCGGTTCCTACGATTGCGTCAACCGACGCTCCCACAAGCGCAATAGCCGTTACCTACACAGAAGACCATGTGTTTGACGGAAATATTCTCCTTCCCAAAAATCCGGAATTAGTACTGGTTGATACGGATGTCATTACCCGGGCACCGGTCAGGTTTCTTGTTGCCGGCATGGGGGATGCGTTATCAACGTATTTTGAAGCCGGGGCAAATGCTGCCTCGGATCATGATAATTTTGCCGGCGGAAAGACGACCAACACTTCTCTGGCACTGGCAAGATTGTGTTATGAAATCCTGATCCGTGACGGCCTGAAAGCCAAACAGTCTGCAGAGAACAGGATATGTTCCCCTGAGGTGGAAAATATCATTGAAGCCAATATTTATCTCAGCGGGGTAGGTTTTGAGAGCAATGGACTGGCCTGTGCGCATTCAGTTTACAATGCCTTTACGTCCCTCCCCTCGTGTCACCACATGTACCACGGGGAACTGGTTGCATTTGGCACTATCGTTCAGCTGGTACTGGAAAAACGGGCGGAACCGGAGATCGAAGAGGTACTCCGGTTCTGCACCAGCGTGGGATTGCCGGTCTCATTTGCTGAACTAAGCACGAGAGAACTTACCCGTGATGAGCTCATGAGCGTTGCCGTTACTGCTTGTTGTCCGAATAATTTTATGGACAGTATGCCGTTTGCCGTATCCCCTGAGATGACGTTTGACGCACTGGTAGCGGCAGATGCCCTTGGAAGAAAATACAAAGCACAGGAAAGTCACTGAACCTGAACCCTGTGATCCTTGAAATACCCCGCATTACTTACCTCTCTGTTGGATGGGGGGCCCAACATCCCCCCGCTGCAAAGGTTGTCTTTAGTGCTCGAAATGGATATGTGTCGTGTTCATCCCGTCCCTGTGGGAGACCGTAACCCCGTCCGCATAGGAATAGACCATGGCAGATGAGAGGCGGGAGAATGCTTCCGGATCGTTCATGAGCTCCTCCGGTGTGGGGACCGTTGTTGTGGAGGTAACCGGTGGACCCCGGGACTCAACATAGATATCCAGATGGTATTCGTCAAAGCTCATCTTCACCTTCGCCCCGTTCTTCATGGAACCGGTCGAGAACCCATCCTCAATACATTCAAAAAGAGCCGATCCCGCCCGGTGCATCACGTCCCTGCGGGCGCCCCACCGGCGCCCGTTCCGGTCAACAAAGGTAAAGACCGTGTCGGCAAGATCCTTTGTTGCAGGAATAAGGGTAATCTCATCCCATTGTTGAATCCCGATCCTGAAAAGGAGCGTGAGGCCGATTGCCATAAGGGTTGAGAGGGTGAGCGGGGACGTCAGAAGCGTTGCAAGCCAGGTATGCTCTGCAGCAAACGGGACTGCCGCAAGAGTACTTGCCCCGAGACCGAAGGTGAACGAGATCCCGATGATGAAGAATTTCCGGGTATCCATCATGCGGGACATCATTATCTCGATACCCAGCATCACCATGTAGCAGATCGCATAGACAAGAATGGCACCCATGACCGGAACCGGCATGACCATGAAGAAGAACGAGGCATGGGGAAAAAATGCCATGAGGATCAGCAGAGCCCCGGCAACGATCCCGATCCTGCGACTGGTTGCAGCCGAGGCCAGCGACAGCCCGATATTTCCGGAAGAGGTACTCTGGCCAAGTCCGCCAAATACGCCGGAGAGAATGTTGGTCAGGCCGTCGGTGAATATCCCCCGCCCGCAGTTCTGCATATCGGGCCGGGTCCACTTTGCATCATGGATCTTCTGGCAGGTGGTGACGTTGCCGATGGTCTTGAGGGTTCCTGCAAGGCCGGCGATCAGGAACGGCAGGAGCAGCACGGCATCGAATGACCAGCCCAGGATAACCGGGCGGGGAAGGGTGAAGAGCGGCAGGGCAATAAGGGAGAAGAGAAGAGTGGCGGGAAGCTGCCCAAGGAGGAATGCGGTGATGTATCCGGCGATGATCCCGATGATGGCAGTAAAGAGTTTCACTCCCCCTTTTCCCCAGACGCTGGTCGCGATGATGACGAGAAGGGTTACTGCGGCGATCGTGACGCTCGGCAGGTCCGCAACACCGGCCGGGTTCCGGAGCCCGATACAGCTCTCAATGGCAAACGGGATCCCGCCTACCCCGGCCATCACGATAACAAGGCCGGTCACCTCCGGAGGGAAGAGAACCCGGAGCCGGTGAACAATGCGGGAGAGGGCAACCTGGAACACACCGCTGACCGCGGTCATACCGCAGAGAAGTCCGTATCCTCCAAGAGTGAAGGCCCTGATGGAGGGCGGGATGAAAAAGAGGGCGGCAAAGGAGGGGCAGAGATACCCAGATCCGATGTAGCGGCCTTTGAGCGACTGGAGGATCGTGCCGATCCCGACGACAAGGATGGTCATCGAGAGGAAGAATGCGGCATCCGAGCTCCCCATGCCGGTTGCCTTGAACAGGATCATGGGGAAGATGAATGACGTGGCGATAAGGAGTGCATGCTGGATGCCGAGCAGGGCACAGGTTGCCGGAGGCGGCACATCCTCGACAGAATAGGTCAGTTCATAGGAGGGTTTTGGTATGCTGCTGCCTTCCATCTCATGCTCTCCTCCCATGTCCGTGAATTCCTTATGTTACTAACGTAAGCCATCTACCGCAATATAGTTATCAGATTATTCCGGTGCGGAAGAATCCTGCGAAGGGTGAATCCGGGGAAGAGGATGCCAGTATCCTGCGCCGGATATAATTACATCCAGGGCGGGCCTGCCGGAAAATTTGAAACGTGCATCATAAGATCGTGCGTTGTACCATCCTCTATTTTTTTCTGCTCTGCAGAAATCATTGAGAAAACTCTGACGTTCTCGGAGGCTTCGCTCCCACCACTGGGGCACCCCCCATTGCGATGATGACGTATTACCTGTAACCTTACTCGGGTTATCTCGCTGCGCCCGTCCCCCAACGGGGGACTGGTGGCGCAAGAGGGGGGCAATATATTACGTGAAAAAAAGGTTTCCTACAATGCAATTTTTTTAAACCGCTTAGATTCCCCGTTGCTTGAAAAAAAGAACATTACGATTTCTTTGGAGGGATTGCCAGCAGGTCATCTTCCTCCCCCGCTTCCCGCTTCTCCATTTTCCATCCTATGAAAGAGATCACGATGGCGGTGATCATCACAACCGCTAACAGAATGGTAGTAGTGGTGTTATTAGGCATGATGAAGGTGAGTATAAAGAAAACCGGGATGAGCCCGATTGCAATCATTTTCAATTGTACCTGGGTAACGTGCATTGTTGATCCTCCGCCTCTCTCTCCTGATGAAACAGTAGTTGGTTCGCCGCAGAGCCTCATATGAGTTTCGGAGTTCCGGTTAAGTATCGCGACAATCAGCACTTGCCGGCCCGCCCGGGACTCCGGGAGACCTGCACTCTCCCACACACACTTCTCCGACGGAGACTCATGGTGCCTGATGAGAAATGGACGATTTTTTCCCGAATTATTCGCGAAAAATGACAAGTTTAAAACGCACTTTTTCGAAATTCCCGAAATAATCACCCCGTTTACCCAAATTCGGTATAAAATAGCCCCTAAAATGATCCCTATTGGTGCCTTTTGGATAGCCGATCGCTTGCCGGATGGGCTGGACAAGGGGGAAAGGGAAAGGAACCCCCGTTTTGGGGCTCGGAACGAATAACTCTTACTTCGTCCACCGACATGAATTTCACAATACCTTCCGGACCCCCTGTTCGATCAAAATATCCATGAGTTTTCGATTGAACAAGCGGTGATCTTCACCGGAATGGGAGTCACTTTGGGCTTTGTTTTGGCATTTTGGGGGAACGGTGGCCGTGTAGGTGGAGTTGTAAAGTGATTGGTGAGGGGGATTTGGGGATGAAAGTTGAGAGGCCGGGGGGCTGCCGCCTCTCACTGCCGGCTGGTATAGATCCCGGACCCCACGAGCCAGGTATCGTCAATGGGGGTAACATAGCAAAGTTTCATGCCGGGTTTGCCTGTATCCGGGTTGTAGTAATCCACGTACACAAATCCCCCGCTGCTCTTTGCAACCGCAATCTCCCATGCCGTGATCTTCACCCCGTGCGTGTCGGTGAAATCCATCCGGTTTGTACCGATTGATTCAGGCTGGAAGGGCATCGCGAGCGTGGTACCGTTGTACGCGTACGCAAAGATGTACCTGCTCCCGTCAGCAAAAGTGCCGTTCCGGTCATTGAAATCCCTGACCGCTTTGGCCGCACCGTTCGCCAGCGCATACTGCCGGGCCTGCTTCACCCGCTCCACGAGCGGGTCCTTTTCCGTGGCATTAAACAGCGCAGGCACTTCGGGCATATAGATCCCGGAGCCGGCGAACCATGTGCTGTCGACCGGCTTAACGTACGACAGCTTGAACTCCTCCCGGTTGTCAGCGGGATTCATGGTGACATAATAGACCCATCCCCCGCCCTCCCGGGCGACCTCGATCATCCGTTCTATATGGTTCACCCCGTTAGGATCGGCTGCCCCGGCCCGGTTCGTGCCGAGCAGGTCCGGCCGGTAGGGCCATGCGAGCGTGGTCCCGTCCATCCCGTACGCAAACATGTAGAGATCGCCTTCAATGAACGTCCCGTTGGCGTTGTTGAACTCTGAAAGCGCCGCATTCTTCCCGTGTTCCTTTGCGTATGCGACGGCCCTGTCGACAAAATGGGTGAGGTCCGCAGATCGCGTATCGGCCGTTCCAGCCGGGGCTACCGTGACGGGTGATGTGACCGGGGTGCCGGTTGTTATCGTCCCGGGGTTCTGGGAATTTCCGGACGGCCCGAAGCAACCCGCGAGCGCTACAGCGGCCGCAATGAGAAGCAGCATCACTGCAAGAGAAGATATCTTCATAGCAATGGTTTTACCGGCAATTCCCTATGAAGATTGCTAACCGTGCGCGAAAGGTGACCGGGAGGTCCGGGACAGGAGTAATAGCGGACGGGGAGGGGAGTGGGGGGTGGTTTTAGAGGGAGCGAGAGGGGGTATAGTGTAGGGGGGGTGGAATTTTTATTACAGGGACCCTTTGAATTTTTATTAAGCGAAATCTGCTCAAAAGATTTAGTCAAAGTCCGGTAGAAAATTTTCAAGCAAGGTGTGATTGATAGGTGCGCAGCTTTCAAGCGGGGTCTGAGGGCTCGATTGAAATTTTCCGGGTAAGGTTTTTTTTCAAGCAGAATCTGCCCGGAATTTTTCAATCAAGGTCCAATGAAAAATTTTCAGGAAATGTCCGGTGCATTTTTCCCGCACGTTCGCACGGAGCCGCTCTCCCGGTTCGTACTCTTCATGGTTGCCTCTTTAAGTTGCCGGAAGCATAATGGGGAAATTCCCCGTCGCCAACTGTCCTTATTGCGCTTTTATTGTCCTGATAAGTGTCCGAAAATACTGCGCTCATTTATCATCAAAAAGAATCCAACCTGTTACTCTGGTGGAATAATTTATGCAGAAGAAACCAAACGGCCGGCCAGGTTCCCTTTTCCGGTGTAAGCTCATGCACGGTGCCATCATCCTTATTTTCCTGATTATTTTCGGATCCCTCATCTGCCTGCCGGCGGCTGCCGATCCATCAGGTACCCCGTTACGGATTGGAGTCCTTGCCAACAAAGGTACTGACGAATGTATTGCATCCTGGCAGCCGACTATCGATTATCTGAATACCGCCCTTCCCAATTACAAATTCACCCTTGTCCCTCTCACCTTTGCAAATATTACCCGTGCAACAGCAGACCAGGACATAGACTTTGTCCTGAGCAACCCTGCAATAACTGCAGACCTGGAAGCACATTACGGGGTCAGCAATATCCTGACCATGAATAACTATTATGACGGACACTATGTGAAGGAGTTCGGCGGGGTAATTATCACCAGCAGTAACCGGCAGGATATCAGGACCTCCCTGGATCTCAAAGGTAAACGCGTTGCTGCGGCAGGAGAAAACTCCTTTGGCGGATGGTATTCGGTACTCCGTGAACTTAAAAGTCAGGGGATAGACCCGGAACGGGATTTTGCCTCGCTCCATTTTTCAGAATCCCATCCTGGCGTGGTCATCAGTGTCCTGAACGGTGAGGCTGATGCGGGGATTGTCCGCACCGGAACATTGGAGCAGATGCAGGATGAAGGGAAAATCCGCATCTCTGACTTTTCAATATTTCCTCCCCCTGATAAATACCAGAATCACGACTTTCCTTACCTTTACAGCACCCGGCTGTACCCGGAGTGGTCACTGGCAAAACTCCCGCAGACTGACGATGCCGCTGCCTCCACTGTTGCCATAGCTCTTCTGAATATAACCCCGGATCATCCGTCGGCAAAAGCAGCAAAGATGGGGAGATGGACAATCCCGGTCAATTATCAGAGTATTCATGATTGTTTAAAGGAGATTGGGGCACCGCCCTATGAAAATACTGTAGTAACTACTCCCATGGATATTATCCGAGACAATCTCTGGTGGATCGTAGGGGGCCTTTTCGTCATTTCCGCTCTGGTATTCATAACCGCACGATATAGGGAGACGAACCGGTAGATCAATAATGACTGGCAGAACCTTTTAGCATAACAACGGCCAAAGGGATGAGGATCACATCATGCTCTCCCATGTCGGGAACCCGGCCACACAGGCAGCACTCCACGCGGTCGGGCTTGAACCAAATCCAGCCAGCAATGAGATCTTTGCCGGCGATCCTTCATCATTTTCATCACCGTCCGTCCCCAGGCAATTGCATTACCTGACAGGTACCATCATTCCCAAGGGTAACCCGGGTCCAGGGACGGGCAGTCCGTGTGTTCCTGACACATCCATGATTTTCTGAGGATTTTTAACGGGTGTTGTCTCTTATACTATCGATGCTAATCTAACCTTAAAGAGGAAGAGGTTTGCCATGAAATGGATTCTCTGTGTAGCGTGTTTATTCGCAATTGCTCTCTGTGCAGGGTGCAGCACTGTCAATAACGCACCGCCAGCATCGGCGGGCACTCCCAATCTCGTTGGAAACTGGACGGGTCCCGTGAAAGGCTATATTGAAGGGGTGGGTTTCCGGGAATCCGCCAATGTCAGTATGACACTCATGATCACCGAACAAAAAGACCGCTTGTTTACCGGGAATATGATCTTTCCCTTACAATCCGGCGCAACAAGAACCGAGGGATTTTCCGGGGTGATCAACCGTGATGGAAAGACCTTCAGGATCGTCGAATACACCAGCGGCTATAGCGATGGAACCATAGTATCAACAGATGAGATCGAATTAATTTACCTGGACGACACCGAACCTACCATGCTCACCATTGATATCCTGAAAAGAACTCCGTAGGAGGATAAATCTGCAGAATTTGTCTGCATGATTTTTTTCTTTTCGGATAATTCCCCGGCAACAAACGGATATCGCCCCCGTTTGCATTGCATGAATACGAGCGGAATGAGGCACGGCCCGGGAGATCCTTTTTTTATCGATACACGCCATTGACGAATTGTTGCGTGCCACATCAGATATCCGGTTTTTTGTGAACCAATAATTTATATTCATGTACACTGACACGGACATCTGGTGGCGCTATGGATCTGACTCCGGTTGCAGAAGCACTCCTGGAATACCGGTATCTTCTAAAAAACGAAACACCTGACGGACTTTTCCGCCGTGTGGCAGATGCCATTGATACTTCCGGATCTCAGGATTTCCTTCGGGTTATGGAAGAATTGTTGTTCTTGCCAAACTCCCCGACCCTGATGAATGCCGGAACATCCGGCGGCCAGCTCTCTGCCTGTTTTGTATTACCGGTGGAAGACTCCCTGCAGGGAATTTTTTCCACCCTCGCTACAATGGCACTGATCCACCAGAGCGGTGGAGGTACCGGGTTTTCCTTCAGCCGTATCCGTCCCGCCGGCGATCCGGTAGATTCGACATCAGGTGTTGCCAGCGGTCCGCTTCCCTTTATCCGTGTCTTTGACGAGGCAACAAACGCCGTTAAACAGGGGGGAAAAAGGAGAGGGGCAAATATGGCTGTACTCAACAGTTCCCACCCGGATATACTGGCATTTATCGATGCCAAGAACCAGGGCGCCCTTTCCAATTTCAACATCTCGGTCGGATTCGATGCACATTTTTTTAAATGCCTTGAGCATGGACGGCAGTATGATCTCATCAACCCCCGGGACGGTTCGGTAAAAAAGAGCATCGATGCACGTGAACTCTGGAATGCGCTCTGCTCCGCGGCGTGGCAGACAGGTGATCCCGGGGTATTGTTTCTCGATATCATCAACGAGAAAAATACGGTGCCGGGCCTGGGAAACATGGATGCAACCAACCCCTGCGGAGAACAACCGTTGTTTCCCTTTGAGAGCTGCAACCTGGGGAGTATCAACCTCTCCCGGTATATTGCACACGGGGATCTGGATGAGGACCTTGTACGGAGGGTCACCCGCCAGGGGGTGAAGTTCCTTGACGCAGTTATCGATATCAACAGATTCCCGGTACCTGAAATCCGGGAAAAAACCCTGCTTACCCGGAAGATCGGGCTGGGTATCATGGGACTTGCTGATGCCTTTATCCTCATGGAGATCCCGTACGAATCGAAAGAGGCGCTCAGGTTTGCCGATCGCACCATGGCGCTCATCTCTAAGGAGGCACATGAAACATCCCGGGAACTGGGTGAGGAGAAGGGCTCGTTTCCTGCAATCGACAAGAGTATCTATACCGCCGCAATGCGCAACGCCACGGTGACAACTATTGCACCGACAGGCTCGCTCCATCTCATTGCCGATACCAGCAGTGGGATCGAACCAGTATTTTCCCTTGCAGGTACCCGGCGGATGGGCAACAGGTCGCTCCCCCTCATCCATCCCTTACTGAAAAAATATCTCCGGTCCCTCAGCACCGGAGAGGATATCCTTACTGCGGTGAAACGGACAGGTACTCTTGCTTCCTTGCCGGTACCCGAAGCCATGAAAGAACTTTATAAAACGGCTTCGGAAATTTCAGCAGATCACCATATCCGTATGCAGGCGGTATTCCAGAAACATGTCGACAATGCAGTCTCAAAGACCGTGAATTTACCGCAGGATGCTGGTGTGGATGAGATCAGCAGGATCTTCCTGCTCGCCCGGTCACTCGGATGCAAGGGAGTCACCATCTACCGTTACAACAGTAGAAAAGATCAGGTACTCTCACGGGGCTGCGAAATGTGCCGGGTTAACGTGTGACCGGAGTTCCGGGAATGTATTTCCTGGCAGCCGAAAACGTACACACGGCTCATGCCGGCCGGATCCCTTACCCCACTTCCTGTCCCGTATCCCGGACAACGGCACAGGCGCGGTCCCGTCCCGGTTCTCCCGTGACAGGGTATGGTAGGACAACCGGAACCCGGATAGTACCTCCGGGAATGGTGAAATTGCCGTGGTCATGACCCGGGAACACAGCGGTGAGAGACCCTGATCTCCTGTCCTGGCCCATTTTCTTTTCAGATTCCGGATCCACGAACGTTCCGATCTCACGGGCCCGCACGAACATTTATCTTTGCCGGTGCTTATTGCAACCGTACAAGAGAGCTCCACGGCAGGCTGTATAAAAACATCTTCCGTGAGCGTGAAGGAGGGATAAAAGATGTCACAACAGCTTGGCGGGCAGCCTGTTCTGATTCTTAAGCAGGGAACGACAATGAGCCACGGGCAGGAGGCCCAGAACAGCAATATTGCTGCTGCAAAAGCGATAGCAAACATAGTCCGTTCGACACTCGGGCCAAAAGGCATGGACAAGATGCTCATCGACGGTGTAGGGGATATGATCGTGACGAATGATGGCGCCACCATTCTCAGGCAGATGGATATCGAACATCCGGCAGCAAAGATGATGGTTGAGATCGCAAAGACCCAGGATGATGAAGTCGGCGACGGGACGACCACGGCTGTCGTACTTGCAGGAGAACTTTTAAAGAATGCGGAGGGGCTGCTCAGGCAGCAGGTTCACCCGACCGTTATTGCCGAAGGATACCAGCATGCTTCAGTAAAAGCGCTGGAAATCCTTTCCGGAATTGCAATCTGCGTGAAACCAACTGATCGTGCAATGCTGACAAAAATTGCACAAACCGCGATCAGTGGCAAGGCCGCAGAGGCGTACAAGGATCTTCTCTGCGATATGGTTGTAAAGGCAGTAACGATGGTTGTAGATACCGATGGTACGGTAGATATCGGGCACGTGAACGTTTTAAAGAAAGTCGGCGGTAAGGTGGAGGATTCCGAAATCATTGAAGGTATGGTCATCGATAAGGAAAGGGTGAACCCGGAGATGCCAAAGGAAGTGAAGAATGCACAAGTCCTCCTCCTCAACGCTGCCCTCGAGTACAAAAAAACGGAGGTTTCTGCAAAGATCAATATTTCCCGGCCCGGCCAGGTGCAGGCCTTCCTTGACGGGGATGAGCAGATGGTCCATACCATGGCAGACAAGATCGTGGCAAGTGGTGCAACCGTCGTATTCTGCCAGAAGGGTATCGATGACGTTGCTCAGGCCTGTCTCACAAAAGCCGGCATTTTTGCCGTTCGTAGGGTAAAGAAGAGCGATATCGAAAACCTTGCGCGGGCCACCGGCGCAACGATTATCAACAGTATCCATGCTATCTCCGAAAGTTATCTCGGAACTGCCGGCATTGTGGAAGAGAAGAAGCTCTCCGGCCTGGTGATGATCTATGTCTCGGCATGCAAAAATCCCAAAGCGGTCTCGATCATTCTCCGGGGCGGGTCAGAACATGTGATCGATGAGCTTGAACGAGGTATACATGATGCGCTTATGGTTGTCAGCGATGTGATAAAGGACAAAAAAATTGTCCCCGGCGGCGGGGCTCCCGAGATCGAGCTCTCGCTCCAGCTGCGGCGCTATGCATCAACCACGGGAGGCCGTATCCAGCTTGCAATCGAGGCATTTGCATCTGCGCTCGAGATCATCCCGCGTTCCATTGCCGAGAATGCCGGGCTCGATCCCATCGACATGATCGTTGCGATCCGGGCTGCGCATGAAGCCGGCAACAGGACCTTCGGGCTGGATGTCTATGAAGGAAAACCAGTTGACATGCTCAAGGCGGGCATTGTTGAACCCCTGAAGGTGAAGACACAGGCAATCATGAGCGCTGCCGAGGCTGCGGTCATGATCCTGCGCATCGACGATGTCATCACATCGTCGCGATCCGGCGGCCCTCAGGCGGGAATACCTCCGGGCGGTATGGGCGGTATGCCGCCGGGCATGCATGACTATTAGGTTTGCATGTCACCATTGCAGGTGGAGCCGGGTTCAGGTGATTGTGGAGGGGGCGGGTATCTTATGTGGGAACGAAAGAGAAAGAGCACCCAAATCTTTAATATCTTGAACTCAATTCTCACATTGGAGTGATCTTTATGGCGGAGCCTAAAAAAACGGTCATTGAATACCTGAGCGTGTCCGACCGGGCCTACAAGGAATCCAAGCGTCACGTGAAAGTGGGTGACATCATGAGCCGGAAGGTCATCACGACCACACCCGAGACCACGATGATCCAGGCCGCAAAGATGATGGGTGACAAGCACATCGGGAGCCTTATTGTCATGAAATACAAAACACCCGTTGCTATTGTAACGGAGAGGGACCTGCTCTCCCGGGTCCTTGCTACCGGCATGGACCTGAGAAAGACCCTGGTCGGGGATGTCATGTCGTACCCGCTCATCAAGATATGCCCGACGTTCGAGGTCCGGGAAGCGGCACGGACTATGATCAACAAGAAAGGGAGGCTGGTCGTCTATGTATGCGGCAAACTTGCCGGAATTATCACAGCATCCGACCTGATCAGTGGCATGCCCGAGGCCCCGGAGACCTCGATGGTTGTCGATGAATTCATGACACGGGAGATCGTCAGCGTCGATGAAGATGAGACCGTTCTTGCCGCAGCCGGAATTATGGGGCAGCAGCGGGTTGGCAGCGTGATTGTCACCCGTAACGAAAAGCCTCTCGGGATATTTACCGAACGGGACCTCCTCTCGACATTCATTGCCCGTTCACGATCGCTTGATATTCCGATCGGTGAAGCATGTTCCGGACTCATGACATCATCTCCTGCCGGTATCAGCATCCATGAAGCCGCAAGGATCATGGCTGCAAATCATATCCGGCGGCTTCCCATCATGAAAAAGAAGCAGATTGCCGGGATAATCACTGCACGGGACCTGGTAGAAGCATATGCAAAGTAATTATTTTTTGCAGGGAGGAACATTAAAAACGAGAGAAAAAATTCCGTGAAGGGCTCCAGCCAGGATCTATTATTAACATTACCGCCGCCGGATCACCATGAACCAGAAGCCAATAGTGGTTGCCCCGATAACGACAGCAGGATCAACCGGCGATTCCGGCGTGGATGATGGCCAGGGCGTGGGGATAATTATCGTTGACTTCTTTTCGGGGATCGTCGCGGTTGTCACCCGTGTAGCAGGAGGCGTCTGAGTCATTATATCGTTTGGGATCGGAGAAAGCAGGGCATAGAAATCGGTCCGATCTCTGCCGCCCACGGTGACTGTCCCCGAATAATCCTGATACAATCTTTTCTGTACACGCACTTCCAGTGTTCCCGTTTTCTCGGTATAATACATGAACGGACTGGTGCCAATTTCGACGTTGTCCAGCCAGATTGTAGCGCCGGGAGGGGTGGTCTCGAAATAGATATTACCCCCGGTCCTCCCGGGAGTTGTTGTCGTTGTATCCGGAAAGGCGGACACAATACCTATCTGGATCAGCAGGAGCAGGAACACCAGACAGACAAAGAAAGGGAATCGTTTCATGCCAGTACTTCCTAAGCGATAACCTGAATCAATTAACAGGGGAGCGAATTAGTATATTTTTACCAGGACTGCCGGCGATTTTTCCGGCGTCCGTTTGCCGTAATACGGTACCTGATTTCTTTTAAAATTGTGGTTGTCGGTGTAATTATAATCATAGGATGCCTGGAGTTCTGACGAAGGAGGTGTCCCCTCGCAGTTCGTCATCTACCCGGGTGCCGGACACCCCCCGGCGCGACCCGTGAAATTCCGGAAAAATGAACCGGTGAAGAACCGGTTGAACCGTTCACCATTCAGACCAGCGCCGGGACAAAGAGTGCCAGCAGGGAGAGATCTTCAGGACCGGCACTCACCGTATGATGGTTTTTCGGGGGGGTAACAAATGTCTGGCCGGGCGTTATCGTAACTTCCTTGTCACCGATAACAAAGATCCCCTTCCCGCTGACAACCAGGTTCCATTCCCACTGGGTCTCGTGGTCATGATCCGCAACCTCGCTGTCTTTCCAGACCCTGACGAGGTGGTAACTGAATTTGCCCCCGGTATCTTTTCCGGTCACGATATCTTTTAAGAAAACTCCCTTCCACGCGGGATGTGAATACCAGGGTTTTGCATTCGCCTCGGTTTCAGTGCCGGGGAAAATAACACTTCCCTGTTCAAAGATCTCAGTAATATGTTTCAGGTCCATAATTTCTCACGCTCCGGTCAGCCATAAAAATATGGCTGGAAGGATCTATTCGCCTTTTACAGCCGGGAGGACGTCTTTAAAGACCTCAAGTCCCTTCTCCACGTTCGGGCTCGAATTGGCAAGGCAGAAGTGGGTGATACCGGCCTTCTTGAACCGCTCGATCTCCTTGATCAGCCCTTCAGCATCCGTAGCACAGATGTAATTCTTCTTGATCAGGTCGTGGCTGACGAGTGCTGCATGGGCCTGGACTTCCTTGGGTTCGTAGACCTTGTACTTGAACATCGAGGGAACCAGGACCCCTGCCCAGAAACGGTGGCCTTCGATGGCGCAGGTCATGTCTTCATCGATGGAGTACCAGATGAGCATGGCCTTCTCCATCTTCTTGGGATCCTTTCCTGCCTCCCGTGCGCCTTTCTCGAAGTTCGGGATCGTTGAGTTCTTCAGGAGTTCCGGGTCGGCTGCAACGGTCATAAGGTGGTCGCCGTACTTTCCTGCCATGTAGGCACCCTTCGGTCCCATCCCGCTGATGTATAAGGGAACCACGTCACTGGGCTTGGTGTACAGGAACGCCTTGTCGAGCATGAAATACTTGCCCTTGAACGAGACCGGCTCCTTGCTCTTCCAGAGTTTCTCCATCACCTCGACTGCCTCGATGGTCATCTCCTGCCGTTCCGGCACGGTCGGCCATTTCCCGTCCACCGGTGCTTCGTTCATCGCTTCCCCTGCTCCTACAGCACAGCCGACACGATTCGGGTACATCTGCCGGAGGGTTGCAAAGGTCTGGGCGACAATTGCCGGGTTGTACCGGATGATCGGGCAGGTGATACAGGTAGAGACGAATACCTTCTTGGTTGCCTGGAGAACTGCACCCATCCAGGCCCATGCCTGCCCGCACTGCGCATCGTCATGATACCACGGGTGGAAATGGTCATCAACCCAGATCGAATCGAACCCGATCTTCTCTGCCCGCACGGACTGTTCCAGTGCATCCATCGGCTTGTACTGCTCGATCGATGCGAAATATCCAACTTTTGTTTTCATGAATACTACCTCGCACCGGTAAAAGAGGAGGTCACGGACGGGCGTTTTTGTGTGATCCAAATCCAGATATACCTGCATCGATCATGTACAGATCGGGTTAATCAGCCGGCGTTCACTGACTTAAGAGGCGTTACTGTCGAAAGTTGTAGCCTTTTTTATGGGTTGTCGAACACCAGCCGGCCTCGCCCATGAGGTCTGCTCAGTTCCGGTTTTTGTGGAATTCTGTTTCCACACGGGAACGTTATCCCAATCCCTACATAAACGTACTTTTTATTGCTCGCCATTGGGTTTGCCCCCAGGGAACGCTGATATTGACGATGTTGTTATCCTGTTCACCGGCAGCGGACCTCCGGTTATTGCTCGCCATTGAACCTGACAGAACCCTCCCGGACACCCGGAATCCCCTCGGGTACCTGACAGGAGAACGGGATGGCGGCTCCATCCATAAAGATACGCAGGGGTTATTGAGAGAAATGCCTGCTTTTTAATTCCCTGTTTTCTTTCACCGCATCGGTGACATCCACCATAAAAGAAGCTATCTCTCCGGACGGGAGTTTGAAAACATAGTGTGAGATCCAGGGGAAGTCCTCGCGGTTGCGGTACTTGAGCGGGGCTACAAACTCCGGCTGTTCCGTAGTCAGGACACGGAGGAGCAGATCGTGCACCATAGGTTCCGGCAGTTCCGGGAACTCTTCGAAGAGTCGTTTTCCTACCAGTTCTTCCTTGGTCATTCTCAGGAGGGCCGCAGTCACCTTGTTGACATCCTTGATGATGTACTCCACCCCGTTCCCGACCGGCTCGTAGATCAGGACCCCGTTGCAGGTATTTTCGAAAAAGGAGTGGTACCGGACTTCCTTGAATTCGGTCAGCCGGAGTGCCTCCTCCGCCCGCTTCCGATCCGTGATATCAAGGATGATACCGTTCCAGACAGTCTCGTTTTTAAGCCGGACGGGTTGTGAGTGGACCCGGATATACATCTCCTCACCCTTCGGCCTGATGAACCTGCCCTCGAATTCCCACGGGGCAACCCGCCGGATAACATCCTCGATCGAATGAATCCAGCGCTCATGGTCTTCCGGTGCTATGCATGCACCGTACCGCTGGATCCATGTGTCGAGCGGGTCTGGGTCCAGGCCATAGACTTCGCTGGATCGTTCATCGACATAGTTCATTCCCCACTCTCCGGAATCCCGGGCATAAAACTGGTACACAATTCCCGGCAGGTTGCTGGTAATACCCCTGAGTCTCTCTTCGCTCCTGCGCGATGCCTCCTCCGCTCTCTTGCGATCAGTGATGTCAAGAAATATGCCGTTCCAGACGGTCTCGTTCTTCAGCCGGACGGGTTGCGAGATCCCGCGGATATACATCTCCTCACCGGACGGTTTGATGAACCGGCCTTCGAAATCCCACGGTGCAACCCGCCGGACAACATCTTCGATTGACCTGCCCCACCGCTCACGATCTTCTAGGGCAATACAGGCACCGAACCGGTCGAACCAGGTGTCCAGCGGTTCGGTGACAACGCCATAAATTTCCGGGGAACGCTCATTGACATAATACACACCCCATTCACCGGAATCCCGGGCATAGAACTGGTACACAATACCGGGGAGATTGCTCACGATACCCCGGTACCGCTCTTTTAACTGTTTTTCCGCCAGCTTTTTTGCCGTAATGTCGAGAAAGAGGATGAAGAACTCCTTAGGGGCATTACCCACACTGCCAGCAACGGGTGCAAATACGATCTGGAAATACGCGACACCGCTTTTCTTTGTTGTTGTCAGGGTCTCTGTTTTCAGACGGTCGAAATTGCACGACAGGGTGAGTTCGGCAATCTTGCCCTTCTGGATCAGGTCCTGGATCGTGTTCTTCGAGCACATGATGTCGTAGAGCTTGAGATCCGCGAGATCCATGAACCGTGCAAGGCCGAGAATATCAAGAGAGGCCCTGTTTGCATTGAGGATCGTGCCGTCTTCATGGAAGAGAAAGATACCGCTCGGGACTTCTTCAAACAACGTGCGGATCTTCCGCTCGCTGTTCTTTAATGCATCCTCCGTTTTCTTCCATGTGGTGATATCGCGTAGACTGATCATGATCCCCGGTTTTCCGGTGAATGCAAGGGAGGGGATGACGGTCGAGACAAATTCGGTAAGAAATATCCGTTCTGTCCCCCGTTCGATCAGCAGCATCTCGTTGATGAACGCCTGGGACTGGATAATCCGTCCAATATTTTCCTGGACCGTGGGATTATCGAAAAAGGGGAGGCTGAGCCGGGATAGTTCGGTGCCGATAATGTTCCGGTCCTTCCGTATGCCAAACGTAGTTAAGAAACTCCTGTTGACCATCAGGACATGAAGATCGGCATCGAGGATGAGAATTGCATCGGAAAGATAGTCGAAGAGATCATCGAACGGGACGTTCTGTGATGAAGTGTATAACTTCGCCTTGCCAAACGGCTTCATCACCACATGCCCCTGGGACTGGAGGACCTCGAGATATTTTGCCACAGCCCCGCGGTTCATTGTTAGTTCCCGGGCAATCAGGGAGATGGAAACCGTCTCAGGGTATCGCTCGTGGAGAAATTCGCGGATTTGGGTATAACGGTCTTCCTTTGCAGTCATGTGTGAATAGGTAAAGGTTCCCGGCTTTTTAAGAGAAGAATGTATCGAAATTTCAACAGGATCCATGTATAATTCCGGTATCGTCCGGGTCAGGTCTAGCGGGCGGTTGTGCAGCCGTAGGCCGTGTGCTACGGGGGCGACCCGGATTAGGAAGATCGCATGAGGGAGCTCTGCTTAGGCATAGTATGGGACAGGGCTTAGCTTATGAAAGTCGTATGACGGCTGCCTGCACCGGATACCCGGCTCCTCAGAAAACTATCGGGACCGGCTTTTCGTTGTCACCACACTGCAACATTCAAGTATATCCGGGAATCAATACGGGAATATATGTCCGCCCGATCTCCGTATACCCCTACCGGCCCTGAACCGGAGGACCGGTACAGCAACTTTTCCATCAGCGTGCCGGAATACTATAACTTCGGCTATGACGTGGTCGATGCGTGGGCGGCAAAAGAGCCGGACAAGCCGGCCATGCTCTGGGTGGACCGGCAGGGACAGGAAAAGGGGTACACGTTCCGGGATATGAAGACCGAATCCGACCGGGCTGCACACATCCTGCATGACTGCGGGATCTCCCAGGGTGACCGGGTATTCATCATGCTCCCGAGGATCCCGGAATGGTGGGTGCTCATCGTCGCCCTGATCAAACTTGGTGCCGTCTACACCCCCGCTCCCACGATGCTTACTTCCCATGACATCTCCTACCGTCTCAGGATTGGCAGGTTTGCGCTGGTTATCACCGACCTTGAGAACGCACATAAGGTAAACGAGGCTGTGAGGGAGGGATCGTTTATCCCCGGATGCATGGTTGCTGACGGGGAAATGCCGGGCTGGATCAGCTATTCCCGAAAACGTACGTCCCGTATATCGCACCCGGTGGCAGCGGGGGACTCCCCGCTCCGGGTAAAGACGAAATCGTCAGATCCTCTTGTGATCTTCTTCACCTCCGGCACGACCGGCAACCCCAAGATGGTACTTCACGACCACAGTTACCCGCTCGGCCATACCGTGACAGCACTGCTCTGGCAGGATTTGACCGCCACCGATCTCCACTTCACCATCTCCGATACCGGCTGGGCAAAGAGCGCGTGGGGAAACCTGTTCGGTCAGTGGATCGCGGGGGCGGCGGTTTTTGTCTATGATACCCGGGGAAAATTCGATCCCGCAGAAATCCCCCCGCTCCTTGAGAAGCACGCGATCACAACGTTCTGCTGCCCGCCCACAATCTACCGGATGCTGATCCTCCTTGACCTCAAACAGTATAACCTCTCAAGGCTCCGCCACTGCGTGAGTGCGGGCGAGCCCCTGAACCCCGAGGTGATCCGGATCTGGAAAGAGAAGACCGGCCTTTTGATCTACGAAGGATACGGCCAGACGGAGACGGTCCTCTGCATCGGCGCATTCCCGGGCCATGAATGCCCGCCGGGATCCATGGGAAAACCGGCCCCGGGCTGGCGCATCGAGCTCCACGATAAGGACGGCAGGCCCGTGGGGGTCAACCGCGAGGGAAGGATCGCGATCTCGCTTGAACCCCGGCCGGTCGGACTGTTCTCAGGGTATCTAAAAAACGAACCGGCAAGCAGGAAATCCTTTGTAAAAGGCTGGTACTACACGGATGACAAGGCGGCAATGGACAAAGACGGTAATTTCTGGTTCATCGGCCGGGATGACGATGTTATCAAGGCTTCGGGATACCGTATCGGGCCGTTCGAAGTCGAGAGCGCCTTGCTGGAGCACCCGGCAGTTGCTGAGGCGGCAGTCGTGGGATCTCCCGATCCGATCAGGGGACTGATTGTAAAAGCCTTCGTTGTTCTCAAGCCCGGCTTTCTGCCATCCGGCCAGCTCGTAGCCGGCCTGCAGGAGCACGTAAAAAAGGTGACCGCCCCGTACAAGTACCCGCGGGCGATTGAATTTGTCGATGCCCTCCCCAAGACTTATTCAGGTAAGATACGGAGGAATGAGCTCCGCGAACGGGAGGCAAAAAAGGGTAAACCGGCATAAAACCTCCACGGGACCGAAGGGTTACCGGTTTGACCGATCAAAATAACGATCCGCTTTCAATGAAAATTCTGTGTCGGCAAACTGTAATTCTGCCCTATTCGTATCTGCCGTGATTACAATTCCATTCAGGAACTCGATCGCTTTCACTTTTTCTCCAAATACACTGGAAATTATGGGGAATAACGTGATGTCATGTGCGATTGCAATAAGCAGATCCTGCTCGCCTGAATAAGGGCAGGATAACAGGTTTCTTAATACATAGTCAGAATACTGGTGAGGATCATGCAGAATATCCCCGGGGATCTCCTGGTCAAGCCATTTCCTGATACCCTCGCGCCAGCCCAATTCATCCCTGATAGCAATTAATTTGTCCAGATTTATTACCGGACTTTTTATTTCCGGCTCACATCCCAGGATCCGGGCAGGGGTATCCAGGGGATATCCATCGCGAATAGATTCGGCAGTCATCCTGCACCTGCGTGCTATGGTATGCCCGAGAAAAAGAGGTTTCCCCGGAAGAATTTTTCCTAAAGAGGCCCCGAATTCCCTTGCCATGAGGATTCCTTCGGGGGTTATTCCAACACTTTCGCGGAGATGATCAGGAATTCCTTCAAAGGAATTTCTCTTCGAATGGCGGATTATGACGATTGTTTTCCGGTTTTTCGGGGCTTCTTTTAAAATATCCAGGACGAAATCCCCAGGTTTCATGCGCAACTACCCCCCAACAGGGTTCCTTTTTCTCCCAAGGATGCCTTTATGAAAATTTTTCCCATGATATCCTCCCGGAATGCCTCAGGTGATGCATCCTTTTTTACCGGTTGATTCATAGAGATACATTTTTCCGGTATATATGCCGGCTGTCATGCCCGTTAAACCCCGCAAATGGACAAAGGAAAAGATGGCCTGTTTTGGAGGTGAAACCGAAGCAATATCGCTCAACACTGTCCTTAAATACGGGGATAAGCTCGATATCGAAAACCAGCAGTACATCCAGGAAATCATCCACCGCTGGCCCATAACAATGAGAAGCCCACTGAGAAAAAGCAGTGATTGCTGTACTGGCAGCACATGGCTACCACGGGGAACCTGTTGAGTAGAAAAGAAAAATTATTTTTTTACCGGAGTGGCGATTGGTGCCACATTCGGCTTGCAGCCTTCGCCACGGAAGAGTGCCCATTCCTCGCAGGAGGTTCCATTCGGGAACTTGCACATGCCGTACTCGCTGCCATCAGGGTTCTTCAGGATTTCTGATGTGGCCCCAACTTTGCCACAGTTTACGGAGGCCGGGTTTGCCATGCCGACCACTGCCGGTGTTGTCGTCACGGGTGTAAACGGTTTACAGCCTTCGTTGCGGAAGAGTGCCCATTCATCACAGCTGGTGCCATTGGTGAATGTACACATTCCGTACTCGTTCCCCTGTGCATCTTTCCTGATCTCGATCTTTCCACCTACTTTGCCACAGTTGACTGATGCAGGATTTGCTAAGCCGGAACTGGTCGATGCTGCCTTAGTGACGACAGGTGTGTGAGTCGCAGGTATCTGTGCGGGTGTTACCTGCTGGGTGCAACCGGCAACGAGAAGGCCGGCAACAAGGCAGAGGCCCATGATGATCAGGAGAGCGTTTTTCGATATCATGATTGATCAGGGTAATTATGTCAGATACTGAATAAAAACCTGACTATGTGTTCTCGGTTAATTCCACATCCCCGATCCAAACCACTATCCGTTGACGTGCGGATAGAGAGTTATCTTGACAAAACAGCCGTGATAAGATAAAAAACGCATGGGAGGGATTCTGCCCCTAAGCGGGATGGGGGGGTTATTGGAAAAGGTACTGGTCAAGCCAGCTGAGCTCTTCTCCCACCTTGCGTGCCTGCGTTTCCGGAGTTTTCATGTGGTGCGGCTGGCCATTAAAGAGGACGAACCGGACGGGCGCTGTGCTCCCTTCTTTGTAGGCCCGGTACGTGACCCAGGCGCTCGCGGGATCTACCTGACCGTCATTCGTGCCGATCATCATGAGGAGTGGTGTTCTTCTCTTGTCCGCCTGGTAAACAGGACTCACGTGCCAGAATGCCTGCGGATCCTGGTACGGGCTTTTTGCGTAATACATCTTGTCCATGACGATACCGTTCGTGTTGGCTACCTGGGAGTTCTCGTCCGCAGTCCCCGCTCCGGCAACTGCCGCTTTCAGCGAAGGGTCCCGGGTGACCAGGGCAAGCGTGAGGATCCCGCCATTCGACCAACCGGTGACTCCCACCTGCGAACGGTTGATAATGCCCCTTCCGGCAAGGTAATCGATCCCGGTCTCGATGTCCTCAATCGGCAGGTCATAGTAATTCCCACCCTCAATGGACCGGGCAAAAGGCAGGCCGAAGTTCGTGCTTCCGTGGTAGTTGACCGAGAGCGTGACCGCACCCCGGTCCGTGATCAGGTGGTAGGGGAATTCCCAGGTGTCGCGCCAGCTGTCGAAGTCCCCGTAGTTCGGCCCGCCATGGATGACGAGGACCAGCGGGTACTGCTTTCCCTTTTGATAACCCGGCGGGTACCGGATGACACCATAGACCGTATCGTTACGGGCCCCTTTCCAGGAGGTCACCTCTGAAGAACCCAGGTCTTTTCCCTGGAGGTTCTGGTTTAAGTCAGTTAGCTGCACCGGGTCCGTGATCGCCGTACCCTGTACACTCGCCCGGATGATCTGGGGTGGTGCAGAGGCTGAATTGCGGTTGTACACAACGGAGGAACCGGCCCGGTTGGTCTCGATGGCAAAGATGTTCCCCTGGTCCTTTCCGGCAAGAAGAGTCACCTGCCAGCCGGTGCTGTTGTGCACGAGACGGGCGACTTTCGGGTTGGTGCCGTCAGCCAGGAGGAGATAGGCCCCGCCATTGAACGGATTGACTTCGATATCGCTGTTGAAGAGGTCGATAAACAGGCCCCGGTCCCAGCCGAGCGGGACCTCTTCAAGCGAACGGGTAGCCGGGGAGTATGCCTGGAGGTAGGCAGCATCTTCCACGGGATACCGCAACCCGCCGTTTTCGAACCGTTCGATATACACGACATTGCTGTCCGGTGACCACGCGAACTGGTTGGTGTCCTGGTACCCCTCAAGGGACGAGAAGAGTTGCCGCTCCTCCCCGCTCTTTGTGTCGAGGAGGACGTACCGGAAGGTGGAGCCGGCCTGCCAGGATAAGGGGTCCGGCGCTGCCTTGTACAGGACGTACTTCCCGTCCGGCGAGGGCGCCCAGATGGTGATGACATCGTTGTTGGACGAGAGCGGGGCAATCGTCCCGTCCTTCAGTGCATAGGTCTTCAGGATCACCGGTGCCGGCGTCTCGTCCACGACAACAACGTCACCGCTGCCACCAACAGCACCGGCCGGTGTCCCGGTGAAGACGAGACGGTCGGTCCCGAGCCAGGCAAAACTCCCGGCAAGTTCGTCCGTCACGTTCGGGAGGCGGATCGCCTTCGTGTCATGGACATGGGTGAGGTACAGGGAAACGGGCCCGCCTGCCCGTATCTGCGCTGCATACACGACCGTGTTCCCGTCCGGTGAAAGGGCATAGGACATGACCGAATCGCCTGGACCTGAAAGAGAAGTCTCTGTTGCAGCACGGACATCGATATACATCAGGGTACCGTTGTCTTTAGGCGGGTTCAGGTCCGTCCCGACCGATCTGATGTACAGGAGGTTCCCCCCGTCCGAAGAGAGGGTGAAATGGCCCGGGGTTTCCATGGAGAGAATATCAGCCGGCACGAGACTGCCGGATCCTCCTGCTGATACCGGGATTACCAGCAACGCAGTGATAAGCAGGGCTGCGAGAAGAAAATGGGGGAGAAGACGCGGTGTCATATGTCTAATTGGATCATTTCCGGGTCTTTAAACAATGGGTGGACTAAAAGGAAAAAGACGCAATATTCCGGGAATGAGGAATATCCCCCACGAGTAGTCCCTGCTCATTTTTTACGAGTTTTTTTAAGGTTTTTTAAAAAAGATATTCGCGATGGTTATCGCCTTTGTGCAGCGCCAGGGTTTGGGCCCTTGTTTTCAGGTCTCACTTTGGGCACCTGGAGGTCAGGGAGGAGTTACACAAAATGCATCAGCGTATCAGGTTTTTGCAACGCCAGATGGCAATATCATTCGTGAGTGAAACGGAATCAGTTATCGAAACGGTTGATCTACGTAAGTCCAATAATACAATGAGAGCAATTTATGCAGTGAAAGATTCTTAATCACGCGGTGAATTGCCCTCATAGTATCACGTAAAATTGACTGTGCAACAGCCTCAGTTATCGCATTTAATCGGAAGCGGACGATACTGTGGTTTTGCCGTAGCGGACGACTGCAAGACTTAAGTACTGCCTGCCTGAGTGAATCATCAGCCCCAGTTCTACAAACTGATTCAGGATCATCGTGACCTCAGCTTCGGTCACGTGAGTGTGATCCACCAGCTCGCGGATCGTTTTTCCAGCATCGCATTGCAGATATACATCCGCAGCGAGTCCATCGAATACATATTCTTCCTTTTTGCCGGTCGTGCGTGTGTCCACGATACGAATGGATTGCACGGAAGGGAAAACATCCAGCGTCGCATCGCTGCGGGAGTGCCATTCTTTCAGGGCAGCTTCGAGACTACGCGTATAGTTCGCCGAGTCGTCGGGATACTCTGCTTCAAAATAGACAGCAAGATCGTTTAAGTCCCGTTCGGCAAGGGAATAATAGATATACCGGTACGCCCGCACGGGTGCCAGACGGGTAATCCCGTAAGCGCCCGGATCTGTCCGGTACCGGCTGAAACGGTCGAAACGGATGTGACCATACCCGGCTGGCGGATCCAGATGCACGATCTTTGGGATAAGCTGGTGCATTGCAGCATATTCGGCCGGATCTTCTCCAGGAAATCCCCAAAGCAGGTTCCATAAGACTAAAATGCCGGATTCTTTTCCCCATTTCAGGATCTGAATATTATGGACAAGGGTCGTTCCCTTGCATATCAACCGGAGAATACTGTCGCTCAAGGATTCAATGCCTGGCTGCATCTTTGTAACCCCTGCATGAGCCAGGAGCAGAACCTGTTCGCGGCTGAGGCTTGCTTTCACCTCCCAGAACAATGAGAGATCGTGCTGGTGTGCAAGTTTCGGTAGTACGGTCCGGAAATAGTGAGGTGCCAGTATATTGTCCACCATACTGAGATTCCTTCCGTAATGTACGGATAAATAGTGCAGTTCATCCAGGACGCGGTCAGATGATTTGTACCGGAAGATCAGATCCGTACTATTTAAACCACAAAAAGTACACGGGGATTTTTCCCCCCACCAGCATCCCCGTGAGGTCTCCATCAGAATACTTGGGGTAAAACCGACTGGCTTCTCTACGAGCTTCAACTGCTCAAAATAATCCGAGTAATCGGGATAGGGGAGAGCGTCCAGATCATCCACCCGGGCGGTTTCACCCGCCGACAGGGCGTGGGGTCCTCCTGCGCGGGCAATGATGCCGGGAACAGGTGGCGGGGTAGCACCATGCAGAGAAGCGTGCACGAGCGCCGGAACGGCTGTGTCTCCTTCGCCGGTACAAACATAATCGATGAAAGGGAAACAACGGCATAAGACATCGCCCATTGCCCCGAAACAGTTGGAACCGCCAAAGATGATGTGTACATCCGGAAACCGGGATTTGATGCGCTTTGCGAGAGCAAGCGATGCGCAATGCTGTTCAAACGATGAGCTGAACCCTACCCAGTCATACTGCGACCAGTCTACGTTATCCACGCAGGCATCCAGAAACGCCGGTAAACGTTCACGAATACAGAGGAATTCGCGTACAACAGCGGGTGGAAACGTATCTTTGTATTCTCCCCAGAGAACCTCGTGCACATATGCATAATCCGCATCTGCGTTTTCACCCGTCAGCGACGGGGCAAAAAGCCATTCCCCGACAAGGAGACCCGGTAGCATGTTTTTTGCAATCAGATCGCAGAGTTGCACCCCCAGCTCGTGAGCGAGCCTGATATTGAAATAGTGAATGTCACTGGCGATACCCTGTCGTCCCAGGGCGCTCTTGAGCAATGAGATGCCAAGGGCAGGCTTGTCAATTGCACCAAACGGTGCGTACACAAATGCCACCCTGGGTTTGTTAAAAGGCATCGCAATCTCGTTCTGGCGGAATCAAAGTGGTGAGTGAAAATATTCGCACGTCGTACCGATCCAAGGGTAATGTTTGATCCAATGAACCACCATTTAGGAATTCAAACCCTAATTTAGGAGTTGCAATTCCAATACCGCAGCGGGTTTTTGCCCTTTTTTCCGGATTTCAGCGCCACACGTTGTTCACCTGTTGTGGGTATGCTTCGTCCGGAACAACAACGATTTTTCTGCGATACTCGTTGTCTGCTCCGGTTACGCCCAACCGGTTCTTACATCTTATTTCCGGTTGCCGTCAGCACAGGACTTTTTGATAAGTCAATCAGATGAACCCGGGTCGCTTTGTATGTTCCTATCGTTCTTTCACACAATCGGATACCCGATGGTTTTCGGGAGCCGCTCTTCCAATACGGCAGCGAGTCCTTTGCCTTCTGCGGATTTCAACACTACGAGTTGCTCCTCTGTCAGTAGAATCCCTGCCTCTTTTGCGGCTGCTTTCGGATCGGCTACCAGTTTCCTGCGAAACGCGACATCCATCACTGCCCGTCCGACCAGTTCGTGCATCTCTTTCTCGGTTGCCATTGACATCTCCCCCTTTTGCATACAGTATTGAACATTATTTAAAGATATTGGTTGTGTCACAAGATCGGCTAAGTTCTCATTGATAGCAAAGATACCTAAGCGTTCCATGATATCAATCTTATCGAAAACGGATTACCGCAAACCCAACAACGAAACCGGTTAAGTAGCCGCCGCGGGGGTGTCCCTTCGGGGGTGGCGGAAGCATCCTAAATCTGGGTGAGTGGCGAAGTTTCCACTACGCGTGTCATCACACTCAATTATACGACAGATTTCAAAGACTTTCAATAGTTATTGACAGCAGAACTGTCATTTTAGAGACATAGTGGCGTCCCATCTTTTCGTTACGAAATGCCCGGTAATGCCAGGGGCCGGTATATCGTACGAGGATTAATCTCAAAATCACTTCCAGTCCACGAGTAGTTCATCGCATCCATTTGTGCTTCACACGTTTTGAAATCTCACCCATGAGTCGTTCAATCATGTTTGAATTCCAGGGAATATCGATTCCATTGATGGATAATCGGGCAAATGTGACGAGTGTATTTGAGAATGTGTTAAGAAATTCGACCTGAATTTGAAAAGATTAAGATATGTCTTTTAGTCTGTAGTGCGTACGATCTCCTCTAAAGGGGCCCGGGGGATTTCGGGAGCCGCTCTTCTAATACAGCAGCGAGTCCTTTGCCTTCTGCGGATTTCAGGACTGACAGTTGCTCCCCGGTCAGGGTAATCCCGGCCTCTTTTGCTGCCGCTTTCGGATCGGCTACCAGTTTTTTGCGAAACGCGACATTCATCACTGCCCGTCCGACCAGTTCGTGCATCTCTTTCTCGGTTGCCATTGATTTCTCCTCTGTATTGAATAGAGTATTGAACATTATTTAAAGATATTTGAGTATTCATTGGTTATGATCTCCTCCTTTCATTAAGGAACGAAACCGGTTGCGTACACGGCCCGCAAACAGGATAATGTGTGCGGTAAGCCCCAGCACCAGTGACGTACCTGCGAGGATTGTCAGTCCTGCGAGCAGCACTACCGCCAGTATTTCCTGCCCCGTGATCAGACTATCAACCATCCATTTGAGTTCATGTTCCCAGATATACAGGACAAGCATCACTATCAGGACCGTGAAAACTATGGAAAGAATACTATAGAAGCTGTAGATGATCTCCTCCCGGGTGAACCTGCTCCGCGTCCGGATCTTCGGGATTAAGCCGGTGCGTAAGAATTCAAATGATTTCTGGCGTAATTGCGGTATCTCAAGCCAATCCATCAGAATATAGTAGCCATCCAGTTCCAGCAGGGGATTCAGGTTCAGGAGTGCACCGAGGTACGCTACATATGCGGCCTGGAACAACGCTCTCGTCCACGCGGTAGGTGGAAGCATAATGACGAGAATTGCAATTACGCCTCCAATGATCACATTCACCACCGGTCCTGCAAGTGAGACCATGATTCGCGGTATGCGCCCCGACATCCACATATCGCTGACATCGACAAAGAATGCAGGCATGCCATAGTAGAACATGATCCCGGCTTTGTGGATCCGTCTCCCGAATGATTTGCAGGTAAGGCCATGACCCGATTCGTGCCAGAACAACACGATCCAGTTTGCGATAATCAGAACGATCAGGCCCTGGCCGTACGACTCATTGAAGGCGAACAACTGGAATGTGTCTGATGGTTCCAGGAGGACAAAGCACGCGAATCCGGTGACTGACAGGAGGAAAAACGCAATGAGGGCGACCCGCGTGAAAAAGGCCCGGCCGATGCAGCGATAGAACCGGGTAAAAAATGCATCGGCCTTGCGCCAGTCAAACTCACGCTGAAACGTAGCGTCTGCTATATGCTGGAGATGCGATGCAAAGCCGGTCGCCTGCACGGGAGGGGGGCAGGAAGGGGAGTTCTCAATTAAACCATTCTTTTCAAGCTGGAGGATGAGGGTATCCAGCCGCTCGAACGGGAATGATCCATATCTGGCATAGTATGCCATCGCGAGGTCGGTGAGGGTATGCTCACCGTCCATCAGCTCCCACAGGAAATAATTCTGCGGGTCGATTTCGAGATAGGTACAGGTGTCAGTATTATGCAAGACGTAGTACGTATCACCAAGCCTGGTTGGATCATAGTGCATCTGCACATGCAAAGCACGCCGGGGTTTTGGTTGCGCTGCTTCTGGCATCGGATGTCCTGTATCAGTTCAGGATTTGACCTGTGCCTTAAAATCCATTCGGGTTTGCATAAAAAAGGGGCACAATACCCCGGGTATTTCTCATCCCCGGTTTATTTTATTTCCCCTCAGACAATAAGCAGGGAATGCAGGCATGACGAGGAACCCTGACCACCCGCAGATTACCCCCTTGTTCCCCCATCCCGGTCACGTATTGATTCCTAACCTTTTTCATATCGTAACCCAAAAGCCGGTCTGAAAGATCATGAACGGGAAGCTTTGCTGGTATGCACTGGTACTGATGCTTATCGGTCTCTTCTGCAGTATTCCCGTCTTCGCCGCAGAACCAGGGGAGGATTACCGGGCCCCGTGGGTGACAAAAACAACAACGTCCGGGGCAACCATCAACTGGGAGCAGGAACCGGCGGGAGCCGGGATCGTAGAATACACCACGGCAGATTATTACTCCCGGAATCATAAATTCGACCGTAAAATTACCGACTCCGCAGTTTCCCAGTATCACCATGTGTCACTCAGCGGGCTCGAACCCGGTACCAACTACCAGTACCATGTAATCCCTTCGGGCCAGGAGAACGTATTCGGCACCCGCATGTTCCGCACCATGCCGGTCAGCGGACCGTTTACCTTTATTGTCATCAGTGATTCACAGGAAGGTCATAATTATACTGAGGAGAAACGGTTCAGGTACGTGGCAGATGCCGTAGCACTTGAGCCGGACGTGCTCTTTATCCTCCACGGGGGGGATTATGCCGGGCATGATAACGGGTCGTTATGGGGCAAATATTTCCAGGTGGCCGACGGGATGCTCGCGAATGCTGCCATCTTTCCCACCATCGGAAACCATGAATATCATAATGCCAGCGGGGGGGACAACCCACCTGCAGCAGCCGACCAGTTCCATCAGTCATATGAGATGCCCCTGAACTATTCCTTTGACTGTGCCGGGGTCAGGTTTATTATTCTTGATACTCCGGACCCAAAAACTGCTGATGGAGATGACCCGCAGACTTCCCTTTCCCTTGCAATGAGCCAGGAATCCTGGCTCAGGGAACAGCTGGACAATAATCTCGCAGGAACATTCACGATTCATCACCACCCAATCTGGGATTATTACAATACTACCAGTAATCCTCATCTTCAGTCATGGGAAACCCTGTACCATACCTATAATATCAGCGCAAATTTCGCTGGGCATACCCATAATTACCAGAGATATTCAGTCATGGGGATCCCCTATTTCATTGTCGGTAATGCCGGGGGCAGATTTGGGGACCTGACCAGTGGGGAACCCACTCCGGCAGAGTACCAGTTCGGAGAAACAAGGCAGCTCGGGTATCTTAAGGTCTTTGTTGATCCGGCAAATAATACGGCGACTGCACAGGAAATTTTTGTCGCTTCAGTAAAAGTGGACGATTCAAATGAGACACCAGAAGTTCACAACCCGCCGGTTGTTGCAGATTCAATCACATTCCCCCTGAAACGACCAGCCAGCCTTCCGGAAATGAATCCCACAGGAACCCCCCCTGCCGGAAGACCGGCCGGGTCTTCTCCCGGCATGCCTGTTGCTGTAATTATCATCGTCATGGCACTGGGAATCGGGATGGTCATCATACGGAAAATAGACTCCCGCTGATTGTGTTCTCCTGATTAAAATCCGTTACCTTTTTCCCTGTCACGGCCAATTTTCCGTAATCAAGGAAGATCCATGACAGATGACCCTGCTATCTCCCAGCGCCGCATTCCGCTCGACCGCATCAGTGTCCTGATCGATTCGATCTACGCGTTTGCCATGACCCTGCTCGTCATTACGATCAATATACCCTCAAAGTACGAGCATGCCAAAGAAGCCGCTCCGGTTTTTGCAATCATCATGGCAGACCTTCCGGACCTGATCCATTACTTCATCGCCTTCATCCTCCTTGCCATCCTCTGGTATTTCGAGCACCAGCGGTTCCGATCTCTTATCGGTCTCGATCGCCCGCTCCTCTGCCTCAACATGGCCAGTCTCGCGTTCGTCTGTCTTCTCCCGTTCTCAACAAATGTTGCCGGCGACTATCCTTTCGATCATGTCGGGGCAATCCTCTTTGAATTCAATATCTTCATTATCGGTCTGATTGCCCTTATCCAGTGGGTCTACATCCGGAACAGGTGCAGGAATCTTGTTCCTGGCCTGAGTCTTTCACATATCTCCCGCGAAATCCTCTGGTCCGCTGTCTTCCCCGCACTCTCGTTTATCGGGATTATACTTGCTCTCTTTCACATCCCGTTCACTCTCAGCATCTATATCCTCGTCCCGTTCATCATGGCCTTCCTTTTCTGGGGAGAACCCGTCAGGAATTAAATTCTTTTTTATTCATATGATCCAACGGTGAGTGTCTGCGGGATCGATAAAAGTAAGTCCCGTAATACAATAAGAGCGTTCAGGCAACTTTGCATCCGGTATTATACCGGACTGTGCAGTTCTGGATCTAACCGGGATTACCAAAACAGGAACAGACGGTTGACAAAAATCTTAAAAATTTTAAAGAGAACCGGAACCGGGAGGAATGCAACTTTTATGGAACACATTTTTCCATGGGCCGGTTTTTGTTGAAACTCCATTTGGATGTGTAAATCGGGTAATTTTTCCAATTTCACAATATTTAATATATGGTACAATGATTATGGTTTAATGTCTGAACCTTTCCGGATTTTGCTTGCAGTGGCTGCAACAGTAGTCATTGTTCTTGGTGTGCTCTACGGTATCGGGGCACTGAACCTGCATCAGCCGACGGGAAATATCCCTACGGTGACTCCTGCACCAGCAACCGCAGGGGAGACTGCTTCCAATGAAACCTCCACATCCTATATTTTTATCCAGGAAGGGTCTGACGGGACATTTGTTCCCGCTCTTTTTGGAAATTATACATTGACCCTGCACAACGTCACGCCGTACACGTTCTATATCAGTGATCGCCCGGTGCGGGATGCAGGCTTTGTCCCGATGAACAGTTTCCTGGATACGTTCGTGTGGGGCCCGGAAAATCCCCCGAACGCTGCTATCATAATTCCTGATGCCCAAAAGCAGGAAGACACCCTGCTCGTCACTCTCACAAATCCAGTATATGTCCCGGAGAAGGAGATGCTCACGTACGATGCAATGGTCCTGGAATCGTATCAGGGAAAGGGACTCAGTCACCTCAAACAGATGAATGATCCGGCGATTCAAAAGTCGTTTGGCAGGGTTACGGTTATCATTGACAGCTGTCCTGATTTTAAATTTTACTGTTACGACTGCAAGCAGGACCCTGCTATGGCCTGCAGGTATTTTATGGGGGGGTGTGGCTGGGTACGAGTGGGGACCTGCTGGCATACATGGACGGGATGCCGGCCATGCAATCCTAAGCAGATCATTGACGAATGTAATACCAATTTTAATGACTGCAGTATATCATGCCAGGGCGAGACGCCTGGGTGTGGATTCTGTGAACCGGGATTTCCCGTGTAAAATAAATTTTTTGTCAGGCCCCGGTGCGGGAGAACCTGTATCATGGAGAACAATTTCCCGGCCGTAACTTTTCCGGAATTTTTTTGTTGTGTCACAAGATCGGCTACGATCTCACTGGCAGCAAAGATACCTAAGCGTTGCATGATATCACTCTTATTAAAAATGGATTACGGTAAACCTGTCAATGAACCGCCGCGGGGGCGCACCCGAAAGGGGGCGGGCGCTGTTGCATTAACGGGACTGAATAGAAATGACCTCGTCGTTACCTATCAATATTGATTCTTTAAACGTTCCGAAGATGCAACAGAATATAAAAAAGCAATACATTTATGGCTCAAAATTTGAGATCAGCAGCATGCATTCTGCTAAACAGTATTTTGTCGTTTTTTCAGTGGTTCTGACTATTATTGTCGTTGTAACAGCGGGTTGTACGGGGACTACCCCTGCGGCATCTCCCGCTTCCACCCCGGCCGCAGCTGCTATCAGCACCGCAACATCGCTCTCCCCAGGGGTCACACAACGGACAGCCTTTCCCAACCTTGTCGGAGTCTGGACAACGACCGGAGCAGCAATCGGGCATAAGAAAGACAGCGGGTTCTTCATAGCAAATACGACACAGTTCACCATCACGGAACAACAGGGACAGGCTTTTACCGGTACAAAGGATTATTCAAAGAACGGGACTGCGAATTACGAGAATATATCCGGTGTCTTTTCTGATGATGGAAAGAAGATCTACATTGCCGAACACGAAGGGGGCTATCTCTTCGGTGAAATTATCGGACCAAATGAGATTGCAATAGTATACCTTCAGGACGGCAACGATGCAGCAGCCCGGGCTTTTCATCTCACCCGGCAACAGAACTGATTCCTGTTCTCTTTTTTTTCAGTCTGAATCCTGAAATCCGGGGAACCTATCTCGGGCCGCGGAGTTTTCGCCCGGACAGAAGATAATCTTTACCGGAACGGAGGACATTTTGGGCTTTGTTTTGGTACCTTGAGGGGACGGAGGCCGTGACGGGGTCGGATGAGGGGGTGAAATGCTTGGAAATGGGGGGTTTGGCGGTGTGAGTAAGGGAGGCGGGACGTTTTTTGCCACTTGCCAACAGCGGGAGGCAGGGGTTGATCTGATAATATCAGCGATTAAGAAATTCCAGCACACGGTCACCGAACCGGCCCGGGAACTGGTACATCAGCCCGTGCCCGGCACCGGGGATCTCGACAAGCTCTGCACCGTAAATCCTCCCGCTGATGATACGGGAATTTATAGGGGGGACTATCACATCATCGGTCCCGGTGACAACAAGTGTTGGAAGACAAACTTCCCCAAGGCGGGAGAATGATCCCGTCCATGTAAAGAAAGCATCTACCTGGCGTGCTACAACCTCATTTCCCGGCACCGGCTCATATACTTCCGGACAATAGCGGAGAGGATCATGAAGAGCAAGCCACGATGATGGGAAGATGAGGGAAAACATCCGGTTGATTATATCCTGCACCGTCCCGCTTTTATCCATGAGCCGGGTTAAGATCTCCGGCTGCATCTTTATCGATTCGGATCCACCGCAGTCACCGGAGACCAGGATGAGCCGGGTCACTTTTGCCGGAAAACTAAGCGCAAGTTCCTGTGCAACAGAAGCTCCCATGGAAAAACCGATGATACTTGCCGGGGAGATGCCAAGAGCATCCATCAGCGTTGCCGTATCGTGGGCAAGTACGGGGATGGAGAACGATGTCTCCGATCCGCCGGAATATCCTGTACCCCGGTTATCAAAGATGATGACCCGGAAATGCCGGGAGATTTTTTCAAGAACGGGAGGGTTCCACATGTCCATCGTTGACCCCAATCCGTTGATGAAAACAACCGGATCCCCGGATCCAAGTTCGCTGTACGCAAGCGTCACATCGTCAACAGGCACGATCTTTACCGGGATCCGGGTCACGACACGATCTTGTGTCACTGAGACTAATTATTTTTCTCTGCAACGAATGGTTTTTCCGATAAAATAGGATGTGTGGATTTTATACGACAATGAGGGGGGTTTGGTTTTTGGGATTGCGGGAAATTATTTTTTTGTAGGGGCCAGCCGAAATGCATCACGCGAGATCCCGTCAACATTTTTCAGCAAAAATCCTGTCAGAAATTTTTCGTTCTGGGTCCAGCCGGGAAATATCCGTAACCTGGGTAATCAGTCGACCTGTCCTTCCGCCCACAACAGAACATCATGCGCGAGCCGGACCGCCACGGTATACTCCTCTTTGGTTACCGGTGACGTGGTTCCCGGGTACCGCGTATCGGAAGCATACGAAGTAAGCGTGACCGCAAGCCACAGCGGTTCAGGAATTGCAATCCCATGCTGTTCCAGTCCCGAGAGGAGAGCGTTGATATCATGAGTGTACGGGTACGGGATTTTCCGTGCAACAAAAACGGCCTTGAGCGCTTTTTCTGCTGCCTGCTGGACCTGGAAGCAGAGATCTTCGTAAAGAACCCCGTGCGTTTTTGTGGAGGAGAGGGTAAGGGAACTTTTTGCCCGGGAGATCCATTCTGCCGGGTTATCAGGCGATCGTTTATTTCCTTTCATAGACGACCCTGCCTTCCCGTACTGCGGGATAGACGACACTGAAGGGGGAATTTTTACATTCCTCGAGTTGCTTTGGCGTGACGATGACAAGATCCATCGACCGGGCAATTCCCCGCATCCGCTGGTAGATTATCCCCGCGACTTTTCGTGGGTTGTACCTGCCGGCCTTTATCACGAGAAAGTCAAGGTCACTGTGTGGCCCGGTCGTACCCCTCGCGGTGGAACCAAAGAGGAGGACCTGTTCAGGATGTGCAGCATCTACGATCCGGTTGACGATCTCCTCAATCTCGGTCTGCCGGGGGGATGTTGTATGTATCATATCCACCTGTTTGTGCTTTGTGGGATTACTCAAACTTGTTTTTACTTCTGCGATATTAATGGTGTCTTCGTTCCGGCGTTCCCTGATCATGGCGGGGTCATGGAGATCTTCCCGGAAAGAACTGATGTGAGACGATGCAAGTTTTTTCTTCAGATGCATGGGTTTAAAGGAGAGATCATTTTTGAGGGTTTTTCGGATAGGGGCTTTTCTGGTCAGCGGGATCCTGCCTGCCGGTCTGATGACCGTATTCTCATCGATGCACCCGGTTGACTTGCCCATGATTGAGATCTCTTGTTGGCTTACGGGATCTTTGTTGGGAATTATTATAGGGTTTGTGTACGGCTCAGGGCCGTCCGGATATATCTTGCAGCTATGAAGTCGGGCCTGGTGCGTGTGGACCATTTGGCCGGTTTCTCCCAATAACATTCCGGGACTTAAGTAATGCAAACAGAGGCAGGACGGTATCCCAAATAATCCCGTATAACGCCCCTTTTGGCAAACGGACAAAGGTGTTTTCTGGGGATATGAAAATGGGGTCCACGCTCAGAAAAAATACGCATTTTAATGAGTGTTTTCCCATTTAGGTTGATTTGCGGGGATTTCGACCCTGCAATTTAGCGGGCTTACAGCAGCCCCCTTTTTTGTCTGGATAGGTAGTACGGTCAAAGGGAAAAGAACCCCTCTTTTGGGGATCGGACATTCCGGCCCGGGACTCCGGGAGACCTGTACTCTCCCACATACACATCTCCGACGGAGACTCATGGTGCCTGATAAGGAATGGACTAACATTTTCCCGAATTATTCGTGAAAAATGACGCAATTTAAAACACTTTTTAGCAATTCCCGACATAATCGCCCCGTTTACCCAAATTCAGCACAAAACAGCCCCTAAAATGATCCCTATTGGTGCCTTTTGGATGGCCGATCGCTTGCCGGATGAAGGGGAGTTGGTGGAAAATGAAAAGAACCCCTGTTTTGGGGCTCGGAACCGGAAATTTTCCGGCGTGTATAGACGTGAATTTCACGCATCCTTCCAGACCCCTGTGCATGCGAAATATCCGGGAGTTTTCTATCAGATATCGGGGGGTCTTCACTTGAACGGGGGGCGGGTTGGGCTTTGTTTTTGTTTTTTTAGGGGACGGGGGCTGTGACGGGGCCGGATGGAGGGGGGTGCGGGCATAGGCATAGTACGTACGGGACGGGGCTCAGCCGGTCTCAAGGATAAAACTATAAAAACAGGTCCGGATATCGCTAAAGGTAAGGTAAGGAAAAAGCCGTTTCGGATATCCACCTCATCAGGCAATAATCCGGAGATCAATCCTTATACAAAATTTTATTTTTCATGAAGGATGAATGAGACCTGTGAATGATAGATCAAAAGTATATTTGATACTGATAATCGGGATATTACTTGCCAGTCTGTTAATTGCATTCATCATCGGTCACGGCATAAATCCAGAGAAAGACGTACGTCCGCAGAGAGAATTTGAAGGCGGAAAGCTGTACAAGGCAGGCAATATAAGCGTACTGCAGCTAAGCGGCAGTTATAAGGAAATGGGCAGGCAGTACGGCGGATTGTTAAAAGACGAGATCCGGGAATTTTATACGTTTGCCATCGATGAACACTTCACCAGGGACAAGGGGATTGATTACGATACGCTCAGGGTCTTTTCCGGAATGGCGTGTGACAAGTATCCCGAAAAATTCAGGGCACTGATGGCCGGGATAAGCGAGACTTCGGGACTGCCACCTGAGAAGGAAGCCATCCTTGAGCAGCTGCTCGTAATCCAGGAAATAGAGATAGACGAAGGGCCATCCTGTTCAGCCATTGCAGCCTGGGGCAATTATACCGGGGGCAGGCCCCTTGTGCTGGGGAGAAATTTTGATCATGAGCCGGACTTTAAGAAATTTTCCCCGTACCTCAATGTGGTCGTCTATAACCCGCCCGACGATATCCCCGTTGCACTGGTAGTTTATCCCGGGCAGGTCACCTCACTTACCGGCATGAATGCAAACGGGGTATTCTTTGAGGCAAACGAAGGGGCCAAATCCGGCGGCAGCACTATCAGTACGGACCGGCTCCTTCTCCCCGTAGAAATGACGCGGTTCCTGACGGATTACCCGGGATTTAGGGAGTTTGATGCTGCCATGAATACTACGCGCTCCAATTATGCCTTTGTTGTCCAGGTGGCAGACACGGATGCGGCCTGGTCGTATGAGGCATCTGTTCCTGAAATTAAAAGAAGGGGGGGGCAGGAGCCGGGGCTGCTTGTCGCTACCAATGATTTCGTAAATCCTGCATGGGGGCTGACACTTCCCGTTGACGCTGAGGACAAAAGCGTGCAGAGAAGGGACAACCTGCTCGCGCTGGGCAATCTGTACAAGGGGCGGATAACCCCTGAAACGATGATGCAGATACTGGATGTTCCCTTTGATGAAGGCGGGGCTACGTGGCCGGACAGGACGGAATACCAGGTTGTTTTTGAACCGGTAAACAACACATTGTGGATGAAGACCCGCGGTATCCAGGACTGGGTGGAGATCGACCTTGACAACTATTTCATCCGGCAGGATACTCATGCCTGAAATAAAAATGATTACCGGAATGACTGATGCCTGCCGTTGCCGGGATCTTTTTTCCAGTATAGTATTCTTATAAGATTTTCCGGAACATGTGCAAAAAATCGTACATTTTTACACATTTTTTTCAGGAACGCATTTTGCACATGATTTACGCAAAACGGAGCATTTTGCACCGGACTATAAAACACTAATGTACACTTTTAGGAGGCAAAACTCAGGAGGGCTGGAGAGGTAGGACGGTCAAGAGGAAAAGAACCCCTGATTCAGGATCGGACATTCCGGCCCGGGACTCCGGGAGACCTGCATTCCCCCAAACTCACATCTCCGACGGAGACTCACGGTGCCTGATGAGGAATGGACGATCTTTTTCCCGAATTATTCACGAAAAATTGTGGATTTCGCATACACTTTTTAGAAATTCACGATATAACCGCCCCATTTACCTAAATTCGCTATAAAATGGCCCCTAAAATGATCCCTATTGGTGCCTTTTGGATGGGCGATCACTAGCCGGATGGGCTGGACCAGGGAGAAAGGGAAAGGAACCCCAGTTTTGAGGGTAAAACCGAAGTATCCTCACGTCGCCCACTGAAATAAATTTCACGCATCCTTCCGGACCCCCTGTTCATGCGAAATATCCAGGAATTTTCGATCCGATATCGTGGGTTCTTCACTGGAACGGGGGGTTGGGCTTGTTTTGGTACCTTGAGGGGACGGATTCCGTGGCGTAGCTGGATGAAGGGGATTGTGAAGTGCTGAAAAAAGGGGTTTTGTCCGGTGACGAAGTCTGGGAGGGGATGATGTTATAGTAATCAGTAGTAATTTTATTACAAAGAACCCGGAGATTTTATCATGATAACGCAGGTCCATTTCCTTTTGACATATATGTGCACACTGGAATGCGAGCACTGTTTCGTCTGCAGCAGCCCGTCTTCTGAGGGCACGTTCACACCCGGACAGATTGCTGCAGCACTCGATCAAACGGATAAACTTGGAACCGTGGACACGGTGTACTTTGAGGGGGGAGAACCATTCCTCTTCTATCCCGTGCTTCTTGATGGTATCCGGCAAGCCAGGAAACGGGGATATAAAGTCGGTATCGTGACGAACGGCTACTTTGCCACATCCGAGGAGAACGCCCGGTTCTTCCTTGCGCCATTAGGAGAGCTCGGGATTGCAGATATGAGCATCAGCGATGATGTCTTCCATTACGAGAACCGAAAGAATAATCCGGCCCGTCGTGCTTCTGAGGCGGCAACAGCTCTGGGCATGCAGACAACGATCCTCGCACTCGATCCCGGGGCATCGGGTCCGGAGATAAAGGGTACTCCCCGGGAAGAGAAGACGGGGGTTGTGACCGGAGGAGGCATCATGTTCCGGGGTCGGGCGGCAGAAAAACTGAGCACGTATGCCGTTACATCGGACTGGCAACAATTCACGAGATGTCCTTACGAAGATCTAAAAACCCCCTCAAGGATGCATGTGGATGCATTTGGCAATCTCCAGATCTGCCAGGGGATCTCTCTAGGAAACATCTGGAAACATCCCCTGGACGAACTGGTCCGGACATATTCCCCGTCATCGCACCCGATCTGCGGACCGCTGCTTGAGGGTGGACCGGCTCAGCTTGCCCGGGTGCTTGCGTATACTCCCCCGGTGGGTGTGGCAGATGCCTGTCACCTCTGTTATCTTGCACGGAAGTCATGCCGGAGCAGGTACCGGGAAATCCTGGGGCCGACACAGGTGTATTGTGATGGCGGAACCTGATTCGACAGAGCACACATAAACCGGGCCCTGTACGAGACCGTATTGCATCCTTTCGGCACCCAACCGGCCGGTTCAGAGAATTTTCCGGCCAGTTCTTTTGAGGAAACTGCAATATAATCCCTGATACGGAAATGGAGCATTTTTAAGAGAAAGAGACCGGTCATTACTGTGCAGTTTGGATTGAGGATCTCTGATAATCCTTGAGTGCAGGTGACTTTGAGAGAAGACGGCCAAAAGAACTCCTGTTTTCCCGCATCCTTCCGGACCCCCTGTTCATGCGAGATATCCAGGCGTTATCTATCTGATGTCGGGGGATCTTCTCCGGTACGTGGGGAGGTTTGGGCTTTGGTTTGGCGATTTGAGGGGACGGGGGCTGTGACGTGGCCGGATGAGGGGGGGTGGGAAGTGCTTATAGAGGGGAGAGAGGCGCTAGGGATGATGGACCGGGTGAAAAATTTATAAAAGGAGCTACGTGAAATTTTTTTTTAGCAACGGTCTGCTTAAAAATTTTTGCTCTGTAGAATTCATTTAGAAAACTCTGATCGCTCTCGGGGGCTTCGCCCCCGCCACTGGGGCACCCCCCATTGCGATGACGATGTATTACCTGTAACCTTACTCGGGCTATCGCACTGCGCCCGTCCCCCAACGGGGGACTGGTGGCGCAAGAGGGGGGCAATATATTATAAAAAAGGTTTTCTACAGAGCGAAAAAAAATTTAGAAAAACCCGGTCGGGATTTTTCCGTGAAAAGTCCGGACGGGAAATTTCCTGCAAGAACCCCCCCGTCCGTTCCGGAGATTACCCGGCCAATCCCTCAAGGCACCGTTTCACCGGCCGGCGATCAAAAAAAAGAGATGGATTATATTTTCTTGGCGTCATGTGCAAGGGCATCATCAGCCCCGCCCCGTTTCCAGACCTCGCCGCCATCAATGACAAAGTCAGACCCGGTGACAAAAGCGGATTCATCAGATGCAAGGAACAGGACCGGATAGGCAAGATCAATAGGCTCTCCCACGCGACCGACAAGATTGGACTCCCCGAACAGGGCAAGAAGTTCCTCTTTGGTTCTTCCGGCCTCCGCGGCCTTCTGGAAGGCCACATCCAGGATTGCGGTTCTTACAAATCCGGGGAATACCGCATTGACGCGGATATTGTCTTTTGCCAGTTCAACGGCAGCCACATGGGAGAAGGCTGCCACAGCGCCCTTGCTTGTGCAATAAGCACCATTCATCGCGCTTGGCACATAGACGATATTGGAGGAGATATTGATGATGGACCCGCCCTGTTTCCCGTTTCGTTTCATGGCCGGGACCGCGGTCTTTACCCCAAGGAAAACGCTCTCCACATTAGTGGCCATGACATTGCGCCATTCGGGAATAGTTGTCTCAAGGATGGGCTTTAAAAAACCGATGCCGGCATTGTTCACGACCACATCGAGCCTCTTGTAGGTTTTCAATGTATAGTCGATAATTCCCTGCCAGGATGCTTCATCGGATACATCAAGCCGGAAAAATGATGCAATGCCACCCTGGCCCGTTATTCCGTTCACGACCTCAGCGCCCTGTTCTTCCCGGCGTGCGGCAATGATGACGCTTGCCCCTTCACGGGCGAAGAGTTCCGCGATACCTCTACCGATCCCGGAGGTTGAGCCGGTCACCAGGCAGACTTTGCCTTCCAGACGTCCATGAGTTACCATGTATTATCGTTTATTATTCCGTGGTTTAATTTTTTATATATGGAGCCGGTGATGAAGCAGAGGACCGCCACCGGCGCTGATTGGGAGAGAGGGGAGAGGGGTGTGGTGGATGAGGGCACAGTTTTTAAGTGGCAGAAAGGCATGTTGAGCAAAATTTCCGGAAAGCCCGATCAAGATGTCAGAAAGAAACAGATTTCTGATCTCGGAGAAAGGAGAGTTACAGAAATTTTTTCGATAGCCACGATGTTCTTTTGGAATCAGACCAGGGACGCAGTTGTCGGGCGAAATGAGCTGGATCACGACCGCAGCTTCACCTGACGTCTGTCCGGGGTCCGGTATCAAAGTCCGGTATCGGGGAACAGGGGAGTACTGCTCCCCTCTCACCCTTTAATACGCGGTTGCGACACGGGACGTAGTATTGATATCAAGGTACTGGCCGGTCCGTGTATCGTACTCCGGCCAGTTCACGTTCGTCTTGCCGTTCGGGCTGCCGGTTTTCGCAAATTGTGTCCAGTAGTCCATCATCGTATCTGATACCTTGTTGCTCGCAGGGTCCGGTTCCCCGGGGAAATGCCGGAAGATGAAGTACAGCTCGCTGCCGTGGTATGCCCCATAGGGCTGGCCGGGAAGGGCATACGTGAAGCGGTACAGGTACGTGCTCTGGTTCAGCCCGGCCATGGACCCGGCAACGAGTTTTGAGGCATGGTCAAAGTCGTACACGGTCATGACCCGTTCAGTCTGTGCCTGGACTTCGGCGGGCGTGCGGGCCGGGTACGCTGCAAGGATCTGGTCGGCGTTCTTTCCGAAACGTTCCCGGATATACTGCCGGTACTCGGGGACTGTCATGTTTGTATCGAATGCGAGCGGTATCCCTTCAGCGGCATTGTTCCCAACAATGAGGGGGACCGGGTTCTGCGTTCCCTGCCGGAAAACTTCCTGCGGGGCGGCGGGAATGATCCAGCCGTCCGTGATCGGCTTGAACTGGATGGTCCGCATGGTCCAGAACGGAGACTTCAGTTCCGGGGTTGCATTGAGAATCTCCA
>Ga0265296_1000436_pt1 | contig 65605 bp, 74 predicted proteins | sample MunlanPumphouse1_FD_189073 | JGI IMG/M metagenome (GOLD analysis project Ga0265296, IMG submission 189073) | Groundwater microbial communities from a municipal landfill in Southern Ontario, Canada - Pumphouse #1 | ecosystem: Environmental > Aquatic > Deep subsurface > Groundwater | place...
TTGATTTAAGGGTTTCCACCTCTGCGCGATCCGCCCAGCGTTTGATGGCAACGGAAACACGCCCACCGGCAGTCCGGTTGATCTCGGATTCCATTTCCACAAGGTCGATGGATCGTTTCTTTGGCGAAACCACTTCAAGGATGAACGGCCGGCCGGTCCCGACCATCCGGGCATCGATATCCTCTCTGCCCGCGCCATGCAGCACCGCGTTTTCTGCGTCAAACGCCTCGATCACCGGCCTGCCGATCAGTTCTTCCACAGAATCAAGGTACTGCGCGCCGGTGAAGTTGCACTTCTCGCAGCCCGCGCCCCGGCAGGCCCGACAATCCCAGTGGGTCTGCGGGATGCCCCGCTCGAACTTCTGGTACCGTCCGTAGAAGAAGACCGAGTTTACCTGGACCTCGACACCACCGGTTGACGGATCGAGTATTGCAACAACTTCCGGCGTCTTAAAGTTCACGACTTTACCGGTCCGCGCCGAGACCGCTTTCCCGACCTCCCGGTTCACTTCGGATTTGAAAGGTTCGGGCTCGGTAAGTGAGAGGTCGCTCCAGACCATCTCCTCGTTCTCGGCAATCATGGGAGGCACACGGCACCCTACGAGGTGTGTCGAGAATTCGAGATCCTTCGTGGCTTCGATTACCCGGTCCGCCCAGAGCGGCACGTCATCGAAGAAATTGCCGCAGACCCAGCAGGTACCCGCGAACTTCTTGTAGGGCTGGTTCTCGGTAAGGGCAAGTGCGATCTTCAGGCCCCGACCCCGTTCATCATTGGAGAGCCCGTGCGAGCGTTTGCCAAAGAACCGCCCCAGGCAGTGGTCGCACGTCTCCCCATAGGCAAGGATCGCCTTTACCTGTTCATTCATTTCCATTGCTACATCCCCCGGTCCAGTTCATTGTGCAATACGGTGATCGTGTGATCGGCATGCAGGCACTTCGGCCCCACCGAATAGCGCGGCAGATCCCGTATCAGCTCGCTCTCAGCTTCCGTGAAGTTCATGTGGTCTGACAGGAGATATGCCCCGGGCAGGTCCTGCACCATCCGTACGTCAGTACCTGCCTCATCGAGAACCGCAAACGGCATCTCGGAGAGGAGCCGTTCAAGGCCACCCTTCCGGATAGCAACGCCATCGGCACCGTCACGGAACTCACTCCCGCAGGGGATGTCGATCACCTTTTTTATCAGGGCTGCCGCACTCCGCTCGTCGGGCGAGAGCGACCGGACTGCGGATCCGGAGAACCGGATTGTCTTAGGCCCGGACGGGGCCCCCAGGAGGACGAGATAACAGTCCACATCCCGCCTCAGGTCATGCGAGAGGAAGAGCGCCGCATTCACGCACCGGCAGAGGATATCCATCCTGCCCCCGCTTCCCGGCAGGTCATTGAGCGAGAAACTACCATCGGTCCGGGCCAGGTGCCCGACAATTGCAAACACCGTCATCTCACTGCATTCCGGAGAAGCGTTTCATCAGGCGCTGCATATTGAACTTCCCGCTGCCGGCGCCCCGCAGACCTTTCATGGTCCGCTGCATCATCTTGTAGTACTTGAGGAGTTCCCGCACCTCATCCGGCGTGGCACCGGCCCCGTGAGCGATCCGCTGCATACGGGAACTGTTGATAAGCGCAGGTTCATCGAGCTCGCCCGGCGTCATCGAGTCCATGATGATCCGGTAGCGGACCATCTTCGTGCTCGTGACATCGTATACGCCTTCGGGCAGCTGCATATTTCCCATAGGGAGCATGCCCATGATCTGTTTTAAGGGGCCCATCTTGTTCAGGGCTTCAAGCTGTTTGTACATATCGCGGAGGGTGAACTTCCCCTTCATCATCGCGTTGACGTCCACGTCCTCCGGCTTCATCGCCTCATTGGCCCGCTCGAGAAGGGCTTTTAAGTCCCCCATGCCGAGCAGTCGGGAGATGAACCCGTCGGGATCGAATCGTTCGAGATCCTCGATCGTCTCACCGCTGCCGATGAACGCGATCCCGCTCTTAGTCTCGGCAACCGCCGACATGGCCCCGCCTCCTTTAGCGGTACCATCCATCTTGGTGATGATGACCCCGTCGATCCCGATCGCCTCGTGGAACCGTTTTGCCTGCTCGCTTGCCTGCTGGCCCAGCGCCGCATCGATCACGAGCCAGCGGTGGGTCGCCTTCGTTAGCACATTGAGGTCAATGATCTCCTGGATGAGGTCGGCCTCAAGGGCATGCCTCCCTTGAGTATCAACGATGATCAGTTCCTGTTCTTTGAGCGCCTCAAGCCCTTCGCGGGTGATCTTCAGGGCATCTTTCTCTTGGGGATTACCAAAACAGGGAACGTGGATCTTGGTACAGAGCGTGGAGATCTGGTCAAAAGCTCCGGGCCGGAACGTATCGGCGCAGATCACCCCGACCTTCATCCCCTTCTTCTGGAAGTAGCGGGCAAGTTTCGCCGTGGTTGTGGTCTTGCCGCTCCCCTGGAGCCCGGCCATGAGGATGGTCTGGGGTTCGAGCCGGACCTCAGTCGATGCCCAGATGAGCCGGACCAGTTCCTGGTACACGATGCGGAGCACATGCTCCCGGACATTCATGCCCTTCGGGGGCTCCTCTTCAAGCGAGCGGGTACGGATGGCCTTACTCAGCTCCATCACGAGCTTGACATTGACATCCGATACAATCAGGGCCCGCTGGAGATCTTTTACCAGCTCGTCAACCGCAGCCCGGTCCACCACGGTCTTGCCGGCCAGCTTCTTGAGCGCATCTTTTAATGAGGAGGAGAGTCCGTCAAGCATCAGGCACCACTGTCCAGAAGTTCGTCCACCACTTTTGCCGGTTCGAAGGGCAGGATATCATCATAGGCCTGCCCCACACCGAGGAACATGAGCGGTTTTCCAATCGTGTGGGCGATCGAGATTGCTGCCCCGCCCCGGGAGTCCATATCCGCTTTTGTGAGAACAACGGCGTCAGCCCCGACGGTCTTGTCGAACTCGAAGGCCCGGGTGACCGCATCGTTCCCGGCAACCGCCTCATCCACGTAGACCACGAGATCGGGTTTCATGACCCGTTTTATCTTCTCGAGCTGGCTCATCAGGTTTGCCTTGTTATGGAACCTGCCGGCGGTATCCGCGAGCACGACATCCAGTTTATGGGATTGCGCATACTGCACGGCATCGAAGAGCACGGCCGACGGGTCTGCACCTTCCTGGTGCTGGATGACCTTGATCCCGATCCGTTCGGCATGGACACTGATCTGTTCGATGGCGCCGGCCCGGTAGGTATCGCCGGCGCCTATCACGACCGTGAATCCCTCTTTTTTCAGGTAGGACCCGATCTTGGCAACGGTCGTGGTCTTGCCGGTCCCGTTCACACCGGTGAAGAGGATCTTTACCGGCCGCTCGTGGGTCGTGATGTATTCCTTGAGATTGAACCCGCTGCCCAGTACATCCAGGAGGGCCACTTTCAGGGCATTGACAACGAGGGCATCCACCGATTCGCCGATCTTCCGGTGCCTGCCCACAAGGTTCTTCTCAACACTGGCAATGATCGCATCGGTTGCCGGCAGGGCAACATCGCTCTCAAGAAGCGTCATCTCCAGCTCTGACAGGGCATCGCTTACGTCTTTCTCGGAGACGATCAGTTCCCGCTCCGTTATCAGGACCCGGACCTTCTCGACAAAGGACGGAGTGGCGGTTGTGGTGGCAGACCCATTTACCGGAGCGGACGGGGTGGCGGGGGACCCCGCTTTTGGAACTGCCTTCTCTTCAGTCTCCGCTTTCGCTGCTGCTGCCTCGATACTGCCGCCAAGGCGTTGGCGTGCAGCCTTCAGCTTCTCGCGAAGACCCCCGAACATTGCCGTACTACTCCGCTTATCCGGGATTCTGGCCGGCAGCCATTGCCTGCTGGTATCCGGACTCGATCCGTTTGTTGATCTCGTTCATCTGGGCACGGAGCCGGTCGAGCGTCTCGGCCACCTTCTTCTGGGAGGCCTCCATCTCCATGATCCGCTCTTTTAAGAAATCGATCGCGTCCTTGTTGGAGCGCTCGACAATCACTTCCGAACCGATCGCGATGAGGACCTTCTCTGGTTCCACGACCTTTGCCCGGACACTCGCCCCGCCGCCAATCTGGAGGAGGACAGCCCCGCCATCGGCTGCAAGCATCTCTTCAAGAGATTCAATGGCAGCATGTGCCTCAAGCCTGCCATTCTCCAGCATCTGTAACTGCTGGACAAAGATCTCGGCCTGCTGGCCATATTCCTGCAGGTAATTCTGCAGGGTCATCAGTTCGTTCTGGTCCATGGGTGCATTCCTGTCTGCCAAAATCCGCCACTCCTAAAAGTATGATGCTACTAGTGATCGTTATTGCTCCGGATATGTATGTCCTCAAGACCATAAATACATCCTTATCCTGTCGGCAGGGGACACGGGGAAATCGGGTGCCGGCTCGTCGTGTTTAAGACGATTCGCACCGTATATACCTGTTCAGATCTAAGTTAAGTCTAAGAGGCGAATGATGGAATTCAGGAACAAGGTTTTGATCATAGGGTATGGCGCAGTCTGCAAGTGCATGTTCCCGATCCTGCTCCGTCACGTGAACATTCCCCTGGAGAATATCACCATTATAGACTTCAAGGACAAGTCAGCCGACCTCAAGGCCTGGACCACCCGGGGGCTCCGGTTCTTCAAGACCAAGATCACCAAAAAGAACCTGGCTACCGTTCTTGCGGAATATGTTTCTTCAGGAGGTCTCCTGATCGATGAAGCATGGAATATCGACACCTGCGAGATCGTGCAGTGGTGCCACGATAACCATGTCCTCTATGTCAACACATCGGTGGAAGCCTGGGACCCTGAGGAGACCGTTGCCACCGCAAGCCCGTACGAGAAGACGCTGTACTACCGCCAGATGAAGCTCATTGAGCTGACAAAGGACTGGAAGCACGCCACGACCTGTGTCGTCGACCATGGTGCAAATCCCGGTCTCATCTCGCACTTTGCCAAACACGGTCTTGTGGATATCGCAGAACGGATGATTGCCGATAAGATCGCAAAGGACCCGGAACTGCTCAAACGCTTGATTCAGGAGCAGGACTTTGCCCGGCTCGCCATGGAAGTTGGCGTCAAGGTGATCCACTGCTCGGAGCACGACACGCAGATCTCCCGGTACCCCAAGAAAGTGGGCGAATTTGTAGGTACCTGGTGCATCGAAGGCCTTCGGGAAGAAGGGGTGGCCCCCGCGGAGATCGGCTGGGGCACGCACGAGAAGACCCTACCTCCTCTTGCCATTGTGCCGCCGGTCGGGCCCAAGAACGGCATCCTCATCCCCAGGATGGGGCTCAATACCTGGGTCCGGTCATGGATCCCCAACCAGGAGATCATCGGCATGGTGATCCGTCACGGGGAGGCCTTCGGGATCTCCCATCGCTGGACGGTCTGGGACGACGGTAAACCGATCTACCGACCGACCGTTCATTACGCGTACATGCCCTGCGATGCCACGATCGCATCCATCCATGAACTGCGCGCACGGAACTATGATCTCCAGCCGAACCTCCGGATCATGAACGACCGGGAGATCGTCTCCGGGTCGGACATTCTCGGGGCCCTCCTGATGGGCCACCCCTACAAGTCCTGGTGGACCGGCAGTATCCTCCCGATTGACGAGGCAAAGAAACTCGCTCCCGGCGAGAACGCCACCACGATCCAGGTGGCACTCGGGGTTGTCAGCGCGGTGATGTGGATGATCGAGCACCCGAATGAGGGATTCTGCCTGCCCGATGACCTGCCGCACGAGTTTGTGCTCGATATCGCAAAGCCCTACCTCGGCGAGTTCTGGTCGGGACCCTCCGACTGGACCCCCTTGAAAGACCGCGTGGTCTTCTTCAAGGAGAACCCGGAGAACAATTACGACCGCGAAGATATCTGGCAATTCAAAAACTTCTTATTCGTGCAATAAATCATCAATATAATGACAAAAGTCGCGGTAGACAACAAGAAGAGGCGGAAGAAGAAAGTAACCGAAGAGGTTCCCACTCCCGTTCACCATATCGGGCACAGCAGGCAGAGACACCTGCAGGACCTGGCTGCCGAGCACGGCACTCCCATCTTCGTCATCGATCATGAGAAGATCCGTGAGAATTACCGGGAGTTCCGTAAGCACCTGCCCGATGTTCAGATCTATTTTGCGGTCAAGGCCAACTCCAATCCCGAGATCGTAAAGACCCTCTTTGATATGGGAAGCAGTTTCGACGTGGCGTCCATGCCCGAATTCATGCTGGTGTACGAGAACATCAAGAGTATGCCCGCAAAGGAGCGGCAGGAATGGATCTGGGACAAGATCATCTATGCCAATACGATCAAACCCATCGAGACGCTCGAAGCCCTCGACAAGTACAAACCCCTGGTCACCTTCGACAACCACCACGAGATTTTGAAGATCCGCGACCATGCGCCCCACGCGGGGCTGGTGCTCCGGCTCCTGGTGCCCAATACCGGATCCATGGTTGAACTCTCCAGCAAGTTCGGGGCTCACCCGGGAGAGGCCGTGGACCTGATTGTCGAGGCCTTCGACAACGGTCTTGTGGTGGAGGGCCTGAGTTTCCATGTCGGGAGCCAGTGCACCAACTTCGAGAACTACATGCAGGCACTCCAGATTGCCTCCAGCATCATCAAGGAAGTGGAGTCCCGTACCGGCCGTAAGATCCGGATTCTCGATATCGGCGGGGGATTCCCGGTGAAGTACCATCCCGGCATCCACTCCATCCGGACGCTCGCGAGGAAACTCAATACCGAGATCAAACGGTTATTCCCAAAAGATATGCAGATCATGGCCGAGCCGGGCCGGTTCCTGGTGGCAAACACCTGCTCGCTGGTCGCCAAAGTAGTGGGAAAAGCAGTCCGCGACGGCAAACCCTGCTACTACATCAACGACGGTGTCTACCACACCTATTCAGGGCAGGTATTCGATCATATCAACTACCCGGTGCTACCGTTCAAGAAAGGCGAGACCCAGATCTCTGCCGTGTTCGGGCCGACCTGTGATGCGTTCGACACGATCACGCTCTCCGCAGAACTGCCCGATCTTGACATCGGCGACCTCGTGTACTCGGAGAACATCGGGGCCTACTCCCATGCCTCGTCCACGTACTTCAATGGATTCCCGCCCGCAAAAGTCGTCCATATCAACAAATAATTTTTTCTTTTTTCAGGCTCCTTTTTGGATCTGGTTTCTCCCAGCCCCCCGATGATACCAAATAGGAGGAAGGCACTATAGATGGACCAATTATGAAACGCAATATCCCGTTCCTGATATCAGGTCTTCTTGTCATCCTCCTCCTGGCCGCAGGTTGTACCGGAACCTCCCCGACTACATCTACTTCTACCGATGCATCTTCGGCGGTTGGTACAGGTTCCAGCGGCATCACGGTGGCGGTCAATGCAATGGATTCCGTTCTTACCTCCACGTACGTCCAGCTCCCCAACCTTGACATCACCTTCATCGATTTCACGATCACGAACCCCACGGACACCCCAAAGACCGTGATCGTGGAATCGGAGATCCCCGGCTATACGGAGAAGTCAGTCAACACCATCGAAGTCCAGGCCCATGGGAACATCACGGTAGGGCAGACCCCGACTCTCCGCACCAGTGCCATCCCCCAGGAGAAGACCACCGCATCACTCCACTACAAGGTCGCTCTCGCTGACGGGACACGCGTTGATGAGCAGAGCCAGACCGTCAATATCTACCCGAAGGACACGATGGTCTGGGGATTTGACGAAGATGGTGAATGGGTTGATATGACCGCGTATGTTGCCGCATGGGTGACCCCCCATGAGCCGACGATCGATACCCTCGTACGTAAGGCTGCCGACTACCACCCGGAGAAGTCAATGACCGGGTACCAGTGCGGGGACAGCTGCACGGAAGCTGAGTGGGTTGCGGACTCGAATGCCCAGGTGAAAGCGATCTATACGGCACTCAAAGAAGATTACCAGATCACGTATATCAACTCGCCCACGGCCTTTGGAAAGGGGAACGAGAATCCCCAGCGCATCCGATTGCCAAAAGAGTCCCTGTCATCGAAATCCGCCAACTGTATCGATGGCGCAGTCCTGTATGCCTCGGCCATTGAATCGATCGGCATGCACCCGCACATCATCACCACGCCCAGCCACGCATTCACCTGCTATGACTCGAAACCTGACGACTCCGGCCAGCTCATCTGCCTCGAGACTACGATGACCTCGGGAGACTGGACGTTCGAACAGGCGCTGGAAGAAGGGACTGAGAAGTACCAGACCGAGATCTCCAACGGGAATTTCAAAACCAATGCATCACAGGATCTCTCCATCACCGATCTGAGAGCAAAAGGTATTCTCCCGATGCAGTAACGGGACATTCACTCCGTTCTCCCAACTTTTTTCAGGTATCGTTGGTAACTGAATAGCCATGAGAACGATGTACGTGTATATCCAGGACACGCTTGCCGACTGGGAGCCGGGCCATGTCCTTGCCGAACTCCATTCGGGGCGGTTCTTAAAAGACCCGGCCTTACGATACAATACCGTGCTGTGCGGCCGGACCATGGATACCATTGTCACCATGGGCGGGCTGCGCCTGAAACCGGATATGCTTATTACGGACATCCACCCGGGTGAGAGCGACCTGCTCCTCCTGCCCGGAGCAGATACCTGGCTTGACCCGGTACAGGCACCGGTCATGGCAAAAGTCCGCGAGGTGCTGGCCAGCGATGCTGTGGTGGCTGCTATCTGCGGGGCAACATTCGGTCTTGCGAACGCCGGCCTGCTGGATAACCGTCCGCACACAAGCAACGACCTGGCGGCAGTGAAGATGTTCTGCCCGCACTATACGGGAGAGCGGTTCTACGTGAATGAGCCGGCGGTAACCGATGGCAACCTCATCACAGCAAGCGGCATGGCACCGGTCGAGTTCGCGTACCAGGTCTTCAAAAGACTCGGTGTCATGCTTCCGGCTACCCTTGAGGCATGGTATGGGCTCTATACCACCAAAAAACCGGAGTATTTCTATGCCCTGATGCAGTCACTTCCCCAACCACCTCAGTAAAAAAACGGAATAATTCGGGACAACATTTATCTTCCGGACCGGATATTAGTCAGCTATTGGGAGGGAGAAGACGATGCAGACCATGATTGGAAGGGTAAGCCACTATTACCCGAGAGTGGGTGTCGCCGCGATCGTCCTTTCGGACCATATAGCGAAAGGCGACCGGATCCACATCCACGGACCGCATGATGACATCTACCAGATCGTGACCTCGATGGAGTACGACCATAATCCTATCCAGGAGGCAGACCCGGGACAGGACATCGGCATCCGGGTGAACGAGCGGGTGCACGAAGGCGACCTAGTGTGTAAGGAGACCTGAACCACGGTTCAGAAATTTCAAAAAATTTTCCTTTTTTTACTGACCATCCTTCTCAGCGTTTCAGTGCCACCATCTCGATCTCAACGTTCGCCCCTTTAGGCAGACCGGCCACCTGCACGGTACTCCGGGAGGGGTATGTCCCGTTGAAATACGTGCCGTACACGCGATTCACGGTTGCAAAATCGCTCATGTTTGTCAGGTAGATCCGGGTCTGGACCACATCGGAGAAGGAGAGACCGGACTCCGCAAGGACTGCGCGGAGGTTCTCCATGGCACGGGTTGTCTGCGCTTCGATTCCCCCCGGGGTAAGATTACCGGTAACCGGATCGATACCCACCTGGCCGGACAGCCAGACAAAACTGCCGGACTGCACGGCCTGGCTGTACGGCCCGATGGGCTCCGGTGCCTGTTTCGAAGAGATCGCAGTCTTCGCCGGATATGCTGTGCCGGGCGCCAGGAAATGGGTGTACAGGACACCGAGCACGATCCCGCAGGAAAAGACCAGCACGAGGATTAGCAGTTTCTTATGAGTGGTATTCAGGATCAACCCCTCCGGAGGATGACTAACTACAGTACGGGCGTCTGAAAATATATCTGTCTGCATTGCGATGCAGAGGGGGGTCTTTCAGATACCCCCGGCTTGTACTGACACGGTCCGGTCCCGGGGTTTTTCCTGTGGAATATTTTTCACGGTTATATTCCAAAAACGAGCAGGTTATAAGCCGTCGCATTCTGATATACAAATAACAAAGAGGTTATTTTCTTGGCTGAAACAGAATCCCCACGATCCCCCCTTGCCCAACTGGTACTGTTCATGGTCTGTTTATCGATCGCCGGCAGTCTCGTTGCCGGAGTGCACTGGTTTGCCATTGACCTGCCGGCGCAGAAGGCCCAAACCCTCCACCCGCCGGGGAATGGAAATACCGAGCTCCAGGCAGCATGCAATATCTGTATGCAGAACTGCCAATTTGATCCCGAAATTTACGCCTGCGAAATGACGTGCAGACTGCTGGCGTGCGGGGGCGAGGATCCGTAGAGAAGGTATAAGGCGGTTTTCCCGGGTCAGAACCACAACCCCTACGATCATCGCTCACCCGTCTCGTATTGTTCATCACCTGTCGGGCAATTGCCGGCAGCGTTGCTGTGGGCCTGCACTAGTGCGCCATCGGCCTGCCGGTGCACTCTGGACACCCCCCGCGGGCATATTCTCCTAATTTCCGGAAAAATCCAGTGTATTTTTACCCTCGGCGGGACCCCCTTAATTTTCGGTCGCCAGAGCCCTCCGGATGGCCCCGGGTTTCCGGACAAAGGGCAGGTTGTCCGGTTTTTGCGCTTTTTCTAAGGCCGCTAAATCGCACGGTTTTTTCCCGATTAAAATCGTTCTTTTGGAGAAACACCAGTTTTAATCGGAAATTTGTCAATCTGTTGGCACCATTTCCACTGCCGAATTTTTCGGCCGGACACGCCCGGAAACTCTCCGTCGGAGAATGATCATGGGAGACTTACAGTCACCTGGAGGTGACTTCCTTTATAAAGGAGAAAACTCCCCGTCGTGAGAAACACCTCACGGGGCATATTTGTTGTAATACCCGTCCGGCCCCCACCATCCGATCTCCCCGATCGTGCTGTCATAGATGCGAAGCCTCCGCCAGGTCCGCTCGTGCTGGGTACGGAGCCAGAGTTCGCGGGGCATCCATGCCGGGAACGGGAGCTCACGGACTTCACGGAGAACATCCGGCAGGAGATCTTCGTACATTATTTCCGGGTCGATTGTGTACCGGGTCTGGCGGACCTTCACGAGAAATGCATTGCCCGGTTTGAAGGCCATGAAGTCATAGCCGATGCCGGGATTCTCCGTGTTTTCCTGTACCCGGTAGCCCATCTTCTCCGCGAATTTTTGGGCTTCCTTTATTGCTGCGAGGGGTTTTGCGCCGCGGGTCATTATTATATTTCTTGAATTTGGGGCTGATGGGGTTTGTGGTCCGACAGGTTTGTTAAAACATGGAGGAGGAGAAGGGAGACTTCAGTCGACCTTCGACGTTGGGGAAAATATTTTGCACAAAATTTTTTACCGGATTTTTTACTATTTTATCTCCACCCGTAATTTGTGAGAATTATTTGTGCTAAAAATTTTTGGCGATGCGATGCCAGACGCGCAAAACACCTCGTCGGGTTTTGCGCTACGCACTTACCTGTACGAAAATTTTGGGATTATGGACCTTGCCCAGCCGCGACCCGATGAGGCGTCGCGGCGACTCCCTGCGAAGCGGGGAGGGGGGAGAATCGCAATTACCAGATATAGTGCGATACAATATTGGTTTCGTTATTGAGTGAAAAAGGAAATTCGGATTACCGTTAGTTTTTATTATCCTTGAGGCAATGTCATCCTAATGGATTTGGAAGACATAATCCAATTCGAGACCGAAAGTACATATTGCGATTTTAAGGCAACTCAATACATTCAGGATTCTAAAGATAAGGTTCGTGATTTTTTAGTTGACATTATGTCATTTGCGAATGCCGACATTGATTCTGATCGTTTCATAGTTGAAGGTATTAAGCACAAAAATGATGTGGAGAGAATCTTTCTTGGCATCGATAAAGAAAATTTTAAAGATCCTGCGATTTATCAACAAATTGTCCATCAAAATATTGAACCAGATATTGATTTTGATTATATCCTGTTTGAGTTTAATGGGAAATATTATGGAGTTTTTAAAATTACGAATTGTAATCAACAACCTTACCTAATGAAAAAAGATTATGGGGACCGTCTAAAAAGAGGTGATTCCTACATAAGGAAAGGTCGTCATAATACCAAAATGGAAAGAAGAGATTTCGATAGGATTTATAATAAAAAATCACTTCAAAAATCGTATATTGGTGATGTAGAAATAAAATTTTCAGAAAATCAAGAATCCACAATCCAATTATCTTCTCTAAAAGAATTTGTTTTGCCGTCGCGTCAAGCCGCTGAAAAAATAGAGGGGATACTTGAGAAAAGAAAAAAGAATCCTTTTATCGAAAAAAGCCTTTTTTTAAACCCATCGTCATTCTTTGGCTCAACACCCTATGAAAGTAGATCTACAGAAGAGTTGGAGAGAAACTTATCGATAATTTCTCAGGCGTATTCCGATGATGATGCTTATGAATTATATGAACATCATTCTCAAAAAATAAATTTTCTTGTAGAGAATAAAGGGCAGCAATACATAGAAGATGCTACAATTGAAGTGACTTTTCCAAAGATGGAAGGCTTACTTGTTGTTGATAAAATCTATGAAAAACCAATTCATAATTCAAATCCCTTAGCTCTTCCCCAATTACGTTCATTTGATTCGATGAATTATCCAAGTATTAAAGAACAAAATGATTCGATAATAATTCTCGTTCATATTGGGGCGATAAAACACCTTATTCCGGTTAATACGTTCGACGTACCAATCAGAGTAATATTTTCTCCCCTCTTATCTGGTGAAATTATCGAAGTACAATGTAAGATCTATGCAAAAAATTTGACAGATCCAATTATCAAAAATTTAAAAATAAATATTGTTTAACATCGCACCATAACCGACTTTAAAGGTTCATCATCCCCTGGCCCCGCCATCCATCCAAATCTATCTCACCCCAAACCCTTTCTTTCCCGCTGGCTCGCCCCGGGCCTCATGACAGGGATTGGTTTTTACTGCCGGGATCACCTTTGCCTTAACCACGTCATAGCAGACCGGGCATTCCCTTACCCCACCACCACGCTCGCCTTCTCATCGAACGGGTTCTGCCGCAGGGCAAGGCTGAACAGGTACGGGTAATGGTTCCGCAGGTACTCCATGTACTTCAGCCACTCGGGCACCAGCCGGGAATAGACCCGTTCCAGGTCACCTTCGAGATGGGCGATATCGGACGGGGGCAACTGCGAAAGATCGCCCCGGACGTTCAGCTCCTCAGTCAGGTGCGTGACGGCAAGGATCAGGTCCGTAAAGGTTTCGTGCTCGAAGACCATCGGGTTCTCGATGATCCGTAAGAGGAAATCCTCGTTACCGCCAAGGAACCCGCGCAGCGCCTCACGATCAACATGAACAGGATCGATTTTGCACTGCCAACCGGAAAGACCGGCCTGTGCAGCGCGGAACCGGTCCGCGGTCCAGTCTGTGGGATGGATTGCCAGCTCCTTCTTAAGAGGTAAAACGCAGGTGTCGGCGATTGCAAGCCGGGCCAGGAGCGGGGTCCCGACCCGGGAGAAGAAGATCCCGATCACCATGTTCAGTTTCTCCATCCGCTGCTGCCGCTCCCGTGACTCCAGCATCTCATCAATGATCAGCGTCACGCAGAGAACCTCTATCGGGATAAAGGCAAGGTCGCCCATGAAGTAGATAAAGAGATGATGGGCGTCCTGGAAGACCAGGTAATGGACCGTCATCAGGAGGAGCGTCAGGGTGACGAGCGCAATACCGGCAAGCAGTTTCCAGCGGGTGTCTTCCTTCATACTAATGAGATATCCACCCCGGCACGTGATAAAAACGCCGGTACGTGCAAGGTCACGATCGGAACAACGATTTTGATAAAAGGGAAAGTGAAAAAATTGTCTTACTCGGCCTTTACGGCCTTGACTGCGTCAACCTTGATGTAGCGGCGCTTCAGGTTGTGCTTGCTGCCGATGACGGCAAACGTGCGTTCCTCTGCCTGCTTCTCATTGGGTGCCGCGATCACTTTCGTGTAGGGCATCCAGTCCTCACCCATCAGGAACGTGCCTTTCACTTCAAACTTCTGCTCTGCCATAATCAATCACTCCAGAAAACCAAATACATCTTCAACCCTGCCCAGTTCAAACCCGCTCGTGGCATTGCCCGCGATATACCCCTTCTCACTGACGAGAAGGCCGGTACCCACAAGACCGCTGCCCATGTTGATCGAGCCCGTACCTACCGGGATCTTCGCAACCGCTTCGATCTGTGCGATCTGGTTGTCGGTTGCCCGCGGGTGCACGATCACACCCTTGTTGGTGGCAACCCCTGCCATGCCAACGGTCTTGACACCGCCAAGCACGAGAGGGAAGATCTCGACATCAAGGAACTCGCCGATCGCCTTCATCAGGTCGGTCGGCATCTCCGGGTGAACTGCTGCAAAGGTATCGTTTGCCATGATCACGTTGCCCGCGGCATTCATCGATTCGTTCAGGAGCATGATCTCGCGGTGCTCCGAGAGCACAGCAAGCTCGTCTTCCCGGGCCAGCCCGGAGATCACAATCCCCCGGCTGTTGCCGGCAACGAGCGACCCGATGATCGCGCTTCCCTGCACGGTTGTCTCGACGACGGTAACGTCAAGCGCTGCTTTCACTGCCGCTTTGAACTCCTCCGTTGACTCCGGAGGGATAATGGCGATATCTCCGACTACCCGGGCAAATACCCCGATATTCGGATCGCCGTCATACGTGATCGTTCTTTGCATCTACGATTCCGGTGCAAGTTCTGCCTGAACCTGCCCGTCCTCCATCTTCATGGCACGGACACGGATCTTTGATGGCGGCTTGGAGCTGCCCCGTGACCATACCTTCTCGTTGATTGCCTGGTCGAGCTTGACATCTTCGCTCTTCATGTGCTTAGCCAGGTACTTCCTGATATCCTTGATCGCACCGTTGGACCGCTTCCAGCGGGGCATACGGCGGGCATCCCTGAGGGGGATTACATAGACATGCTCTTCCATTGCCATGTTTACACCTTCAGCGTGCTCTTGCGCCAGTTGCGCCTCTTCGGGTGTGCAACAACGCCTCTCTTGGTCCTGATCATTACCCACTGGGGCACGCGCCGGTTCTGGTCGCATGCCTTTGCAAGCCGGATCTTCCTGCCTTTACTGAGTTTACTCATTTCCTTTCACCCTTATGTTGTTTTCCGTCCCACCACAAGCGACTGCTCGTGGTGCTTCGGGAACAGGGGAGCATAATCGATCCCGCGGGATACAAATGCCGCCCTGATCTCTGTTTCGTAATCGCCGTTCCTGATCGTGCCGGTCTCCCCGTATTGGACAACGAAGAACCGGTCCACCAGATGGTCGATCTCGCGCCGGACATAGCCGAGCAGGGGTCGCACGTACGAGCACCCTGTCCTGCTCATCAGGCTCTGGACCGCATCGCGCGGAAGCATCGGGACCCGGTCATCAAACCGTGTGCCGTCCCCGACCACGTTATACTCCTGCGCGAGCGATTCCACGGCCGACTGGTGCACATGGTTGATGGCATCGTTCGGATACCCGTTTTTTATGACCAGGTCGACCATTTCATTCAGCAATCCGTTCTCAAATACCCGTTTTTTTAAGGGGAATCCCAGCGCCGCTGCCGCAGCCTCAACCGATGGGATTGAGTGGTCGGGGTTGAACACGAACGTGTTGAGTTCAACCTCGTAATACGTACCCAGCATCATTGCTGCAAGGGAACTGTCCTTACCACCGCTGTAAAGCACTCCAGCTTTCATTATCTTCGTGTTATGGAGTAATCCCGTTTGGCGGGCGCGAGCTGCCGAAGCAGCTCCTTGAGCTGTATATCTGAGATCTTCTTCTGCAGCCGTCCGCTCTGTGCGAGCTGGATCAGCTGCTGCTCAACCGCACCGGCGAACTCCGGTTTGGTCAGCTTGATGGTATTCAGGCGTTCTCTCGCATCCGGCTCGAGAACCTGCATGAGTATCATCTGGATCTGTTGTTTCTGGCGCTGCTGGCGTTCGAGCTCTTCCTGCATACCCTGTTGATCGCCAGCCTGCTGCTGCAGCTGCGCCATCCGGCGTTTGCGGAGTTCGTTAAGCTCGTCGTCTCCCATACTGTTACCTCACTCTTGGGCTTCAGCCTTGTCGGCTTTCTTCTTTGCCGGCTTCTTCTCAGCCTTTGCGCCTTCGGCGCCTTCAGCTGCCGGCTCCTTTGCGCCGCCCTTCTTCTTGCCTTCCTTCTTGCCGTCGGCCTTCTTGGGCTCTTCGACAACCGGCTTGACACGCTTCGGGACGGGTGCGGGCGGGTTCTTTAAGACTTCCTGCGAGAGGTTGTCCAGGAACTTCATACCCTCGGGGGATACCCGGCGCCCGGTCTTGTCATGGATGACGAGACCTGCTGCCTCAAGCTGCTGGACGGACTTGCGCAGGACCGACCCTGAACCCTTGCGAAACGCATTGGGCCTTGAGCCGCGGTTCTTGTTGCCGCCGTAAAAGCTTCGCATCCTCTCGACACCCATCGGGCCGTCGACATAGACGCGTCTCAACACTGCTGCTACCCGGATAAACCACCAGTCGGGATCTTCCGGGGGCATCTCTTTGTGGACCCCAGTCTTTGCAAAGGCTGCCCAGGCGGGAGGAACGATCTCCTTCCTCTTCTTGAGCTCCTCGGCGACCTTCCGGATGATGTGGTCAGCGGGGACATCGTATACTGTTGTCATCTACTACCTCACTGTTGAATAATGAAATAACAGTCTTATGTTATTTGTGAGGAGAGTTCTTATATATTTCCAAGGGCAGAAGCCCCGACGGATTGGCGAGAGAACGGCTCATTGACGAGAGCGGGAGACACCGGTCTCTTCCCTCAGAACCGTCATCACCTTAAAAAAAAGGCTTACTTTCTTCCCCGCTGCATGGCACCGGCCGGGCGTCGTTTTCCCGATGCGCCATCTTTTGCCTGGACCTTTGCGGGGGATCTGGATGGGGATCTGCCGGGAGAGCCGGCGGGAGACCGGCTTTGAGGTTTGGCCGCAGATCGGGTTGTTCCCCGGGAGGGCCCCTCCTTTGGAGATGATCGCGCCGGAGCCTTTACACGGGCATCCCGGGTTTTCAGCGAAGCCCGGGCCGTTGCCTTCGCGGTGACCTTTGCAGACGATTTCGCAGGGGTTGACGAAGTTCCCGGTGCCCGCCCTTTGTCGGCAAGGACCATGGTCCGGCCCCGCACTTCAATGAGGCGGGCTTTTGCCTGGGTCGCGATTGCCTCAGGGTCAACATCTGTGTTCTGGAGCCACTTGACCTTGATCAGTTTTCGTTTCTTGAGCTGGGCTACGATCTCATCGATCATCGTTTCTGTGCAGCCCTGTTTGCCGATCCAGACGGTCGGCTTGAGGTCCTGCATTGAGTTATTGTTTGGTTCCGGCATCAGGTCTCACCACGCGGTATCGCGTCTTTTTGTTGCAGGCGCTGCACGTGACAACGACATGGCTACCGTGCACCCGCACCCGCATATTATTGCCCGGAACGAGGAACGCATAGCAGTGATGGCAGTACTGGCGGCGGAGTTCCCGGTCGATCCGGACCCGCTGGCGCATCGCGATCTTCCGGGCGAGTTCCACGTACCGGTTGCTCCATGCGGGATGTTCGGGAAATGCCCTGCGGGCCTGTTCGAACAATATCCCGATGCGTTCCCGGGCAATATTCTTGGTTGCCGGGTTCTTGGATTTCACTTTCATGGTCCTTTAATCCCGGCTCCCGGTGTGGTATACTATCTGCGTCCCGGATAATAATCTTCGGGGTCGCCAGAGGCTTCTGGTTTCACCCGACATCCACAATTATTTCCGGACCCGGACAATTCGCCCGGTGATCTCAAGCCGGTCTTCACAGAAGAGCTGGATTGCTTCGGGAAACGCGCCATGTTCCTGTTCGAGGATGCGATCGGCAAGATCATCTTCATCATCGTTATCCAGGACCGGCACCGATCGCTGGAGGATGATGGGGCCGCCATCCAGGCTCTCGTCCACAAAGTGCACCGTGCACCCCGCCACCTTCACGCCATGCAGTACGGCCTGGCGCTGGGCATGCAGACCGGTGAAACTCGGGAGCAGCGCCGGGTGGATGTTTACCATCTTCATAGGAAATGCCCGCACGACATCCACGCCAAGGATACGCATGTACCCGGCAAGGACAAAGAGATCGGCCCGGCACTCCTGCATTGCGGCAAGCAGGGCCCGGTCGTAGGCATCCCGGGAGGGGAATGATGCGAAGTCTACAACCTTCACCGGGATTTTCGCCTTCTCTGCCCTCTCGATCGCATAGGCCTTCGGGTTGTCCGTGATCAGTGCCACACATTCAGCGGGGATCTGTCCCGCTGCGATCGCATCGATCACTGCCTGGAAATTCGAACCTCTACCGGAGGCAAGGACTGCAATGCGTTTTTTCACGGTATCTCACCTGCGGCCTCATCCCCGGGTGATTTCTTCCCGTTTCCATGGACTGCATGAACAAGGACCTTCACTTTCACGATCCGACGACCGTGCATCTGCATGACCGAGAGGGTGATGTTCTGTTCCGGGATCTCGGCTTTCTCACCAGGGTGGAGGGGGAGGTGCCCGAGCCGGTCGATAAGGAGCCCGCCGATAGTCTCATAGGACTCATCCTCGGGAAGGCTGATCCCGATCCATTCGTTGGCATCTTCGATCCACATTTGGGCATCCACGACAAAAACACCAGACGCAATCTCCTGCACGTCGGGCTCCTCCTTGTCATATTCGTCCATGATATCCCCCACCAGTTCCTCCAGGATATCCTCAACCGTAACAATCCCGACGAAACTGCTGTACTCGTCAATGACCACCGCCATCTGGACGCGGTGGACCTGCAGTTCCTTGAGGAGATCATCGATCTTCTTGGTTTCGGGAACGAACGTGGGATCGTACATTACTTCGCTTATAGTTGCGTTCTTCCGCCGGGTGATCATAGCAGCAAAGATATCCTTGACATTCAGGACACCGGTGATGTTGTCGATCTGTTCATGATAGACGGGTATGCGAGAGAACCCCGTCTCGTTGAAGATCCGGATCGCATCCTCGAACGTCACAGTGTCCTCCATCAGGATCACATCAACCCGGGGTGTCATGATCTCGCGGGCGGTGGTGTCACCAAACTCAAGCACCGAGTAGAGCATCTCCTGCTCGTCCTTCTCGATGGTGCCCTCCTCCTTGCCGACATCGATCCATTCCTTGATCTCCTCTTCGGTAACGGAAGGTTCCGTGGCGTCCCTGCCGAACCCCAGTCTCGGGCTCACGCGTTCCACGAGCCAGATGAACGGTGCGAATACTTTCGAGAGGAAGAGAATGATGGGCGCAACCGTAAGGGCAAACGTATCGGGGGCCCGGGTTGCATAGATCTTTGGTCCGATCTCACCAAACACCAACAGGATGATAACGACAACCCCGGTCGCTATGCCGACCCCGATGTCGCCAAACCACTGGATTGCAATCGCGGTTGCGAGCGATGCTGCGGAGATATTGACGATATTGTTCCCAATGAGGATCGTTGTCAGGAGGTGTTCCGGGTGCTCTTTCAGTGAGAGGAGCGCATGCGATCCCACCCGGTTTTCGTTATCGAGCATCCTGACTTTCGCACGGGTCATCGAGATGAGAGCTACTTCCGAACTGGAAAAAAACGCAGAAAGGATGACACAGATGATGAAAAGAAAGATTTCGAGTGCGTTTTCAATCATTATTGTTCACAACGTGCGGGTGCACGATATACGACTTTACCTGAAAGTGTACCAGTATATTCGAGAGTGAATTTAATAAAACCAGCACCTAGTCCATACACTCGTGCATGAAGGCACAGTCCTGCGCAAGCAGGACAATCTTCTCACCGGACGAATAGGGCCGGCCCAGGTTCAGGTCCTCAATCTCAAGCGTCAGGCTGCCATCAAACCCGGCGTCGCGGAGGGACTCAAGAACGGTTGTTATGACGGGACTCTTTGCGAGTGGCAGGTGCAGAACCTTCCCTTCGGCCCGGCTGATATGCACATTAACAAGGCGATCGTGGCAGAGCTCGATATACTTCAGGAGCTCATCCACCGATTTCGAGAGTGCGTGTGCCACATCAAGCGTGAAACTAAGCCACGGCTCATCGTCAAGGAGCTCCCGCATCCGTTCGGGAGTGCACAAGAGGGAGTTCACCGCCGGTTCCATGTTCTCCATGCAGACCCGGATCGAGTCACGCATGGCCGCCTCGCGGAGGACATCGATGTAATGGTTGAACCGGGCTACGTCTGCCTCGCCCGGGGGGCGTTTTGCGGTCCTCCGTCCCGGATGAACAGTAAAGACACCTGCGCCCATCCGCCCGGCCATCTCCAGCGCTCGGATTGTATATGCCACCGAGACTTCGGCCACCTCCGGGTTGATGGAACACGGGTTGAGATCGAGAATGGGGGCATGCACAGTAAAGGTTGTCAGTTCCGGGTGCTGCTTCCGGCAGGCAATTACCTCATCTATCGGCATGTCCCGGAGCCAGAAATGGGGGGTCTCCAGCCAGAACTCCATCCCGTCAAGGCCAGACCCTGATACAAACGAGAAGATCTCGGGGGTCGTATACTCGTGGAAGAACATGCTGGCAACGGAATACGAGACCATGGTAGTACTACTTGATATGCGGTTTTGACCAAATAACTGTTGATGGACTGGTTCAACACCCCGGACGAACCACCGGAGGGAAAAGCAGCGCCGCTTCTCGTCTCCGAACTCTCGGCAATCATCGCGGGGCTCCTTGATGATCGTCGCCTCCAGGATATCCGCGTCCGGGGCGAGGTCACCAATTACAAGCATCACGGGAGGGGGCACCGGTACTTCTCGCTCTCAGAGAAAGGCGGAGGATCGACCGCTGCGGTGATCAAGTGCGTGATGTGGCGGTCGGATGCAGACCGTCTTCCGTTTAACCCGGAAGAGGGTATGGAAGTCATCGTCTCGGGATCGGTCACCCTGTATGCCCCTCATGGCGCCTACCAGCTGCAGGTCAAGCGGATGGAGAAGGCAGGTCTCGGGGAGAAATACCTGCTCGTGGAACAATGGAAGAGAGAACTCGCGGCAGAGGGGTTGTTTGCAGCGGAGAACAAGCGCCCGCTTCCTCATTTTCCCGCACGGATAGGGGTCGTGACATCAGAGACCGGAGCCGTGATCCATGATATCCGGAACGTGATCGGGCGACGATTCCCGGTCGAGATCGTCATTTCGCCCACCGCTGTGCAGGGGGAGGAGGCGCACCATGAGATTGCAAGGGCAATCCAACGCCTTGAAGGGCTCGTGGATGTCGTGATCGTCGCCCGTGGCGGAGGAAGTTTTGAGGATCTCTTCCCGTTCAACCACCCGGAGGTAGTACGGGCGATCGTCTCCTGCCCGGTACCGGTGGTCAGTGCTATTGGCCACGAGGTGGATGTCACGCTTGCGGATCTTGCCGCGGATATCCGGGCGCCGACACCTTCCGCTGCCGCCGAGCTGGTTGTCCCGGACCGGAATGTACTGCGCTCGCAGCTTGCCGAGATGAGGTGCCAGATGGGATCAGCCCTGCTGGGCAGAGTGGCGTGGGCCAAAGAGGAGATCACCGGTCTCCGGGACCGCCTCCGCCCGCAGCGGTTTACCCGGAAAATTGACGAGCGGAAGATCCAGACCGCAGACATGTCAGATCGGCTCGAACGGAGCATTGCAATCTGGCTTGAACGCGAGCACCTCCATCTCGCTAGCCTGAAGACGGCGCTGGATGGCAGGAGCCCGCTTGCGGTTCTGGCCCGGGGGTATTGTGTGGCAGAGAGAGGAGAGACGGTCGTGCGGGGCGTAAAGGATATCTCAAACGGCGATCGGATGAAGATCCGGTTTTATGATGGATGCAGCCTGGTGACGGTGGAGCGTGTGAACCATGACGGAAACATATGAAGCAACAATTGAACAGTTAAAGAAGATCATCGAGAAGATCGAGGACGGCAACACAAGCCTTGACGAGAGCATGAAACTCTACGAACAGGGTGCAGCGCTTGTGAAACGGTGCGAGACGATGCTTGCGGAAGCAGAAGTGAAGATCACGACGCTCAGCCGGGACGCGTAACAACAAGGGTTACCAGCATCTCTTTTCCTTCTGCAAGATTCCGGATCAGGTCCCGGGGCAACGTTGCCGCCACCCGGTCTGAACCGATGCCGATGGTGCGGCCGCAGACAAACGAACTCTTCCGCCAGACCAGGTCGGTCGGGTGATTGAGCAGCATCTGCGCCGATCCCCGGGATATGATCTCCGCCGCCGCCCCGCCACACTCCAGCCGGGTCTGCAGGAGCGCGTCATCGTGCGCAAGTGCGGTCTTGAAATCCGGTGACAATCCGTCACATCCCTTGTCTGCACCGACCGCGATGATGCAGTTGCCGGTCTCCGTCAGGTGATCCTCGGCAGTTACTTCAAACGTGGTCGGGTGCGTACCGAGAACCAGCGGGTGTCCCCGGCACCGGATGGACTCCTGCGCCTTCATGCTTTATCATGTGAGGGTTGCCATTGATATTCAATGTTTATCACCGCCAACTGTCCCGAATGCAACGATGAGACCGAGCATGAGGTACTCGCCGATTCCCGCGACACGCTCGTCCGGTGCACGACCTGCGGTCATCACCAGCGTCTCCCGAAGGAAAAGGAGCCCCAGGCTCTCATGATCAAGGCCATCGTGTCCCGTGAAGGCACCTCAAAGGTCTGCGGGATCGAACTTGCGGAAGAGGATGAGTGCAGCGTCGACGACCACCTTGTTGCCGAATGCGGCGACGATGCCTTTGGTGTCGAAGTGACCTCGATCGAATGCGGGGATAAGCGGGTGAACCGGGCAAAGGCACCCGATATCACAACCCTCTGGACCCGGACCATCGAGAACGTCGTCGTCAAGGTCTCCATCCATGATGGCCGAAGGACGATCCCGGTTTACATGGAGTGCGACGGCGAACAGCCGTTTGTTGTCAACGACATGTATGTGGCTTCCGGAAAACGCTTCCGGATCTCGCACCTCAAGCTCCGTGACGGCCCGCTCATGAGAAAAGAGGGCTGGAAGACCGTTGCCCACCGCATCAAGCGGATCTACGGTGTCAGAACATAGGGACACCGGACTGAATAACCGCAGATTCAAAAAAAGCCAATCAACCCAATCTTTTTTCTTTACCGGATCATTTAAGAATCCGATCCCGTTGACAGATACAGTATCCTGAACGCAGATTCACTAAAAAAATAGATGAGATCGTTTAAGAATTTGTAAAGGATTCTACAGTGATTTCAGCATACGGGTAGCCGAAATCGACCACAACACCACTATCAGTCTTCCGGGTCACATCCCCAAACCGGAGATAAATGTTGGCAGTTGAATTGGATACGGATGCATTGGGGTTGTCCGAGATTCCCATGGTAAGTGAATCTCCTACGGATAGTGAACTCATATTCAGGTTAACGGTCGCCAGATCTTCCGCTGAATAGAGATTACTCATAGATTCGGCATAGGTGAACGGCACCTTCTTGGTCTCACCGGTTCGCATGCCGACAACACTGTTGCTCAGGGCATCAATTTCCTGATTATTGAGTCCGAACTGTTCCCAGCTCCCCCCGTTCGTCGGGACATAGATATCGATCGGGATCAGTGCCTGCGAGGCTGTTCGGTTGGCGGTCAGTGAGAGGGATTTGGTATACATTATTGCCTGACCTTTCTCTAGGGTCTGTTTGAATAGCGGCTGGCTGGTGGTGATGAACGGTGTTCCCATTGCATCATAGAGCGTATACCCGAGCACAACCTGATCTCCTGCCTTGATCGGGGCAAGGCCGGTAATCCATTGTGTTCCCGTCGAGGAAACTATCATGACAACTACAAAGAGTACTGCAGCAATGACAAAAAGGACTTTTTTCCACGCGTTTGTTGCTGCTTCTTTCCGCTTCTTTTCACCCATGCGTAACGATCCTCCTTACTACTTCGCAACCGCACGGTATAAATTATTCCGATTTACACGAGGTTTAAGCAAATGTTTATTAATATTCACCATTATCCCTGAGTTATTCCACCGATGCAGGGAGGGGGAGTCACCACATCATCGCGTATTGCAATTGAATGAAGACAATCCGATCATTTTTCTTTTTTAGTTCCAACCAATGTCTTAAAGTTCCGGGCGGGGTACAGCTGTACTGATGGATAAGAAGAAGGTCAAGGATTATATGACCTACGATGTGGTCAGTGTCGACTCACACGGTACGGCAAAGGATGTGATCGACAGTATCCAGAAGACCCATCACGACGGTTTTCCCGTTGTCAGCGGAAACACGGTTATCGGATATATCTCTGCCCGTGACCTGCTCTTTGTTCCGCACGAGACACCTGTCGAAGAGGTGATGTCCGCGAACCTTATTGTTGCCGACCCAGAGATGGATATCAACGACGCAGCCCGTGTCATCTTCCGGAGTGGCATCCAGAAACTGCCGGTCGTGGATGAGAAGAACCATCTCCTCGGCATCATCTCCAACTCCGATGTGATCCGGTCGCAGATCGAGCATGTATCTCCCGAAAAGGTCTTCAATTTCATCACCACGCTCAAGAAACTCTATAATGTTGATCCATCCCTTGACCGGGGAACCGTACCGGTCAAGGATCTCCTGCCAACCCAGTCAAAGGTCTACGAGGATGAACTGGAGGGTCGGATGTACGAGATCAAGAAGGGACTCGCTGAACCCATCATTGTCGTGAGACGGCCGGGCAGGATGATTCTCGTTGACGGACATCATCGTGCAGTTGCTGCAAAGAAACTCGGGATCACCGCACTGGATGCCTATATCATCAGTATCAAGGACGATATTGAGCTCGGTATGGAGCGTACGGCACTGGCGATGAACCTGAAGACACTGGATGATGTGCAGGTGCTCGATTATGCCCGTCACCCGCTCGTTGCGATCACGCACCGACTGGTGAAGAGGGACTAACGTCCCTTTTCTACACTCACAGGACTGAGGTCCCGTTCGTTCGTGAAACGGGACTGCCGGACTTCATTTTTACTCAAAGAACTGAAATTGTGCCCCAGATCAAAAGAGAGAAAAGAATCTTTTTGGATTAATGAATTTTAATTTTTAGTTAAATCGAACGTCCCTACGACCCTTCGTACCGGAGATCGAACTTCTCATTCAGCACGTGCTCTTTCACCACGGTGCCATCGGGTATCACTACTTCCGGCCAGAGCCGGGTCTTGGAGTGGACCACCACGTGGTTCCGCAGCACGGCCCGGGGCCCGATCACCGTATCGTTCTCAATGCTGCAGAACTCCCCAATATGGGTATCGTTGTCCATGATACTGCCGGAGACCGTACTGTTCGAACCGATAATCACCCGGTTGTAAAGAGAGGATGAGAAGACCTTGGCATTGTTCCGGATAATGCATTTCTCCCCAATACTCGTGTAGGGGCCGATCAGGACATTATCGCCAATCGTCGTACCGGTGCCGATCGCCACCGGGCCAATCACCCGGGTGTTCTTGCCCAGTGTGATCGAACCCCCCAGCTGGACCGGGCCCTGTACCTGGGCGCCATGCATAGAGAGATCGCCGATGATATCAGTGAACTCAATACCCTGGAGTTTCCATCGTTCGGCCTGCCGCAGGGAATGGGGGCTCCCGACATCAGTCCAGTTCCCCCGCGCAAGCCAGCCCTTGAGGGATCGCCCCTCCCCCATCAGGCGGGGGAAGAGATCGCGGGCAAAATCGTATTTGATCCCTTCCGGGATGTAATCGAAGATCTCCGGGCTGCAGACATACATCCCGGTGCTGGCAAGGTTGGAGAAGATCTCGCCGGGAGAGGGTTTCTCCTTGAACCGCCGGATCTCGTACCCGACATCGATCTCGGCAATACCGTACTCCCCGGGGTCGTCTATCGAGATGAGGCCGATGCTGACCGTTGCCTTCTCTTTCTGGTGTGCCCGGTAGAACTCCAGGACATTCAGGTCAGTGACATGATCGCCGCCAACAATCAGGAAGTCCTGCCCATCGAGGTATTTCTGGGCGTTCTTGACGCTCCCGGCAGTCCCGAGCTTGCACTTCTCATGGACATAGGTGATCTCGGCACCGAAGAGCGAACCGTCCCCGAGTGCCTCCTCTATGGAATCCCCCATGTAGCCGAGGGTGAGCACCACCTCACGGAACCCGAGGTTCGTTAAGTGTGCAACAAGGTGCTGGATCGACGGGCGGTTGACAATGGGGATACATGGTTTGGGCCGTTCGAATGTGAGGGGGCGGAGCCGGGTACCCTCTCCCCCACACATGATACACACCTTCATGTATCAGCGTTCGTTCCGGTATGGTTTAAGGATAATGTTTTCCCAGTTCCCCGGTTTTAAATAGATCCTGACAGAATGTACCGTACCTCATGCGGAGAGACAGCCATGACTGATGATGAGTATCGTATACTGCCGGCAACTAAGGGAACGGTTCAATGTCTACCCGACAAACGCGAACCGCTGGAGAACTGCGGGTTCTGTACCCACTGCCGGGAATTCCGGGTGGGGGGAAGATACGTAAAATCCCCCTCGCTTGCCTATTGCACGAAATGCCGGGTAACAGAACGGGTGGATTATGCAAAAGCTGATGCCGTGAAGTGTGCCGACCGTCAGGGGGAAGGATTCCACAGCATCACGAACCTCATCAGCTGACGAGGAATCTCGTTTCAGGATTGTTCCCGGATCAGGGATTCGATCGAATCCATGTCAACATATTTTTCAAAGAGATCGGCCAGCGTCTCATAGGGATCCATTGCAATCGCCGGGATCGGTTCAAACGGCAACCCTTTCTTCCCGTACAGGTATGAGAGCAGGGCATTCGCCGCTGATGGGTTCTGGAACAGCCCGTGCATATAAGTACCGAAGACAAGGCCATCATCACTTACCCGACCATCCCCATGGAGCGCTTCGCGATCACTGCCCCCTTCCGTGACCCCCATGTGTATCTCATATCCCGTGACCGTCCCCATTGCTGACAGGACCGGGGGGACGGGCATTGCGTCACGAGTGATCTGCGTTGTATTCTTATCGTACGATGAGAAGCGGGTGACACAATCGAGCAGTCCCAGACCGGGATATGTACCGGCAGAGGATTCGAACCCGGCATCAACAAGGGTTGTGCCAAGCATCTGGTATCCCCCGCAGATCCCGATCACCGGCACGCCACGGTCCCGGGCCCTTCGTATTGAGGTGTCCATCCCGCTATCAATGAGGGTCTTGAGATCGTCGATGGTATTCTTTGTCCCGGGTATGATGATACAATCATAGTCATCAAGCGGGGAACCCGGTGTAACATATTCCACCGCGGCATGCTGTTCGAGCAGCTCGAAATCCGTGAAATTGGCAATGCGGGGGAGCCGGATGACCGCGATCCGGATCGTTCTGCCGGATGAGTTCTTCTCCTGAAGCGAGAGGGAATCCTCGCTGGGCAGGGGGAGTGAGAAATACGGAACTACACCCAGTACAGGAACTCCGCAAAGTTCCTCGATCATTTTTATCCCGGGATGGAAGATCTCCGGGTTCCCCCGGAATTTGTTGATGATTATCCCCTTGACGAGAGGTCGCAGGCCTTCCGGGAGAAGACTGATCGTTCCATAGACCTGGGCAAACACCCCACCCCGTTCAATATCCGCAACAAGGATGAGCGGGATCTGTAATTTCTGCGCAAGCAGTGTATTGGCAATATCACGGTCGTACAGGTTCAGTTCCGCAGCCCCGCCAGCCCCTTCCACCACCACCTGCCCGTATTCCTGCATGAGCCGGTCATACGCCGCAAGAGCCTGAACCAGCAGGGCTGGCGTCTCCTGGTAATATTCCATGATCGGGACATCTTTGTAGGGCCGCCCGTTCAGGACAACCTGCGAGACACAGTCTCCCTTGGGTTTGAGCAGGATCGGGTTCATATTGGTATGCGGAATCACCCGCGCCGCTGCCGCCTGCATGGCCTGAGCCATGCCAATCTCCCCACCATCCGGCGTCACATAGGAATTGAGGCTCATGTTCTGGGACTTGAACGGGGCAACAGCAATCCCGCGCCGGACAAGACAGCGGCAGATGGCGGCAACGGTCACACTCTTTCCCACGTGGGATGCAGACCCCACAACAAACAGCGACATGATTGATTGAGTATAACATCGTGTCCCGGATCATAAAAACAGATACTCTTTAGTACAGAATCATGAACACAAAATTACGTTACTGCCTGAATTGCCCCCCGTTTCCAGAAAAAAAACGCCATTTCGGCCAGACAATGCCAAGTAATAAATAAAGAGAGACGTAAAAAATATATGCAATGATTGGTGGGATTTGCCCGACGTGTGGTCTACCTAAAGAACTGTGTATCTGTGAGGAGGTAGCAAAGGAACAGCAAAGGATCAATGTCAAAGTGAACAAACGCCGGTACGGGAAAGAAGTGACCGTTATCGAGGGCCTTGATCCAACTGATATCGATTTGGAATTTCTTTCAAAATTCATGAAGAGCAAACTTGCCTGCGGCGGCACGGTCAAAGGAAACTCGATCGAACTGCAGGGCAATCACCGTGACAGGGTCAAGGAGCTCCTGACCCTCAAAGGGTACAATATGGAAAATATTTCCTGATCTTTTTTACCCTTCATTCGGGTTTTTCTATTTTTGCATCACATTTCCAGCGGAAGCCCTCCCCGGGAAGAAGGCGATTGGCCGATAATCACAGAGATCTAAAAAAGGGAATTGGGGAGTATTCCGGAACGGATGCCCTCACTTCTTGACGGCTTCCATCTTAATCTGGGCGAGAGTCTTTTCCCGTATATGCAAAAAGACCCCGAACAGTTCGTTCGAATCGTCCTTGACCGGCCGGACCGTGACACTGACCTTCCGGGTCTTGCCGTTCCTCGTGACAAGAGCCGTATTGAACTCGTGGATAACCACCAGTTTCTGCCGGACCACTTCCGGAACAGGATCCGGGATCTGTTCACCTGACTGCTCGGTGATCAGCATCATCACTTCCCGCCAGTGGTGCATGAGGATCTCATCTTCCGGCAGTTCCAGGATCCGGGCCGCGTACGGGTTGAAGAAGACGATCGTGCCCCGGGGGTCGAGGAAAAAGGCAAGATCCATACTCGTCATGAGTTTCTTTGGATCGCCGATAGGATAGACATCAAAATATTTTTTCCGCATCCCGTGATTATACAGGGCAAGCGATACGTTCGATGAGAGATCTTTGTCCGTAAAGGGTTTGAGGATATAGCCGAGGGGTTGGGAATTTTTTGCCCGTTCCAAGAGGGTATCATCACAATGGGCAGTCAGGAAGACGACCGGGAGATGGAAGAGCTGGAAGATATACCCGGCTGCTGCCACCCCGTCCATCTTCCCTTTCAGGCTGATATCCATCAACACCAGATCGGGTTCCAGTTCTGCGGATTTTAAAATGGCTTCTTCACCGGAATCGAACTGTCCGACAACACCGTATCCCCGCCGCTCCAGCATTGTCGTTATCAGGCTGCGGATGATCTCGTCATCTTCAACGATAAGGATTCGGGGGATGGCTGCCATAAAAACGAGACCACTATTTAATTGTTTATTTGATGAGATGCTATTTAAAAAATCTGATTTCTTATACACCGCGGACTTTTGTCAACCTGCATCGCCATACATAAGTGTTTCAAAAAAAAGATGGTATACCTGATCTATGGAACTCTTCTACCCGATGGTGATCTCGGCGCTCGCAGCCCTCATCACCCTGATATATGCCTCTTACCTGGATATACGGGACCGGCGCGTGCCCTTCATCCACTGGCTTCCCATGCTCGCAGTGGGGGTAATCTGCACATCCATCCTGCTCTGGCAGATCACCGCCAATGCCAGCCTTGTTACCGGCTACCTTGCACTGGTTGCAAGCTTCCTGTATGCGGATTACCTTGATAACCGGGGAAGAACCGATTCGCAGGGCCTTACTTGGTATTATGCAAAGGAGAGGATCTTCTGGTACTTTATCCCCGTTCTTGTCCTGCCCGTACTCTCGTGGTTCATCCTTCCACCAGCATTTTCCATCCAGTTCGTTCCCTGGTATGCGATGTTTGCAGGAATCTTTGCCTACATTACGTACATGGAATATAGGGACTGGCCTGTACCGTCCATCCAGAAGAAAGGCAAGCAGAAGACGACCATTGCCGACTCAAATGTCAATGACGTCCTCACCCGGTGGTACTTCGTCCTGATCATCCTGATCTTCGCAATCACATCAGTGATGATGCTCTTTGGCACCGGCGCGTGGGGAATCCAAGGGCTGGTGATCCTCCTCCTCTCAATCTTCTGCGGGGTATTCTACATCTTCGGGCGGATGAACATGTTTGGCGGGGCAGATGCCTGGGCGCTCATATTTATCTCCCTGTGCGTACCCATATTCCCGTTTACACCCCTGCTCGGTACTTCCCCGCTGGGCTTCCTTGCCTTCTCGGTGTTGATCAACGCACTCATCCTCAATCTTGCAGCACCCATCGTGATCTTCATCATTAACGTCATCAGGGGGAACCGGGCCCCGCTCCAGTACATGTTCTTCGGCTTTCCGGTCAGTGGCGCCACTATTCAGAGAGAATGGGGGTTTGTCATGGAGGACTTCGAAGAGAAAGACGGTATAGTACAGCGGAAGTTCATCAGGTTTTTCGATTCGCTCAAGCGAATGTATGCAGGAACAGGAAGGGTCTATACCAAGGATCTTCGGGAGCACCCGGAGCAATTCAGCAACGAACTGGCACAGTACCGGAAGGCCGGCACGGTCTGGATCTCCTACGCAGTGCCATTCATCATCCCCATCACGGCAGGATTTGTCACTGCGGTCGTCTTCGGGGACTTCCTATTCATTATTATGAAGATCATTTTCGGAGGAATCTGAAATGCTTAACCTGAAATTTGTCGACGATCTGATCCCAATCATCGTACAGGACGCAACCAGCCGCGACGTGCTGATGATGGCCTATGCCAATGATGAAGCCGTCCGCTTAACCGGGGAGACCGGCTTTGCCCACTATTACAGCCGGAGCCGGAAGAAACTCTGGAAGAAGGGCGAGGAGAGCGGCCACTTCCAGAAAGTACTGCGGATCCTTACCGACTGCGACGAGGACTGCCTGATCTATGAGGTGGAACAGACAGGCGCTGCCTGCCATACCGGTTACCGCACCTGTTTCTACCGCACGCTGGACGGAACCGTCATCGGGACAAAAGTATTTGATCCTGAAAAAGTCTACAAGAAACCGGGACACTGACAGGGAGTTTGCCCCACCAATTTTGTCTTTGAATGGGATCGGGAAGGAACATCCGGTACCCATAACTGACGTTTCTCATTCATGAAGGCCGGACGTAACTGCTGAACGAGCCGGCTTCAAAGAGACCATATTTTTTATTGAGATACGCAAGCTGATTATAGTTGTTTATATCGAGAGAGATCCCGGTGGAGTTCAGAACCGCACTCTTCAGTACGGTATCCAGTGATTTGGCATCCGTATATTCCTCCTCTATGGTCTCGAATGAGTTCCCGTCAGATATCCGGATGATCTCCGGTTGCGACGTGAGCCGGCCAACTCCCGTATAGGTACCATTGTTGAAGGTCATGATTGTCGGGGTGGTGGTCTCGACAAAACAATACCCGGAGTTGTTGATACTGAACTGTTTCGGGCACTTTAAGCCAAGGGCCATATGGTGCTCCGGGTAATACAGGAGAAGGGCGGTTCCGTATCCCATCTGCGAGAGCACATACGCTGCAAGGATCGATTTGTCCTCGCATTTCCCGGAATTGTAGGAGAGGACTTCGTAGGGATAGTAGGTGTGAGAGGTCACCGTGTACGGGATGTGCTGGATCAGGCTTATGGCGATACGGGCACGTTCCTGCGGGAGATCGCTCCGATCGTGGATATTCCCGATGAGATCGTCCAGGTATTTTTTCTGTACGGGATCACTCACGTACTGCCGGTAATAGCCTTCCAGCGAAGCTGCATTGTAAAAGTCCGTTGGTCGATTGGGATAACGCTTCTGGAGATAGGAGTTCACCCCGGTATAGGTATTGTAATACAGGTACTGCGACTGGCTTCGTGTTGTATACGGATAACTCTGCTTTCTCTTACCGATCTCAAGTTCTGCCACAGAGGGAAGCGTAGGCTCGGGTGTAATAATGGAAGTCGTGACGGAGGTCAATACCGGAGCCGGGATCACTTCCTCATTTTCCACGATCACAAATGAGGTCTGGGTGGGCATGACCTGTGATGGGGTTGAGGGGGCGGAGGTACTTCCATTCATGACGCACCCGGAGGAGAGCGCCACGGCAATAATGATGAGCGCCACAAGAGTGCCGCTGGATCCTGACACAGTGAATAGGATAGGGAGAGAGGCTATAAAACCATTTTTTATTACAGAGACACGGGTCAGTAAAATCGCACACTACATTCTCGAAAATACTGGATGCATCGATGTCCATTAATTGTTAAAAAAAGTATCATTCCTGAACAGAGCAATGGGGGCGTCCGGGCATCCAGGATCTTCAGAGTTCCCGACGATGTACCCGGCCCGGTCCGCGGGGCGGCCGCTTCAACAGGACCACAACAATGGCTCCGATAACGACAACCAGGATAAACCCAATGACGGGCAGGTTGCTCCCGGAATTATTCTGTGCAGAATCCGATGCTGTCGAGGCAGTACTGGTGACACTTTCAATAGAGGCGGGCGTTGTTGCAGACGCGGGCTCTTCAGCAGTACTTGTGGCGACGGGCATCACATCGGCAGAAGTCACGGCGATATAGTTACTGGTGGTTGCAGTCCTGCTTCCCCCGACATTGGTGGCAGTCAGGACAACCGAGAACGAACCCGCAGCAGTATAGGTATGCAAGGGATTCTGGAGAGTAGAGGAACTTCCGTCGCCAAACGTCCATTCCCACGCAGTCGGGGAGTTTGTTGACGTGTCCGTGAACTGGACAATGAGCGGAGCTGTCCCTGACGTACTATCGGCCGTGAATGAGGTCACCGGCGCTGAAATTTTTGTGACCGTGATATATTTTACCAGGGACGTGGTGTTGCTGCCGGCTGAATTCGTTGCCGTAAAGACTACCGTATACGAGCCACCCTCATCATACTCGTTGACCGGATCCTGTTCTGTTGATGTCTCGCCATTGCCAAATGACCAGTACCAGGATGTCGGGGAGTTCGCGGAAGTGTCCGTAAACTGAACGACCAACGGGGGTAAACCAGACGTCACATTGGCCTCAAAAGAGGAGATCGGCTCCGTGACTTCAACGGTGATCAGGTCCAGCTCCGTTGCGGTAGAACTGCCCCCGCTGTTGGTTGCGGTCATCGTCACGGTATATGTTCCGGCAGTTGTATAGGTGTGCGAAGGGTTCTGTGCCGTGGATGTGGTCCCGTCTCCGAACGACCAGATCCATGATGTGGGGGAGTTCGTGGTCGTATCAATGAACTGGATCGTAAACGGTGATGTCCCCTCCGTCTCTGTCACCTCAAACGAAGCATCCGGAACCGATGATGATTCTGCAACCGTGATATAACCATCCTTTGATACGGTGGAACTACCTGCTCCGTTAACCGCGGTAAGGGTGACTGTAAAAGTTCCCGTGGATGAGTAGGTATGCGACGGGTTCTGCTCCGTGGATGTCCCGCCGTCCCCGAACGACCAGGCCCACCCGGTCGGTGAATTGGATGACGAGTCCACGAACTGGACGGCAAACGGCTGCGACCCGCTGGTGGTATTGGTAATGAATAGTGCTACGGGGGCAGTTGCAGATTTACTCAGGCTGATATATCCTGACCGGGTACGGGTATCACTCCCATCAGCATTCGTTGTTGTGAGGGTGACCGTATAGGTACCCGCCGCAATGTACGTGTGGACGGGGCTCTGAACCGTGGAGGTTCCGCCATCCCCAAACGACCACGTCCATGACGTAGGGGAATAAGAGGATGTATCTATGAACTGTACGGACAAGGGAATCCCTCCGCTGGTTGAATTCGCAGTAAACGATGCATCCGGTGTTGTGGCACCGGCACTACCAGTCAGGAGTAAGAGCCCGACCGCAAGAAAAAGCACTAACCATACGTCTGGTCGTTTCATGGTTGTCATCCCGGTAAAAAGTAACCGGGCCCGATGAGAGGGTAGACTGATGTGCCGGGTCCGGTGATGACAGCAGATACCGTACAGGAGTATTTACGATCAGTATATCCGTCAGGGAATATATTGGTCGACACCCGTGATGTATTGAACCTGCGAGTTCACTAAATCAACCTGCACGTAACGCAGATGTTGTCAGGAGTCAGAAAAAAGAGTTGTTGAAAAGTTATGCAGTTCCTGCCGAGTCGTAGACCTGACAGAGGTAGCGGGACATGAAGATCGTGAAAGGAGCAAGGATAATAATTTCCACAACTAGGCCCAGCCCCGGAACGACCATATTCAGAACGCCAATGATTCCAAAGACGATGCATTCTACGATGAGTAAGACAATCATGGCGATGATGTAGCTGCCCCAGCCGATCTTGCCGATGGTCTCGATGATGGCACCGAAGTTGAAGGCCTCACCCATGCTGCCGGTCCGGGCAAACCGGATGATACCGATGGTGGCAAGGAGCCCGGTGATGATAGCAACGATCACGAGGATGATGAAGCTGATGATGGCCCCACTGATGAATGCCATGACGGCTGCGGTGTTCATCGTTGCAATAGCACCGATCAGCGAACCAAGGAACACGACGAAGAGAATGATGCAGGGAATTGCCCATATGATACTGACAATCGCATACTTGATACCGTCAATGATGAGGGTGCCCCACCCGGTAACTTCCGGTGCGGGTTTCTCCCCCCGGAAAATCTTGAGCGAGTACCCGAGCAGCGGGATTGTCAAGAGGATTGTTGCGATAATGAGCAACACCCACTGCATCCACTTACCAATTACTGAATCCTTTGCATAACCAAAGGAGTCACCAAGAACACTTCCGTAATCCATAAACTGATTCACCTGTACCGAAATCTCCGGTGTATTAACGGTGAGGCCCGCTATTATAAAAAACCGTCAGGCTAGAGTTCCATAATATGTTCATTCTCCCCAGTAATCATTGATATTTCCCAATCCGGGGCCAGGTATTGAACAAAAATAGAGTGTTACCGGTGTTTTATTGAAGTTGAAACCGGTGTGATTATAATGGATTTGTACATCTCCTCAACTTCCGATGAATAGGGAGTGGGGTTTCTGAATGCGAAGATGTAGATGGTGTCATCGACATTAGTGAATATATATTTCCCCCGCATTTTCGTGGTATCAAAATCCATCTGATAGGATTTGTAGCCCGGGTGCGTATCTGTCTGCGAAATGTTGAGCGGGTAATTGTGCTTAGTGATGGTGATATAGCCATACGATTTCTGGAGGGCAAGTGTCACGAGATTGAAGTACTGCTCGAAATCGGAGACCGGTGTCGGATCCACATCGATACTGAGCGTCGTGTAGGTGGACGCATCCGGGTTTGTCCCGACCAATTTCTGCCGTTCAGCGGTGATATCAGGGGAGTAGAGGTTTGCAATGTTCACAGTGGTTCGCCCATAGTCGCGCAGGCCGAGTTCCGTGAGATTTGAAAATTCCTCTTTCTGCCAGTCTTCAGGATACGATATCGTAACACCTTCAGCTAGCTGTGCCGTAACCAGTTTTCCAGAAAGAGGTGTTGGAACCGCAGTCACCGGCTCAATGGTTGTCACCAGTGCGGGAAGCGTGGTCGGAACCGGTGTTGAAACCACGGGCGTTGTAACCGGGGTACTTTTTTCAGATGGGGGCATGGATGTGCACCCAGCAGAAAACAGGGTGCATACAAGAAGGATGGCAACGCAGACCATTGCCAGAACAGGAGTGTATTTCTTCATCAGTATCAGAAACGAAAAATGAGGCATTATTTAATTAAATATTCGGTTTGCATTTATATCGAAGTCGTGCAGATAGAAATTCTTAAAAAACCATGAGATCCTGCATACCGAATGGATAGTGGGATGCTCTACAGTATCCCATCATATGGCCGGGCACATCAGAACCATTCATAACGGATAATCCAACGGGCTTATGCGAACCCTCGGGAACTGACCCGTACGACTGAATTTAAAAAAAGAGCGGAGTACCGGATCACTGATCAGAGATCCCCGCGGCGGGACCCGTAATGTCCCCGCGGCGGCCTTCGCCTCATGATCAGGATACCAATGATAACAACCGCTGCAATAACGATTAGGATTGGAATGATCGGCAGAGATGAGGTTTCCGTGGAACTGACTTCGGGAGGAGACGTGGTGGTAACGGTTGCAACCTGAGTTTCTGCCACAGTAACCTCGGTCGGTACCGGGGTTGCCGTGGTCGCAATCGTAAGACCGGTAACCGATATCACATCCTGCAGGGTCTTGGTCCCGCTTCCCTGACTGTTGGTTGCCGTGAGTACGACCGTATACGTACCGGACCCCTGATAAGTATGCGACGGGTTCTGCTCAGAGGAACTGGTCCCGTCGCCAAAGGTCCACTGCCATGCGGTGGGGAAATTTATGGTAGTATCCGTGAACCTGACGGTAAGGGGCTCCAGCCCGCTGGTCGGGGCAGCGGAGAAGGATGCTTCAGGGGCTGTAAGTGCAGAGACATTGATGTACTGCGATCTGCTCGTGGTATTGGCTCCAACGGAGTTTCTTGCCGTCAGGATGATCGAGTAGGAGCCGGCACTGGTGAACTTGTGCAAGGGATCCCTGACATTCGAGGTTGTATCGTCACCAAAGTTCCAGGTCCAGGTTGTCGGGGCATTTTTGGAAGTATCGTTGAACTGCACGAGCAAGGGGGCCGTCCCTGACGTGACATCGGCGGTAAAGGATGCAATCGGTTCATTCAGGTTTGCCGTGATGTAATCAACCTTTGTCGCCGTAGAGCTCCCGATGGAGTTTGTGGCGGTCAGGGTGACCGAATAGGTACCTTCAGAGGTATACGTATGCGTCGGGTTCTGCACAAACTCAGAGTTCCCGTCCCCGAAGGTCCAGACCCAGGACGTAGGCCCGTTTATTGACGTATCCACAAACTTCACGGTAAGAGGAGTGAATCCCGAGGTGGTGGTAGCGACAAACGATGCGGTCGGTGCCACCGTGTTCTGACTGACCGTCACATACGCATCTTTTGTCACCGTGTTGCTGCCCCCGGAGTTCGTGGCCGTCATCGTGACCGTGAACGTACCCTTGCTTGTATAGGTGTGAGTAGGATTCTGTTCGATTGACGACCCGCCATCACCGAACGACCAGACCCAGGAGGTCGGGGAGTTGGTGGAGGCGTCAACGAACTTGACGGAGAGAGGATTTGAACCGGTGGCGCCCGTGGAGACGAATCCTGCCACCGGTGGGGCAACCGACTTGAGGCTCGTGATATAATTGGCCTTCGTGACGCTGTGGCTGCCATCTGTATTGGTGACCGTGAGTGTGACAGTATACACTCCATCAATCGTGTAGGCATGTGTTGGATCAGAGTCTTCTGATACACCTCCGTCACCAAACGACCAGAACCACTTTGTGGGTGTGTTGGTTGATGTGTCGATGAACTGCACCGAGAGCGGGTTGGAACCGCTCGTGACATTGGTGGTAAAGGACGCTACCGGGGCGCTTGCACCTGCGATTGTTACGATGCCGGAGAGCATGACGGCCAGGATGAGGAAGAGAATCCACATGGGTTTCCGGCTCGCACGGCCCGGCGACCTGCCGGTCTTCGTAATATTTTGTGAGGAACGGGAACCACCGTTCCGTATATGATACTCCATCTTTTCACCAGTCCTGAATTGATCTCCTATGGAGCAACGTTAGGTAAATGATTATAAAAAACAGAGGGGTCCGGTTCCCTGAACTCACCCACGGATGCAGAAAAACACCTGCCAGGCATCCATCCGGCAATCACATAACGACACGCCGGGGTAAAAAACTCCTATCTGAAGGAGGTCACCGTAGCCGGATCTCCTTTTATAAGATCCTGCAGGAATGCCCGCTCACGGACGGGTCCTGCGATACGGAGTGAATATGATGCGACGATTACGGGATCCGGGGTGCCATGCAGAGATTGCCTTTCTGGTTGATGCTGTACATCGCGAGAATGGCCGTATCGTCGAGCCTCTTCTCCCCGATACCGATCCTGCTCAACTTGTCACGGATCATTTTTATCTTTTTCACGGTATTTTGCATAGTCCTGATGGATACTTGGCGGGTGACACGTTAAAGAGATGTATTGAAATCACGTGATTTGCGGCCCTTTTGCCCGGTATGAGCGAATATTGCAGGGAAATTATAATCTTCCGGATGAGGGGGCCCGTTACTCACCCGGATCCAAAAAAACCGTTACTTCCCGGAACAGGTGCGGAGCTTCGAGCCGATCCAGGGAAGGAAATCCTTCTTCCGGGACATGACGCCTTCCAGGTGAACCGGCAGGGGTTGTTCGAAGATCCCCCGGAGCAGGTCCGGGTCCGCTTCACCGTAGCACTCGCTGGAATTGTCCCGTACGCTGGTAAAGAGGACAAGCACGAGATCGGCCCCGGACGTTCTCTTCATCTTCACGAGTTCTTCCTGGATCTCACGGTTCCGGCTCTGGTTCCAGGAGAATGCCGGGACCATCACCTGCGAGATGAGCACTTTTCGGTTGGATAATTCAAACTCCTTGATATCCCGGGCAAGGATGGTTGCGGGCGTTGCCCCCGAGAGATCCATGCCCTCTTCCAAGAGGGCGATACCCAGTTCGTCGGGGTTTTCTCCGGCAACCTTTGCGAGATACTCCACTGCGTTTTTGTCGCGGGAGGTTGTCGTTGACATCCGCAGCCCCAGTGTATCGGAAAGGATACCGCAGAGGAGTACCCCGGCAACCGCTTTTGACGGGGTTTTCCCGGAGTCCCTGAATTTCATCGCGATGATCGTGGATGTCGACCCCACCGGGTCGTTTAAGAACCGGATGGGTTTTAAGGTCGTGATCGTCCCGAGCCGGTGGTGATCGATGATCTCCACGATCTCCGCCTCTTCGATCCCGCTCACGGCCTGCGAGGACTCATTGTGGTCGAGGAGGATCACCGGTTTCCTCACATCATCAAGCAGGGTGGTCCTTGTTAACACGCCAGCGAGCGTGCCTTCCCGCGTCACAACACAGGCAGCCCGGAATTTTGAGGACGTAACAACCTTCCGGGCCCTTTCGAGCGTGTCATCGAACGTAAGGACCGGGACTTCGGTCTCCATCACCTCCCGGGCCGGGAGGGAGAGATTGATCATCTTGCCGACGCCGAATGCATCCAGGTCGGTGGAGAGGACCGAGACACTGCCTTTTGTTGCGGCTGCACAGACCCGTTCGCCCACGGGAGCTCCTTCGGCAATGATCAGGCAGGCGATCCCGGCGGAGATGAGGGCCAGCTGCGTGGGCTCGTCGTCCCCCACCACGGCAATATCATTCTTGGTCATCTTCGCGAGGGTGACATGCAGGGCGTCGATCGCGATATAGACCCGGCCTTCGAGGATCTCATGAGCAGCGACAATGATCCCCGCGTTCAGGATCCGTGCCAGCGTCCCAACCGGGATGGGTGTTACGGTCAGCTCTGACAGGTGGATCTTCCGGAGATAGGCACCGGCAAGCGCGTGCTCACCCACCATCCCGACCGGTCGGTCCGCGGCATCGGTGATGACCACGTTGCGTATCCCTTCCTTTGCCATCAGGGATGCCACATCAACGGTGGGGACATCCTGCGGAAGCGAGAAGACCGGTTTGTACACGATGTCGGAGAGTTTTGGCTCAACCGATTCGATGAGCACCGGCTCTTTCATGCCGAACCGTCCGAGCATGTACCGGGACTCAGGGTTCAGCTCGCCGCACCGGGCCGGGATATATTTCCCGGGTTCCGCGTTGTTCAGGTACTCCGCGTACCCGATGACACTCGCGATGCTGTCGGTATCGGGCTGGCGGTGACCGAAGAGGTAGATCTGGTTCATGGTGTTGTTCCCCGCGGGAAATTGTTGCTGATAATTTGTTGTCCCGGGTCTTAACGTACGGGGAGCCGAGGGATCCGGTACAGGGCGAAACCCCCCACGCAACCCTCCCCCGTCATGGTACCCATTCAGCTTCCGACCGGATGCGAACTGCCTTCCGCCGGACGCAGCAGTCCGTTCTTCCAGATCCCGTCCACCAGTCCTTTCAGGCCCTCGTAATACCCGCGGATGGCATTGTAGGGCATGGCAAGTGGCTGCGGGAGTGCGACAAACCGGTCGTTCGCGGGCGTACTGGTTACCGTGGGGGATAGCGACGGGGTTTCACCGGGCTGAACCGTCCCGCTTGCCGTGACAGGGGCCAACGTAGTCACACCGTTGCCACTGTTCGCGGACTGCGGCTTTGTGTAGCATTTTCCATTATAATAATAGGGGGAACCAATGGGGCAGCACTGGCCTTCGCTCTCATCATATTTCGCGTATCCTTCCGAGCACTCGTGGCATTTCCCGTCATAGTAAACCGGATAGTCGGAGGAGCAGCATTTTCCGGAGTCCTCATCATACACGCTTCCCTCGTCACACCGGTGACATTTCCCGTCATAGTAAACCGGATAGTCAGAGGGGCAGCAGTTTCCGGACTCCTCATTATACACGCTTCCCTCGTTACACCGGTGGCATTTCCCGTCATAGTAATTCGGGTACGATGCCGGACAGCAGAGGCCGACGCTGCCGATATACACGCTGCCCTCCTGGCACATATGGCAGGTCCCATCGAAATAATAGGGATAGTCTTCAGCGCAACAGTGACCACCGCTGGTCGTATACCGGTAGTAGCCCTGGGCGCACTGGTGACACTTGCCATTGTAGTAATACGGGTAGCCTTCCGGGCAGCAGTAGCCGGCGCTGCTCGTGTAGGTGTGGTATCCTTCCGAACACGTGTGGCATTTCCCGTCATAATAATGCGAATAGCCTTCCGGGCAGCAGTGGCCTTCGCTGGTTGTGTAAACATAATATCCGGCGCTGCACGAGGGCCCCGAGACATAATAGTAATCAGTAGACGAGCCCCCGCCGGAACTTCCCCCGGAGGATCCGCCGCTGTCCAGGCAGTTTGCCACGCAACCCGAGGGGCCGACCGGGGGAGCCCCGATATCATACCCGGTCACCGGAGAGACGGCTGCAAGGATAAGAAGCAGGAAGACCGCAGCCGGCAGGGTCCGGATCACTGTTAAACGGGAAAGACCCATGCGTCCACACCCATCATGACGTGTATTGCATGATAATCCGAGTGCCGGATAATAAACATATGGATAGCCGGGGTGATTGGCAGATCAGAAATGAAGACACGTGTCCCGGCCATCGTGTGCGGATGTCACTCGCAGGAACGGGGCCGCCCCGGTCGGGAGGGTGTCGTTTCCCGGGTCACAGCACCGGCAGGAACCACCCGACAACGGAGGTCACAATCCAGATGAAAAACGCAATCACAAAGGCCCTGAACCAGCCGATAGTATACAGTTTCTGCAATGTCAGCAGCCATACAATTCCCGCAATGAAGGCCGGTACCAGGCCCTGGCCCAGCACGTAATAAAAGATCGTGTATACGGCGGTACCGATGAGTGCTGCAAGGACCGCCGTAGTCAGACTGTCCTTTGCACCAATGAATTTTGCAATATAGTAGATGATTACCGTTGAGATGATTAGGGCGACAATGAAAGTCAGCAGGGTCGAGATATTCGATACCATAAGGAACTGCTTGGCCTCATTTCCTTTTAATCAGGTCGTGCTGGCATACACAACGGGGTAAAGCAGGGTGCCAGACCAATTGGGGGGAGAGCATTGCACACGGTTGAATGTGCGGGTGAATAAAAGGAGGAATTTTATCAGATGTAATTCATTCTTTCCCATATGCAGGAACCCGGCTGCAGGGAAAATTACCCTGTCGCAACAGTCATCGGATCGAATCTTGTATCGCTGCTGATCTACATCATTGGCGCAATAATCCTCTTCCAGTTCAGCATCATCTGGGTCATCGCATACGTCATTTATATCCTCATCTTGGAGTTCCGGCTCCTGAGCAGCCATTGCGTGGACTGCTACTATTACGGCAAAACCTGTGCATTTGGGAAAGGCCGGTTGAGCGCCCTGTTTTTCCGGAAGGGAAACCCGGAGAAATTCATCCGGATGAAGCTGTCCTGGAAAGATATTGTCCCGGATTTTCTTACGTTCATCATCCCCGTTCTCGCAGGGATACTGCTCCTGGCACTGAACGTTACCTGGACCATGCTCATGCTCGTTGTCGCGCTCCTGCTTCTCGGATTCCTGGGCAATGCTCTTGTGCGGACACATCTGGCCTGCCGGTACTGCAAACAGCGGAAGATCGGTTGTCCGGCTGAACAACTGTTCGATAAAACAAAAAAAGCGTGAAGAGATACCGGGCGGTATAACCGGGGGAAGGCCGGAAAATTATACAGAGGGGAGTCGTTCCTGGACGAGACGTATCAGGTCACTGAGATCCCTGCACCGATTCAGCTCTTCCGTGCTGATGAAGACGGCAAGTTCCATCCCTCTCTTTACGAGCACGACCGGGAACGTGACCGGGCGGTGCCCGAACTCCCCGAAGAACTCATCACGGTCAATGGTCCGTGTCGGAATGGTAAGATCCTTTAAGAACCGCTTCCACTCCTTCTTCATCCCGACCGGGCTGTGGGTCATGATGCTGAGGGTGCAGGCATCGCCTTTGGACGAGACCGGCTTATCCAAGGTATAGTCATGGAGCGACTGCAAGACTCCGCTGTCGAGATTGTGGACGAACAGGAGGGTTCTGGAATCCGGCATATACGAGTCCTCTCGCAGTTTCATGGTATATATTTTGGGATGCTCCCCATCACACCGCGGGATATGGGGAGTCAGGTGTGTGGATTTACATATTTTTGTGCAGAAGATCCGTATTTTTTGCAGGCTACCGCCAGAAAAAAGATGAAAACTTCAGGAACTACGGAACACTGCTGCGAAGCCGGCAAGACCGATCGCTCCGATAACAATCTCAAGAGGGAGAGCGGATTGCCGGGTTGGTACAGTTGGTGCCATGGTGACGGGTACGGCCGGGGTCCCGGTTGCCGGTATGGCTCTAGTAACGGACTGGTTGCTCACGGAAAGATCGGCATTGATTCGCTGCACCTGGTTCTTGACAACCGTGAACGTGCTGGTGAACGGGGGATATCCGGCGAGTTCCACGCGTATTGTATGTTTGCCGACCGGGACCGAATTCAGGATGAGGGCGGCGTGGGTTACCGGTGTCCGGCCTGCAAGAACACCGTCAAGGGTGACATCCGCCCCACCGGGAGTGGAATCGACCGCGATCGAACCATACCGGTACAGCGACTCCAGCGTATCGGTCTGTCCCGATATCGATGAGACATTCTCGAGCTGGACCAGGATCTCCCTGCGGCTGCCATCCTTAAGATCGGTAGGGATCGTTTCTGTAAAGTATCCGGCGAGTTCAACAGTGATGGTATAATCCCCGGGCGGGAGGTTTTTGTATTCTGCCGGCGTCACCCGTTGATATTCCCCGTTCAGCGAGACTGCCGCCCCGGCTGGATAGGAAGAGACAATGATCGTTCCACCTCCGGACGACACAGCGTTCACGCTCACTGCAGCCATCACCGGGGGAATACCGGCGATAAGCAGGCAGGCGATTACCCAGAGCAGGAGGATATGCTGGTTCACCAGTGAACGCCGTTTCATGTGATAGTGTACCGGCCAGTTCCGTATTAATGTGCTCTCTTAAAAAGCAGTTTTTATACCATGAAAAGAAGGACTGGTCCATAGTCGCAGGGGGAGATCGGATCTCTTGGACTTACCATCGGAGAAATACCCTGATCGATACACCCCTCAGGTAACCCAGGCATACCGGGCATCCATGACCGATGGCTACGGCAAAGATCATGCATTTACCTGCCCGCACTGCGGGCTCAGGTAGTGGACAACAGATACCGGCTCGACCCTGCATTACAAGAAATGCAACCGGAGGTTCCCGAACCCCGGGGCTGAACCGGTTCTGGCGCAGTAAGAAAATCGAACTGTTCCGGCGGCCCGACTTCCCCAATCCCAATATTTATGGGATCATGATACGGATGGTCCCGCATGGCTCTCAAAGATCAGATCATGGAAGTGATCGGAGGCCCGCATCCGACCGCCGTCGCAACGCTGAATGGAAAGATGCCGGCCGTCCGGTTCATGGTGCTTGCCGGTTTTTCCGATAGGACCCTTGTCGGGGCAACCATGAAGTCCAGCAACAAGGTTACCCAGTTGAAGAAGAACGCTGACGCGGCCCTCTCCACCTGGTCTGGGAAGGAGTACTCCGACCCGTATGTCGAGATAATGGCGAAAGGAACGATCCACGAGGACGTTGCAACCAAGAAGAAGTACTGGAACCCAATGTTTGAGCAGTTCTTCAAGACGCCCGAGAACCCGGATTTTGTCGTGCTTGTATTCAAGGCGAGCGAGATCACGTACCACGGTAAGAACATGTCAAGCATGGAAGTCTGGAAACGTTAACACGTTTCCATAGATCCGCACCTGCAAGCGCTGAGGCGTTTCTACAATTCTACGTTTGTAAGCGCTATGACATTTCCAAAGTAAACTTCTGTACGCAAAGAATTAGATCCCGGTGCCCGGGACAAGGGGAGGGTCTGTTGAAGTAATCCTCAGGCCGGCATGATCCAGCCAGCCGGGTTCACCATAATTGGCGGCAGGGATTATAACAGTAGTATCCACAGGTTTCCATTTTTTTTGAATATGGCAAATCCCCCGGCTCAACCAAAAATGACATCCGACCTATGGGCTTACTTCTGATCGCGGGCATCGGCCCGGGTCCACGGTCGCGGGGGCTGCCGGCACATGCTCTTGCGAGGGGGATTACCGGAATCTGATACGGGTGTGTGGAATCAGGAGCCGGAATACCGGGGGATCTCATTCAGTATCCGGGAATAATAATGTAATACATAAATAGATATTGGCCTTATAATTCCCCATGAGATTTAAACAACTTCTGGCGCTCTTTTTCCTCATATTGCTCATCGGCACAGCCTCTGCATTCCAGCCCGCCTTGGGGGAGACCCCAACCTCCGGGAATATTACCTCCGGGTCCCCAGTGACATTCAAAGCGGTGATCGATTTCCCTCCACGCGGGTCCGAGGGGACATTTCCCGCTGATCATAATCTGGTTTTCACGACAAGGCTGGAGAACCCGCTCTGGACCTATTCACTCATCCTTGACGGAGTAAAGAATCCAAACAAAACGGTGACAACAGAACAACTGACCCTGAGCGGGTTTGAACTGAACTACCCGGCCAATGTTCAGCAGTCGGTGGTTGTTATTGTGAATGGCACGGCACCCGAGGTACGCAGGGTAACGATGACCAGCATGATGGATAAATCCGAACGAGATGATGCCGGGATGATCATTCCGAATACCTCGCGTTCGGACAGCCAGCTGCCCATCCATCCCCGGGTGACGACAACACCGGTACCGGTCCCGACAACGATCCCGACGACACAGAAGGGCAGCCTTGCTCCGATTGTTATTTTCTTCGGGATTGCCGCTGCGTGCGGGATTGTGCATGTGATCGGGAAACGACCGTCAGCCAGGTACAAGGAGTGAAACAATGGACCGGAACATCTCTTCGATTATGATCGTGGTGGCAGTCCTGCTCGCCATCGTCCCGACAGTGGCAGCCGGAACCCCTGCCGCCGAACCGGGGATCGTGGTCGTATCTGCAGTGATTCCCGAAAGTGCACAGGCAAACCCCGTCTTCCAGTTCCGGAATGGCGATACGATCAACCTCACGGGCACCAACACCGGTTCCCGGACAACCTATCTCTTCCTCACCGGGCCCAACCTGAACGAGGGCGGGACACAGATCCAGAGCGATTACCCGAAAGGCGCCCCGGTCACTGATGGCGATGCCACCACATTCGCGACAGCGGCCGTGGGAGCAGATGGCCGTTGGTCATTTTCATGGGACACGGGAAAGAGTACCGTTGCTCCCGGGGCGTACACGGTGTTCGCAGTCAGTAAGCCGCATGACAAAAACCACCTGGAATATTCCCCCTATGGCACGACATCAGTCATACTGGTAAAACCAGGATCGCCCGCAGCGGTCAGTCCGGAGAAACATATCCTGGAAGAACTGGTCACCATGAATCCCGGCGGGCCCGTTACGTCAGGAACCCCCGTGACCGTGACATCCTCCATTAATTTTGTACTGAATGGGACGGAGACGACATTTCCCATGGACCATGATCTGGTCCTCTCCACAATGCTTGACAACCCGCAATGGTCGTATACCCTTGTCCTTGATGGTATCGGGAACAACCGGCCTGCCCGGTCCGGTACGGTGCTGGACCTGAGCGGGTTCGAGCTCTCCTATCCAAGCACGGTGGTGAACGAGGAGCGGGTTGAGGTTACGCTTCGGGGTACCGCACCGGCCGTGCGCGAAGGCAGGACAAAAAAAGTTGTGCAGATATCCGTTGTTGATAATGCCGGAAATGTTGTCCCCAATAGTACGGTAACAAGGGAGCTTACCGTTCTGCCCCCTCCCGGGACAACACCGCGTGAGCCGACGCTCACACCGACAACAGCGCCATTGATGCATCCATGACCCTCCCACTGAAATAAATTCCGTGGGGGAGAACCGTGCCAGAATAATTTTTCTCGTTACCGGTATCGCACGTTGATATCGGAAACCGTATAGATGTCAGGCTCCTCTTCAAGAAAACCGGTCTGCGAGTACTCCGCTATCATATTCAGGGTAGTCGTGCCCCTGCTGCCTTTTTTGCCGGCAGCTTTTTTTGAGGCACGATCCTTTGCACGCGGTGCAGCCTGCACGGTCATTACAAGAGAAACATCGTGTGCGTCCATAAGGGTTGTGGTACGGGGGGATTCACGTTCGGGCTGACGATCTGCCCGTACCGGTGCGGCAGGAACGCTGCTGGGATTAAAAAGATCTCAAAAACTCCAGAACGATAGTGCGTATCTGGTATGAGTCCATCCATTGTCAGCCAAAAAGATGATGAATTACCGGAACCAACAGTCGCCAAAGGATTGTGGGCCGTGACCTCGTTTTATTCCGGAAGGGAAACGATGAGGTCAGGGCCTTTGTGAATGCCGGGGGCATTGTACGATCCGGAAAGGGCGACCACGTGAATATCAAGATGCCAAATGGCCTGTTGATCACGATCCCCGTCTCAGGGGATGTCAAGATCGGTCTTTTGAAAGCTGCTGTCAAAAAGGCAGGTATGACGGAAGAGGAATTCGTAAAATTCCTGTGAGGAATCGGGATGGAATACACGATACTGATCCATAAGGCAGAAGAAGGCGGGTTCTGGGCTGAAGTGCCGGCACTCCCCGGCTGCTTCTCCAAGGGCGAGACTATCGAGGAAACGATAGCAAATACCAAAGAGGCTATTGAACTTCATATCTCCTGCTTAAAGGAAGATGGTGAGGAGATCCCGGCAGATAATGAGTTTATCATCAGCCGTATCCGGATCGAGACGGTCGCAGTGTAACAAATATTGATCATCGTTTTTCCCGTTTCTGAATCATATCATTGTTTTTAGGGGGGGGTCTCCGGCAGACCCCCCAGGATTAGGGCCAATAGCGGTGTTCTTTTCAGTTTGAATGTCTTACCCCCGCATAATTCTTCAATGCGGGTAGTTTTTCTACCCATCACCGGGGACAATCCCCATTACAATTTATCGCGCAGTCCCTTTCGCTGTTTTCACAAGCTCTGTCAGTTTGAGGATTGGGACAGAAATATTAAATCATGGAATTATTAATCCCTGTAATGGACAGCCGGGGATTGTCTCAAAAGAAAGGACGGGTTCATCAAGCGCTAAAACTTTCGTTGAACCCGGTCCTGCCCGTAGGCATGTGATAATTATCTTCCATTCTTATGAAGATTTTCCCGTGCCTTCGAGTGTAGCGTATGCAAAGAAGGAGGAAAGTAAATGAAATTACGTAAGGTTGGCGTTTTCTTGCTGGCATTGCTGCTGGCAGGGATAGCGATGATACCGATTGTGAGTGCTGCTGAACATCCTGCAAATGCTGTTGACTGGAGTAATGTCGCTCCAACTCAGCCCCTTGAGGAAAATGATCTGTTAACGATTATTTTCTCTCAAAAGGTCTTTTCATCACAACTTTCGGCAAAAGACAATTCGTTAATCAGGATACCGACAAACGTCATGAGTCAGAAAAATGGTTCCGGAATTCAGAACAATGAGTATCGCATTCCGGGAAATATTTCCAGTGCCGATCCAGTTGTCGTGATCCAGTTACCAATACAGATGTATGAGAATCTGTTGCGGGACAGCACCGATGGTACCGTACTTGTCCCGAAAGAATTTGCAGCCACATACCCGAGTATTGCGGATTTTAAAAAGACCAGCACTGAAAAACAGGAGGCAATAAAAAGAAGTTATCTGGGGAATTACACGGATACAAAACCCACAATCGTCAATGTGGGAGCCAGCACTCGTGCACCATATACACGGTACCAACGATGGCAGGTATTCTCCGCTGATTCATCGTCATATTCCCCACGATATGTTACCGGTAAAATCAACCCGTCAACATTTTCACGGACCGGTTCCGGGACTATCTTCTGCGAGGAGCGAGAATTCCACATGAACCGCTATGATTCAGATAACGATGGTATTGACGCCATTGAACTGGTAGTTGGCGCGTACACACCGACGTATCCGTCAGGATCGACGAGCAACCTGAACCTCTACCCGGTTATTTATAACGGGGACATCAGCGGGGATCCCACTTATCTTGGATACATTCCGGTATCAACGTCATCACTCCCCCACAGTTATAACTATTATGTTCAGATCAGCCCGTCAGGCAGCTCTACGAGTTATGATATCTGGATACAGGATACCTCATCACAATCATGGCTCGCCCACTATACGTACACAGATAGCGTGAATCCCAGCAGTTATATTCGCGACCTGCGGGTCTCTGCTGAGTTTACAACCGTCAATTCAGCTAGCACATTCAATATCCAGACAAATCCGATAACGGATGAGTGGATCAAGGTAGCCGACGATTCCAACTGGCATGCCCCGTCGTATGCTTTCAGTTACCAGCGCCTTATTGAAAATCATCCCGGACAAATGCTTTATGTGAGCACAACCGGATCTTTCAACAGTAATGGTCAACTGGTGACCAGTTCGGGTATTCAGGGCACTACACCTTAAATGCATGGATGTGAAAAAATTCCCAAAAAAACCCTTTTTTTCCTGACGGTTATTCTTATCGCCGTTTGTATCCTGGCCGCCATTACGTTCCTGCACCCGCTGAACGGTACAACGGCCGCACCCGAGAAGACGGATTCGCTGGTCCCCCGCGATGAAACCCCGGGAAAAACCACTACAGAAATCCCCCGGTCAGTAACCATCATCTCTGTTTCCCAGAATCCTGACACCAGTATCGTCCGTATCGCCGGGTGGACAACGCTACCATCGGGTTCCGAGATCCTGTTTGAGATCTGGCCTGCCGATATCGATGTCCGAAAGAAAAATGCCGGTGAAGTCAATGGTTTTTCCGGGAAGACCAGTGTTTTTGAAAGAAACGGGTCGGCTGCGTGGTCTGGCGAATTTGATTCCAGCTTGTGGAATGCTGGAGAATATATCATCAATGCATGGCCGGAAGAATCAGATCCACATTACGGAGACAAGAAGAGATTTAGCCTTCCCCTGAATGATACCATCAGAAATGGTGCCGGGACGTATTCCGGGAATGGCGAGATCCTGCTTTCCTCACTGTCACTTTCGGGAACCCCGGGTAATCCGGTTTCCGTGACGCCGCTTGCGACACCGGTCTGATCTTCATCTTCGAGAAAACTGGTTAGTGGGTGCTCTGCCATCGCATTCAGGGAAGTCGTACCCCTGCGGCCTTTTTTACCGGCAGCTTTTTTGAGAATTGATCCTTTGCACGCGGTGCAGCCTGTGCTGACATTACAAGATGGTCGTTGTGTGCGTCCATATGAGTTGTGGTACGGCAGAATTCAAACATGGATAAAATTACCTATTATTATTAATTTTTAGAGGGGAACATCTGAACATGAAATCCGAACGAATCACCGGAATCCTCGGGACCTGCCTGAAGTTCTCCCTTGTCGGGATTCTCACACTCATGACTGCGGGATTTCTTTTCGTCTTCATCATCAACTGGGAAGACTGGTTTTTTGGAATAAAACTCGATGGATTTCCAGCGGGATTGTATCTGTTAGTTAAGGCAGTTCTTGCGATAATTATTATCGGCATTATTCTCCGCTACGGGGATGATATCCGGTACACCACAATTCCGGCCTTCTGTTACCTTGGCTTGATTTTTTTCGACTCTGCATGGACCATCCAGAAAAATTCCGATGGTCAGATGTTGTTCTCACCGGTACTGGGTATTTTCCTCGTTGTTCCGCTGGTTCTCTATTGTTTCTGGATTCTCGCAGATTCATGGAAAGAGCCCTGAACATCAGACCTGTTTTTATCTCGCTTCCGCCATCATAACAGTGCAGTCAGGGTCCCCCCGATTGCAATCCTTTATTTCCCCACAGTAACTGCCAATGGTCATGGAAAATAATACATGGGAGCCGGGTGTTTTCTGGTTGGCGCTCTGTCCAGAATATGGGTAAACTTGGGGGGCTGTCGGGACATATACGTGGGCGTTTGCGGGATTGCCACCAGCGATATGAAAGGGCGTTGCGAAGGGAGTTACTCTTCGGAAGACTTCCGCCAGGACCACTCACAGGGAGTACCACCCCCCGATCACCCATCCGGGCCTGAGGTAAGCCCCAATTGCCGGAAATGCAGGACCGCCAACCGGCCGGTTTCGGGCATTTTTTAGCAGAGTTTTTCCAAATCCCTCGATATCGCGCCGGAATGCCAGACGGACGGTTTTCCCGTGAGAAAAACCGGCCTGTTTAGAGCTGGTTTAGATCGATGATATCCCACTCCCGCGATAGTCGGTCCATGCGGGAAAAACCGCCAAAAATCACCCTGTGAAAAAGCCCGCATAGATGCGTTCTGTTGAAGGATAGGGTGCTGCCACGGGATTCAGGAAATGGCTCCGGTATGCGGGATCCGATCCGGACATGACATTTCAGGTCGAAGAAATCGGGTAATTTCTCCTCCTCCGGGTCGAAGAACCATTCTGGTTCTTCTTCTGTATCAAGTCTGATGACTTTCGACTTCGTGAAACCCAGCGGAGCTGAACGATAAGAAGACGAAGTCTTCGACATTTTGATGACCAGTCGGACGTCGGATAGGGGGGAGGGGTCAGGCCACTTGTCTACTGAGGTTCTCCATCGGAGGGGCTCTTGCAATGAATGCCGGAAACAGGCCCCGACCCAGCACGTAATAAAAGATCGTATACACGGCCGTGCCAATGAGTGCCGCGATGACTGCCGTGGTCAGACGGTCATTTGCACCTAAGGACTTCGCAATGTAATAAATTATTACCGTGGAAATGATCAGCGCGACTATGAAAGACAACACGGTTGAAACATCCGATACCACAATCAATTGTTTATCCAGTTACCCTGATAATCCTGATTATCGGATCTTGCAGTCAATTCCGCTCATGATTATCCACTTTGTATCAATAAAAATACAATTAGAAAATAATAAATAATTAAATAGAACATTACATTTTATGATCAAAATATATATGACCTCACAGACCCTATCGCGACGAGTCTGCAGCCGGGAACAGTCCTCCATCCACGGAGGAGAGTATTGCAGATGTCCAACATTGTTTTCACCAGAACTGACACCGATTTTGAGAGATATCCTGGATGGGGGTACGTATGGTGCATGGTGATCCGAGGACCGATCGCAGTTACATCTCGATGTCCCTGGATGCCCTGTCGGGGGCCCAGACCAGTCCGGCAGCTGCCGGCCGGTTCACCGGCCAAATCCAGTTTTCCGTTGATGCGTGGGTGCGTTTCAACGGACTGTCTGCTTCTACGGTCGTACTGGGCCAGAACAATGTATTCTCCTTTGGCAGCCAAGGCCCATTGGTATATTTCCAGTTCGCGGATCTGCCGGCAGTCATTTCCGACGTATCCCAGTCACAGCTCCAGGATGATCACTGGCATTATATCTGCGCGACATTCGATGGTTCGATGATCCGGCTATATATCGACGGCCAGTTCAATACGGGGCAGAGCTGCATGGGCCAAGTGACACCCAGCGGTGATCCTGTCCTGATCGGCCAGGGCGTGCAGGGGCTCGTCAAACGTGTGCGCATTTACAATACGGTCCTGAATACCGACACCGTACTGCACACGATGTACGGCACACCCCCGGCCGGCACGCTTGTCGCGGACTTTGACTTCAGTGTCAACAGGCCGGTCGATCGCGGGCCATCTTCGTACCCGATATCCCTGCAGAATAACGCCATCATGGTTAAAGTTTCACCCGCAGTCTCTCTGGGCACCAACGGATTCATCCGGCCGCTGGGAGATGTCGACATCAATCCCGGGGGAAGGCAGGTGGATCCATATTCCGTACAGGCCTGGGTCTATCTCTCGTCGGACATCAACCCGGTCCAGGCCATTTTTGTCAACAGCGACCTGATGCTCGATACCGGCATGGCGCTGTATGTCCAGTACGACGAGGCCATATCAGCCTACCGTCTCGCCTCCCAGCGCGGATCGGTCAGTATGAGCGGCCAGACCCTGACCTCTTCCGGCATAGTTCCCCCGTGCACCTGGACAAATGTTGCCACGACATTCGATGGTGTCAATCTCACGCTGTACATCAACGGCACACTTGACAGCTCCATCACCTGCGTGCCTATCCCGCTCTATAACCCGTTCGGCGATCTCCTGATTGGCGCCGCGATCGAAAAGGGTAATCCTTCTGGCACCACTACGCTCCAAGGATATATCCGCGAAGTGGATGTCTGGTCCCGTACCCTGAGTACTGCAGAGGTAGCGGGATTTATGGCCACGCCGCCAGATGCCGGCGCCCCAGGTCTTTTAGGGGCCTATGTTTTTACCAGTTCCCCAGCTCGGAACCAGGCAAACGGCCATCCCATCGGCCTTGCTGAAGGCGCAGTCCTTTCCGGGCAGCTGGAAGTGGCCCCGGTCAGTACTGAAATACTTCCCTGCGATACCATCGCAGTACCGGAGACGGGACTTGATCCGGAGATGATGGCTGATATACGCGCCGGATTGAATTTCCGGGAGATCTATGAGGAAAACCGCGCCGCTTTCGATGCTGCCGAAGCGGCAGACATTGCGGCTTTTAACGATCCTACCGACAAGGAACGGATACGGAAAGCATGGACCGATGTCCGTAACAAGATCGCGAACGACCCGGCCTCCCTGCCATTCCTGGTGACACACCATAAAATCAACGGGGAGCGCCTCCTTATCGTCCACAGACCCTCAGGATCCTATGTTGCCTATCGTACTGCGGAAGAAAATTTCGATGACTGCACGATGTGGCAGATCACCCTGGTTTTCATCGTGATTGGGGGAGTCCTTGACGCGACAACCGGTGTCGGGGCAACGATGACTGACAAGGCTATCGCTTTTATCGCCCGCATCCTGAAAGTGCCAAAAATCATGGCGATATTGGCTCTCGGTACGGCCATCGGCGCTTCAAATATTTTTGCACTTATGGGGATTCTCTATTCAGAGGGGGTGCTGAGACAGCTCATCGTATTAGTACTTGACATCGGGTTCTGGGCCCTGATCCGGATCATTGGCAATATATTCGCCATCGTAACGGGTTTCGCTTCCGTGCGTATTATCGCATCCCTTGTCGCGACAGCGATAACATTTGGTATTACCTATTCGAGCAAACCGAAATCCTGCGATCCGCTCCCGACCGTGAGCCTGGCAAGTGTCGCATTCGATTACGATCCTACCGGCGCTTCTACTGAGGCGCTGACGATCCGGTGCAATTATAAATCGGTTATCAGCGTACCGGAATGGGTTCCCGGAAAAACAAAACCGGATAAAGCACCCTGTGCCTATGCCCTGAACGCGTTATCCGGAAAGATCCCAACTATTCAGGTAGTAATCAATATCTCCAAGGCTACGACACAGTCCATCCGGATCCAGGCAACCGGTGGTGGCATACTCGGAACGATTGATCCGATTGCAATCAACTTCGGGTCGAACACCAGCGCAACGGTCACCCTGTCTCTGCCCCATAATACCCTGGCTGCGGGGGGGGTCCAGCGTGCCGAGGTGACGTGGACCTGGCAGTTCCAGGTTGACGGGGGTGCCTGGACAACGATGGTATCGACGTCCCACGTTGTCTATGTCCTCCTCGACAAGCCGAATACACCATGGATACAGGTCCCGGACCGTACCAACCAACAACTGCCCTGGACCGATGTGCTGGATCACGTATGTGTCTGGGCTGCCGGCTCCAAGAGCACAGATGACATCCTGGCTAAAGTCACCCTGGAAGTGAATTCCAAACACGACCTGATCTATGATGTGAAGAGTGGTAGATCGTTTTACGTCGAATATCCTAAAATACAAGGCGACCTGCAATATTTCCTGTGCGGACAATTCATTGAGTACCTGAAAGACAAGACGAAGGGGAACGGGAATACCGTCAACTGTACCGATTGCGCAACGATCGTCACGAGCTTTGCCAATATCCTGGGTTGCGATATAATGGAATCGATTATGTCCGGAAGTCCGAGGGGGGATATGGGGTTCAAATGTAACGAGATCCGCGCAATCGGGACGAAAACATGGGCCGTGCCTTTCAAAAAATCCGGCGGAGGGGGGTTCAGTTATCATGAAATCACCTGGTCGAGGAACGGATGCATGACGGATACCCTGTACGATGCCTGCCTGGAATATGACACAGGCTCCAATCCATGGGGGACCGGGCCGCACACCGCCGGATTACCGGTAAATGTGCAATTTTCCAAATTGCCACCGATGCCATCCCCATTTCCGGTCTCCGTCCAGGATGCACTATACCGGGAGAGGCTCGCCACGAATACCGTTGAAGGTATTCCGCAGTGTTTGCCCAGAGGGCCCTGGGCCTTTACGAATTCGGGCCGCCGGCCTGTCAAATGAGGAGGTGAGAAGTCCATGAACATGCAGGATTGGTATGAAGGTGCAAGGAAGAGATTCGGGTTCGATGCCTGGCCACGCCCTTCCCGGGAAGATGCACAGTTCCACGCACGACAGATGAGCCTGGATCTGAAGGAGGTTGAAGCGACCTGGCACCGGGAACAGCGTATTCCTTGGGGCCATAAGGGATACGCGGATTATTATGAGGAGAGAGAAAACGGACGGCACCGGATCATGGTGCGTGTCAGCGAATATCCCTCGAATGACGAGGCGCGCATGGCCCTGCTCCGGGAGATCAGCTTCTCTATGGCCGTGACACTACCCCGCCTCGATGAGCGGGCGATATGGATCGGCGATATCGGTTTTACCGGTCATGGCGAGGTGGACACGGGCATCATCTTTGTCCGCCACAACATGCTCGTCGACGTGAGAAGTATCGGGGACGAGGCACTTTCCGTCAGGGAATTCGCCGGGGCAGTTGACAATTTCGTTATCGGTACTGTGAAATCCCAGAACAGGAATCGATGATTATGGAGGTTAACACATGACAGTGTATAATGATCTGTACATAAGGGATAACTTCGGCGATACCGGGACCATCCCGTCAAGCGGCAACCCATGGCAGTCGCCGGATATCATTCCCTATCAGAACGAGATGCTCACCTGGAACCATGCCAAGGAAACCTACGTAGGTCCTGACATCGGAAGGTCCGTCATCAACAGCGGGATCAACAACATCTATGTCCGTTCGAAGAATCTCAACACGAGCGCGGGTTCCGGCAGGGTCGATCTGTATTATGCGGATGCTTCGTTATTCCTCCTGCCAAAGACGTGGACCCCGGTTTCGACTGCCGGGGGGAAGACCCCGGAGTTCGTTGACAGTTCGGGAAATACTTCGATCGCTCCTGGCGAGATCGGGCTCTCAAACCCGGCCTTCCTCCTGACAGGGATGCCAGCCGGCCCGCACTACTGTTTCATCGCAGTCGCGCAGACAACGGCACAGCCCGTCACGATCCCTCCGTCATTTGTTTCCAATGCAGCATATTCCCTGTGGGTGCAGAAGAACCCTGCTGTCGGCTGGCGGAACATCAGTTATTCTCCCAACACCCTCGTCCAGATGAGCCGGGTCTTCCATTTCGGGAATGTCAACCCGGCTACCGCCTATTTCTACTTCCGTATCGTTGGACGTGGTTTTATTCCCGGCACGAAGATCAATTCCCAGTGTACCGACCGGTCCTGCCCTATCAACGTGGATACCCCGCTCCCGAAACCCGATGACCAAGGTAACCAGATCGCCGGCTTCCAGACCAGTGTCCCGGCCGGGTTCTGGGGCGACCTGGTATTGACAGCGACTTCGCCGGCAGGGAAGTTCCCTGTCGGTGCAACCCTGACTATGTCATATTACCAGATCCCCGCCCAGTCCGATAGACTGGAGATGGCAGCCGCAAAACGTCTCATCATTGCCAGCGGAACGGAGGATACCCCCATTCTCACGACAGCCATGCTGATCAAGATCGGCGAATGCACGATCGCAGTCACGGACGATCCGAAGAAGGCCGAGGGATAACCGGCCATCCCCCGACTTTTTTTTCGGCCTGACTCTTTCGGGACGGGAAACCAGGTCTTCACCATTCTTACCATGCATTCCCCTAAAAAAATCATAGGGTATTTCTGCACCCTGCAACCCGGGAAACCAGACCATCTTCAGTAGAAGACCGGGGCCGATCCCCCCAATCGGCAAACGGATCCCGTAAATGGTCCGGGTTGGGGGTAGTGGGAGCAGGTCCCGGGTCGGCGGTTCACGGGAGGGGGCCGCCGACACGGTTTCATAGAGATTGTCGCGATGAACCAAGGGGGGCAATCAGGGAGAGTTGCTCTTCGGAAGTCTTCCGCCAGGACCACCCACAGGGAGTACCACCCCCCGGTCTCCCCATCCGGGCCTGATATAAGCCCCGATTGCCGGAAATGCAGGACCGTCAACCGGCCGGTTTCGGGCATTTTTTAGCAGAGTTTTTCCAAATCCATCGATATCGCGCCGGAACGGCGAGTGGACGGTTTTCCCGCGAGAAAAACCGGCCTGTTTAGAGCTGGTTTAGATCGATGATATCCCACTCCCGCGACATCTGTCCATGCGGGAAAAACCGCTGAAAATCACCCTGTGAAAAAGGCCGCATAGATGCGTTCTGTTGAAGAACAGGGTGCTGCCACAGGATTCAGGAAGTGGCGACTGGCTGCCGGATCGTATCCGGATCGCGTTGTCCGGGACCGACCGGGGGGTCTGCTGCCAACCCCCCATGCTTAGGGTCAATAGCGGTATTCTTTTCATTTTGAACGTTTTACCCCCGCATAATTCTTCAATGCGGGTAATTTTTCTACCCATCACCGGGGACAATTCCCATTACAGTTTATCGCTCAGTCCCTTTCGCTTTTTTCACACGCTCTGCCAGTTCGAGGATTGGGACAGAAATATTAAATCATGGAATTATGAATTGCTGTAATGGATAGCCGGGGGTTGTCTCAAAAGAAAGGACGGGTTCATCAAGCGCTGAAACTTTCGTTGAACCCGGTCCTGCCCGTAGGCATGTGATAAGTTGGCGTTTTCTTGCTGGCATTGCTGCTGGCAGGGATGGCGATGATACCGGTTGTGAGTGCGGAAGTCCAAGAGGGAACAACCGGATTGAATGATAACATATCCGATTCCGCCAATGAACTCATGAAAAATCAGGACATCCAGACGATTATTGGAGCCGCTATCTCAAGTGAGAGAATTCAAGTTGATGAAAAAAACCAGACCTTCCTGAACCTCTATGAAAGTCCCGGTGAAAAGATCATCAAGGGAATGAAAACACGTGCCTATTCTGACAGTCAGATCACCGTGGTACTGAGTAGCCAGGGATACAGCTGGGATCCAAAGACCGGTGCATGCTGGAAAGGCACAGCACCGACAGAAGCAGAGTTGAAAATTATTAATCAAATTCGGGGAAAGAATTATTCCCCATTCAACCGCGAAAGCACCCTGCAAAAGACGGCCCTGGCAACAACAAGCCTCCGCCAGGAATACCGGCAGATGCGGACAACGTCCGGAACAACATACTTCGGCGTGTATGACTACATGAAACCCGGACAAATGGTTACCAGCTCGACTGGAACGTACCAGCATGTTGTCACGACGCATGTCGGAAGGAAAACCAGTTCAACGACAGAGTGCTGGGTGGAAGCGGGTGTTGCAGATTCTGTCGCAGATCCGCAAAGGCGTTATTTCACCTATGATAACGATGAAGGGGGCTGGAGTTTCCATGGAAATGCCGGTGCTGCAGATGTGAGCACGTATCAAATCTATGTTTCCGATACCCTGGAAAGCGCCGGTTACAAGTATAACGTATGGATAAATGGAAACTGGGTCCGGACAGAACACCTTGCATTCCGGCAGAATTATGTGGACCAGGCAAATGAGATCTGGGCTGACGGTACCAATGCATTCTCTTCAGACACGAGCATCACGAATTTCCGGGACAGTTACCTGTACCATAATAACGGCTATTCATGGTGGGCAACGAATGTCCCGACAGATTTTAATTCTGTTGGATCAAGAATATCTCAAAGCAAGGTAGTATCCGGTAATGCATATGACTGGCAGATGTGGATCCCGTAATATGCTGATCCCACTCTCTCTTTTTTTCCTCGTGGCCCTGTGCATAGTACCAGGATGTGTCCAGGATCCGGTCAGCAAGCCGGTGTCGACTACGGCTGTGCAATCTTATGACGCCCAGCGGACTGCTGCGATATCAGTTGCACTGAATGACAGCGAAGTGCAGGGCTATCTCCATAACAACTATACGATTAAAAACGTCGGGCCTCTCTGCTATGAACAATCGCTGCCGGACCGGAATATCTACAAATCATGTTTCATCGGAGTTGAAATTGAGACACAGGAGGATTACCTGATCGCTTATGTTGATCTGGAAAAAAACGTCGTGAATAAAACAATGACGATGTATATCCGCAATCCGGTAATTGTACCATCGGAGTCAGCGACTATAATCCCATGAATGCATGTTGCATCACCGGTTGTGACGCCTCCCTTCGGGCTTCCGATGAACTCTCATGGGTTCTTCTCAAATCGCCCTCCTTAACAGAGGGGGATACGTATCGACTCCATGTTCCTCGCTTTTTCCGGCCCTTGTTCTCGGTGCGCCAATAGCGGGGTTCTGTTCGGTTTGACCATCCAAACCCCCCCCCCCATCGATCAGTGATTGGCCGCCCGGAAAAGCGAAGGGGGGAGGGGGTTTGCCGACGGTGACTCTGGTATGAGAGGGGGTGGAATGCATGGGGGGGTTGGCGGTTGACCCCCCCCCTTGATTTTTTTGGGGAGGGGGGGTCCAACACCCCAAGGCCAATGGCAGGATTCTGTTTGAAAGTGAAGGTTGGGACAACCTGTAATTATTAATCATGAAAACATGAATTTTAGTATCTGGTGACTGAATCGTACAACAGAATACCAACACCGGTCCTTCCGACCGTGTACTGAACTATCTGTTCATTGCAGAACTCATCCTCACCGCCATGGTATTCCTTCTCATCATCTCATTCAACTGGGAAGACCGATTTTTCGGTATGAAACTGGATGGGACCATCGCCGGAATGTTCCTGTTCCTGAAAGGAATCGTTGCAGTCCTCCTGCTCTGCATTATCCTCATACATCCCCGCAATATTCGTCTGGCAGCCATCCTGGCAACACTGTATTACGGCTACCTCTTCATTGACTCATCCGTCACCATCCAGACAAACACCGGTAAATGGTACCTTTTCGCATTCCCGTTTGTGTTGTTCATACTCGTCCCGTTATTGCTCCTTGTACCGCGGAATCGCCATAGTGAAGATAATGGGGCGGGTGCTGGGTGAGGTGGGGTATGGGCCTGGGTTTAATCTGAGATAGTTGATCCACGTATTGCGGGAATGGGGGGGGTTGGTGCTTTGGTTGGGGAAATTTCCAAGATATGGTACGTAAGTGCGTTTCCCCAAGTCCCTCTAAAAAATTTAGAAATGAAAAATTTGCTGCATGACTGAATTGCATTCCTTTGCCAGCGTTGGCGGAATCTCTCCAATCTCCCCTTCAATAAGATCCCGGGAGAGCGTCGCAACCTTGTCAAATCTGATCACGGACGGAACTTTTAGGCCGGTCCCGAGAAAATCCGGATGATCCCCGGTGATTACCAGTTCCGAACCGGAACCCTGCTGGGGAACCCGGGATGAGATGAAGGCGACTACAACATCCTCATCGCTTTCGTGAATCACGAGAGCCGGGCGGAGTTTGGTGGCTGACAAGTCCGTGAACGGAAACTGGATCAGGACAATTTTTCCTTTCATCGGTATCGCACTTTGATATCGGAGACCGCGTAGATGTCAGGCTCCTCTTCAAGAAAACCGGTCAGCGAGTACTCCGCTAGTGCATTCAGGGCGGTCGTGCCCCTGCGGCTTTTTTTGCCGGTATCTTTTTTTGAGGCATGATCCTTTGCATGGGGGGGAGCCTGCACTGTCATTACAAGAAAAACATCGTGTGCGTCCATAAGGGTTGTGGTACGGCAGTCCGCCTGGATCACCCACAGGGAGTACCACCCCCCGATCTCCCCATCCGGGCCTGATGTAAGCCCCGATTGCCGGAAAGGAAGGATTGCCAACCGGCCGGTTTCGGGCATTTTTTGGGGGAGTTTCTCCAAATCGCGCGATATCGTGTCGGAATGCCAGATGGACGGTTTTCCCATGAGAAAAACCGGCCTGTTTAGAGCTGGTTTAGATCGATGATATCCCTCTCCCGCGATCATCTGTCCGTGCGGAAAAACTGCTGAAAATCACCCTGTGAAAAAGCCCGCATAGATGCGTTCTGTTGAAGAACAGGGTGCTGCCACAAGATTCAGGAAGTGGTAAAAGGCTGCCGGATCGGATCCGGAATGCCAGTTTCCGTCGGAAGGTTATGCGGGCCTGACGTGCCCGGTATAGAGGGAAGTAATTCTCCGACGGGGGGAGAAGTGGGGGAGCAGCATTTACGGGGGATTGCCAAACCTCACACGAAATGGCGTTGCCAGATGGTATGAGTGGGCCCAACGTTCATTCAATCATACGCATGTTCGCGCTGATCGATCAATATCAGATAAACTACCTGTTCCTTTTCATCAGGGAGAAAGATCAGCCGGTATTGCCGGGCAATTCGTGTAGACTTTTTTCCATGCAGCGAACCGGACAGCCAGCCACCGACATGCAGCGGATCATCTGAAAGCCGGGCAAGTTTCTTGCCAAGCTCGGCAATTACTTTTGTATTGTGCCGGACCAGCGCAAAACTTTCAAGAAACGTATCGGTCCGTTTGATGACCCATGCCATCAGGCACTCTCACCAAGAAGGTCATCGACTGATGTGATTGTTTTTACTCTGCCCTGCTTAATATCCCGCTCACTCTTTTTGATGGACTCCATGGTCGCAGGATTACTCAGGATCTCGACTGTATCAACGAGGGCTTCGAGATCTTCCCGTTTGACCATGTCTGCCTGTATTTTTTTGATCTCCTGGTAGACCTGATCTATCGTGACACCAGAGCTCATGATCATACTTATGCGCTTCTTCTTATCATCATTTGGGCAGGGGGGATCTCCCTTCAACCCCCCACCCCACCGGTCTCAAAAATCCCATCGACCCCCCCACCCGCATGGGGGGGTGGTCAACAGTCGACCCCTCCCCCCCCTTTGGCCGGATCCGACCCCCCCCCTTACCATTTCTGGGTAGGCTGCCGGGCAGGACGCTCCGTCTGAACGACCCCAAAAGATCGTGACAGATCACGCGTGCAATATTGCGTACATCCCACATGTCGAAGAATTCATGGAATTCTTCTCCTCTTCGAGGTTCTGATGAACCTCCAAGATTGATGAGGGGGTCTACGATATACCCCCCATGATTAGGGCCAATAGCGGTGTTCTTTTCAGTTTGAACGTCTTACCCCCGCATAATTCTTCAATGCGGGTAATTTTTCTACCCATCACCTGGGACAATCACCATTACAATTTATCGCTCAGTCCATTTCACGTTTTTCACACGCTCTGCCAGTTCGAGGATTGGGACAGAAATATTAAATCATGGAATTATTAATCACAATGATGGACAGCTAGGGGTTGTCTCAAAAGAAAGGATGGGTTCATCAAGCGCTGAAACTGTCGTTGAACCCGTTCTGGCCCGTCGGCATGTGATAATTATCTTCCATTCTTATGAAGATTTTCCCGTGCCGATGAGCGTATCGTATGAAAAGAAGGAGGAAAACAAATGACATTTTGGAAAACAGGTGTTGTCCTGCTGGCACTGCTGCTGGCAGGGATGGCAGTTGTACCGGTAGTGAGTGCGGAAGTACAAGCAAATAACAGAGATTTAGGAACTACATCAATTGAACATCATAAGATTTCAGATGATTATTTGAAGGATTCGAAACCTGCTGAGTGGTTGCCAGAATCAGAGATGATTACATTTGTTATCTCTCAAAAAACAGTCGGTAAACTTGATCAAAACAAAAATGAGGAACTCATCAATATTCCCATTGAATACCTGAATTCAAAGTCTGCTTTTTCCAACTATAATGGAATTCCAAGTTTTTACCTTGAAAATGACCTTGCAAAGAATGAGAAAATTGTACTCATTCGAATGCCACAACAGATGTATGAGCAGTTAATCAAGAGTTCACACAACGGGAAACTATCGTTGCCCGAGAATTATTTCTTCAGGTATTATGAAAATATCAGCGACCTTTATTCCCACATCGAACGTGACGGCAACACCCTCAAGATTCATCCCAGTGACAAGTATCCCATTGATGATGATTCGACGCTGTTAAATGTGGTGAAAACGACGACCGCGGCCAGCTCACAAACTGCAGGTACTGCAGGCAGATCTGTATCTGGAAGCTATTCGCTTTTGGATGAAACACTGCCCTACATGTATGCTGCAAGGGAACACGCTGTTCGGACACATACTGATCAAAATTATGATTATTGCATCGGACAGACCAAACCCTTCAGCTGGACACTTCTTGGTTCTGGAAGCGATCAATTCACCATCTTTCAAGAAAGGGAGTATAAATTCAACTCTAATGAAGAAATTGAAATTGTTGTTAAACACTCAGATCGAAACGGCGCGGGTAACCTGGATTTATTCCCTGCAACGTGGAGAAGTGGTGCGCAAACCCAACTAAGTCCAAGTGATTATATCCAGTTCCCAGGGTACATCCCTATCGATAAAAATGATCTCCCCCATTCCTATGGATACCATGTAATGTTTGCTTCTGGGCGATACACAATTGCGTTCGAAGATATGGAGACACTTGACTGGCTTAGCCCATACATTGTTTCATCTGCTGCTGGTACTACTTCTTTCACGGAATTAAAGGGATCCAGTGAATATGATAGAAGATCAACCCCTACTACAAATTCATTTGAGGCAACGACGGTTGTACGAGATGAATGGGCACGCATAATCGGCGATAGTTATTTCCAGTATGCATCAAACACCTGGACACAAATTACCCCGATGACAGATCAGTTCGTCAGTGTCAGTCTTAATACGGATAATGGACGATACACAACAACGTCTCATGCTGCATATCCTTGAAAACACCAAACCATTTTTTTTTGGTTCACTCAAAAAGAATTGGTTTTCATATGGTATGAGGGGTAGGAATCCGGACACGTTATTGATACACAGAACATTAGCAATATACTAGCCACATATATACACCATAGGGATTGAATGCCATGAAAATTCTTGCAACTAAACGAAAATTCATTGTAATTGTATGCATTTTTATCCTCCTTGTAATTGGAGGAAGTGTCTTATTCTCAGAGGTCTTGTTTCCGCAAAAGAATCTTCCTAATGATCATACGATCATCGATACTCAATTTGAAGTCCAGGAATGGAACCTTAGTTATGTGCACAACAAGACACTCATCCGTGTAACATATGATGAACTGAAGAATTTCCCGGATTTTGAGCGATCGATGCATGGGGTGATCAGTGGTCCGGGAACTTGGTGGGAGGGGCACCGGGTTGTAGCATGGTTCAACGGAAATGAGAGCGACTATATACTGTTTCATCAGATCGTCTGCGAGAATAAAAGCCTCGAAGATTGTTATCCCAATCCCGGTGTTTATGAGTACCATGGACAGTATTACATGATCTTTTCCGATAGGATTGGATCACATCAGACATACTCAGCAACTCCCCAGCCTACGGGTTAGAAATGCTCGAATCGCATTTCATCCGGGCCCGTATCGGCCCCGGGTTTCCCTTTCCGGCTCCACTTTTGTGCCTTATCCGGGAATGTTGGGGCATTAGTTATTTCAGGATATGCCCATTTTAATTCCGGATTGCCGTAAAACGGGGCAAATCATGCCCGGAAAAATGTCTCTTTATGCCTCTTTGGATCGGGAAAGTCCACCAAAACCGGACTACCCGATTCATGGAGTGCCAGAACGGAAAATCACCCAGTAAAAAAAGGTCCATAGATTCGTTCTGTTGGCCGATCAGGGGCGGCCACAGGGTTTTTGATGGAGCAACGGAGGCCAGGACCGGATCCGGATCTCCCTTCTCACGTCGGAGAGAGGTGACGGGTATCGAAGCAGTATTCACGGAGGGGGGTTCCGACGGAGAGGGCGATTCAAAGGGGGCGGGCAGACGCTGCACGAAAACGCGGATGGGGATCCAAAAATGTAATACCGGGGAAACATGAGAGGCGTGGTGAAAAACATCATTTCTGTATGTTTTCCAGCAAAAAGATGATGAATTACCGGCAGCAACAATCAGCAAAGGATTGTGACCGGTGACCACTCTCTACAGCATAAAGGGAAAATATGCGGTCAGGGCATTTGCCAATGCCGGTGGAATGGTCCACCCGGGAAAATGTGATCACGTCAATATCAGGATGCCCGGTGGACAACTGATCACGATCCCGGTTTCCAGGGAAGTAAAGATCGATATTCAAAAAAACCACGAATAAAAAAACAGGGCTTTCCGAATAGGAATTTCAAAGATTATTGAGAGGGACATGATGGAATACACGATACTGATCCATAAGGCAGAAGAAGGCGGGTTCTGGGCTGAAGTGCCGGCACTCCCCGGCTGCTTCTCCCAGGGCGAGACTGTCGAGGAAACGATAGCAAATACCAAAGAAAGAGGCTATCGAACTTCATATCTCCTGCTTAAAGGAAGATGGCGAAGAGATCCCGGCAGATAATGAGTTTATTATCAGCCGTATCCGGATCGAGACGGTCGCAGTGTAACAAATATTGATCATCGTTTTTCCCGTTTCTGAATCATATCATTGTTTTTACGGGGGGTCTGCCGCCAACCCCCCCTCCCTCCCGCTCCAA
>Ga0265296_1000437_pt1 | contig 65473 bp, 59 predicted proteins | sample MunlanPumphouse1_FD_189073 | JGI IMG/M metagenome (GOLD analysis project Ga0265296, IMG submission 189073) | Groundwater microbial communities from a municipal landfill in Southern Ontario, Canada - Pumphouse #1 | ecosystem: Environmental > Aquatic > Deep subsurface > Groundwater | place...
CAGTATGGTGACTCGCACTTTTGGTTTGAAGACCTTGCCTGCCGCCAGAGCTATCCACAGGGTTTGGGGCTCGTTATGCGGTGGAATCGGTTTTCATTTGGGGCTCATTATGTATTGTACAAGACTATAACTTGACAGGTTTTCGATAGTATTGTAGTCTCATACCATGCGAAATAACTGAATTGTAATAAGGAATGGAAACTGCCCTCCATTATTTTTTTGGATGTAGGCGGGTGTTTTTTTGGCTCAAAATACTCGAAAATACTCGAAAATAAATAGAATAGTGTAATTCCCGTGGATCGCACTATCAGTTTTGTAGTAAGAAAGCGCGATACGCCATAATCTTCTTCCCCATCGTCCTTTGGGCATGAGTGATTTTCCCCCCTCTCCACTTATTCACGATGGTCGACGGTATTTCCGTCCTCGCCTTCAGGCGCTCGAGCTTCCTGACCTCATTGAGATTCAGAAACGCTCGTATGCGTGGTTTTTGAAGGAAGGATTGCGCGAGCTCTTCGATGAAATTTCTCCCATTGAGGATTTCATCGGGCGCGATCTCGAACTGTCGTTCCTGGATTATTATCTCGACGAACCAAAATTCGACGAGCGGGTGGCGCGCGCGCGCAACGCGACGTATGAAGCCCCCTTAAGAGTGCAGACGCAGCTGTTGAATAAGCGGACGGGAGAGAAGCGCGAGCAGGAGATCTACCTCGGCGATTTCCCCATCATGACCGATCGCGGCACCTTTGTGGTGAACGGCATTGAGCGCGTAGTCGTATCCCAGCTCATCCGTTCCGCAGGGGTGTTTTTTACTTCCGAATATTTCCGCGGACGGCGGTGGTACGGCGCGAAAATCATTCCCAACCGCGGCGCGTGGCTTGAAATCGAGACCGCGCCCTCTGGCGTGATTTCCGTCAAGATTGACCGGAAGAGAAAGGTGCCCGTCTCGTCCCTCTTCCGCGCGTTCGGCATGGGCAATGACGAAGAAATTTTGGCGTACTTCAAAGAGGTTGATACTGATCCCGAATTAAGCTACATGGGCATCACCGTGGCAAAAGATATTGCGCACAGCGAAGGGGAAGGCCTTCGTGAGGTGTATAAGCGCATCCGTCCAGGAGACTTAGCTACCCTTGATAACGCGAAGTCGCTCATTTACGCCACCTTTTTCAACTTTGAGCGGTATGATTTCGGAAACGTCGGCAGATACAAGCTGAATCAGCGGTTTAAGAGAAATTGGCCCTTGAATAAGGAGCACCGCGTGTTCAAGCGTGAAGACCTCATCGATATCGTGCGTGAGGTGGTGCGCCTCAATGTGAGCCAAGCGGAACCTGATGACATTGATCACCTTGGCAATCGGCGCGTGCGCGCCATCGGTGAATTGGTGCAAAACCGTTTTCGCGTAGGACTCATGCGGATGGAGCGCATTGTGCGCGACCGCATGTCTACGCTGGATATCGCCACGATTACGCCAGGGCAGCTCACCAATGCGCGGCCGGTGATCGGCGCCATCAAAGAATTTTTCATGAGTTCGCAGCTTTCGCAGTTCATGGACCAGACCAACCCCTTAGCAGAGCTTGAACACAAGCGCAGGCTGTCTGCGATGGGGCCGGGAGGGCTTTCTCGTGAGCGCGCGGGATTCGAGGTGCGGGATGTCCATCGCACGCACTACGGCCGCATCTGCCCCATCTCAACTCCTGAAGGGCCGAACATTGGCTTGGTGGGCCACCTTGCGAGCTATGCGCGGGTGAATGAGTATGGATTTATTGAGACGCCATTCCTTCGCGTGAAACATGAAGTGGAAAATCGCACGGATGAGACTGATGGGGAGATCGCGCAGGAAGACTTCATCAACCCTGCTTCCGGTTCCGCGGTGGTATCCAAGGGTGACCAGATTACTCATGAGCGCGCGCTTCAGCTCGCGGGTATTATAGAAATAAAGAAAGTAAAGATGAAGCCTCGGGTAACCAATCAAATTGTATGGCTTGATGCATTTTCTGAAGAACGGTATATCACCGTCGCGGCCACCGCGCCGCACGACGAGCAGGGCTATTTCCTCGCAGAACGCTGCGAAGTGCGCCAAGGAGGGAAGCCTACCATTGAACCAGTCGAGCGGATTAATTATATGGATGTGGCACCGAATCAGATCGTCTCCATAGCGACCTCCCTTATACCATTTCTTGAGCATGACGATGCGGTGCGCGCGCTCATGGGCACCAATATGCAGCGCCAATCAGTGCCGTGCGTCCGCCCTGAATCTCCGCTGGTGGGCACAGGGGTAGAGCGGCGGGCAGCGCAGGATTCAGGCCATGTGATTGTGAGCTCGGTGGAGGGAACGGTAAAGACAGTGCGGGGAGATTTTGTCGCCATTGAGGGCAAAGACGGGAAACTGTATGAATATCCCTTAAGGAAGTTTGTGCGCTCCAACGCCTCCACCTGCCTCAATCAGCGCCCTTTGGTGAACCCGGGGGAGACCGTGACGAAGGGGACCGTGATCGCGGACGGCGCCGCGTCTGACCATGGGGATCTGGCGCTTGGGTCAAACCTTCTTGTCGCATTCATGATTTGGGAAGGCGGAAATTATGAAGATGCCATCCTTATTTCCGAGCGTGTCGTGGAGAAGGACCGTTATACGTCCATTCATATTGAAGACTATGTCATCGACGTGCGGGAAACGAAACTGGGGCCGGAAGTGGTCACGCGCGATATCCCGAACGTGGGCGAGGAAAAGCTTAAAGATCTTGATGAACGCGGCATCGTGCGTATAGGCGCCCAGGTGTCATCCGGGGACATCCTCGTGGGGAAAATCACTCCCAAAGGGGAAACGGAGCTCTCGGCGGAGGAGCGGCTGCTGCGCGCCATATTCGGCGAGAAAGCAAAAGAAGTGAGGGACTCGTCGCTCTATCTGGAGCATGGCGAACACGGCAAGGTGGTGGACGTGAAGATATTTTCCCGCAACGAAGGCGATAAATTGCCCTCAGGCGTCATTGAGCAGATTCAAGTGTCGGTGGCGCGGTTAAGGAAGGTGCAGGTAGGCGATAAAATGGCGGGGCGCCACGGCAATAAGGGCGTAATCTCGCGCATCGTGCCCGTGGAAGACATGCCTTACCTTGAGGACGGCACGCCCGTGGACATTATCCTGAATCCTTTGGGCGTGGCGTCGCGCATGAACATCGGGCAGATTCTCGAGACGCACCTTGGGCTCGCCGCACATGCACTCGGCTACAAGGTGGCGACGCCTCCGTTCCATGGCGTGCCTGAAGAATATATCAAGGATGAGCTTGAGAAGGCAGGGTACCGGAGAGACGGGAAGATGACGCTCTATGACGGCAGAAGCGGCAATCCATTCGACCTTTCGGTCACGGTCGGCTATATCTATATAATGAAGCTTAACCATTTGGTGGAAGACAAAATACACCAGCGCTCCATAGGCCCGTATTCGCTGGTCACGCAGCAGCCCCTGGGAGGGAAAGCGCAATTCGGCGGCCAGCGATTTGGGGAAATGGAAGTGTGGGCGCTTGAAGCATACGGCGCCGCGCATATGCTCCAGGAGATGCTCACCATTAAATCTGACGACGTGGTGGGCCGCTCGAAAGCGTATGAGTCTATTATCAAGGGCGAGCCTATCAGGCGCCTCAACGTGCCGGAGTCATTCAACGTACTCATTAGGGAGCTCAAAGGCCTCTGCTTGGATGTGGAATTATTGAAAGAAGGCAATGTGGTGGCAAACGAGGTGGGAGGAGAGAAACGGTCATAACAAACAACAATCCAAAACCCAAAATGTAAAAACCAAAATGATACGCCAAAATTTTCAATTTTACATTTTCATTTTGGAGTTTGGATTTTGCATTTTGATTCTCTTATGATGTTTGAAGAACAACACCCCTCTACTGATTTTGACGCGATACGCCTGCGCCTCGCCAGCCCTGAGGTGATGAGGAAGTGGTCCTATGGAGAGGTGACGAAACCAGAAACCATCAACTACCGCACGCAGAAGCCGGAGAAGGATGGTTTGTTTGACGAGCGCATTTTCGGCCCCACGAAAGATTGGGAGTGTTACTGCGGGAAGTACAAACGTATCCGCTACAAGGGCATCGTATGCGATAAGTGCGGCGTCGAGGTGACGCGCGCGGTCGTGCGCCGGGAGAGGATGGGTCATATAAACCTTGCCGCGCCCGTCACCCATATTTGGTTCTTACGGAGCGTCCCGTCCAATATCGGGCTCATGCTTGACCTCTCGGTGCAGGAGCTTGAGAAGGTAGTGTACTTTGCAAATTTCATCGTGCTCAAGGTGAATGAGGAGTTGAGGCAGGCAACCCTTCAGCAAGTCCAGGATGAGCACAAGACGAGGAAGAAGGAGATTGAGCGGGAGTGGGAACAAACGCACAGCGCTCTCATGGCGGATAAAAACGCGAGCGGCGTCAGCGAGCGTGTGGTCCAGCTCCAGCGGCAAAAGGAAGAGCGTCTTAAGGAGCTGGAGAGCGCCGTAATACTTGCGCGTAAGGAAATCACCGAATTGAAACCGCTCATGACCATGTCGGAGTCGCAGTACCAGGATTTGGCGCTGAAGTACGGCCATGTATTTGAAGCGGGGATTGGCGCGGAAGCAGTCTACGAACTACTCAAGAGCATCGACCTTGCCGCGCTCGTGCGCGAGCTTGAGGATGAAGCGCATGAAGTGGTGGCGTCAAAACAGAAAAGGGTTTTAAAGCGGCTGAAGCTCACGAAAACATTTCTCCTCAATGGGATACGCCCGGAATGGCTGGTGCTTACCGTCGTGCCTGTAGTACCTCCTGATTTGCGTCCGATGGTGCAGCTTGATGGAGGGCGTTTCGCCGCGTCCGACTTGAATGACCTCTACCGCCGCGTCATCAACCGCAATAATCGCCTGAAGCGCCTACTGGAACTTAATGCGCCTGAGGTGATTACCAGGAATGAAAAACGCATGTTGCAGGAAGCAGTGGACGCTTTGATTGACAACAGCGCGCGCCACGGCAAAACCGTCACCGCGTCCACCGGGCAGAAGAGGATGCTCAAATCCCTTGCCGATATTTTGAAGGGGAAACAAGGGCGTTTCCGCCAGAACCTGTTGGGGAAGCGCGTGGACTATTCCGGACGTTCGGTCATCGTGGTGGGGCCGCATCTTTTACTCCACCAATGCGGGCTCCCTAAGAGAATGGCGCTCGAACTTTTCAAGCCGTTCGTGATTGCGAAGCTCATCGCGGGAGAATACGTCCATAACGTGCGTTCTGCCAACCGGTTTATCGAATCCGGGCGGAGCGAAGTGTGGGATATTCTTGAAGAGGTGACGAAAAATTCCCACGTCTTGCTCAACCGCGCGCCCACCCTGCACCGGTTGGGAATCGAGGCGTTTCAGCCGATCCTTATTGAAGGGAAAGCAATTCAGGTCCACCCTCTGGTGTGCCCTCCTTTCAACGCGGATTTCGACGGAGACCAGATGGCGGTGCATGTGCCGCTCACGGAAGAGGCAAAAAAAGAAGCGCGGGAGTTGATGCTCGCGTCCCGTAATATTTTAAAACCCGCGACAGGCGATCCCGTGATGGCTCCCCAGCAAGATCTCGTCTTGGGCTGTTTCTATCTTTCAACGTTTACGCGCGAGTCCTCTGAACTTCCCCAAACCGCATTAAAAAAGTTTTTCAATTCGGACGAGGCACTTACCGCATATGAAGTGGGCAGTATCCGTTTGCGCGAGCGGATACTGGTGCGCTACAGAGGCGCGCTCCTTGATACTTCAGTGGGCCGCATCATATTCAATGAGACGCTTCCCGAACAACTGCGGTTCGTGAACGAGGTGCTGGACAAGTCGAGATTGCGCTCACTTATCGCAAGGAACGTGGAGCACTTTGGCATTGAACCGACCGCACTGCTGTTAGACGAGATAAAGCGACTTTCTCTTGAGTATCTCACTATGTCAGGCATCTCTTGGGGCATGGATGACCTGCCGAAACTTCCTGAAAAAGATGCGATTGTTGCGAGCGCGGATAAGGAGGTGGATGAGGTGGAATCCATGTATGAACAAGGGTTACTTACTGATGACGAGCGCCATACCAAAGTGATTGAGATTTGGGCGCGGGTGAAAGATGAAGTGACGAAAATATCCAAAAAAAGCCTTGACCGCAACGGTTCGGTCTATGCGATGATCGAGTCAGGCGCGCGCGGCAGCTGGGCGCAGATTACGCAAATGATGGGTATGAAAGGGAACGTGGCAAACCCCGCCGGTGATCTCATTGAATTGCCGGTCAAAGCAAGTTTCAAAGAAGGCCTTGAGGTGCTTGAATATTTCATATCCACCCACGGCGCGCGCAAAGGCTTGTCTGATACCGCATTAAGGACTGCCAATGCGGGCTATCTGACGCGGCGCTTGATTGATGTGTCCCAGGATGTGGTTATCTTGGAGGAGGACTGTGGCGACACTGAAGGACTTGCCATTACCAAGGAAGACAGCGAGGAGATGGGAGAGACTATTGCAGCGCGGGTACGGGGCAGGAAATTAGCTGCGGCGATAAAGGAACCCTCCACCAAGAAGGTGATTGCCAAAAAAGGGGAGACCGTGACTGATGAGCTTGCGCGGCAGATTGAATCTCTCAACTTGGACTTGGTGAAGATACGGTCCGCGCTCTCGTGCAAGACGCTTCGGGGTTTATGTGCCGCCTGTTATGGATGGGATTTGGGATACAATAAAGATGTTGCGAAGGGGACTGCCGTGGGTATTATCGCTGCGCAGTCCATAGGAGAGCCTGGCACCCAGCTCACTATGCGCACGTTCCATACGGGCGGTGTGGCCGGATCAGATATCACTCAAGGTCTCCCTCGTGTGGAGGAGCTTTTTGAAGCGCGTCCGGTGAAACGCCCCGCGCTCATGGCGCCCATTGAAGGCACGGTCGCGATTGGAGACGCGGCATCTGTGCCGGGGCAGGGGGGCAGGCAGCGCATCATTACCATAACCGGCAAGGAACTGCATGAGGAAAAAATTGAAATTGGTCCTGCCGACCTTGACCAGCTTCTCGTGAAGGACGGGGAGAAGGTGAAGCGCAATGCAGTGCTTCTTGAAACTGCTACCAAGAAGGTCATTGCCCCCATCGCAGGGGTCGTGGAAGTGCGCGAGGGTGAAGGCGGGCGGCTCTTGCTTATTATCAAGACGGAGCGCGACGCCACTAAAGAGCTTATTGTCCCTGCGGGGATAGGGCTCTGGGTTCGCGAAGGCGACACTGTGGAACGCGGAGACCAGTTGACGGAAGGGTCGCTTGATTTGCATGAGCTTTTTGCCTTAAAAGGCAAAGAAGCGGTGCAAAAATATGTGATCAAAGAGATTCAGTATATCTATTCTTCGCAGGGGCAGAAGCTCAACGATAAACATATCGAGATCATCGTGCGCCAGATATTCTCCCGCGTGTATATTATGAGCGCAGGCGATAGCGAATTCCTGCCCGGGGAAGTGGTGGAATTATCGGAGTTTGAGTCAATGAACAGGGATATTATCGCGCGCGGCAAGAAGCCTGCGACCAGCAAACAGCTGCTCTTAGGCATCACCAAGTCATCGCTCTCGACTTCCTCATTCCTCTCTGCCGCGTCGTTCCAGGAAACCGCGCGCGTGCTCATTGACGCGGCGGTGTCAGGCAAGGTGGATCACTTGAGGGGCCTCAAAGAAAATGTCATCATCGGCCGGCTCATCCCCGCAGGCACCGGGTTCAGGAAGACGTAGTCAAGATTATTTCAACCTTACAACATACACTTTACACCAATTTGAAAAGCTGTTATCAGGATGTTACCTAATAACAGCTTTTTTGAGTGTCTTTAACCTTCGGTTAGTTTCCTCTCGATTCGCTTCCCCACTAACTCAAGAGGAAGAATGATAATGAGGTACATTGTGGCAAGCGCCGTATATACCTCCATCGGCCGAAAGGTTTCGGCGTTTATGCTCGCCGCTCGATTCACCAGCTCTCCCACCCCAATCACCGAGGCGAGCGAGGTGAGTTTGATGGACGTAATCCACTCGCCCATCAAGTTGGGCAACATATTTCTAACAGCTTGTGGCAAGATAATATGCCACATCGTCTGCCACCACGTCGCCCCTTCCATTGCGGCCGCTTCGATCTGATTCCTCGGGATAGTTTCGATCCCTGCCCTAATGTTCTCTGCCGCATATGCAGCTAGGTTCAGAGCGAGGGCAATGACGGCAGAGATAAATGCCGTCCAAAACGGGACCTGATAATAAATCCCAAGGATCAATACTAGTGCAGGTATCGCTCGGAACACCACAATATAGATGCCTGCCAGGGTTCGCAATATGGGATTGCGAGATTTCCTGGCAAGCGCGAGCGCAGCTCCGAGTATAGTGCCGAATACGACCGTTAAGACAGATAATGCAGCAGTCATGAACGCACCATAGAGAAACGCCTCTCGATACCGCCAGAAAATACTCCAATCCCATACCATTACAATCACCTCCTTTACTTGTGAACTACACGGATGCCGTATTTTGCTTCAAGCATCCGAACTACTCCCTTCTCAACCAACAAATCAATATGAACTTGTAAAAAGCCTCTCCACTCATCATCCCCCTTTCTCACTGCCCAAGCGGCAGCGGTGAGACCGAACGGGTTTTCGGCAAAAGGATTCACAACCTCATTGGCGTGGGCTTTAACAAAAAGGTCAATCACGTCTGTCCCCCCAATGGCGACATCAGCTCTTCCCGAAAGAACTTCAAGAGCGAATCGTGTGACGTCTGCCGACTCCACAGCTATGCGCTTAATTTTGGCATGAGGTAAGTGTTGCGCTACCCACGGATCTGCGGCTTCCCCTGTAGCAACAATAATGTCGCATTCAGACGTGTCGAAATCAGCAACGTCGGTGATGCCCGCAAATCTCGCATTATCTTTTCTGACGATTGCGCCGTACCCCATATAAAACCAAGGGCTAGTGAAGTCGACGACCTTAAGACGCGACTCAGTGATGTAGAGCTCCGCCGCGACGACGTCACTCCGATGTGACGTCAGGGTTGTAACGGCAGTCCCCCAAGTGGCCTCATTCCAATGGACACGAGCTCCTATATGGGAGGCAAGACTGTCCATTAGCTCGATCATGTAGCCCGAACGAATACCCGTGATTGGGTCTTTGATCGAGAACGGTGGATTGACCACCGTCGTTGCCCTAATAACGCAGGTTCGACGAACCCTTTGTAAGGTAGGTCCTTCCTGCTTCTGGCACGCACTAAAGATAAGTGTCACGCCAAACAGCATCAAGTAAATATTCCGTTTCATGGTTTACTCCTCTCTAAGTTAGGTTGTCAAAAAGCAATGTAATTTATATTAAACGTGGAAGTATATAGGAAATAATACGATTTGTCAAGATTGTGTATACACTAATATAATACTTTACAAGGCTTATTTTTTGATATATAATTAAATTGTCGAAGATTATTTACAACATGGTTCGACAAATTCACCATGACAATTATGAAATATGCCTGAAATTAGCCAACTCCTCTCCCAACTCGGCCTTGGAGAAAAAGAAGTGAAGGTATTCTTAGGTCTCGTTAAGCTTGGTTCCTCAACCGTGAGCGAGATTGCAGACGAAGCGAAAATCACTCGCACCCATGTTTACGAACTGGCGGAGTCTCTCAAGAAGAAAGGACTCCTCACGCTCTCTGGCACTGCAGGAATCCGTAAATATGAAGCGCTTGATCATGCCGGTCTCTTAGCCTTTATTTCCCATAAACAAAAAGAGCTCCAAGAGCTCGAAAAATCGCTTGCTCATGCGGCCAATCAGTTTAATTCCTTGCAGAAAGGTGGAAAATTAAAGACCAAAGTCCGTTTCTTTGAAGGAGTAAAAGGGATTGAAGCGATTTATCATGAAGTAAAACGCGACTGTAACGCCATGGCGCCTGGCTATGACCTTTTGGTGATATTCTCACCCGGACGAGTGGAAAAGCTTATGCCAGGATGGTTCAAGAAAGAACTTTATTTTGACGAGCCAGGCATGAGAAAACGCGGCATTCTCGCAGACACGGAATTTACGAAACATTTCATTGAAAAGTTGAAAACAAGTAAATATGAACAGCACTATAAAATTTGGCCAAAAGAAAGAGGTGAATTTCCTACTGATACTGTCAGTTGGTCAAACAAAATGTTCCTCATCGATCTCATCGACTACCCATCCGGCATTATCATAGAAGACGCAGCCATCGTGAAGTCGTTTAAGATGTGGTTCGACCTCATGTGGGAGCAATTGCCATTAAGCGTGACCATTCCATGATTCAGTGTGGAGTTTCATCGCAAGCGTTGGCTTTAGGATGATGTGGTCATATAATAAGCTGTCGGTGAACGAAGTGAGAACAATTAATATTCAATATAACGCTATTGATAGAATCGATAGCGTTTTTTTCTGTTTTCACGATCACCGTGCGATAGATAGCAGACCTCTTTATCCTTGGCATTATTTCCTCTGTTTCCGCAACCCCCTTAAACCCGCATTTACCTGGTAGATGCGGGTTTTGTCTTGGGTATTTTACTGAAGTGCCTGTCTAGAACAACTCCTGCATAAAAATGCGAAATTATGATATACTAACAGCATTCATGTAACAGAATTTCAATCCTTCTGCGTTATTCTGCGTGTAAATCTGCGTTCTTCCGCTTCTATTGGTATAGAAGCAGACCCGCCTGCCAACGCCTATAGACATAGGCAGAATGCAGTATGATTATAGGCCTAGAGTAACGGTCGTATCTCATTTCAGGGAATAGGCAATGGCGGGCGGGTATACGCTGATGGTGACGCAGATGTACGCAGAAGTAACTGAAGTACTAAGCTGATTATTATGGCTAGATATTATCGTGAAGAGCGCCCTCGAATTCCGCGCATGCGGGAAAGAGAGCCTATGTCGCCCGAGACAAAGCGCGCGCTTGGTATTATTTTTTTATTTGCGCTCGGGATCCTTTCCGTGCTCGCTTTTTTTGATCTCGCTGGGCCGGTAGGAAACACCTGGCGGCTATTTTTGGCTACTTTTTTTGGGCGCGTGGATGTGCTTGTGCCCCTGCTCTTGCTTACGGTTGCCATGCATACGCTCTTTCCGGAAAGATTCGCAGTGAAGCGGGGACAGTGGTGGGGGGTGGCGTTTCTTATGGTGGCGCTCATCGGATTGTTTCATCTGCGCATATCCCCGGAAGACGCGCTTGCGGTAATAGGCGAGGAGCGCGGCGGTGGATACCTCGGACTCTTGGTGTCTTATCCTCTGCGGCAGGTCGCGGGCATCTGGGGCGCGTTGGTCATCCTTTTTGCGTTTGGGCTTGCAGGCCTTATCTTAATGTTTGAAACGAGCATCACGGGCTTGCTTGCGCCGACGCGGTGGGGTATGCGCGTGATTGCGTGGGTGCGGGACAGGATGCGCAAGGTGGCAAACCTTTGGCACGGGCGATTCGGCAGAGAAGATGAAGAAGAGAACGAGGAAGTAATGTTTCATAGGCAGGATATAGAGGACGGAGAAGAAGAGTTTTCCCACGAGGCGCCAATGTCTCTTAATGCGGAAGAAGGCGCGGCAATGGGCGCTCTTCCTATGAGAGAGTTTGATGTGCACACGGTACCGCGGCCGCTCTTTCCTGTGCCGCGCCGCAGAAAGAAAGTGGATATTCCCTTCGAACTCTTAACCGGCAAAGCAGGCAAGCCCACATCGGGCGACATTAGCGCGAATCAGGAGACTATTAGGAAGACGTTTGCGAACTTCGGCATTGAAGTGGAAATGGGAGAGGTATCCGTGGGACCCACCGTCACGCAGTTTACGCTGCGGCCTGCGGAAGGGGTGAAGGTATCCCAAATCACCAGCCTTTCCAATGATATAGCCTTGGCGCTCGCTGCCCATCCTATCAGGATTGAAGCGCCTATCCCTGGGAAGTCATTGGTGGGCATTGAGGTGCCTAACCAGCAGGTGGCTATCGTGCCGCTCCGAGAGGTTCTCTTAAGCGATGAGTTCAGGAAACGCAATAGTTCGCTTACCATAGCAATTGGTAAAGATGTCGCCGGCAAGCCGTGGCTGGCGGATGTAGGGAGAATGCCGCACTTGCTCATAGCTGGCGCAACCGGATCAGGGAAATCGGTAATGATCAATAGCTGTATCATCAGCCTGCTCTATCAGAACCAGCCTGATGACCTTCGGTTTATCTTGGTGGACCCGAAGCGGGTGGAGCTTACGGTGTATAACGGCCTCCCGCATTTGCTCACGCCAGTCGTCACTGAAGTGGACCGGACCATCAATGCCCTGCGGTGGGTAGTGGGAGAAATGGACCGCAGGTTCCAGCTGCTTTCGGAAACGGGAAAGAGGAATATTGAAATGTACAACAGTAATGGCGGCGAGCGCCTGCCCTACATCGTGGTGGTGATCGATGAATTGGCGGATCTTATGTCAGTGGCGGCGGCTGAAGTGGAAGCGGCCATTATACGTCTTGCGCAGATGGCGCGCGCGGTCGGCATTCATCTCATCGTCGCGACCCAGCGGCCTTCGGTAGATATCATTACCGGCCTCATTAAGGCGAATATTACCTCACGGATCGCGTTTGCCGTGGCGTCTGCGGTGGACTCGCGCACTATCCTTGACATAAGCGGCGCGGAGAAACTTCTGGGTAGAGGCGATCTGCTCTTTACCACCGCCGAGCTTTCAAAGCCGCGCCGTCTGCAAGGCGCCTATGTGTCTGATGAAGAAATAGAGCGGGTGGTCGCGTATTGGAAAGAGAAAGGTGGAGAGCCTTCTTATGACGAGGAGATTTTAGAGAAGCGCTCTACGGCGCAAGAGTATCTCGAGGGGGAGGGAGAGGGCGATATGCGCTTAGCGGAAGCCCGGGAGCTGGTAGTGCGCGCGGGAAAAGCGTCCGCGTCATTCCTCCAGCGCAGGATGAGCGTGGGATACGCGCGGGCCGCGAGGCTTCTTGATCTGTTGGAAGAAGAAGGCGCCATCGGTCCTGGCGACGGGGCAAAACCCAGAGACGTGCTGGTCACGATTGAAGATTTGCATACGCGGGAATTTACCCCTGAACCAAGGGAGGAAAAAATGGATCAGAATTCCGATAACATTCCTCAAGAAGAAGATGAGGAATAATACTCTCGCTTTTGAGGTAGTATAACTGTCCATTCAAGTTCTTTCCCGCTCAGGAATACACAATTTTTCTGCGGACGCGACCTAGCGTCCCTCGCGCCTAAATCCTCGAAAAATTGGTATTCCCTCACTTCTCGGTTTAAATAAGACAAAGCAGATAAGGTGGGGCATTGACAGTAAGTGTCGCAGTAGGGTATAAGGAGGAGAACTAAGAATACTATGCCCCGCAATACAACATCCAAGAGGGAGGCAGATATCCCTGTGCAGAGAAAGGGTGTGATATAAGGGAATTCGTATGTGTGCATTGAGAGGCACATTTATAGCCTCCCTCATCAATCGCCAAACGTTATCTTCAAACTTTGTTATGAATCGCTACTCCAAGGTCGCATTCAATCTAGGTGTTAGTACCATGCCAGACGCGTTTGGCGTGGGATGTTGATATACGGGGTATGAAAATATTTCGTGCGAAAGCAATTAAGCAGAAAGAGACGATTGGGGAAATACTTATGCGTGCGCGGGAAAGGGCGCATCTCACGCGCGCGCAAGCAGCCCTTGCGGTGGGCGTGCAAGAGCATTATCTGGTGGCGCTTGAAGAGAACCGATGGCACGACCTTCCAGGAGTCCTTTATGTGCGGCGTTACCTTGAGCAATATGCGAAGTATTTAGGGGTGGTACCCAAGACGCTTCTGGCACAATTAAAAACTCAGCTCATCCATGACCATTGGAGCAGTGCGCCCAAACCTCAAAGCTGTACCCGCGCGCATTTAGTCGTGTGGCCGCAGCGGCTGCGGCGCATCGCTATGGCCGCAGTACTCCTTGCCATAGTCGGGTACCTCGGCATGCAGTTGATAGCACTCACCAACCCGCCTCCGCTTGCCGTTGATTATCCGCCTGACGGATTCGTCACTCATCTTGAATCCATCACCGTATCAGGCAGCACGGAACCAGAAGCGCGTCTCATGGTTAATAATGAGGCGGTCACGGTGCGCGCTGACGGGACTTTTTCTGTTTCCCTTACTCTCGCGAAAGGGGTAAACTATATACATCTTTCGGTGGCACGGCGTTTTGGCAGGGAGAGGATTTTGGAACGCCGTGTCGTGCGCGATGGCGCCACAGGAATGAGAGTACGCCAAAGTGCGGCGCCATAATTCTTGAAACATACCTTATTATAATTTTCAGTGTCTATGCCTAAAATAAAAACTTCAAGTACTGACCGGTCTAAGGGCGCGGAAGCGGCGATCCATGAGATAAAAGAACGGTTTGGCGAGGGTGCGATAATGCGTTTTGGCGAGGCGCGCGCCAAGGAAGTGCCGGCAGTGTCCACCGATTGCCTTTCATTGGATATTGCGCTGGGGGTGGGCGGCGTGCCGCGCGGAAGAATTATCGAAATTTTTGGGCCCGAAGCTTCAGGCAAGACGACGCTGGCTCAGCATATCGTGGCAGAGGTGCAGCGGTTAGGCGGTATTGCCGCTTTTGTGGATGCGGAGCATGCGCTCGACCCAGAATATGCGCGCAAAATCGGAGTAAACGTGGACGAACTCTTAATTTCCCAGCCTGACACCGGCGAGCAAGCGCTTGATATCGTGGAAACGCTCGTGCGCTCGAATTCCGTGGACATCATAGTGATCGATTCTGTCGCGGCGCTCACGCCCAAGGCGGAAATCGAAGGAGAGATGGGCCAACAGCATATGGGACTGCAGGCGCGGCTTATGTCCCAGGCTTTGAGGAAGCTCACGGCGATTGTGTCAAAGTCAAACACGATCGTCATTTTTATCAACCAAATCCGTTTGAAGATAGGCGTATTTTTCGGCAATCCCGAAACCACGACCGGCGGGACTGCGCTTAAATTTTATTCTTCCGTGCGCATCGAGGTGCGGCGTTCTGCGCAGCTCAAGTCTCAAGAGCGCATCATAGGCCATCGCACGAAAGCGAAGGTGGTGAAAAATAAAGTGGCTGCCCCTTTCCGAACTTGCGAGTTTGACATCATGTTTAATGAAGGGATTTCGATCGCAGGAGACACGCTCGATACCGGGCTCCAATTCGGCGTGGTCGAGAAATCAGGCAATTCTTATGTATTCGGAGAAGAAAAGCTGGGGGTCGGTCACGAGGTCGCGCGGAAATTCTTGAAAGACCATCAGGAAATCCTGAAAGCGATTAAGGCGCGCGTGTGGGAAAAGGTGCGCGAGAAAGAGGCGGCAGAGGCGCAAGAAGGCATGACCGCAACCCCTGCGGGCGAGGAAGAGGAGGCGGGGAGGTAGTCGAGTTCAACTGTTTTTCAGTTTATCAGTTTTCAGTTAGAAAAAAATCGCCCCGCAAATGCGGGGCGGTATATATTTGCGCTTGTAGGGTTCAGGTGACCCGTTCGGTGTATTCTCCGGTATCGGTGTTGATGCGGATGAGGTCGCCTTCTTTTACGAAGAGCGGGGTGCGAATGGTGGCGCCGGTTTCGAGCGTCACTTCTTTGGTGACATTTCCTGACGCGGTGTCCCCTTTAACCGCGGCGTCGGCTTCCGTGACACGGAGGTCGATTTTTTTCGGGAGCTGGACCGAGATGGGCATTTCATCAAAACGGAGCACTTCCACCTCCTGTCCTTCTTTCAGAAAATTTTTCCCCTCGCCTATTTCTGACGCATTGATAAAAAATTGGTCATACGTTTCCTGATCCATGAAGTAGTATTGGCTGTCTTGCGCATAGAGAAAAGTAGCCTTTTTGCGGGTAATGTCAGCTTCTTCCACGCGTTCGCCGGGCTTGAAGCTGTATTCAATCACTTTGCCGGAGCGGAGATTTTTCAATTTGGTCTGCATGACAGGCTTGCGCTGCTGCATGCGCATGAAAGACGCATCCATGACAATGCAGGGCTCGCCTTGATAATTAAGGACTATTCCTTTTTTGATGTCATTGAGGGAGGATAATACTGCCATATAAAAATTCCGCGTAGATCAGCGTCATTATCTGTGTTGATCTGCTTCTATTAGTGTAGAAGCGGAAGGACGCAGATAGTAACGCAGAAGAACGCAGAAAGTAATTTACTTAGTAAACGCAAACAATCCCATGATGCGTGCGCGCTTTATGGCACGCGCTACTTTGCGCTGATGAGTGGCGCACAAGCCCGATTTGCGCTTTGGCACAATCTTCGCAAAGTGCGACACAAAACGCTGAAGGGTCATTGCATCCTTATAGGATACGCTGTGGAGATTGTTGATGCAGAAGTAGCAGTGTTTCTCTACTGGCTGCGATTGCTGGCTGGGAGAAGAGGTGAAGGGCATATCTTAGTGTAAATCCTAAATTCTAAGCTCTAAAGCCTAAACTCACGCCTGAGGCGGATCCGCCTCAGGCGGAAAATTCAAAATTCAAAATGATCGAAATTTCAAACGTTTTGGATTTTGAACATTTGGATTTGGTATTTGTTTAGGATTTAGGTTTTAAAGTTTATCAATCTAGAATGGTATTTCTTCAACATTGATCACTGGTTCTTGGGGGGCGGCAGCAGCGGGAGACTGGTCTTCGAGGGGCGATGCGGAGGGTGCCGCATTTGACGGGGTAGTCTGCCGGTCGAGCATGATAAGGTTTTCCGCAACTATTTCAGTGCGATAGCGTTTCTGTTTTTGCTGATCTTCCCATTGACGCGTCTGTATGCGGCCTTCCACATACACTTTCGATCCTTTGCGGAGATACTGCCCGCAAATTTCCGCAAGCTTCCTCCATGCGACAATATTATGGTATTCCACTTTTTCTTGGCGGTTGCCGCTCGGATCAGTCCATCGCAGGTTGGTGGCGACCGAAAAGGTGGTGACCGGCGTGCCATCAGGCGTGGTGCGCGCTTCAGGGTCGCGCGTAAGGTTGCCGATAAGGAGCGCTTTATTGAGGTTCATACCCGCTTAAATTTTGCACCTATTACAGTGCATTATATTATGATAAAAAACGCTTAGTTTATTTCATCAAACCTTTTCATTCTCGCAAAACTTAGGCGGGCATTATGCTATTTCTTCAGAAATGAGTTCTTCTAGTTTCTTGTCAAGTTCTTCAAAGCTCACTTTTTCCGTGATCTTGGAAGCGGTGGTTGGCACAGGCATAGGAGCAGTGAAGCGGTGAGGCCGCGTCCTCCGTTTCCCTTTCTTACCCATCGTATGCTCTTCTTGCACGATTTGGTAACGGGTGATGGCGGTTTCAAGCGAGAGTACCTCCTTCAGTTTTGGCAACACTGATGCTTCTGCCTCGAAAATGATATTACCGTAGTAGCCATGGCGCTGGTTTTGGATAGGATACGCGAGTTTCCGCCGCCCCAGATTTTCATCGCGGATAATAGTCGCGTTGATAGATTTGAGATAATCGCTTATTTTATTCTTCACTTCATCACTGGGCGTTTCTTCGGTTTGCGAAGGGAGAATATAGAGGAGATCGTAGCGCATAGTTTATCTAAAATTTCATAACGGAGACCTCCCCTCGCGTGTCCCCTCCTTAGTAAGGAGGGGATGGGGTGGTTTCCAAAATTTAAACAATATTCTTTTTTAAGAGGTTCTTTGATTACCCTATCATAATCGTTAAGATTGGTCAAACGCAATCACTCTGGTATACTTTTAATATGCCCCGTAATACAACATCCAAGAGGGAGGCAGGAGTCTTAAGAGTATGCAGGTAGGGTAGTAAGTGTAGCTAATGTCACAAGAAGAAAAGTAGAAAAGTTTATTGCGAGCCTCCCTCACCGATCGCCACACCCACGATAAACCTTGATATGCATTATTCTATGCCAGTCGCATTCATTTACCATAATCATCTAACGCCCTCCGTGTGTGGCGTTGGATGTTGATATACGGGGTGTGAAATACGCATTTTTTTTAGGAAATACACCCGCGCTGTCTCTGGCGGAGCTCTTTGCCGTGAGCGCGCGCTTAGGGGTGGATTTAAAAATTGTGCGATGGAGCAAGGAAGTGGCGCTCGGTGAGACTGCGAGCAATGTGAGTATGGATCAGCTGTTTCACGCGCTTGCGGGTTTGGTCAAAGTAGCAGAAATAACCAAGGCAGTTCCCGGCGCCCTTACGGCGGAGCAGGTACGATCCATGCTGCCCACTACGGGAAGGAAATTATTTTTTGGCTTATCCGCATACGTGCTCGAGCCTAGCGCCAGAGCAATAGATTGCCGCAAGCTTGGCCTCGGCGTCAAGCGCCTGCTTAGTGAAGAGGAGCGGAGCGCGCGTTTTGTCACCTCCCGCGAAGATACGCTTTCGTCGGTGGTTATCAATACCAATAAATTACTGTCGGAGCGCGGGGCAGAAATTGTGGTGCTGTCTTTGCCCAACGGCGCTTATCTGGGGAGAACGCTCGCGGTGCAGCCGTATGAGGAATATGCGCAGCGTGATATGGAAAGGCCGGCACGGGACGCCAAGATAGGAATGCTGCCTCCTAAAATTGCGAGGATGATGGTGAACCTTGCCCGAATGAGCCCGGGTGAGACACTGCTAGACCCTTTTTGCGGTTCCGGTACGGTGCTGCAAGAGGCGGCGCTTTTGGGGATTGACCGTCTTTTGGGCAGCGATCGTGACAAGAAAGCAGTTGAACGCACCCGCATAAATCTTGAATGGCTCGGCAATTTTACGTCGCAGATGAAGACCGCGTCATTTTCTATGCAATTAATCGCGTGCAGCATAGAAGAATTGCCTGCGCATATGCCCCAAGGCGGTATACATGCGATTGTCACCGAGCCTTACCTGGGACCGCCGCGGATAAAGCCATTATCCCCGGAAGAGGTGCCGCAGATGCGCATGGAGCTTGCGTCCCTGTATCGCCGCGCGTTTGCATCATTTACCCGAGTGCTTGCACCGGGAGGACGCGTGGTGATGATATGGCCGGTGTGGAGAGTAGCGGGGAAATCCGTATCAAGAACTGCGGTGGCGTTCCTCGACCTTGAGCGCGCGGCGCAGGAGGCAGGACTCGCTGTCATCGATCCGTTTCTTGAACATTTGCGCCCGGTCCCCGGCGCCGAGCACGGGTATCTCAAAGAGCGGCACTCGCTCCTGTATCAGCGCGAGGATCAGCAGGTGATGAGGGAGATACGGATATTTAAAAAAACATGATACAATACTCAATTGCTATTCAAATTCCGATTCCATCGTCATTCCCGCCCCGTATCACGGTACGGGGTAAACTCCGGCGGGAATCCAGAAAATTAAAGTAAAATCGATGTTTTGTTTGTTTTTTATGTCTGGATTCCAGATCTCGGTCTGGAATGACAATCGGAATTAGGTTAGCAAGTTAGTATAATCTGCAAATAAATACTAATGATACGAATACCTACCAATCCAATATTCAAACACATTCGCAGCCATTAGCCCGCCTGCCAACGTCTGTCATTAATGAATGTGCTACCCTTGGTGTATGCACTAACCTTTCTCATCGCTCCCTACCTAAGGGTAAGGCTATGGCGGGCAGGTATCATTCGCATGAATTCGTATATTGGTATTAGCCTTAGTATATTGATATCAAATTATACACTAAATCTAAAATGGACGACGTCTCCGTCTTGAACCATGTACTCTTTCCCTTCGAGGCGTAAGGTGCCTTGTTCTTTTGCCTTAGCTTCCCCTCCTGCCTGCACGAAGTTTTCGTAGCCAATCACTTCTGCCGTGATAAATCCGCGCTCGAAATCTGAATGGATGACGCCCGCCGCGTGGGGCGCTTTGGACCCCCTGCGCACCGTCCAAGCCCTTGTTTCCTTTGGGCCGGTGGTAAAGAAAGTGATGAGGTCGAGCGTTTCGTAGGCGGCGTGGATGAGTTTGAAGAGGCCAGTGCGCACAAGGCCGAGCTCTTTGAGGTCATCATCCGAGAGTTCAGCGAGATCTGCCTCTTTTTTTATATCCATCGTTATGACGCCCTCTCTTTCGTTCTCCACCTTACCAGGGGGAGAGACAGTGGGGGTGTTTTGTTCTGTGATATTAAGCACAAAAAGGAGCGGCTTTACGGTGAGCAGGTTTAAGTCCTTTATTTTTTCCTGTTCTTCTGCGCTCAAATGCGCTTCATTTACCCAATTGCCTTGGTCGAGCGCGCGTTTGCATTTTTCGTAAACCGCAAAGAGCTCCCGCGCTTCCTTAATGCCGGCGTGCGCGCTTCCCTCGATTGACGTAATGCGTTTCGCGACGGTGGCAAGGTCCGCCATGGCAAGCTCAAGGTGGATGGTCTCCTGGTCGCGTGTGGGATCCACCGAGCCTTCTACATGGAGCACATTCGGGTCTGGGAACGCCCGCAGCACCTCGCAAATGGCGTCTGTTTCGCGGATATGGGAAAGGAATTGGTTCCCCAAACCCTCTCCTTTATGCGCGTTTTTTACCAACCCTGCGATATCCACGAATTCCACGATGGTGGGGATAATCTCCTTTGAATCGCTAAGGCGAGCGAGCATCTCCAGCCTCTCATCCGGCACTTTCACGACGCCCACGTTGGGGTCAATGGTGCAAAAAGGGTAATTCGAAGCATCCACTTGCTTTTTCGTAAGTGCGTTAAACAAGGTGGATTTGCCGACGTTCGGGAGGCCGACGATGCCGATTTGCATAGATATGATACTAATATACGAATGAATACTAATGATACCAATACCTACGAATTCGAAGTGATTCGCCCGCCTGCCAACGCCTGTCATTAATGAATGTATTACTCTTGGTGTATGCACTTACTTTTATAATCGTTCTCTACCTAAAGGTAAGGCTATGGCGGGCAGGTATCATTCGCATGGATTAGTATATTGGTATCTTATGTATTTTATCAATTCCTTGAATCTTCGTCACCTTTCTCGTAAGATGAAGCTATGTATACTGTCGTGATTGATACCAATATACTTATCGCGGCGACCGAGGACCTAATGAATGCGGCGCGCGAGGTGATAAACCTCGTCATTAAAGGAGAGATTAAAGCGTTTGCCAGCCGCTCTATTTTAGACGAGAACCGTACTTTATTGCAACAGCGCGTCGTGGCGGCAGCAGTGCGCAGGGAGCTGCAGGATTATTTCATGAAGGTGGTGCTCGTGCGGCAGGTGCGCAAGAGTATGCCGATGCTCTGTGAAGATCCGGAGGATGAAAAGTTCGTGCAATGCGTAAGGGCTGTAGAGCCTGAATATCTCATTACCCAGGATCGCCATTTGCTCGACCTTGAGGATATTGGCACGACGCATGTAGTGACTCCGCAAGAATTTCTCTCAAACGTCAAGCGCGCGCAGGATCCTTTTGGGAGAGGCGAGTGGGCGGGGTGGGTGAAGCAATTATTGAAGAATGGCTAAGTTAAAAAATGGTTAAATGGTTACATTGTTAATTGTTTATTTTTAATGTTATGACGCGAAGAAAGTTACCGAAGAGCATACGGAAATACATTCGTCTTGAAAAGGCGCGGCTTCGGCGCGCGATTACAGATTTGCGTGAACGGGAACAGAAGATCAGGGAACTATTAAAACAGTTTGGCGTTTCACCGTAGCCCCTGTTTATGTATCAAAATACACATTATCTGCGTAAATCTGCGACCGCGCCGCAGGCGCGCCCCCCGCGAAGCGGGATCTGCGTTAATCTGCGATATGCGCACAGCGCATATGTTTCATGAAACATACCCCGCCTTATCGTTATTGCATCAAATGCGGAGGGCTTTTCCATCCGCGCCGCGAAGGCCAGTACGTGCGCTGGGTGTGCACGCGCTGCAGCTACACTTTTTACGGCAATCCTCATCCGACGGTGGGATTGCTTCTTGTCTTCAGGAAAGAATTGTTATTCGTGCGGCGCGCGGCGCCGCCTTTCCAAGGGTGGTGGGATTTGCCAGGGGGATTCGTGGAGCGCGGAGAATCGTTTGAAGCCGGGTTGAAGCGCGAAATTTATGAGGAATTGGGCATTGCCGTGCCGCGATGTTCCTATTTCGGCAGTTTCGCCGATCTGTATCAAGGCGAGGCGACCTTGGCAGTATTATTCCTCAGCCGCATCATGCGGAAGCCATCAGTGAAGCCTACTGATGACATACAGGAAGCACAGTGGTTTCCTGTGCACGCGCCTCCTCAACGGTTAGCTTTTACGAATAACAGGATTGCGGTGCGCATATTACGCAATGTCGTATGACGAGCCAGCGCATATTATCAGTTACAGAATTCAACCGCATCGTTTCAGACTATCTGGAACAGGGGTTGGGGGCCGTGACGGTGCAGGGAGAGGTGACGGGGTTCAGGGTCGCGCGGGAGCGGCTGGTGTATTTCGAGCTGAAGGATGAACGCGCGCGGTGTTTGTGCTTCTCATTGACGCATGAGATGGCCCAGCCTCTCGAGGACGGGATGGAGGTGAAAGTGACGGGGGTGCCGAAAATATTCCAATCAACCGGGGGATTCCACTTGCGCGTGCAGGCGGTGGAATTGGTGGGGGAAGGCGCGCTGCAAAAAGCCTTTTTAATGCTCAAGAAAAAACTTGAGGGAGAGGGGTTGTTTGAAGAGCGATGGAAAGTCTCCCCCCCGCGGTTTCCTGAACGCATCGGCATCATCACCTCTCCCACCGCCGCGGCGTATACTGACATTCTGCGGAGGCTCAATGAGCGCTGGGGAGGATTGACCATTACCCTCGCGCCCGTGGCCGTGCAAGGAGCGAGCGCCGTGGGCGAGATTGTAGGCGCGGTCAAATATTTAAACGAAAGCCATCCGGTCGACATCATTATCCTCACCCGTGGCGGGGGGTCGATGGAAGATTTGCAGGCATTCAACAGCGAGCCGGTCGCCCGCGCGGTGTTTGCCTCGAAGATTCCCGTTATTTGCGGGGTGGGACATGAGCGCGATGTGACGCTTGCGGATTTTGTTGCAGACGTGCGCGCGTCAACTCCCACGAATGCCGCGGAGCTGGTGGTGCCTCATCGAAGGGAGATTATACAAGATCTTGCCAATAAAGAAGCGACGCTTGTCGAGGCACTTGAACGCGAACTGCATGAGCGCGCGCACCAGATTTCACGCATGCTTACGAGCGCTTGGCACGCGATTGAATTCCACATGCAGGAGGTGAAAGGGTTATGCGCACGGTTCCAGCTCTCTTTAAGCCATATTGCGCATATCCAGCTGCGTTTTGAAGAGCGGGTGGCGCAGCTGTCGCGCCGACTTCATGCGCTCTCTCCCCAGGAAACCTTAAAACGCGGGTATTCCATCACGCGCGTGAAAGGCGCCATCATGCGAGAGGCGACAGGGATTATGGAGGGTGATATAATGGAGACGCAACTCTCTAAGGGTACAGTTTCTTCGCGTGTAGGGCAGGTTAATAGCTGAATAAGTATTAAAAATAGTCTTTAATTCAAAACGTAAATCTTATAACTCGAAACCACAACTCGAATCGTAAAGCTATTTAGTTTTGAGATATGGATTTGACATTTGAGCTTTGAGATTACACATTATGCCGAGACCAAAAGTCAATTTTGTAAAATCATTTGAAGAGTTGGAGAAGATCGTGGCGAAGTTTGAAGAAGGCCGCATTGATCTGGACGAGGCGCTTGTGGAATTCGAGCGCGGATTGAAGCTGGTGGATGAATTGAAAGGGCGGCTAAAGGAAGTGGAGAATAAGGTGGTGGTGTTGAAGAAGCAGTTTAAGAACAGTAATGAGGAGACGGAGAAAGAAGAGACGGAAGCGGAAGAAGAATCACAGTAATGCAAAACTCAAAATTATTATGGAGTCCCGCGGAGCGGGACGAAATACCTTCATTTTGGTTTTTGACTTTTGGTTTTTGACTTTCACATTAAGGTATGCCCAAAGCGCAGTTTCCCATGAGCGAATCCGCCACGAATGTGGTGAACTCGTATATTGATGAAGCATTGAGGCTCAACGCGTCAGACGTGCATATTGAGCCGGACGCCACGCATGTGCGCATTCGGTTCCGTATCGACGGCACCCTGCGCGAAGCAGGGAGCGAGGACACCGATTTCCTTCCGACGCTCGTATCCCGCATCAAGGTGCTCTCCAACCTCGATATTTCGGAAACGCGCATTCCCCAGGACGGGCGGTTTCAGCTCAAAAAAGGCGGCAAGGAGCTTGATGTGCGCGTGTCCGTGTTTCCCACAAGTTATGGCGAGTGCGTGGTCATGCGTCTTTTGGATTTAAGCCGCGCGCTGCTCAGCTTTGACCAATTAGGCGTGCGGGGGAATGATTTAGACAGGCTCCAGCGCATGGTGAGCAAACCAAACGGCCTTCTCCTGGTGACCGGCCCCACCGGATCGGGGAAAACGACTTCGCTTTTTTCATTTTTAAATACCATCACTACGCCGGAGAAATGCGTGGTCACGCTCGAGGACCCTATCGAGTATCGCCTGCCTAACATCCGCCAAACGCAGGTAGATTACGATATCGGGCTTACGTTTGCGAAAGGATTGAGGGGACTCTTTCGCCAGAATCCCGATATTATCATGGTCGGCGAGATCCGCGACCAGGAAACCGCGCAGATAGCGGTAGAAGCAGCGCTCACCGGCCACCTCGTGCTCACGACGCTGCATACGAATGACGCTATTGGCGCGGTGGCACGCCTCGTGAATATGGGCACTGAGCCGTTCCTCATCGGTTCCTCCCTTATCGGCGTGATTGCCCAGCGTTTGGTGCGCAAGGTGTGCGAAGTTTGCGGTAAGGAATTCCATCCGCCGCAAACGCTATTGGAGGATCTGGGAATGCACGAAAAAGACGCGGTGTTCCGCAGGGGGGAAAAGTGCGATGCGTGCGCGTTTACCGGATATCGCGGCCGGAGCGGCATCTTTGAGGTTCTTGAGGTGACCAAGGAGATAGAGACCATGATTATCGCGCGCGAGCCGATCGAACACATTGAAACGAACGCGCGAAGGAGTGGCATGAAGAGCCTTCGAGAAAACGGGCTCTCGCTCGCACGGGAAGGCTTTACAACTCTGGAGGAAATAGTGCGGCTGACGAGGAAAGGATGAAGAGAGTGAAGAAGCGAGAATTTAGAATTAAAAATTTAGCAGTAACTGCTCACTAACCCTCGACACCCCCACCACACCTCCCCCTTGTTAGGGGGAGGACAATCGTTGTTCTCCCCTGCCTGCGCAGGCAGGCCTGCCAGGGGGAGATGCAAAAGAGGGGGCTCCACTGCGGGATTGGAGAATGCCCCAGTGAGCAGTTACATTTAGCACTTGGAACGCATGAAGAAAATGAGATTAGATTCTGGATTTACGCTCATTGAGTTGCTGGTGGTGATCGCCATTATTGGCGTGTTGGCGACGGTGGGGTTCATGACTTTTGGAAGGACGACAAAGAAGGCGAGAGACACTATCCGCAAAACAGAGCTCGCCCAGATCGGAAGGTATTTGGGAAGCGCAGGCTCGAGTATCAGCCAGTATATTCCCCCAGAGGCGCCTCTTGAAGGCGATCTTTTTGAGTTGATTGCCGCGCTTGAGTCAAAATACGGGACCAATATGTTCCGGCAGCGCCCTTTTGATCCGCTTTTTGATAAAGGCGGCGATGTTTCAGGGTTCCAGTATGTCCTTGACGGACAAAAAAATATCGCGATATTTGCGAATATGGAAAATGGAGAAGAGCCGGTCACGCTTTCCGCGATTTCTGCGCCCACACCGCGGGGAGGAAGCGGGGTATTTCAAGGTACGGGTGTATGGTTGAGCGGGTGGAACGGCACGGATCGGTATTATCAGGTCAGCAATTAATGTAAAAATCAAAAGTCATAGTTCGACTCGGCTCACCATGACACAGAACGATTATCATCCTGAGCCGAGTCGATGAGATTACATTTTGAATTATAATGATGCGTTTTTTGCTTTCCGTCGCTACCCTAGTAGGTACCATCGTAGGGGTTGGAATGTTTGGGCTGCCGGCAGTAACCGCGGAAGCGGGGTGGCTCTCCATCGCCGTGATTGCGCTCATCGTCTTGCCCTTAGTGGTGATCACCCATCTTGCCTACGCCCACGTGGTGGTGCTTACTTCAAGCCGCGCCCGTTTGCCCGGCTATGCAGGATTATGGCTTGGGAAACCAGCGAAATATGTGGCATTTGTTTCTCAAGCGTTGGGATTGGTAGGCTCTTCTCTGGCGTATCTCATGGTGGGCGGTTCGTTCCTCGCGCAGTTTATCAGTAGCGTGTTGCCGATACCGTTTTGGGCGGGAGTAGCCATTTTTTTTCTCGCAGGAGCGGTGCTGGTGTGGCGGGGGACGAAGAGCATCGCACGCGCAGAGCTTGTAATGGTGGGGATCATGTTGTGTGCCATTGTGGTGCTGGGGATCGCGGCCCTGCCCTCGTTTAGAAGCGCAAATCTTGCCGCTATTCCTTTCACCGGCGCACCATGGCGCGCGTATGGCGTGCTCATTTTTTCTCTGTGGGGAATGTCAGTCATTCCTGAAGTGGCAGAGGTATCATCGCGCCGGAATTTAGGCGAGGTGGTGGCGGGCGGAGTTATTCTTTCCTTCCTTGCGTCTGCGCTCTTCGTGCTCATTGCCCTGGGGGTGAGCGACGGCGCCATTTCCGCGGACGCGCTTAGCTCATTAAGCATGCACCTTGGGAAAGGGGTGAGACTGTTCGGATTCGGATTCGGCGTACTCGCCACCTTTACGTCATACCTCACGCTCACCCGCGTCACCGTGGATATGCTGCGATATGATTTCCGCATTGGCACCGTCGTATCATTTATCTCGGCAACGGTTATCCCCCTCATACTCCTCCTCATGGGATTCAATGATTTTATCACCGTGCTTGCGATCACCGGCGCCGTCAGCCTTGGTATAGAAGGCATTCTCGTGATGATGATCGAGGAGCATGCGGTCCGAGAGCGCCCGCAGCAGAAGATATTTCATATGCCGTCCTTCGTGAGAAATACGGTGATTTTATTATTATGCATCGGTATTTCCCTTGAGCTTCTTGCGACCATAGGGGTATTGAAATAGCAGCTTGCCAATGATCTGCCTGCGATATACACTTTCATTAGATGAACACTTTATTACATAATGAAAAATTTTCACAGGTTTCAAAACGAAACCTGATACATGAGCACGTTCTCCTCTGCCGGTTTTTGTTGCCTTTAAGCATTCTCCTCTCTTTCATATTTCTCCCACCCTCCGCACAATCCGCCTCATGCCTCCCCCTTCCTTCAGACGCCGCACACTGGTGGCGCGCCGAAGGCAATGCGCAGGACAGCCTGGGCTTAAACCACGGCGCCTTGGAAGGAGGCACTCTCTATGAAGCCGGTAAAGTAGGTCAGGGATTTAGCTTTGACGGCATTGACGATCTGGTGCAGATACCCACCCAAGGATTCCCCGCAGGAGCAAGCGATCGCACCCTGGAAGTATGGGTTAAGATTGACGCCCTGGTTGTCCAGGAGGCGTATTTTGCAGGCTACGGCCTGTTCGGCGCCACTGGCGCGTCGTACAATATTGGCGCAAGCTTCGGCAGGCTCTATTTCTCCTCATGGGGGCCTGACCTGTTCGGGCCGCAGGTCGAGTTAGGACAGTGGCACCACGTTGCCGTGACCAATGTCGGCAGCTTCGTCACGCTCTACCTCGATGGCGTGTCCGTGAACAGCGCTTCACTCCCCATCGATGTCCCCCCTGAAGGCACGCAGTTCTTTATAGGTAAGGTCGGAGGGGAGTACGGCGATATCAGGCGGCTGCAAGGCCAGGTGGATGAGGTGAGCCTCTACACCCGCGCCCTCACGGCTGAAGAAATTGCCGCCATCTATCAGGCAGGCTCTTTAGGCAAATGTGCTCCAGGATCACCCGCGAACCACCCTCCCATCCTCTCCTTTTCGCAAGAGACCGGCTATGTCACCGACGGCATCAATCCTGACAAGGGCACAGCCAATCTTACTCCACTCGCCTTCAAAGTCATCTACACCGACCACGACAACGACCCGCCGCAGAGTCTCTTACTCCACATCGATACCGGCACCGTCAATCTTGACCCCATCCCTCTCATTCCCGATACTGGCGACACTGTTCCCTCCATACTCAAAGACGGCAACTTTTCCAACGGCGAACAGTACGCTTACACCAGCACCTTCCCCAAGGGAAATTACCAATACCATTTCGAAACCAGCGACGGCGAAACAACCGCGCGTCTGCCTGCTGCAGGTGAGTTGAACTTTACTGTCGATTACCAGCCAGTCATCCTCATCCATGGGATTGCAGGATCAAGGAACTTGGACGTGATGTTCGGGGGCATCCTTTCCAATAACTGGAAACTCAACGGCAATGCCTACCTAGATCTTATACACACTCTTACCGATGCGGGATATACACAAGGACAAGATTTATTCATTGCCTTTTACGACTGGCGCCAAGATAACGCCCAGTCGGCCGCGCAGTACCTTGTTCCTATTATTGACGAAGCAAAGAGCAGGACCGGGCAAAGCAAAGTGGATATTGTGGCGCATTCAATGGGGGGGCTAGTCGCCCGAAGCTATATCCAAAGCGCCGGGTATCGTAACGACGTGGATCAACTCTTACTCATTGGCACCCCGAATCAAGGCTCGAGTGATTCATATCTAATTTGGGAGGGAGGGCAATTGCCGGAGGATTGGAGTTCATCTATGAAATGGATTGTAAGGGCATACGTCGAGTATCTACGTGACAAATTATTCCCCCCACAAACCACTGTAAGCGCTATTCAAGAAAATATTCCCTCTATTGGCCAACTCCTCCCCACCTACGGTTTTCTTGTTGAGAATGATACTAACAATGTCATCACGCTCGCGAACCCTTATCTTGACGGCCTGAATGCAGGGATCGGCACGCTTTCTCCGCGCGTAGGCGACCTCCTCGTAATTGCTGGAGATGAGGTGGCCACGATTGAAAAAATCCTTGTGGAAGATCGAAGTTCTATAGATGCACTCCAAAATCAATGGGAACATGGTAAGCCGAATCCGAATCCTCCCCTGAAAGACTCCCAAGACGGCGACAACCGTGTCTTGCTTTCCAGCGCTTCAATTCTTAGCGTCACCCGACTGTTATACGGGAACGGCAGACACGACCGTTTGCCCACACTTGCTCAGCAGGACGTGGTAGAGGCGCTTATGGGTACCCGTCCATCCACTATCTACGATACTCCTGATCCGTCTCGCATTTTGGGCGTTATGGTGGCCTCTCCTGTGGAAATTGAGATAACGGACAGTGAAGGGAAGATGGTCTCCAGAACACTCTCCGAAATTCCCGGTGCCGAGTTTGACGCAGAAACCAATCCCATGGGCGTCAAGATGATCATGATTCCTGATCCAGGTGATGGCGTTTACACTATCAAACTCGCCGGCACTGACAATGGCACCTATCACCTGATTACTGCTTTCATCGATGAAGACACGGACTCGTCCAAAACGTTCACCGGAGAGGCGCGAATGGACGAAATCATTGAATATCGAATCATACTTAATGGTGAGAGCAATGAAATTCCTCTCGTCACAGAGATCATTGACGGAGAGCCGCCCGCGGCGGTCATCACGCAACCTCAAGATAACTCAACTCATTCTGACGCCGAGATTCTCCCAATGGAGCTGGTGAGCGCCGATCGCCTCTCGGGGATTAAGGAATCAAGGCTCTTTTTTGACGGCGCCGTCTTTGCCGCTTCCCCCACGCCCACCACCACCGCATCCGCTGATCTCTCTCTCGTGTCCCTCGGTATGCATACCGTCAGGGGCGAGGCGGATGACCGCGCAGGCAACACCACGTCAACGGAAGTCACTATCATCTCCATAACCTCCTTTGACGATACTATCCGGAACATTGAACATTACGAAACGCTTGGTTTGCTCAGCATACAGCCCAAGGTGAAGCAATTTCTAGTCGTTCAGCTCAAGGCCGCCAAGACGCTGGCTCAGCAGTACGTTAAGCGCCCCCTCCCGAAGTTAAAGATTGCCGTCAATACCATTCTCTTAACTTTGACTAAAGAAGTTGAGATCCTGGAGCAGATAGGCATGATTGATCCCCGAGCGGCAAGTCATCTCAAGGAAGCCTTTGTGTTTTTGAAGATTCCTTAAGTTCATTAATACCAATAATAATTTTATCTGTCTTATGGAATCGAAACAGTCATTATCGCATCCTACTATACCAACTACGACAGGAAGGGTAAAAAAAGTATCGTTAAGGTTCATTATAGCCGTAATTTTATTTATTATTTTACTTTTTACTTATTTCATTGCCAAGGATCTTTTTATTAGTATAACCGTCGTGCTATTTTGGCCATTTTCAATTTCTCTCTCGCTATTTTTAATTCTTTCCCCTTTTATTTATATTTGGAGGCTAAAGAAGAGCTGGAGCTTTTTAAATATATGCATTGCGCTCATCAGCGCTGTCATCCTCACTATAGTAGTATATTTTGGTTGGGTCGTTTTTTTAAACTACATGTTTGATGTTATGGGCGAAGCACTCTTGAGCACATTTTAAAAGTGCCATTTCTGCGGGCTTGTTGGGTCTTTTATATGAAAGTCACTAAACCACAACAGTTGTATATATTAATAATAGTATCATTAAGATTTTGGGTTTTAAATAATGGTGTTTTATTCCATGATATTTAAAACAAAACACGCAGTTATAGTATTAATCTCTATTTTTGCATTGGACTTAGTTTATTTGGTGGGTGTCATTAATCGCATAGATTCTATCATCAATTATTCAATATGGTGGTTTAGCATTGCGTTTATTGGATTCGCCCTTTCTTATATAATGAATAAAGCTGATTTTGAAGATAAGACAGCGATTAATATATTTATAACAATCGGTCTTCTCATTAATCTTGTTCTCATAGTGTTTTGGTATCTTTTTAGAGATTTTGACCCAATATTTCTATAAATATACGCATTATTCCCCGAAAGGCATATTAATTCTTGCAGTATCTTCTTTTGGATTGGATGTGTTATTTTACTTAACCGTAAAAAGTAATAGCACTTTCATTATTCAGAGTAGTATATTGTGTATCATTTTGAGCTTTATAGGATTTGTTTGGCTGTTGATTCTGAATAGAAAAACACCTTCATCTAATAAAGATAGCAGATGGACTATATTAGGATTGATTGGTGTTGTGATTAATCTGTATTTCCTCTTTGGATGGTCGTATTGGTTTGTATTTAAAGATTTTGGGTTTTAAGTTGTTATGAAAAATTTAAGAAAAATAATGGTTTATTTATCAGTCTTTACTGGTTTATTGGGTTTGTGTATTGGGCAATATTTTTATTTCGCAGCTAAATCATACCGATTAAGATCCCTTTGTCCCGTGCGTAGTGAAGTCAAATATCAATGTTTAGATAAATATCAAAATTTTGGACTCTGGCTCTCACTTATCTCTTTCTTTGTTTTGGTTATCTTAGTTATTATGTTTATCGTTAGTGAACCACGGATTCGTGTGGTGTGGAAAAAATTTACATTCTGGTTCATTCCCCTAGCTATCATAATCACCCTCGTGAGCCCCGGCAGCTGCGGAGGGTCAATTAGTAGTTTACTCTGTTGGAGCCAAGAATGGTCCGTCATGTTTTTCTCCGTAGTCTATATCTCCGTATCTATCTTGATACTTATCATCAAGTCGTGGAAATTAAGAAAAGAGAATAAAGCGAATGAGCTTCCTATTAAGACACAGGGTTGACGACTCATCTGTATTATGGAATCGAAACACTCATTAACAGGAAGGGTTAATAAAGTATCGTTATGGTACAATATAGCCGTAATTTTAATTGTTATTTTATTTTTTACTTATTTCATTGCTAAGGATCTTTTTATTGAGATTACATCGTGGGCAATGGTCATTATGCTGCCTCTTTTAAGTCTACTAATAATCCTTTCCCCTTTTATTTATATTTGGAAGTTCAAGAAGAGATGGAATTTTTTTAAACGTATGCATTGCGCTCATCAGCACGGCAATCCTCACTATGGCAGTATATTTTGGTTGGGTCGTTTTTTTAAACTACATGTTTGATGTCATGGGCGAAGCATTCTTGAGCACGTTTTAAAAAGTCCCATTTCTGCGGGCTTGTTGGGTCTTTTATATGAAAGTTACTAAACCACAACAGTTGTATATATTAATAATGGTATCATTTGTTATCGACGCTCTGTACTACTACGGTTATCTAAACCTAATTGATGTATTTATTGATTACGCGATAGGCTGGTTTGTTCTCGCGCTTATCGGATTCATTGGTTCATATTTCCTGCTATACACAATCGACATCAAACACAAGGCAGCTTTGAGCATTGTCATCACAATCGGCGTGCTCATCAATTTAGGATTCACTTTCTTCTGGTATATTCTTAAAGATTTCGGGTTTTAATAGGTTTTATGTACGAAATCAAAGTGCGCATGATGAATGAAGCAATGGCGAGGAAACTCATTGAGCCCCTAGGATTAGGGGAGCCTCACCATGTCGAGACCGCCACCCATACGTACCTAGCCGACCCTCATGTGACGAGGAAAATCAAGAATGACCATGGCACGCTTTCCTACACCATTATGCAGCGCCATGGGGCGGGGTTTACCTCTGCCGTTGAGGAAATTTCTGAAACCCGCGCTGAGGAACTTAAGCGCGAATACCCGCCCCGCGTGAGTCTGGCAATGACGAGAACGGTGTGGCAGGAGGAGGGAGTTGCCATTGCCCTGAATGTGGTGGACAAATTAGGAGTATTTTTGGAATTCCAAGGTGAGGATTTTGAAACGCTCAAAAGCTGGCCTCGGAAGATAGGGTTTTCAGAACACCACTATCTCACCCGGGCTTATGATGAAATTTTATGACCTACGATGAAATAGTGGTAGAATATCTGCGTAATCTGCGTAATAACCTAGTTTTGTATTGTGCAATTTTCTCAGGAAGCATTTGAACAGCTGGTACGAGAGGAGGTGCAGCTTCTGCCAAAACGGTTCCGCCAGAAGATCAAGAATTGCGCTTTTTTTATCGCACAAGAGCCAACCCGCGAGCAGCTACGCAACGCGCGCGTGCGCGCAGGCTCTACCCTGCTCGCATTATATGAGGGCGTGCCCCAGCTCCACCGGACCATCGCGACAGGCACCGCGCTTCCGGACCGCATTACGCTTTTTCAGGGTCCTTTAGAAGCGCTCGCCGGAAACCCTGTCAACTCCGATCTTCTTCGCAAGGCAGTGCGCGACACCGTGTGGCATGAGATCGCGCATCATTTCGGGTTTGAGGAACACGAAGTGCGCGCCATGGAGCGTACAAGGCGGAAGAGTGTCTAAGAGGTGGGCGGGGGGGCGTTCACCTTTTTTTATTTTATATCGGCATTTCAATGGTTCTGTTGTAGCGTGGCCCCGCCTGGGCGTGGCCACACGATCGGTTGAGTCGGAGACATCCCAGTCATTCGACGGGATAAAAGCTCCGACGCTACAGAGTTGATAAAAGTGCCCGAAGGGCTTAATTTATGAAACTCTACCAGACTCTCCATGCGGTGATACACGGCGTAGATGCGCACGGACGCGGCACGGCGACCGCGGAAGGTAAGCTGCTCGCAGTGCCTTTTGCCTTCCCCGGCGATGAAGCTGACGTGCGGCCGGCGCATCGCGAGCATGGGATATTGGTGTGTGAGCTCGTGGCGCTTACCCGCCCTTCGCCATGGCGCGTGGCTCCCCAATGCGACCATGCGGACCGGTCAGGGGGATGCTTCTGGCAGGTTATTGCGTATGAGAAGCAATTGGAATGGAAACGGATGATCACGCAAATGTTTTTCGACACGGCAGGAGTGTCATTATCGGTGCCGGAGGTTATTCCCAGCGCCCCGCTTTTCGAGTTTCGGAATAAGATGGAATTCGCAATCGGCGAAGGTCCCGTAATTGGCACCAAAGCGCCGGGGAAATGGTGGGAGATCGTGGACATGGACGGATGTCTGCTTCTTTCGCGCGAATCGTGCGAGGTGGTGCGCCGCGTGCGCGCGTTTCTCACGCAGCACCGCGTGCCCTCATGGAACGCGCGGTTGCATCAGGGATATGCGCGGTATCTTGTGATTCGGGAAGGGAAATACACGCATGAGCGCATGGTAACCTTGATTACCGCGCCCGGGGCATTGCCCGGAGCCGAGGATCTCATCACACTTTTGCATCCGCTCACCACGTCGCTCTACCACGGCATTAATTTTTCTTTGAGCGATACTGCACTCGCAGATACGCTCACGCTTCTTGCGGGAGACCCTTATCTTCACGAGCAAGTGGGGGAATTGAGGCTCGCCATCAGCCCCAATTCGTTTTTTCAGACCAATTCATTTATGATAGAGAAGCTGATGGATGTGGTGGAAGATCTCCTGCAGTTAGCGCCGCGCGAGAAACTTCTCGACCTCTATTGCGGATTAGGATTATTTTCTTTGAAATATGCGCCTCTGTGCGCGCAGGTGATCGGCATTGAGGCGGCACAAGAAGCGGTGGCGATGGCCATACGGAATCAGGAGACGAATAAGATCGCCAATGTTGAATTTAAGGCGGGGAAAGTTGAGGATTTATCATGGGTAAGCCCTTGGGCTGATGCGGCTATTGTGGATCCGCCGCGGGCAGGGCTTCATCCGGACGTCATAGAGGCATTCATAAAGTGCGGCCCTCAAAGGTTTGTGTATGTCTGCTGCAATCCTAAAGCGTTCGCGCGGGAACTGGCCGCACTGCAAGCCGCGTATCGCGTCACTGCCATGCGCGCGCTTGACCTCTTCCCCCACTCGCCGCACGTGGAACTGGTGGTGAGGCTTGAGAGAATATAGAATTTAGAATCAAGAATCTGGAATGAATATCGAATAATGGTATGCAGAATGTGTCAATATCTAGATTCTCATTTCTAGCTTCCAGATTTTATCATGGTACAATACATGAGCATGACTGAACCAACCCCCCCACATCCATATAAATGCGGTATCGTCGTCCTTATTGGCCGATCCAACGTCGGCAAATCAACGCTCCTCAATGCCTTGGTGGGCGAGAAGGTAGCCCCGGTGTCGCCCCTGCCGCAGACGACGCGGCAGCCGGTGCAGGGCGTCCTCACCACTGATGAGGGACAGTTGGTATTCGTGGATACGCCGGGATTGCTCAAGGGTTCGAAAGACAAGATCACGGGACGCATTAACCAGACGATTAAGGAAAGTTTGGAAGGCGTGGACCTTGTCCTTTATGTGGCAGACCCCACGCGCATGATTGGCGAAGAGGAGCGGGCGCTGCTCGCAATGGTAAGGCCTCTTCCTATTCCGAAATTGCTCGTGATCAACAAGAGCGAAATCGCGGATGCGCCTTATGGCGAGGATTACAGGGATCTGCGTGAAGATTTTGCCGCGATCATGGAAGTGTCGGCGCTCACTGGCAGCGGCCTTAAGGTTTTGGTGAATGAGTGCCTCGCGCGCCTCCCGGAGGGGGTCATGCTCTATCCTCCCGAAGAAAAGACGAATATATCTCACACGCGGTGGATTGAGGAAATGATCCGCGAGAAGCTTTATTATTATCTCCACAAGGAAGTGCCCTATACTGCCACGGTGCGCGTGGAAGAAATAAATGAACGGGCAAACAAGGTGCTTTACATACGCGCCGTGGTGGTCACCACGGATGCGCGTTACCGCAAAATGATCATCGGACACGGCGCCCAGCGGATTAAGGAGATAGGCACTGCGGCGCGCAAAGAGCTAAGCCTCGCCCTCAACCGGCCGGTGTACCTCGATCTTACCGTGGATGTAGATACGCATTGGATGACGAGGATGGAGTAAGGTTCTATAAGACTAGAAATATGGTTCCATTACGCCGCGGTTGCCGCCTTTCTTGTTGCGGAACTCGGCTAATCGCTCGGATTGCCCGTTGCGCAACACGCGTCCCCGCCTCCAGCGCGGCGGGGCGCTCCGCCTCGGCAGGGCGACTCCGACGTGACGTCGGAGACCATGCTCGCCCTGCCTGCGGAGGGTAGCGCAAGAGCAATCCTCGCTTAGGGGAAGAATCGATCACACAGTCCCTGTCTGCCGTAGCCATTTCTACGGGGGTGTTCCCTACGTCAATGAGGATTCTATCATCATGGATGTTGCCGTTCATTGTTGACAGGCGATGACAGGCGGGCTCACAGCGAAACGCGGCACCCGCGGCTAGTCATACTTTAGAGAAGATTTATCTATAAGGCGAGGCGTGTGTTCTCGGGTAAAGATAAGTACGCCGATAAAAATAAGCACAATGCTGATAAGTACTGCACCTGCAGTGCTGGGATCATCGCGCGTAGTGGCAACACCGGCGACTTGGCCGGTCGAAATAGTGACCGGCAGCTTGATGCCTGAAGCGGCATTTGTGGCTCGAACGGTTAAGGGACGGCCTAGGATGGAAATATTAGTTTTTGAGTTTATGGGTTGTTGAGTTTGTGAATAGTATTCAATGGTGACTGTGGCGGATTTATTGGGCTCCAAGAGGAATGTGGTGGGAGTAATGATGAATGGAAAGAGGCTGTCGTTTTCCACTTCGTAAATCACGGTTTCACGGGAGGGATTCATCACGGTAAACGTACCTGTGATTTTTTTATTTGCCGCGCCATGGAGGGTCAGTTCTCGGGGCGAGACTGAAATACCTACAGCGAGTACAATAGGAGGAAGCATCCATAACGTCATTCCCGCGCAGGCGGGAATCCAGATGAAAACAAAAAATAAAAATCGTAATGACTGTTTGTTTATCTTTGTTTCCCCGATCAGAGCCTGCCCCGTACTTGATACGGGGTCGGGGGCGGCGTCTGGATCCCGCATCAAGCCTGCCCCGTACCGCGATACGGGGTGCGGGATGACGTTGAATAGTGTTTGGAAGCTCATACCCCCGGCGTTTAAGTGCGTTGTGAATGCGTGTGAATGCGATTTGTGTTACTGCGCCTGTCCCCAAAAGACGAGCGTACCTTGCGATACGCCTGTTTCGTTCCCGCTGGGCACGGAGAGCGCAACCTCCACCGTTTGAGTTGATTGCGCATTAAGCGATGTGTCAAAAGATCTCCATGAAGAGCCCGAAAGCCGCAGGTTGTCGACAAAGAGCTCGTCGCCGCGGACCGCGCTGGTGAATGAAAGAGGCGCGTCTCCAGTATTGCGCAGGAGGAGCGTGCGGTCTGCGGCCCTGCCTTGCGGTACATTGCCAAAGTCAAGAAGCGAAGGCTCGACCGTGAACCCTAGGGTTACGCCGTCCGCATTTCCGCCACCGGGCGCGGGAACCACATAAACCAATAAACCCACTGCGTTGCCATCTCCTATCGTGAGGGTGACCCGATTGGAACGGATTGCGCCGTCAGCCTCCGCCCAAATGGTCCACACGCCATCCGATAATGTAATAGTCGCCTCGCCTTGCGCGTCTGTCTGTATTGGTTCAGTCCCCCCATAGAGCGTGGCGGCAATCGGACTCCAACTATTATTGCTGAATTGTTGAATTGTTATATTGGCAGATTGGCCGTTGATCGTGCGGGTGGTAGATGCTGAAAGGCGCAAGGGACTCCACTCGAATTCCCCATAATACCAGAGCACTTCATCTCCCGGCGCTAATGCATAGTCAGCGGCGCCACGGTCAGGGAGTGCCCAGTTGACGCGGTAGAGCCACCCCTTTGTCCCTTGCGCCGCATCGTTGTTGATCGTCTTTACATAAGGGCCGAACGAGGTTTGCGGGATATCATAGGTGAAGCCGCACGCAGATGCGGCAGCGGGAATGATATCTAAGGCGCTGGCTAGTTGCGGAGCGAGCGCGGCGGTGCCGGTGCAGACTGGGTTTAACGATCCTTCTATGCGGTAGGACACGGTCGTGGCATGTTCTGGCACAAAGGAGGCGACCGGGAGGCTTTTGCCTGCGAGCGCGATCACGGCATATGCGGTTGAGATCGGCGTGAACGAGGTTTCATCGGTGAAGGTGGAGGAATGCGCAAAACTGCCATTCGGCTGCTGCAGCGCAAGGAGGTGGTCAAGCGCGTCTTTGCCATTCTTTTCCCATGCGGAGGAAGCGGGATCCTGGCCTGCTTTTCTCACTGCGTGCGCAACCCAGGCGGAGGACGATGTGTCGGAAGGATCCGGCTCACTGGTATAGGGATTGGCGGGCCAGAAGTAGGGGAATCCGCCGTCCTCATTTTGCGTGCCCTTCAGCCAGAGAAGCGCTCTTGAAATTGGCTCTTGGGATGGGGCGACTCCCGCTTCTATAAGCGCCTGAATGGCCGCTGCGGTGGTGTTGGTATCGCCCCATGACCCGTTCTCCTGCTGTGCATTGAGGAGAGTTGTTTTTGCGTCTTGGATCGCCGGGTCGTCAGAGGCCTCTCCTGCCGCAGAAAGCGCAAGAATTCCGAAAATATCATCGTTGAGAAGCGCAGGGTCGCCGATTTGGCCGTTGGTGTGGAACGTGTTGAGCTTCGCGACCAAGTCGATCCCGGTAAAAGTGCGGGGATCGTATCCTGCCGCGACAATCGCGAGTATCGGCGCTTCCATCGTGATGGCAGAGCTGGTATCTGCCGTTTTTAGGTATTCGGCAGGGACTTCTGTGTCTCCTGCGGCTACAAGCGCCATGGTAGCCCAGGGGGCGGCGGGTTTGGATTTGAGATAGGTAATGGCGCGGGAGAGAGGGGCGTCTGCTTGCAATGAGAGTGACGGGATAAGGGATGAGGCGATGAGGAGCGCGGTTACGCACCTCACTGTCATCCCCGACCAGAACCTGCCCCGTACCGAGATACGGGGTCGGGGATCCAGAAGGGAAAAATAGACAAAAATCGATTTGTTTTTGTTCGTTTGTCTGGATTCCTGCTTTCGCAGGAATGACACCAGCTGTGTGCGCATATAAGAAATAAAAAAAATCCACTCGAGGGAGTGGATGGTCTTAAAGCGCAAAGCATAAAATTGCGCATAAGGACCATGGTATAACTCTGCTCGGAGTCATGTGAGGGGGTTACTTTACTCCAGCGACCGGGCTTGTCCCGCCAAAATTTTGCTCTGCAAAACTTAGGCGGGCGTTACCGTTGCGGCACAGCGGGGGAATGAAACCCCACTTCCCTGTGAGTAAAGAGTCTTGTGAATGAGCTTTTCAAGCTTATATCGGTTTGAATGGCAGGGCAAGTGGATAACTAGGGATGCGTCTGATATAATGAAGAGAGAATATATTTCTTTTATCAACGTTATAATCATGAATATGCCGCAGCGCCTCGGTTCATCCTCACCTCGCCGCGTCGTGGTATTTGTGGGTGTTATTGCGCTCATCGGGGTATATGTAGGATACGCGGTGGTTTCTCGTACGTTTAAAAATCAGACACGCCAGGGCGCTCCTGCACCATCTGCAACCATGACGCAAGAGCCTACCCCAGATGAGCTGGCAGCGCGGCAGAACGTATGGACCAGCGATGATCCGGTACGGGGGAATATTAAAGCCCAGGTGTCCATTGTGGAATTTAGCGATTTCGAGTGCCCTTATTGCCGTGAGGAGTATCCTATAATAAAGCAGCTCCTCGATACGTATGGAGCCCAGGTCCGGTTCCAGTACCGCGATTTCCCTATTTCTGAACCACACCCCAATGCGCAGAGTGCGGCAGAGGCGGCAGAGTGCGCGAGCGCCCAGGGCAAGTTTTGGGAATATCATAATATATTATTTGAGCATCAAGACAGCCTTACGCGCGAAGACCTCGGAAGGTATGCGCGCGAGGTCGGGCTCAATCTCAAACTTTTCAATCAGTGCCTGGACGGCCGTTCTAAAACGAATGAGGTGATTGCGGACTTTAACGATGGGCGCGCGTTAGGAGTTGGTGGCACGCCGACTTTTTTTATAAACGGAGCAAAGTATGCGGGAGTGTTTACCTATGAAGAATTGAAGGGGATTGTTGAGGAGTTATTAAAGTGATAAATTTTCAATTCTCAATTTTACAATTTTCACTAAATGATTCAATGATTCAATTTTCAAACATTGGGAAATTGAAAATCAACTGAAAATTGAACATTGTCCCGCTCTTTGATCATTTTTTTAAATGTTAGCGGGATCCCGCCTAAGCGGGAGAAATTGATAATTATATTAAGTATGGAAAAAACCCTAAAGACAATCATTATCGGTGCTGACCATCGCGGGTGGCAGGCGAAGGAAGACCTTAAGCGTTCCATTGCAGAGTGGGGATATTTAATTGCTGATGAAGGGGCGCATGCGTATGACGTGCATGATGATTATCCTGATATCGCCTATGCGGTGGCCTTGAGAGTCGCGCAGGAAGATGACATGCAGGGAGTGCTCCTGTGCGGATCCGGCGTGGGGATGTCAGTGGTTGCCAATAAAGTGCAAGGGATTCGCGCTTCCTTGTGCTTTTTTCCTGAACAAGCGGCAGCAGCCAAACACGATGATGATGCGAATGTGCTAGTGCTGTCCGTGGATTATCTGACCGCGGCACAGATGCGCCGCATTCTCAAGAGCTGGCTTGACACCGATTTTGCGCCGAAAGAGAAGTATATGCGGAGGTTGAGGAAGATTACTTTATTGGAGACACAAGGCTATCTGAAGAATGTCAAAGCTCAAAGTTCAAATGCCATGGTTCGACAGGCTCACCATGACAAATAAGACGTGTCATCCGAGAGCCTAAGTCGAAGGGTTGACACTCATTTGAGCTTTGAAATTTGTCATTGAGATTTTGAAATTCCTTTGAACTTTGTCCCGCACTTTGAATTATTTTATCTAAGGTATGCGGGATCCCGCCTGAGCGGTGAGATTTTGAAATTTGTCATTATGCTAGAAGTTCTTCCTGCCATTATCGAAGATACCTACGAGGAGGTGGAGAAAAAGCTAAACCTCGTGGCGCCCTTTGTGGACTGGGTGCAGATCGATGTGGGCGATGGCGCATTTGTGGCGCATAAGACCTGGAGTAGAATTGAAGACCTGTCATCTCTTTCCCTCGAATTGGCGATTGATTTGCATCTCATGGTACAGGACCCGCTCTCGTATGTGGCGCGCGCGCAGGCAATACCGCAGATAAAACGCATCACGTTCCATATTGAATCTGCCGCGGAGGGTGCCGCCGTCTGCCATGCGATCAAGCGTGCAGACAGGGAAGCGGGGGTGGCGTTGAATCCTGATACATCGTTTTCAACACTTGCCAACTTCCATGGTATACTGGATGCACTTCTGCTCATGGGCGTGCATCCGGGATGGGGCGGGCAAACATTTATCCCTCGGACGCTTGAACGGATACGGGAAGCGCGCACACAATATAAAAAAATAAAGATTGGCGTGGACGGCGGCGTGCATCTTCAAAACGGAAGCGCGCAAGCTTGTGTGGACGCAGGAGTGGATTACCTTGTGGTTGGAAGCGAGATTTTTAACGCTCAAGAGCCAGCAGTAGTGATTAGAAGATTACAACAACTGGTTCCTTCTTTTCGATCATAGCGATAAATCCCAATGTCAAAATCCAAATATCAAATAAAGCTCAAATGTCCAATGTCCAAGGGTTGGGAATTGGGATTTTTGATTTTATTGGAAATTGTCCCGCACCATTATTTTCTAAATTTAAGGTATGCGGGATCCTGCCTAAGCGGGAGAAATTGGAAATTGGGATTTACGTCATATGTTTGATGTCATCACCATCGGCGCGGCAACCCAGGATGTATTCTTGATGAGCAAGGGTTTTCACCTTATGCGATCTTCTCGCATGAAACGGATATGTGAGTGTTTCCCTCTGGGCGAAAAAATAAACGTAGAGCGCATTGATTTTGAAACCGGCGGCGGAGCAACAAACGCTGCGGCGACTTTCCGTAATTTGGGATTCAGCGCGGGTGTCATTGCCAAAGTAGGGGATGACAGCGCAGGCGCGGCGGTAGTAAATGATTTGCGCGGGAGAGGATTAAAGACTGATTGGGTGCGTCACGTGGCGGGGGGCACGACTGGGTTTGCGGCCATACTCCTTACTCCCCACGGCGATCGCACGGCGCTTGTCCATAGGGGCGTGTCCGCCTCGTTTTCCTCTGCAGATATTCCTTGGCAGAAGCTCAATGCGGCGTGGCTTGTGGTCACTTCGCTTGCGGGAAACATCGCATTGCTCAAGCGCCTTATCAACGCAGCGTGCGCGCGTGGGGTGCGGGTCGCGTTCAATCCGGGCATGGGAGAATTGCGTTATGGTCTCGAAGTCCTTCGTAAGCATTGCAGCGCCGCGCATGTGCTGCTGCTCAATCGCGGAGAAGCGAACATGCTCGCCTCGCTGAAGTTCTGGCGAAGCGGGCTCGCGCCAGGCGCGCGTGATATCCGTGCGCTCCGGCGCCGTTTATCTGCCCGTTTTCAAAATGCCGTCGTGGTCACTGAGGGAGCGCGGGGCGCGTATTATTGGGATCAACGCCAGTTCTTATGGGCGCAGAGCAAAAAAGTGAAGGTGGTGAATTCTACGGGCGCGGGCGATGCATTTGGCGCCGGATTTATTTCTGGTATACTGCGCTGGCGTGACCCTGCGCGGGCGCTGCAACTGGCGACACTCAATGCGCTCGGCACGATACAACAGATGGGCGCTAAAAAAGGGTTGCTTACTAAATGGCCTACGCAAGCTATACTGGATGGAATTAAGATAACGTCATTATAGAATATTCAATTTTTCAATTCTCAATTTTACAATTTTCACTCAATGATTCAATGATCCAATTTTCAAACATTGAAAAATTGAAAATTAATTGAAAATTGAACATTGAAAATTGGAAATTATTAATAAATTATGAATACACAAAAGGAACAAAAGAAGAATATTGGTTGGCTCAAGTATACGATATGCGTTTCAGGCGCTGCGGGCGGTCCCGTGGTGACGCAAGCGGCGATGGATAAAGCAAAAGAAATAGGCCGTGAGATCGTGCGGCACGGGTGTGTGCTCGTGACGGGCGCCACCACCGGCATCCCCTATGCGGCTGCGCAGGGAGCAAAAGAGTTGGGTGGCATTTCCATAGGCCTGTCCCCCGCCTCCTCCGAGCGGGACCATATACGCCATTACCACCTGCCGACCAAGTACTTTGATTTGATCATTTATACAGGATTCGATTATTCAGGAAGGAACCTCCTGCTCACCCGTGCTTCGGATGCGGTGATCGTCATTAATGGAAGGATAGGGACGCTCAACGAGTTTACCATTGCCTTTGAAGATCGGAAACCCATCGGGGTGCTTATCGAGAGCGGCGGTTCTGCTGATTTGATAAAAGGGATTGTGAAGGCGGCGCAGAAAGGCGCGGGGAAAATTATCTATCACAACGAGCCGAAGGTATTGGTGGAAAAAGTGCTTGCACTGGTCAGGAAAGAAAAATTAATGAAGCCTCCTCTAAGCGAATACTTTTTGAACCACCATTATCATGGAAATGAATAGGATGGGAAATCCCAATGACAAATTTCAAATGTCAAATGAATATCAAAGCTCAAAATCCAAATTTGACATTGGGGTTTTGAATTTTATTTGAACTTTGAACTTTGTCCCGCACTTTGAATTATTTTATCTAAGGTATGCGGGATCCCGCCTGAGCGGTGAGATTTTGAAATTATGGTGATGGCTGGTCGCAATAACCTTGTTATTTTTTATGAAGAGTCGAAATAAATATGATTTGATAATTGTCGGTGGTGGTGCCGCAGGATATGCCGCGGCGCTCTACGCGAAACGGTATGAACTTTCTGTGTTGTTGATAGAAGGAGAAACTCCCGGAGGAGAAACCGCAAATGCGGGATTAATTGAAAATTATCCCGGTTTTGATGCGATTGACGGGTATGAGCTCTATCAGAAATTCCGCAGCCATGCGCTCAAGTTCGGCGCTGAAATCCAATCGGGCAGGGTTGAGAAAGTGACACAAGAAGGCCATCAGTTCAAAGTGTCCGTAGGGGGACAAGGCGAGAAGGAAGGCTTATGCATTATATTCGCCCATGGTCAGGCGCGCAGGAGATTGGGGCTTCCAAGCGAAGATCGCTTAACCGGCAAAGGGGTATCTTACTGCGTCACCTGCGACGGGCCATTGTACAAAGGGAAGACCGTGGGGATTGTGGGAGGGGGCGATGCGTCGGTGAAAGGAGTAAATCTGCTTACTGAATTCGTTCATAAAGTTTTCTTAATTGTTATGCTGGGGCAAGTGAACGCAGAACCTATTAATTTTCGGCTCATGCAAAGCAAGGGTGACAAGGTTGAAGTGTTATACCATACGCAAGTAAAAGAGTTATTAGAAGAGAGCGGAAAATTCGCGGGAGTGAAGCTCTCACCGGGTTATCAAGGAAATGACATCCTTAAGCTTGATGGGTTGTTTATAGAAATCGGCGCAGTGCCGGATCGGGCGCTTCCCGCATCTCTGGGGGTGGCGCTCGCCGAGAGCGGGCATATTCACGTGGACCAATTCATGCGGACGAACATCGCGGGTATTTTTGCCGCAGGGGACGTGACGGACGCCACGGGATCATTCCGCCAGATCGTCACCGCGGCCGCGCAAGGGTCCATCGCGGCGACCAGCGCGTATGAGTATCTGAAAATCCTAAATCCGAAATCCTAAACAAACTCAAAGCACAAAATTCAAAGGTGAAACAGTTTTGTATTTCGGATTTGTTTAGAGTTTAGTGTTTAGTATTTAGAGTTTATGCTATTAAGCGACCTCTGCGAATGCGGCTCTGGTTTAGTCTATGGCGCGTGCCATGGTTCCATGGAGCCGTGCGACTGCGGATCCGGCGATCCTGCGGGCAGCTGTTGTTATGACGTTGACAATGGCGAGGAGGAAGAATAACAAAAAAGCAAAATGCAAAACTCAAAATTATGGAGTCCCGCAAAGCGGGACAGAATTCTTTCATTTTGATTTTTGGTCTTTGATTTTTGCATTTCACACAAAGGTATGTCCTTTCCCCACCGCGTGAGACCAGGAAGGCGCGCCCAAGCCCGCCTGTCTGGGCGCAGGACGAAATGGTTCTTAGGAGCCGCGGCGCTGTTGCTTGTGTCAGGCGGCGTTCTTTTTTTATATTTCACCAGAGGGACCACCCTTGTGCTAGATAGTGCGGACGTGTCAGGTGAAGCCTCATCCACCGCCCAAGACATCCCTCCTGCCGGAAGCGATGAGTTCATGCCGCCTTTTTCGGCGGACACGTTCGAAGGGAAACGTTTTTCAGTGGCGGAGTATGAGGATAAAACCGCGGTTATTATTGATTTTTGGGCTTCATGGTGTTCGTTTTGCGTAAAGGAAATGCCGCTTATACAGCACATGGCGGATTTGTACGGGAAAGACAAGCTTACCGTGGTCGGCATTCATCGCGGCGACTCTGAGCCTGTAGAAAAGGGAGTAGCGCTCGCGGCGAAGTTAGGGATAAAATATCTCCTGCTCCAGGATCCTGAAGGGAAATATTTCAAGTTGCTCGGGCAGGGGAAACCATTCATGCCGCTTACCATATTTATAGACCGCGAAGGGCGCATAGTGGAGCGGCGCATCGGCCCCAAAACGGCGGAAGAAATACGGGTGAGCACGGCGAAGATCATAGCCCCATGAGGGGAAATTCTAAACTCTCTCGTTACGCGAGATCTGGCGTAGCCAGATAAATTCTAAATACTAAACAAATCCAAAATCCAAATTACCGAAATTCAAAACGATTTTGGGCATTTGGGTTTTGAGCTTGGAATTTATTTAGGATTTAGGGCTTCGGATTTAGAGCTTCTCAATGTTTTTGCACACTTTCCATCCTTCTCCCATTCTTTTTTCTTTTGGTCCCTTTTCCGTCCACTGGTACGGTCTTTTCATGCTCGCAGGCGTCGCGGCAGGCTACGCAATTGCGCGGCGCACGTTTGCGTGGGCGCGCGTTTCCCCCTCGGTCCTTGATCGTCTCGTCACTGCGCTCATTCTGGGCGGCTTCATAGGCGCCCGACTCTATCATGTCCTGAACGTATTCGGGTATTATTGGTCGCATCCTTTGGACGTGTTCGCCGTGTGGAAAGGGGGTCTTGCGATCCACGGCGCGCTCTTGGGAGGATTGATTGCATTGTGGTGGTTTGTCGGCAAGCGTACACACCCTGTCCCGATATGTCGGGACATCCCTCTCAAGAGGGGATTTCGTACGGTCGAGTCCCCTCCTACGGAGGGGTGGCCGCAGGCCGGGGTGGGTGGTGCCCGCGAAAGGTTGTGCACATGTTTACTGATCACCGACCTCCTTGCGCCTTCCGTCGCGCTCGGCCAGGCGATTGGCCGCTGGGGAAATTATTTTCGGCAGGAGCTCTATGGCCTGCCGACTGACCTGCCGTGGGGAATTCCCATCGATGCTGCGCATCGGCTCTCTGATTTCACGCAGTACAAATATTTTCATCCCGTATTTCTCTATGAGTCAGTGTGGTTAATCATTGTGTGTATTATCCTTCTTGTCATCCTGAGCGGAGTGATGCGGAGCAGAACAGAGTCGAAGGATCTCCGGCGAATGCCGGTCGGTCGCATCTTCTTCCTCTACCTCATCCTTGCAGGACTCGGGAGATTCTTCATAGAATTTTTACGCATCGACCCGATGCCGCTGGTGTACGGCGTGCGCCTGCAGCAGCTCGTGAGTATAATCTTAATAATGGTAGGATTTGGTGGAATTGTTTGGATGCGGCACCTGGCTCGGGGAGGAGAAGATAATTAATTCTATTGCATAAAACAGAAGAAACGTGTACGATAGCCAGTGAAGAAATACTGCATATCATGCCAAAATATAAAGCAAAAAATGAAAATTTTTTTAAACACTGGTCGCCTTCGATGGCATATACACTTGGTTTTTTCTGCGCAGACGGTTCGATGTTTGTAAATCCACGAGGGAGCAGGTATGTTGCCTTTTACTCAAATGACAGGAATGTGCTTGAATTTATTCGCAGGGCTATTGGTGCGGCACATAAAATAAGTGTCAAACAAGTAGGGAAATTCGGAAGGAAATCGCCAGCATATTTTCTTCAGATTGGGAGTAAAGAAATGTTTATTGACTTGTCCCGAATGGGTATCATGATCAATAAGAGTAAACGAATGGTGCTTCCAGATATTCCTGAGGATTGCTTCTCTCCTTTTGTGAGGGGTTATTTTGACGGAGACGGCAATGTCGTGTATGGTCTATATAAAAGAAAAGCTCGGCCCCATCCTGCGAGGATATTACGGGTTAGCTTTACTTCAGGGAGCAGGGGGTTTCTTAAATCGTTATCGGAAAGATTATTTAGTACGTTACAGATTGAAGGTGTTCTAAGTTATTACGGGAGAGCATGGCGCCTTGTGTATAGCAATCGTCCATCATTACACTTATTGGAGTTTATGTATGCGCCTCGCTTAGATCAGCTTCCCGTGCTACAAAGAAAATTTGAGAGGTTTATAAAAGCGAAAAAATATATGTAGGGGCCGGTGGTGTAGCCTGGTTTGCACACCTCCCTGTCACGGAGGTAGTCGCGGGTTCAAATCCCGTCCGGCCCGTTGTGTTTTTCACCACCTTGATAGAGGGCGGTGATATTATTTTCGATTGACTAAAGTCAATTTTTGCTGTATAGTAGAAACAGACAGTGCGAAGGAAAAAACAAAAATGCAGTTTCAAATACAAAAAAGCGCGCAGGCCAACCACACGTCTATCGAACAACAAGAGCGGCCAGAATCCTTGGACCTGGAATCATCGGTCGATGATTTTAGGTTTGAGAAGGAAGTGTCGCAGAGGCACTCTTTATTATTTTCGTCGTTCTTCCGCAAACCTCCGCGCCCACTCCTCTGGCCGTATTAAAAAATGGCAGAAATTGGAATATAAACTTAAATAGTCGCCATTATGGCGATTTTTTATTTGGCTTCACGCTCCCAGCTTCTAGATTTTAAATTCCAACTCCTAGATGCCCATACCCTTGACATGCGCCGCAGATCGTGTTAATCTTCCCTGTTTTAGCAATCCCAAACAAACCAACAATATATAACAGTGTAACAGTCTAGCAATTCAACAGCATATCGATGTAACAGTTTAACACTGTAACAATTTAACAATTCATCCAACAAGGGCTCTCCTCTGGTGGTTGGGGTGTATACACCCAGAGTGAGCAATAACTTCTCTATCCAGATCTGCGTTTATCTGCGTGTGATCTGCGAAGATCGGCGTTATTGTACTCTTTCCCCCCTAACCTCCAGTTGCGAGTTCTGGTTTCAAGAACTCATTGCGGCTGGAGGTTGGTTGTTTTTCATCCCGCACCGAGCCTGCCTGAACTTGATTCGGGGATGCGGGATCCAGAGGACACCTCTTTCGTCATTCCGGATTTATTCCGGAATCCAGAAAAAACAAAAATACAATAACGATATTTCATTTCCGTTGGGATTAAAGCATCTTTTCATGTTTTGCTTTCAAGGGGAATGAATTAGAGATAGCAAATTGAAAATTCAGAAATTCAATGATAGAACAATAAAATAAAAAGAAAGGTAGGTTTGTTATGGCAGAAGAAGCGGAAAAACAGACAAACGCCGGGCCGATCACGGTCAGCAAGGATGTGCTCGACATCGTGATCAACGAGGCCATTCGGCCACTTGCGCGGCATCTGGTGATGTCCCTGCCAGATGATGTATTAAAGGATCGTGCAAGATTGTGGTCGATGGCTACTCCGGCGCTCGCGTTTGCGGTGGCGCGGGCATTGCCGGACAAGGGGGTCTGGAAGACGGTGGACATTTTCCAGAAGGAATTTTTCTCCGAGGTCGGGCAGGCGTTGCGCGACCGTGCGTCCGGCATGCTTAAAGAAATTGCCACGCACGAACCGAAGATTGCGCACTTGCCGAAGGCCGAGGCGGTTTCTTTTGGATTGGTGTTTACGACCCTCGGCAGGACATCGCAAGGCGTGGCAGTACTTAAGAGGATCGGATCTTACGGAGGGGACGGCCTTGCATTGTACGCGCATTTTGCTGGCATCCCGGCGGCCCAGCTTGAACAGCAATTGAGAGGGTTGAAGCCAGAGGCGGTAGACGCCCTAATGCTTACCTTCAAGAAGCCGGAAAAACAACCCAGCGCCCCGATCTTGCCAAAGATGACAGCTAAACTCGACGGCTGGAAGAGTCGGGCGCGGCAGGCAGCTGACAAATACAATAAAAAGAAAGGATGGTGGTAAGTCATGGAGTTCCTCGAGCTATTTCATTCCTGGCTGGCCTACCAAGGTCGGCGGATCCAATGGACGGTCAGGTTTCTCGGTGCCACCGTCCTTATCACGGCAGTCCTTATCTCCTGGGGATTGTTTGTGCAAATGAGCATTGGGCTCATCATCGTAGGCGTACTGTTTTCGTTTGTGGGGTTCGTGCTGTTTGGGATACTCCGCCATTTGATTTTATTGGTATTAGCTGAGGCGGCTGGGGAATTGGTGACGAAGACCCGCGAAGCGATTCAGACGTATTTGAAATTCATGGGGGTGGTGGTATTGAGCGAGGCGATCGGGCTGAATTATCTGGGGCTCGTTTTTATCTTCGGGACACCGGATAAGATTATCTTCGGTCTGATTTCGCTCGCAGTCCTGATCCTGCTTTTGGGCGGCGGGATCAAGGGGGAGAAATTTATTCCCACCGTCACCGGACTCGCCTGGGTCGAGTTCGGTCTCGCAACCACATACCTCATCGCGCCGGAGGAGTTAAGGGCTCTCTTCGGGGAATTGAGACAGCTTCCATTTTTGGGGAATCTTGCATTGGTTGCTCTTGGTTACCTTGTGGTAAGCAAGGTCGCTAGGAAGAGAACTGGGCAGAGTGCTTCGGGTTTAACCACCGCCACCGTCAGCTCAACTACAACGCCAGCTTCGGGGTACGGTAGTGGTGCCAGCAAGAGCAAGGGGAGCGGGCTGTTCGGCTTCCTCATTTTTCTCCTTGTTCTTGGGGCGGCTGTCGGTGGCATTCTCTTCTTCACGCTTCCCAAGGAGAAACTGACGCCGGAGTATCGGGCGGAGGTTTTCGGGGCAGTGAAGGGAGAGGTCGGGAAGGTAACCAGCGAAGTCAAATCTCGCTTGGATACTTTCCGCGGCCCGCAAGCGCAAGCCGCACCCGCACCCAAGCCAGCAGCCGCGGCGCCTATGAAGCTCTCCGTCGATCTTTCCGGTGCACGCGTTCTTGTGTATCGGGAGAGTGATGGAAGTGCACAGGGCCAGTTCATCGGTCCGGTGCTTGCGACGGCTATGACTGGCACGATCTCTCGGGACGCGGGAGGACCCGAGACGATTAGTGTGGCGCTGTGCTTTTCGCGACACGATAGTGTCCTTGCTGTCGCCTCCCATCCGTTCAAGGAGAACGAAAGCTACACCTTCAAGTCCTCTGGAGTGCCCTACGTGTGGGCGCCGAAGGGGACGAAGGGAAAAGTCAATTTGGTTCTAAATTAAAGCTCGCGTTGAGGACGTGAGAAAGGCCGGATAGATCTTTTATCCGGCCTTGATTTTTTTATTTATTTCTGTTATGATATAAGTGTTTTATACCCAATCTTTAACTAAAAAAGTATGCTTACCTCTGCGATTCAGCAGTTTGTAGCCCAGCTCATGACGGATGCCGGGCTCGATGCCCTTGCGCCAGAGTTCAAAGAGGATTATGCTGAACAGCTTGCTGCACAAGTAGAACGTCGCATTGGGATAAAAGCCGTGGGGATGCTTGATTTCAAAGGTAAGCAAGAATACCTCAAATTTATCGAAAAATTCGAAAATAAAGTGCCAAATCCCGAGGAGGCGCATAAATTTTTCCAGCAGCATGTGACGGATTTTGACACGAAAATGCAGACCGTACTCGACGATTTTTCAAAAGAATTCTTATCATCTATTAAGAAAGATTAATATTGTTTATATGTCTGAACATCCACAGCAACGACAGGAGGCAGAGGGAGGAATACATCAATTCATTGACACGAGCGGAGCGACTATCGGACCTACTGTTGATCAGAATTTTAACGGCGCGCATATCGGTCCCCATACCGAAGAGAATTTTAGCGGCGCGCGCATTGGCGGCATGCACGCAGAACACGTCGATGGCGGTATCAATGTCACTATCGGCTCGCCACGAGATGTAACGGCAGAAAAAGAGAAGACAGCTGCGCGTGAGGAGACGACCACAAAGAAGGCTGCAACTCATGAGGAAAAGCCAGCGAGCGAAGAAAAGGGTAAGGGGACAAATCAGGAAGCAAAGGAGCAAAAAGATGTAACGTATAAACTTACCCAGGGTGAATTTGATATGTTAGTATTGGCGACAAAGGTGAAATTACGCAGGAAAGAAGTTACACCAGAAGAATTGGGAAAAGTATTAGAGCAGGCGGTAAAGGATGTGATTGGCGTTGCCGCAAAGGAGAAACGGGCAAGAAAAGACGTAAAGGTTTATTCTCTCGAAGACTTCAAGACGGCACTTGGCATAGGTAAAAAGAAAGAAGAAGAACCAAAGGAGGAATATGCACTGACTGATGCTGAATTGGCAAGTGCGGTGCGGAGGCTGAAAAAAGCATTTCCTCTTGAGGGAAACAAAGAGCCGCCTGATGAAGGTATTATGTTTATAGTGAAAGACGAAATGTTGAAACGCGGCGAAAAGGCTGAAACACCGAAAGACGCAAAGGTCTTGACAATCGCGCAGATCAGGGATGCATATAAGAGACCAGAGAAGAAGGAACAGAAAGAAGAAGCGTCCTTTCAGATGACTCCTTTTGAGTTTAAATATGTAGTCAAACGGCTTTTGGAATGGAAAGTGACGGCGGACAAACTTTCTGTGATAGATGTACAGAGAATTAAGCTTGACCCCGCCAGGAGAAGAGGGGGGGAACAGCCGCGTACGTACACCTTGGATGATATAAGGAAGGCTTTAGGATCCGAAGGGGCGGGCGGTCAGACAGACAAGAGTGCGAGGAAAGATGATAAAGATGGCAATGCACCACCACCTGAGAAGGAAGCGCCTGACGGTGGATACCAGTATAGTAAGGCTGAAATGGCGTCTGTTGTGAAATCACTTGCTGACCAGATGATTGATCCCCAGAATTTAACGGCTGAAGATATTCGCGCAATATCATATCCTGTTGAGGAACATGCAGAGCGGGGTGCGGTTACTTTGGAGGATCTAAAACAGGCCTTGGCTGAAGAGTTGGGGAAGAGGGCGGGAGGAGAACATGAGGGTTTTAAGCCAAAAACCAAGGAGGAGCTTGAGGCGATTGCCCCCGAGCCTTATAAGGTTACTTATAACGGAGCTACCTATGATATCCGACAGGTAATGGATAATGCTGATAAGCTTGCGCGAGTGAGGGATGCGTTTGGCATTGAAGGGAAAGAGAGAACTTCTACACAGAAGGGGATTGTGGGTGATTTAGCGATAGCGTTAGATATAGCAATTAGAAATGGACTCCAGCCAATCGAGGAAAAGAAGTAAGTCACACGGATTTGATTTAGTGTATGTCACACGCACCTGCACGTCACTTCGCCCACCACCTTATACATCACGGAGGGCTTCACGTACTCGGTCATACGTATACGCATGAATATAAAGAGAAACTCGCCGATCAGCTATCCCGTAGGGTGGGCCTGAAAGCGATACAAATGCTCGACGATAATGGGCGGGAGGAGTATATGAAATTCAGTTCCAAATTTGCACGCAAGGATCCGACGCCTAAGCAGGCGTTTGATTTTTTTCGAAAGCGCATTCCCGACTTTGAGAAGAAACTCGGGCAGGTAGTGAGCGATATTATACGCGATTTTTTCGAATCCCATGCGAAGTTTGTAGGATAATATATGGAAGATCCCAAAGAACAAAGTACATCCACTCATACCGAGCTCACGCGCGAGCGCGGAGTGACCAGCGAGGAGCGTGCAAAGCACGTACTGCTTGAAAAAGAGCTCACTGCGTTGATGCGCAAACGTAAAAAAGGCGAAGCGCCGTCACCTGATGAAAAAAGGCTTATCGGCGACGTCCTCGCGCACCCTTATCGGATCGAGCAGGTAACCGTGTTCCTGTATGGGCCGCGAAGTACAAAAATATCTCCTGAAATTAAAGCAAAGTTACTTGAATTCTGCACATTAAGAGATAGGATCGAGTTAGGGAGTCATGGTGCAGGGGGATCTATAATAATTAATCAGAACGTTGAAGGAGTTCATCAAACCATTGATAATAGCGGCGCTCAAATAGGACCTCAAGTAAAGCAAGACTTTACCGGTGCACATATTGGACCTCATGTGGAAGAGGATTTTACCGGTGCACGTGTTGGCGGCATGCATGCGGATAATGTACAGGGCGGCATAACGGTTGACGTTGCGGGAGGGGTGGCATCTGTTCCTGTGGCGCCTCCCTCGCATGAAGAACCACGGAGGGAGAGACCAGAGGAAGAGGAGGAAGCTGAACAAGAACCAGAAGAAGAAGAAGAAGAAGTTGAAGAGGAGCCAGAAGAGGAGGAAGCTGAGTTAGTACCAGAGGAAGAAGTTGAAGAGGAAGAGGAACTAGAGCCGGAGAGAGAATGGAATCTCCTACGCAGGCTGAATACGGCAAAACGGGAGGAGGCACTGCGTCAGGGGGTGGAGGGACCGAAGACCGAGGAAGACATTGAGATTGATTTGGAAAAAGTAAAATACGCAGAACGTGATGAGGTGGCAGATGACCAAGAGCTCAATGAGAAGATCCAGGAGCTTTTAGAAGCTATGGCAAAGGCTGAGGATGTGCTTGAGGGTGTGAAACCGGAGACCTTGCAGTTTATCAACGAGCGGACGGGACTTCCTGAAGATCAGGTTTTAGAAATAGCCAAACAACAGCTAACGCGTTTGCAAGAGGAAGCCGAGAAAAATGTGAAGGGCAAGAAGAGCAAATCAGGCTGGTTTAAGACGCTCGCAAAAAATATCCTTCCCTATGCCGCTTTTGCGAGCTTGGGTTTTTTTGCGCTACTTCCCGGTTCGCTTGCCGCGCTCACGTTTGCGGCGTACCGCGGCGGGCAGATGCTCTATAAGAAGCATAAGGAGAAGAAGGCGATTACCGAAGAGACAGAACGCATACAGGGCCAGTTGGTCGTAAACGGTTCTCAAGAACAGCGGCAATATAAGGAGCAGTATAACGCATCCATTGCCACGGCCAAGCAGGAGCAGATCGACGGAGAGTCAGTGGAAAAGAGGATGCTTGATACTGATGCAGCGCGGGATGCGCATCTTAATACATGGAGAGCAGAAGAGTTGTGGAGCAAATCAGCGGCAGATCAAGAAAGCGCCCGACAGGAATATTTGGATGAACTTACTAATACCAGGGAAGCGTATGAACAAAGGATTCTCACGTATTTGGAAAACCACGAATACTGGAGAGAGCGTCCCGAAGAAGAGCGTGTGCTCTACGCCAAGGCGTGCAGTGATTTATATGAGCGAAATGAACGGGAGTCATTGAGCGAGGCGGAGCTGCAGGCGGAATTTGTAAAGGTAGATGAGGGAAAGATTACGAAGTTCCTACGGCGCAAGCGGCACGAGCTCGAAGAAGTAAAGTTCTTCAAGGGGCTTTCTGAAAAGATGAAGGATAAGGTAAATACCGGCCTCATCTTTATTGCCGCTCGGCAAGTGGCGCATGCCAGCAGCGTTCTGGGACCTGCGATGGATTTCTGGGGCGGCATGCGGCTCGGCGGCGCATTGGGGGATTTGATGCTGCGAAAGAAATATGGCGAACTCCAGGATGTGACGGTAGATGATCTCACGCGGTGCCAGTCGCTCTCAAGACTCACTCCTGATCAACGAAGCAAAGCTAACTTACCGGACGATGCCCAGCTTACAGAATGGAAGAAAGCGCTCTATGATAAGGCGCAGCGGCAGATATTGAATACAGATTTCAGGCTCAAACATCCCACGGAATATGCACAGTTAAAGGAGTATCTCCACGGAGAAGCGCTGAAAGACATGTCCACCCGTTATCTCATGCGACTGGAACAGATGAACAGTGATGACGAGCAAGTCATGGCGCTCTCTTTAGGTCTTGCGGTCAGTGAGGAACAGAAAGTGAGCCGCACCCAGGAAGCTGCTGTTACGGGAGGGGCACGAGAGGCGCAGGCACGGAAGGAAAAGATAGAAAAGGAAGTGCAGTGGAAGAGGGTAGCCTATAAGATGGGCGGTGCATTGATTACCTCGGTGGTTGGTGAAGTGGTGTCTAAAGAGATTCAGGAGGCGGTGGAGGCGAAGGTTGCCGCAGGGGAAGTATCGGAAGGTGCATTGGCAGTCGCGGCACGGGTGACGACTTGGTTTGAAGAGTTGCAGCGGGGCGCGCAGGGCGAGCGGTGGTGGGAAAAACTCCCGCCTGAGTGGGCAGGGGAGAAGGTCAATTTGCTCGGCGTCGAAATGACGAAATTAGAATGGCTGAGGAAGTTCGTGCCAGAATTCGAAATAGCCACTGAACATTTACCGCCCGTTGAGTTTGATGATGGAGGGGGCGAGGGGGCATTGCCCGCACCAGGTTCTGCCGGGGAAGAACATGTACCAGGAGAATTTGAGGATGGTGGAGATAAAGGAGGGGGAGAAGCGATAGTTCCGCCACCAGTCGAAACCGTTCCCTTGCCGGCCCATATTGGATATCAAGGCGGTGGGGACTTGTGGCATGAGCTTATCAAGCAAGCTAATGTCCGTGCTGACTTCACCCAACTTGTGGGCCATCAAATTCCGGAATCAAGCTTGCAACTTTCCGGGGATGATACTTGGACGATTGACGCTTTGAAAGACGAAGTTTTGCGTAATCCGGCAGCATATAATTTGCCTGCTAATGTTGATATTGACCATTTGACTGCGGAACAGTTAAAGAATTTTGATTATGATAAACTGTTTAATCAATGGACGATAACTCATCAGGCTGACGTGATTCATCATGTCAGCGCTTCGGAAGACGCCCAGAATAAGGAACACAATCGCCTACTTGCTAAGTGGCAGGCGGAGCATCCGCACGAGACGATTGAATCCACGCCGGGTGAGAAGAATTTTGCGGATGATATTATTAGAGAAATGCGGGCGGAAGAGGTGTTCGCAGAGGGAACCACAGCAGGTGGCAGTGCAGCGCCGGTGGTGCCTGAAACGGCAGGAACCGGCAGGACTGTGGTGATCAATGAAGCGGGCGCAGAGTATGAGCAGCCCGCGGAGCTCGTATATCCGCAGGCAGGCAAGGGTGCGCAGGTTGAAGCGCCGCCTGCTGCGGCGAAGGTATCCGGAGGCGTGATATTGGAAACGCCTGTGCCAGAGAGCAGCGCCGGCGGGCAGGAATATTTCTATGATGAGAATTCTCATATGGAGTACCGCCATGTGCCCGGGACGAAAAATATTTATGAATTCAATAAGATAGAAGAAGGAGCGACTGGCGGAGGAAAGGGATCATTTAAAGATCATGGGTTGCCGGAGGGCGCCGTGGAAGTAGATGCCAAGGGAGTCCAGCAAGTTGTTGCCGAATACGCCAAACTGGATAAACAATTATTGAATGATGAGAAGGTGCTCCCAGAGGGAGCAAAGCGTTTGTTTTATACACCGGAGAGCCAACGCGACTTCGCGTATTATCAGCAGTTGGACCAGGCTTTGCGCGAGATTGATCGGGTGCACATTGAGCAAGACGGCAGGATGATGAACTGCATCATCGGCGGCAAGGATTACCGTATAGCGATACCCGAAGGATGGCGTGTAGGAGACGATGCGCAGGGCAGCCTAGAGCCGCGGATTTCTGTGAATAGTCCTGAAGGCATAAATACAATAGGTGTGCTCACGGTGAAGGACAATAAACTTATAATTGATTCATTAGGTAATCAGCAGGAAGTGGGCGGGGCCTTTGGAGGCAAGCAGTTGAAAGGAGAGGGATTGAGGATAATTGCTATTGATAAAAGTCCATTGCCGACGGGTATCGCAGGTATTGATCCAAAGATACCGGGACTGGATGCTCAACGTACTCAACCATTGGAGGGCAAAGAATCTACTGGGATCCCTGCAGTTGATCGTTTGCATCAGGAAGTTGCAGAGATGCATAAATACACAGATGCATGGGATACACTTATGTCTGATAAGGCCACAGGCGAACAAAAGGTTGAAGCTTTTAAAGCGGTCATCCCTGACAAGCAAGCGGTGGAAATGAATATCTTTACCTTCGCGCGCGATGGCGACAAATTGTATCTTATAGAAGGCGGCAAACAGATAGAGGTTACGCCCAATAATGTCAATAAATTGCAAGAGATTTATCAGCAGGCATGGGATCAGCTTCATGGTAAACATATGGCTCCGGTGACAGAGCGGGCGGCAGCGCACGCGGCGGAAGCTGTGTCCCCGTCTTCGGGACCAGAGGTGAAATATGATTTTGGCAAAGCATTCACATCATTAAATACTGACGATCTCTATTTGGTGAAAGGAAATGCGCAAGATATGATTAACCTGTCTGGCACGGAATTTGGCAAGATTGCGGCAAATTTAGGCATGTCAGAGGCTAATTTTCGCAGGGGACTTGAGCTTATCGTAAAGGGAGTTGATGCGAATGGCGGGAACTTTATCATGGACAATGCGCAGGATATAAAAGACGTTGAGGGCGCGCTCGATGCCATTATTACCGCGTACGGGGAAACGAGCAGCATCGGACAGTATCTTAAGCACTTACAGGAATCAGTTGAGCAAAGCCTCAAGAAACCCGACACATAATCTTTTCTCCGAAAAAGAGAATCATCATACGGGCGCGCGGCAACGCGCCTTTTGTAATTCATCCCGCCCGCGATCACGCGCACCGCATAATCAAAATGTAGGGGCGTACGGCTGTACGCCCATAACCTGAATAAAAAGCAAGAAACCCTCGAGATCTTGCGCGCATTTGAACCATTGACGGTTGCGTGCTGATGATAAATTTGATATAGTAGGGTCGTATGGTAATTGATGTAATGGTTCAAGTAAATTATTGGCGCAAGAATGCAGCAGCGAAATGGAAGACGGCGCAGGGATTATATTCCCTTAAGCGGTACGCTGATTGTCTGTTTTTTTTGTCATCTGGTGTTGGAGTGCCTGCTCAAGGCATTGGTGTGTCAAGCGACTAAAAAGGAGGCTCCCTATATTCACAATCTTGTACGCCTTGCAGAGTATGCACACCTTGAGCTGTCCGATATCCAAAAGGATACCCTCAAAGTTATCAGTACATTCAACCTCCGGGCGCGCTATGAGGAGTATAAGATGGCATTCCACAAAAGGGCAACGAGCGCATTCACGGAAGAATATTTTAATCACACGCGCATAATGAAAGTATGGTTATCACGCGAACTACAAAAAAGAGGGCACAGAGGTATGTAGCGGACTTCGTGCGGCACCTCAAGCAACAGGAGAAGCTACCTATACAGGGAGTGTATCTTTTTGGCTCTTACGCGAAGGGGACTCCGCATAAGTGGAGCGATATTGACGTGGCGGTCGTTTCCCGGAAGTTTACCGGTAAGGTAGATCCTTATGAATATCTGTGGCTGCATTTGCGGGATGAAGATGTGAGGCGCGGCATTGAGCCGATAGGTTTCCATCCGCGGGATTTTGTGTGGGAGAATCCCCTCGCGGCAGAGGTGAAGCAGCACGGAATTAAGATCAAAGTGTAGCCAGGATGCGTCTTTACCCCTAGAAAAAACAAGGAACCCTCGAGATCTTGCGCGCATTTGCATCGGTGCGGCGGGAATCAAAATCATGTTGCTTTTTTGTCCGCTATGCGCTATAGTCGTTTTATATGCCGGTACAATATAAAGAGACAATTCGAACTGCAGGCGCTCGCATTATTAATCTTCCCGATTTAAAGCGTCTGCGCTATTCTCTGCCGGAGAGCTGGGATAACGCCGCGGGTATGTTGCGCCATAAGCGGGCGGCGCTTGAGCGTCATCTTAAGCGCGTGCGTTCGGAGTGGAACCGCGCCGGGAGGAGTTATGACGATTGACGCGAACATTCTCATCGCGTACCTTGCGGGCGACGGAGCGGTAATTCAAGCGTTGACGCGATGGCGGCGCGATGGCATGCCGCTCTTCCTTTCTACCGTCGCGGAGGCGGAGGTGTTGTCATTTTCAGAGTGGACCTTGCAGGAGCGTCATGATACGGAGAAGTGGATTGAGGAAAATTTCACCTCTCTATCTTTCGATCGTCAGGTGGCGCGAGTTGCCGCTGATCTTCGTCGTAACTACAAGATTAAGTTTCCCGATGCCGCGATTGCGGCTACCGCCTGGTATACGAACTCGCCGCTTGTTACAAGGAATCAAAGAGATTTCAAACACATTGATGGTTTACAGATTATAGCTCTGTAAGCGGGCGGGTACAGAAGAGAGAGTATCCCGCATCCGCGTAGATCCGCGTATCCGCTAGCTGGTGGAATCTGCGTAGATCAGCGTCACAGAAAAAGCAGAAGCCTTTACCCCGTGTTCATCACGGGGCCTCAAGTCTCTGAAAATAATAATCATTATAAATGCAAGAGCCCTCAGAGACAGTATTATGTCCTGAGGGCTTTTTAAATCGGTGGGGTTTTGTCGCAAAAATCACGGGGGCGGGGGACCGCGGGTCGCAATCAGCGAGAGCGCTATTGCATCAGTGCTTCAAGCCGTTGCTTCCGCGCCTGGGCGCGCTGGCGGAGCTCGTCGGCGTTGACGAGGACGGCCCGTAAGGCTGCCTCGCGTTTACCACGGTTTCGCTCCAGGGTTGCGCGGACTGCATCCTGCTGGACCGACAAAGTCGAGTCCAGAAGGTCGATGGTGCCGACCATATGCTCGGTCAGCTCGCCAACCGCCAACTCCACGTTATTGATGCGTGTGGAGTCGTCGGCCAGCCGCGTTGAGTCAGCGGTGAGTCGCTTGGTGATGGTGGTCAGGTCGGCGGCGGCTGGGATGGTCGCCTTTATACTATCCATTTGAGCAATGATCGATTGGATAGCTGTCGGCTTTCCATCGCGCCTGTTGATTCCAGGCACCCACATAAATCGGCCGTCGAGAGCGGTTAGACCATTCACCACTCTCATCCAGAACTCCCGGAAGACCCGCTCGGTAATGGGGGCATTTGGATCCGGGGGGACCCGTCCGCCAGTGGTGTCCGTGAAAAAAGCGGTCAGAAACGTGCTGTCGGCTGCGGACAAGGGGGGAAGCTGTGCTTGGGCGGCGGCGGTCAGGATTACGACCGCCAAAATTGTTAATGTGATCGATTTCATCAGAAATTCTCCTTCTATTTTTTTGCCCGTCTATGTTAGCCCGGGCGTGGTTGTTTGTGGTAACTGCGCCAATTACATGATCTTGCTGAAGTCGGTTTTGGATTTGGCAGCTTTCGAAGCTTCAGCAGGTTTGCCGGGCTCGGCTTTTTTTGCCCCTGTTGCTTTCGCAACCTTGGGGGCGTAGAGGGCGTTGACCGAGTCAACGTAGGTCTGCACAGTGGGCGGCTGGGGGACCACTAGGACGTTTTCGTCCCAGCTGTAGAGGTCCACCTCCGGCAGTTTGGCGCTATCCGGTACCCATGTGGCGTATTGGGGGACCAACCCTGCCGCCACGATCGTAGAATAGAGCCCGCCCTCTACTCTCTCTATTCGCGTCGCAAATTCTTTTTTTTGCGTTTCGAGCCCAGATTTGAGCTCTCCACGCAAGGTTTCGGTATTGGCCTGGACCATAGCCAATGCCGAGGCGTCAGCGGCGGTGCGGACGGCAGACAGGTCCGAGTGGGAGGGACTGCAGGGTCCCCAGAATCCCACTGCGACGGCGGCAATTGCCACCGCTAAGGTCCCGATTGAGAACCAGTTGATTTTTGTTTCCATTTGTAAATCCTCCTAAAGAGAGTTTTTTGCCGAGAGTAAGGTCTCGGCGCCTATTCTGAATAGTTGTCTACAACGAGCGGAGAAAGCGAGATGATGAGAAGCTGGAAGTTGGAAGCTGGAATTTAGCAAATGAAATATTCTAGCTTCTAGATTCTATCTTCTAACTTCTTCCGATCTTGTCCTCTCTGCTCGCTGCGACAATGACGCGGATGTACGCGGAACGTCACGCTTGGCTAGATCGCGGATATACGCGGATGTGTATCTGCGTTGATCCGCGTTTTGATCTGCGTTAATCCGCGATTAGTTGGTTGGCGGTCTGTGGGGCTTTTTGACGGTGGAATATCGCTATGGTACGATATATACATATTATTTATATGTTCCCTATGGCAGATTACGATGAAAAGCCAATAACATATAAGACACTCGAGGGCTACATGGACAAAGTGGCTTATCCACGCGTGAGGGGGATTATCCGTGAAGAGGTAGGACGGGATACGGATAAGATTCTCACCAGCAATGACCGATTGGCTAAAAAGCTCGACCGGATTCTCACGGAACAGCAGGCTATTACCGTGAACTACAAACGGGTGGACCAGCGCGTCGAGTACCTAGAATTGTTTTCAGCGCAGGTCGCGCAGAAGCTCGGGCTTGCGTTTGAGCGGATGTAATGATTGTCGGAGACCAGCTCCGACGCTACCAATCAATTCCCACAGATCGCCAACCAAGGTGATCTGTTTATTTTTGAATTTTCAACGAACGTTCCGCTTGGTAACTCCTCCTTGCTTCCTCCTCTTAAGGTAAGAGGAGGTGAGGTGGAGTTATGTGGATCGTGATCTCTGATCCGGAGAGAATGAGGGGAGAGACTTCCCGCGAAGCGGGAAACCCGCATCCCATCCGGATCAGAGAGAACGAAGTCCTTTATCTTAACAAAAATACCCTCTTTGTCGAGAGGGCCGGCGGTAACAGTTAAACAGTTTAGCAGCCTGACAATTTGTCAGTGTAGCAGTTTAACAGTTCGTGCTGATTCCGGTCTCTCTCGGAATTGTTTTGGCCAAGTCTCTCGATTGGCGCTTGTATCGCGGACTGACGCGGAACGTCACGCTTGGGCTTCTCGCGGAATTACGCGGAAAAGTGTCTGCGTGGGTCTGCGTTTAGTCAGCGAATGTCTGCGATTTTTCAAAGTTAACAGGCCATTATAGCGCAGCCGCAGGATTTGTCAAGGGCCTAAGGGGCATGGTAGGATAATATGCAGATAACCCTTGATTTTATGGCTATAAAACAAGAACCTATAAATTATCATGTGATTTTTCGCCCTGAATCAGAGGGCGGATATACGGTTATGGTGCCGGCATTGCCCGGATGCGTCACCTATGGGAAAGACTTGGCGGAAGCGAGAGAAATGGCCCATGATGCCATCAGCGCGTATCTCGTGAGCCTGCGGAAACACGGTGAAGTAATCCCTACTGATGAGCAGTCATTTATTAGCAATGTGAGGATTCTCAAACCCAGAGTTCGGCAGAAAACCTATGCCTAAATTTGCCCAAGTAAGACCTCGGGAATTGGTAAGCGCTTTTGAGAAATTGGGCTTTTATGTGGATCATCAGACCGGGTCGCACGCGGTGCTGTATAGGGATTCCGACCAGAAAAGAGCGGTCATTCCCCTTCATACGAGAGTAATTCCGCGCGGCACTTTCACGGCAATTCTCCGCGAAGCAGGGGTAAGGAGAGAAGATATCGTATTATAGGGTATTTGAATAGCACGTCGCAGGCCCGTATGAGGGCTTTTTTATTTTAAGCTCTTGACAACTTCATAATTGATATGTTAGGGTGCACCTTCCCTTCAATATTAAGATTCACGTATAAATAGTCTGTATAGGTCTGCGATATGCGTGAAATGTAAATTTTGTAGGGGCGTGGAGCACCAACAGACGAATTGCAGCTTAAAGAACCGGAAGGGCTTGAAAAAGCCCAGAGAGGAAGCACAAGGAGGCATAAGGTATCGCTCCACCACGATTTTGGCAGGAGCGTTTTTTGTTGTAACTGACTTGGAATTTTCGATGTTTATCCACCCTATCATTTCTATCCGTCTTATTAGTTTTATCCAACTTATCAAAACATAACCATTTAACCATGTAGCCATTTAATAACAGTCCGATTCCCGCCGTCTTTCCGGACGGCAATAGGTGACCCGAAGACAATCGCGATCTGCTCCACAGTTGCGGTTTGCTCGCCGGCAGTATCACCTATTGCTATCTGGGATGACAAAGAGTGTACATTGAAAATTTAAATACCAATACATGCCTCGACTGGCGCGCCTTGGGCAGAATCCTCAAAAAGTTCCTCTCCCTAGTAAGGGAGAGGTGTAGGTGAGGGTGTACAACAATTTAACAGTTTAACAGTGTAGCAATTTAACCATGTAGCATTGCATCAATGTAGCAGTTTAACAATTCACCAAGGGTTTCCTCCCAGCGTGCGTCAGTCATGAGGCAATTAAAAAACCAAAAATAGCCGGTTGGACTTGCCCCGTAGTGAAACGAAGTTTCTACTACTGGGGTGTGCAATTCCGGCAGAACTTCCTCCTTCAAAACCAATAGAGGGAAGAAAAACATCATGGAGGTACGCATAATGCGAACACTCACATGCGCCACGTTGGCGCTCGTAATCATTGCGTCATTGGCCGCCCCCGCCATGGCGCAACAATCGGCGTGGAAACACGTCGGGGGTGCTCCCTATACTGGGAAGGATTCGGTGGCAATTTGGTCCGCCCCGAACACCTCTTCCTCAGTGAAGGCCCATCTCTGGGACCAGTGGGCTGCAGGGAGCAAAAAAAAGATCTCGGTCCCACGGGGTTCTATCCTCGCCGCCGTCAATAATCGAGGCGGCTGGACCCTTCGCAACGTTCGTTGCGAGTGGGAAACCCCGGAACGTTTTCCTTCTTTGCCGGCCTATGAGGTCAGCTGGCAGGAAGGTGCCGTTCTTTACAAGGTCGGCAAATTTTCCCGCGACCTCAACCGCTTAAATTGCGGGAACTGGTACGTCATCGTGTCATACCAGCGCCCGCAGCCATCTGCGCAACGCCCTACTCAACCCGTCACAGCCTTACCAACCTACGTCATAAATAATTATGGTGGGATTGTGGTAACAGGAAATAACAACACCGTGACGGTGTCTGGAAGTCAGCCTTCCTTACTAAACGAGCAACACACCCGCACCACCCAACGCGGGACCACAGTCGGTGATGGTAAAAAGAACTGGGGAATTGCCCCCACCCTGACCTACAATCGGATGGGATTTTCCGATGGACGATCGTCCGATTATGTAGGTATCGGTGGTACTATCTACTACCGCCATCTCTTTGCTTTTGCTAATGGCGGTATTGGTGGGCGGAACACCGGGTATCCCACAACCCAAAACGAGGGCTGGCAAGCAGGTCTCGGCGTTGAAATCCAACAGCTTTTCGGGCTGGAAGATGATACCGAATCTCGGTTTCCCATCCGTTTTGGTCCCGTTCTCGGATTTACCCATTTTGGTGAGGCCCTGAAAGAGTCAAGCCAACAGTTGGGTTTTACTCGTGGGCAATATGCGCTTGATTTTGATGCCTTTGCAATGGGGTTACAGGTAGATTTATTTAACATAATAACCTTAACTGCAAACTATTGTATTGGTGAACGCGATTTGCCGTTTCAAAATGACTTAAACACTGTTTCCGGCCTACAAGTTACTGTAGGTTTGAAACACACTTTTCACTTTTAAAAAAGTAGGTGACTAAATGAAAACAAAAATCATTGCAGTCCTCGTACTGCTCGTAATTGCGGCGTTGCTGGGCTCTTGCACCCGCAACGCCCCGGACTTAATTATGAGTCCAAAAATCCAGACTGTTGATAACATTAATCAGCACCTTAAGTTGGAAGTCTGGGCTCATACCGGTTCCGGTGTCGTGCAAGATGCTACTGTTTCATTAAATGAGCGGCTAATCGGAAGTAAGCTGCCCGTGAAATTTGATACAACCTCGAGTCCAGGTAAATATTTAGTCAAAATTAATAAGTCTGGATTCATGGAATATCGGGAGAACATTGATGTGACACCCCCGATATCGGCTTCAGATACATCACGCAGTTTCTTTATCGATGGAGTGTTAGTGCCCATAGCGTCTGTTGGATCTGATAGCGGAGCATTGGCAATTAAATTGCAGGATGGTTTATCAGCGCAGGTAATTGTGAAGGCCACAGAAGGTGACACTGTAATTAATGGCACTTACGCACTTATTGAGGTTGTTTTAAAGTCGGGTAATTACTCGGTTGATATTAAACGACCACAATACAAATCGTGGGGCACCTTAGCACTCGTAGAAAAAGGAACCTATACAAATATAGTGGTTCCTTACTTAGACTTGGCACCAATTGGCGCAGTAGCTCCAACCATCGAACAATTCGTGGTTACCCCCGATTCTATCACTGTTGGCAGCACGGCGGTCTTAAGCTGGAAAGTGAAAGAAGCCACTGCTATCCGCATTGACCAAGGCATTGGTACCGTCTCCGCGCAAGGCAATCAAAACGTTTCCCCGTCTATGACGACTATCTATACTCTGACGGCGGAAAGCGCAGGCGGCACAGTGAGCAAGCCAGTGGTATTGAAAGTCGGAAACACGTCTGTTCCAAAACCAACCATCGAACAATTCGTGGTTACCCCCGATTCTATCACTGTTGGCAGCACGGCGGTCTTAAGCTGGAAAGTGAAAGAAGCCACTGCTATCCGCATTGACCAAGGCATTGGTACCGTCTCCGCGCAAGGCAATCAAAACGTTTCCCCGTCTATGACGACTATCTATACTCTGACGGCGGAAAGCGCAGGCGGCACAGTGAGCA
>Ga0265296_1000438_pt1 | contig 65331 bp, 56 predicted proteins | sample MunlanPumphouse1_FD_189073 | JGI IMG/M metagenome (GOLD analysis project Ga0265296, IMG submission 189073) | Groundwater microbial communities from a municipal landfill in Southern Ontario, Canada - Pumphouse #1 | ecosystem: Environmental > Aquatic > Deep subsurface > Groundwater | place...
TTTCCGTCTATTTTCACCAGAGATGAAGATTTGATTTTTCACCTCCTGAATTTTATTCGGCTCCTTTATGAGCGCTAGAAAAAAACAAGTAGTGCCTAAGATCTTCGTATGCGCTCTTGCGATCTAGAAACTGTTTATAGCCATAATCGCAAGACTCTGATACTTATGAAAATCACAGAATTTCGGCGATGACAATCCGTGAATTGCCATTCATTAGCCTACTCTCAATTGAAATTATATCAAAAATTTTGGAAAAATAAAAGGAGGTAGAACAATATCATTCAACCTCCAAATTCTTTTCCAAGAATCAAAAACCAAGATTCCTGATCCAAGGAAAAAGAAACAAAAGACCAAAGTCCTGCACTACCCAAGAAAGAGCAGTCCGCCAGAGAAGGAGTCGAGCGCATAGCCGAGAAGGCCAGTGTTGACAAAGTTGAGCCTGTCGACGTGGGCCTTGAAGCAAAGCGAGCTGTCGACGGACTGCCAAGAAAACGCAGCAAGGTCAAAACCTAGGGTATACCAATCCCGAGCAAGGACATCTGGATACATAATCATACCGATAACCACGTCTAGACCAGAGAGGATAAAACCCTCCGGTAAAGTCACCATCTGTTCCCGGTCAGCACAGATGGAGAACCCTTGCAATGGGTTCGGAAAGTAAATCCCAACAACCGTTTTACTTTTCATCACTTCAATAAGTCGGTCATGGCGGCTTTCCGGAACGATTGAAACCGCGTTCGTGAGAGTTCCCTTTCGGTAATTGTGGAACTCCCGATTCTTGAAGGTCTTCTTGTAGCTTTCGCCGGCGCTATCAAGATACCACTCTAACGTATTGCCGAGGTTATTAACCGACATCTGTGAAACAATAACCGGCAGATGAATGCCGTTGACAATGTTAGAAATTTGGGGGTCGCTCTGAATTATATTCAGCAGGTGCTCGCTCTCATTCTTAAACTGCCCGACTGTGATATCAATCAACCCCTCCAGGCGAATAAAACGATTAGCATAGTCCTCCTCACTCGTCATCTGCGGCTGAACAAGATGGTAATTTCTGTTCGCATCAGAGATCGCACTTTTAAGATCTTTAGTAATCCGACGACCATCTTTGTCAAAAAGTTCTTCTCCTTTCATCTGAACCCTCCTTTGCATGTTATTTATCTGTCTTTTGGTTCACCCCTACACGAGGTTTAAGATCTTTCCCTTTATGGAAAGAGTCCATATTATATACCCAAAATTGATTTCCGTCAAGCCCACCTTAAATTTCAGCTCAACTCAACAATTATCGGGCTAAAGTATAAATTCCCTATTGAAAAGTTAAATTAAACTTCTATCTTCTTCATTGCCCCCCAATTTTTCCCCACGGATACTTCCACCTTTAAAGGCACTTTAAGTTTATACACCGCTTCCATAATCTTCTTGAATTTCCGCGCCCATAATTCAGCCTTTGCGGTTTTAATTTCAAACAACAAGTCATCATGAACTTGGAGCAAAAGGCGGCATTCTTGAGCATCCTTCCGCATTATCTTGCGCACCGCGATCATCGCCATTTTAATGATATCCGCGGTCATTCCTTGGGAGGGCATATTAATCGCCATACGCTCGGCGGCTCGCACAATCTGCGCTTGGGAAGAATGGATTTCCGGGAGCAAGCGCTTACGACCCAAAAGCGTTCGCACATAACCGTGTTTTTTCGCGAATTTGATCACTTTCTGCACATATTCTTCTAAAGAAGGATAGCTTTCCAAATAACTTTCAATAAACTCCTCCGCCTGCTCGCGACTAATTTTTAAACTTTGCGCCAAGCCATAGGCGCTCATCCCATAGATTAAGCCGAAATTGATCGCTTTGGCGGCGCGGCGCATCCGCGGCGTCACGTCTTCAATGTTGACATTGTGAATTTTAGCCGCGGTGGCGGCGTGGATGTCTTGATCATCCTGAAAAGCGGCAATAAGCTGCGAGTCGCCGGATAAATGGGCGACGACGCGCAAATCAATCTGGGAATAATCCAAAGCCACAAGGCTATATCCCTCTTCCGGCATAAAGGCTTTGCGAATACTATTTCCCAGTTTGGTCCGAATAGGAATATTCTGCAAATTCGGATTAGAAGAAGAAAGCCTGCCCGTAGCCGTAATGGTCTGATTGAAACTCGTATGCACCCTCCAGGTTTTAGGGTTAATTAAACGAGGCAGCGCCGCCACATAAGTGGATCTTAATTTATAGAGTTCCCGATATTGGGAGATTAAATCAATAATCGGATGCTTGGCGCGCAATTTCCCTAACTCTTCCGCCGCGGTAGAATAACCGGTTTTGGTTCTTTTAATCCCTAAGGTTGATAAACCTAATTTATGGAATAAAATTTGCTCCAGTTCGCGCGTAGAATTGATATTAAATTCTTGTCCGGCTTGGTTGTAAATCCGCTTTTCAAAAAGGCGGATCTTAACATTAATTTCCCAATCCAAATCTTTAAGATAATGCTGATCCACGCGGATCCCGTTCATTTCCATTTCCGCCAAAATTTTTACCAAAGGCATTTCTACGTCGCAAAACAGCTTTTCCAACCCTTCCGCCCGCAACTTCTTTTTCAGAATCGGCATCAACCTTAAAGTCATATCCGCATCTTCGCAAGCGTATTCCGCTATTTCAGGAAGACTTACTAAATTCATTGTAATTTGTTGCTTTCCTTTACCAATCAATGCCTCGGTCTTAATCTTCTCATGTCCTAATAAATTAAAAGAAAGAGCATCTAAAGAATGAGCGCGCGAGCCGGGAGACAAAAGATAAGAGGCGAGCATCGTGTCAAAGGAGATGCCCCGCATCTTAACGCCAGCACGCGTTAAAACAATATAATCATATTTTAAATTATGGCCGATTTTAGGCAAACTTTTATCTACTAAAACGGGTTTTAGAACTGCTAAAGCGCTTTTGCCGTCATAAAACACTTCCTGATCCAGATAGCGCGCGGGAATATAAAAGGCTTGCCCCGCTTGAAAACAAATACTAACACCCACTAGCTCTGCCAACATTGGCTTCTCGCTCGTGGTCTCGGTGTCAATACAAAAACCATTTTTTGACTTCTGGAGCTGAACAACTAAATTGTTCAGCTCGGCATAACTCTTGATGACCCTGTAATCGCAGCCTTTCTTTTTAGTTTTTACTTGGGGACTACGCGCGGATTCTGAAAGTCGCTCACTTTGGGGCACCTTGGAAATTAAACTCTGAAACTCTAATTCGCGGAAAAGATTCAAAACCTTTTGCCGCTCAAAATCAACAAGAATGCACTTTTGTAAATCTAATTTTAAAGGCATATCTTGAATAATAGTGCCTAGTTTTTTGCTTAAGAAAGAATCTTTTTTGTATTTCCTTAAATTCTCCAAAAGCTTGCCTTTTAATTCTAAACCTTTGTACTTTAATTTCTCTTCTTCGGGATGTTGATCTAAAAAGGTATAAAGATTTTCTATAGAGCGAAAGGCTTTTAAAATTTGGATGGCGCTTTTCTCGCCCACCTTGTAAACTCCAGGAATATTGTCTGAAGCGTCCCCGGCTAAACCCTTGAAATCGGGTAATTGTTCGGGGCTAAGGCCGTAGCGTTCCCGCACCATTTTCTCATCATAAAGCACCGTATCTTTAACACCTTTGCGTAAAGTAAAAACCTGTGTATGATCGTCCACGAGCTGCAAAGCGTCCAAATCCCCAGTCACAACGATGGTTTGGATATCTTTGTTTTTCTGTTCAATCCGCCGCGCCAGAGTGCCAATTAAATCATCAGCTTCAAAGCCTTTTTTGGCAAAAATGGGGATATTAAAAGCGCGCAATAACTCTTTAACCCGCGGAATTTGGGCATAAAGTTCATCCGCGCCTTTCACTCTATGCGCCTTATACAAATCCGAGGCTTTATGACGAAAGGTGGGCGCAGCCAAATCAAAACAAGCGGCGATATAATCTGGTTTTAATTTTGCCAAAACATTTAAAAAAACCAAAGTAAAGCCATAAACCGCGTTCACAATCTCGCCGCTCTTCGTCGTCATTGTCATCGGCAAGGCATGAAACCCGCGGTGCACTAAAGCGTTAGAATCAATGAGAACAAATTTTTTTAGTCTTTTAGCTTCTTTTATCATTGACCACTCCTTTGGAATTGTTAAACACAAAATAATCAAGAATTTCAATCACGCCATACGGCCATTTATCGCGCGCCACAACCTCCGCCCCCTCTTTGACTTTCTCCGCGGCATTATCCGGCGCTCCTGAATGACCAGCCACCGCGAACATCTCTAAATCCGCTGTGCTATCGCCAATGGCGACCATGTTTTCTCTGGCGACCGCATTCAATTCGCTCAAATATATAGCTCCTGCCCTCTTGCCCAAACCCTTCGCCACAAAATCCACGGCTGAAGCGCCATGCGTAAAATCAAATAAATTTTTAAAAACAATCGGCGAAGCTTCATCCTGGCCCTGAAAAATCTTTTTTACTTCTTCAAAAAAATCCTCAATTTTCGTCCCTGCCGGCGCCGCGATGGTGCGGCAAATCTTTTTATCCTCCTTTTGTCCTCCTAGTTTGAACAACGCCGGGGCTATCTCGCGATCAAAAAGCTCTAGAGCGCGTAAAACTTCCTCTGTAATCAAAGGGTGATATTTTAATTCCCAATTTTCGTGCCGCCGAAAAATCCCGCCATTTTCAAAACAGGACCAGAGCTCCGGATTAGTCTCTTTGAAACCTAAAGACTCAATTGCCGCATAGCCATAATCATCTCCTCGGCCCGTAGCCAGTACAAAACCCCATTCACTTGCTTTTTTGTGGACTTCTTTAATTTTATTTTTTAGCTCCAGCATCCCTTCTAAATTCCACGGCTCGCCCGGTCCGCCTACGCCGTTCACGCTCCCATCCCAATCCAGAAGAAATAGTTTTTTGATTTCATTTTTTCTCATTTTTTTAGTCTTATTTTCTTTTATTATACCATTTTAGCCAAAAATTGGGAATAAAAAAGGAGCTCTCTTATTGAGCTCCTATATATTCCACAAAAGATCTAATAACCCATGCCGTTTCCAAGGGTGCGCTACCCTTATTCGGAGCATGGATTTTAGCAGCATCCCAAACCTCTTTAGCGTTTGTAAAAGGAGCTCCAGATTGCCCAACCGCTCCAAACACGGGGATGCCACTCTTTGCATCATCCACATAGATAACGTTTTGAGGATCAACACCATTCCGGTAACAAAGATCTAAAATATTTTTTTCCTTAGAACCACCAACTGGCCAAATATCTACGGCCGAATTGGTTCTCGTGCATTTCACAATCTCTGCAAGCTTGAGATCACCAATATAATCCTGGACAATTTTTAAAAGTTCATCCAGTGAACCACCATCCGGCGGATTATAGGTTAAGCAGACCTCCTTCTTTTCCTGTTTTCCGCCCCGTTTTTTTATTTCTGAAACAAGAGTTATATTCAGTATCTCACGCGCATCTAAATATTCTTGGGTAACGCAATCTGCATACTCACATAACCAAGATGGCGTGTGTTGCGCCATAATTAAGCCGCCCTCAAAACCAGACCAATGCCCAAAATGACTTTTTATCAACCCCAAGGCTTCGGAGATGGCGAATCCGTACTGCACACCACGCCCAGTTAGTAAACAAACACTAAAACTCGTCGGAACTTCTGCAATTGTTTTGGCAAGTTCTGCCATCCCTACCAAATCCCATAGTATCCCAGGACCGCCGGTACGACTATTACAACAACCATCGAAATCTAAAACTACAGAGTACTTTATCTCTTTCATCGTCTCTTTCCTCCATTCAAATTAAGGCCATTCAAACCATTTAACAACTTAAAAGAGCCTCCCAACAAGGCTCTTTATGTTAACATAAATCAATTCTTATGCCAAATAAAACTCTTTGTTCATTACGCGTTACTCGTTACTATAATTTCCCTCCTCCTCTCCTCTAAAATCTCAAATCTTATCTTAATTCTCCCTTGCGGCAAATATCCCGCGATCTTGTCCGCCCATTCTACTAAAACAATATTATTATCCCCCAAAATTTCTTCCCACCCCAAAGCCAAAATCTCTTCTGGTTCGCGTAAACGATAGCAATCAAAATGGTAAAAATATTTTAAACCTTTCTTTTTTAATAAATACCTTTTCATCAAAACAAAACTCGGGCTTGTGATTTTTTCTTTGATACCTAATCCAGCCGCGAAACCTTGAGCGAAAGTGGTTTTTCCACCGCCCAAATCTCCGGAAAGGCAAATCAGAACACTATTCATCAAACTTTGCGCGAGAATCTCGCCAAGCTTTTTTGTCTTTTCAGGTGAATCAGTCAGGAATTCTTGTTTTAAACCCATAGGCTAAAAATAATTGCTAAAAAACCAACCACAAATAAATAATACGCGAATATGTTGAGCTTATGCTGACTTAAATAGGACATTAAAAACCGAATACTTAAATAGCCAACAACACAAGCAGTCAAAAAACCAATAGCCAACATTGGTAATTTAATTCCCACCAACACATTATAATTTTTTACCAAATCATAGACAGTCGCTCCCAAAATCGCGGGAACGGCCAAAAGGAATGAGACTTCGGCCGCTTCGCGGCGGGCGAGCTTGCGGCTCATCCCAGCCGCGATTGTCGTTCCAGAACGCGATACGCCAGGAAGCAGCGCAATACTTTGGATTAAACCGATAACAAAATAATCTTTCAATGATAATACTTCTTTCGAACGCGCTTCCTGTTTCTTGCTTCTCCACCATTCAATGGTAATAAATCCTATACCCGCCAGAATCATCAAAATCCCCACGGCAAAAGCGGAACGAAAATATTGATCAATTATTTTTTCACTAAAATAACCTACAACTATAGCGGGGATAGTGCCGATTATAATTCCAAAAGCGAGCTTTCGGGCAGTTGCTTCCCATTTGAAAAATCCGACTATCAGCTTTTGCCAAGTTTTCCAAAAATAAAAAAGGATCGCCACCAATGTTCCAAAATGAAGAATTATATCAAAACTCAAGCCGCTGTCCGCCCAACCGAGAAACTGGGGCACTAAAATCAAATGCCCCGAGCTGGAAACCGGAATAAATTCTGTAACGCCCTGGACAGCGCCTAAAATAATCACTTGCCAAAGATTCATTGTTTTATTGCCGCCCTGCACCCTGCGTGGTTCAGGGTTATTATTTAATTGCTCTCTCTATAGAAGCTTCCTTATTAATCTTACCTAAAAATTAAGAAGATGACAAAATTCTAATTATAGTTTTCCATTTTGCCTGCCCCGCTCGCCTTTAACCTGTCTGTCAGTTTATATTACTTAGCAAATATAAATGAGCAGTTATCGGTAGACTATTTAACGCGAGGCGGGCCGGGGAATTTTAAATTTATTTTACCCATTTGACACCTTCAATGAGATGCGATAAATTAAAGTGATAAACATTTTTAAAAAAGCCAAAAGCACCATGGAACTCACTCCTCAAGAACAAATCAAAAAAATTATTGAGCCAAGCAAAGAAATCTTATTAATTGCCGAAGCTCAAAATAGCATTGATTCGCTGTCTAGTCTCCTCGCCTTCCATCTCTTCCTGAATAAAATAGGTAAAAAAAACGACCCGATAGCGCAAGTGGAAAAAATGAAAGACCTGGATTTTTTACCTGCTTTTTCTGCCCTCAAATCTAATTTAAAAGGCGCTAAGGACTTTATTATTTCTCTAGATATCAGTCGAACAAAGGTAGAGCAGTTTAAATATAGTATTAAGGATAATAAACTAAATATTTACATTACGCCCAGCAATGGTTACTTTGAACCCCGCGACATAGAAACAAAAAAAGGGAAGTCAAAATACGATTTAATTATTACCCTCAATACCGCTACCTTAGAAAAATTGGGCAGCCTTTATGAAGAAAACGCGGAAATCTTCTATGAGTCCCCTCTTGTTAATATTGACTGTCACCCGAATAATGAAAATTTCGGTGAAATCAATCTCGTAGATCCCGCTGTCTCCTCTACCTCGGAAATTCTATTTTCCCTCTTCCAGATCTTTGATCCTAAAAATATTACCCCGGAAATCGCTACCTGCCTATTGGCTGGTATTATCGGCATAACAGAGAGCTTCCAAGCCCAAAACACCACGCCAACGGCTTTTACCACCGCCGCCAAATTAGTGGAGATGGGAGCAAACAGGGAAATAATTATTCATCATTTTTATAAAACACGTCCCTTATCTCACCTCCGCCTTTGGGGCAGAACCTTGGCGCGTCTTAAAACCGCGGCGGAACAAAGAGTAATCTGGTCGCTCCTTTCTCCCGTGGATTTTGAAAAATCAAAAAGTGAAGCTTCCCATCTGGATCAAATTTTATCCGATCTCAAAAATAATACCGCGAAGTCAGAAATCGTCTTCCTCCTCGCGGAAGATAAACCGAACTCCTTCCATCTGAAAATCAAAAAGGTGAACAAAAATATTGATTTGAAAAATCTTGAGAAAATATTTAAAGAACAAGGCTTCCAAGTAAAGGAAAATCCCGAGGATTTGATTTCTTTCACGAAAAGTGAAGGTATTCTAGCCAACCTAGAACAAGATATCCTGAATGTGATTAAAGGAATCTTGCCCGCTTAAAATATACAGGCCTTCTACATAACGGCAAGAGGTGAGAAAAAAGGAAGGTCTTTTTGTTTTTTTAAAAAAAGGTATAATAAATATAAGACGCTCGCCTGCCGGCGAGACAGGAAGAGCAGTCAGACCACGGGCGTGAGCCCGTGGAGCTTCACTTTACATTTTACCCCGTTAGAGAAAGTGCATCCCATTACAAATTCATTTGTAATGGGATAGTCATTACCACTTAAAACTGACCCCGTTAGAAATAAATTTCTAAAAGGGGTTAGAGAACGAAGTTCTCTAACGGGGTTTACGCTTTTATATTATGTCCGAAGATATCCAAAATCAACAATCCCAAGACGTTACCGAGCTTTTCAACACCGTGGAAGAAAAAAGCATTAGCTTTGAAGAAAAAAGGATTAAAGCCATGGCGTTAAAAAATAGAATGCCCTACATTAATCTGCAAAAGCTGGCGATTGAATCTGAAGCTTTAACCTTGATTTCTAAAGCTGAAAGCGTAAAAGGCCAAATCATCTGTTTCTATAAAAGTAAGGATGTTTTAAGGTTGGGCATTACTGATCCTCACAACCAAGCCGCTTTAAGTGTTATTGAGACGTTAAAAAAACAATATCAATGCATTATTTACCTCATTTCGGAAGCCAGTTTTGAACACGCCATTTCCCTTTATCCGCTCACGGTTGGTGAAATCAAAAGTCCGCTTGCGGAAGAAGAAAAAATTAGAATCACCTCGGATTTAATCGCGGGAGCCTCTTCGGAACTAGAATCCTGGCAAGCCTTGGGGCCGGCTCTCATCAACAAAAATACTGAAGAAATTATTAGTCTCCTTATTGCGCGGGGTATTGGGGCAAGAGCGAGCGACATCCACCTAGAGCCTAAAGAAAATGAAGTGGTTCTGCGCCTCCGCATTGATGGAATTATGCGCGACATCATTGCCTTCTCCCCTCAGATTTACCCCCGTATTCTTTCGCGAATAAAATTAATCGGGGGACTAAAATTAAATGTCAGAAAAATGCCCCAAGATGGCCGATTCACTGTTTATCAAAATCACGCAGAAATTGACATTCGGGTTTCTAGCCTGCCCACTAATTACGGGGAGGCAATTACCCTGCGCCTGCTTGGCCTTGATCGTGATTACCTGCTCAAGATTGAAAACTTAGGCATCGCCGAGGAAGAATTAAAAATCGTAAAAACCGACCTCGGCAAAACTAGCGGGATGATTTTGCTCACCGGCGCCACAGGCTCCGGAAAAACCACTACCCTTTACGCTTTTTTAAGCCACAGAAAGACACCCGAGATTAAAATTATGACCCTAGAAGATCCTATTGAATATCGTCTTGAGGGAATTTCTCAAATTCAGATTAATGAAAGAGAGGGCCTTACTTTCGCTCGGGCGCTGCGCGGCGTGTTAAGGCAAGATCCTGATGTAATTATGGTCGGTGAAATCAGAGATCCGGAAACCGCGGAGATCACCATTCGCGCCGCCACCACCGGACATACAGTCCTTTCTACCCTCCATGCCGGTTCTACTTCAGAGATTATTACGCAACTAAGCAATATGGGAGCAGACCCGCAAAACCTCTCCAACGTCTTAAATCTATTAATCAACCAAAAATTGGTGCGCCGTCTTTGCCAAGAGTGCCGCAAGCCTTACGATGTCTCTCCGGAACTTTATGAAAAGATTAAAAAAGTCGCCCAAAACAAAATATCCCTGCCAGAAAAATTAACTCTCTTTAAGCCCAAAGGGTGTGCACTTTGCGAAAATATCGGCTATAAGGGACAGGTCGGCATCTTTGAAATTATGCATATTTCCAGGATAATTCGCAAATTAATTGCGAGTCGCAGCGCGCCCGAAGAAATTTATAGCGAGGCTATTCAAGGAGGAATGTTTACCTTGATCCAAGACGGTTTGCGCAAGGTGGTACGGGGCGATACCACCTTGGAAGAATTAAAAAGAGTAAGTTAAGCGATATTCATCGCCTTTACCCCGTTAGAGAAAGCCACCGATTTTAATCGGTGGTCATTACCGCTTAAAGTTGGCGATGGCTTAACGCCACCGTCAGTGCAAACCGTTAGCCCCGTTAGAAATAAATTTCTAAACTGGGTTAGAGAACGAGGTTCTCTAACGGGGTTTACTTGCGGAGCGCGGAGCAGGGTCTCCAAAAAATGAAACTTTTTAGGGTTCACTGTTACCCCTTATTATCCGAAATAGATGTTAGCTAGAGTTTAAGGTTAGAATCTGCCTGAAGGCTATGCCAGTCGTCGTAGTCTTTTTTTAATGCCCGTGGATAAGCCGCCCCTGCGATCATAGCAGCGTTATCAGTAGGGAAATCAGTAATTAGTAACTCGTAATCAGTAACTGGTAAGGATTTTTTGAAGAAATTTTGAAGAGCCTGATTCGCGGCCACGCCGCCCGTCAATATTATTGTGGAGACTTTAAATTTTCGCGCCGCCCGCAAAGTTTTAATCACTAAAACTTCAAAGGCAGCCTCCTGAAAAGAGGCGCAAATATCTTGAACAACTTTTTTGTTCATTTTTTTAATTTGACGCGCTTGATAAAGCACGGCGGTTTTTAAGCCTGAAAAACTAAAGTTAAAATTACCCTGATTTAAGATTGGCCGTGGAAAAGAAAAAGCCTGTCTCCCGCCGCCTCGCGCCAGCTTTTCAACAATCGGTCCGCCCGGATAACCCAAGCCCAATAATTTAGCCACTTTATCAAAAGCCTCCCCGCAAGCGTCATCAATAGTTTCGCCAATCACCTCATAATTTCCCCACTCTTTAACTAAGACCAACATTGTATGCCCCCCGGAAACCGTGAGGCAAACTGCTGGCAATCTAACCTTCCTATTCTCTCCCTTAATTCTTGCTTCTTGCTTGCCCGCCGAAGCTCCATCAGCGAAGGCGGGATTCTTGATCCTAATAGAATAGATATGCCCCTCAATATGGTTTACGCCCAGTATGGGTTTCCTAAAAACATAAGCCAAGGTTTTAGCAGTATCCACGCCGACCATTAAAGAAGTAATTAAGCCTGGCCCCGTGGTGACGGCGATCGCGTCCAAATCTTTTCCTTCTACTTTAGCCTCTTCCAAAGCTCTTTGAATTACCGGAATGATGTTTTCCATATGGGCGCGAGAGGCGATTTCAGGCACCACCCCGCCATAATGGGCATGTAACTTGACTTGGGAAGAAACTATGTTAGAAAGAATAACACGGCCATCTTTTACTACAGCAGCTGCGGTTTCATCACATGATGTTTCAATACCCAAAATTAACATAAAATTTTAAATTTTAAGTTCTAAATTTTAAATCAAATCTAAATTTTAAATTCTTAATTTTAAAACTTTTTTTCCTTGGTTTTAAAATTTAAAATTATGATTTTAAAATTGAATTAAAATTAAAAATTTAGAATTTAAAATTCTATATATACGCTATCCTAATTATTGAAAATTATCAATCTTTATGCTAAAGTCATTTTGTTGTATATTTAAAAAACTTTTCACTTTTAACTCCCGCCTGCCAAAGCATGGCGGGCAGGTTAAACTTTTAACTTACATTAGCCGCCATCGTCTAGTGGTTAGGACACAAGGTTTTCATCCTTGAAACCGGGGTTCGATTCCCCGTGGCGGTACTAATAAATAATCTAAAAATAAAAAATCGATTCTGAAAAATAACCTTTTCAATATCTAAAAGGAATCGAACCAGGGAAGGGGTAGGGGAAACAATAGTTTCCCCGCTGTGGAAGTATTGAAACCATGCCCGCCAATGTCTGGCATGGCAGGCGGGCGCAAGGTTTCAAAAAACTTTAGCGACGTGAGATTCCCCATAGGGCTGCAATTAAGAAATGTCAACAATTTGGTATCATCTTGCTTCACCAAGCGACCAAATTGTAATGGATTTTGGGTAGAAAAACGATTGGCGATTTTTTGCCAAAGGCAGGGGTAAAAAAATTTATCTCTATTAAACAGAAATCTGACTATTTCTTTTTTATTTTAGATTAGCCAAATTTGTGCGTTATCTGCAGATAATTTTGCTTATCTTAGGTCAAAATATAAGCATATCTTGACAAAATACGAAAATATGATATTATATCTATATCACACATTTTTACCTAAATAGGTATTGCATTTCAGTATTCAGCAGTTCTTTACCACGCGCCTGCACAATGCGGGCATTAAGATAAAGGAGTTTAATTGTGAACGCTTATCGCAGATGGCTCTGTAGGCAAAATAAAAACACGGGAAAACCAATGTGGTGGGTGGTTTTCGGCTTAGGTATAGTAATCGTGCTTACCTGGGTCGCTGCAGCTCTACCCTGCATCGGCATGTTTACTGGATGGAACTCGCTGGGTGAAATCGTGCACCTGTCCACCAACAAACTCGGCTTAACCATCTATGGATTCTGGACCTTGTCTGAACCGGTGGCGACTTACTACATAGTCGGAGTGATTTTGTCCGTGGCTCTAGTTATGTTCGGGTGGCTCATAGCCGAAATCGGTCAGAACTATGGACACGGACTTCGGTATTATATGCCGGCATCCGGCCACCCTCATGGCTGCTGGCAGTAATCTATGTCGAGGATGAGTTACACCGTCCTCACTACCTCTTTGTAAATTTTGATAAAATTTACTATAGGGAGGTAGTTTTTTATTTATGCAGTATTTTTCATTCTTTCCCGTTATAAATTAAAGAACAGACTTGCTGCTCTTTCAAAATCAAAATTGCCTCTTATCTCTTGTTCTGTTATAATGAACGCAAAATCAACCGTTCTTGTTTTTTGATTATGCGACTTTTATTCTACATCTTGATTGCGCTCGCGCCAGGTATTTTTTGGCTCATTTTTTATCGCCGCAAGGATCGTGAAGAGCCGGAACCTGTAAAGCTCGTCTTTAAAATCTTCATCTGGGGTATGTTGATGACCATACCGGCAGCCGCCTTGGAATTTATCGTGGACTACATTATGCCTTACTCGGATAATGATAGCATCAGTCAAATTATCTGGGGGACCTTTCTCGTGATTGCGCCGGTGGAAGAGTATTTAAAATATCTTGTAATCAAAAGAAAAGTCTACCGCCGCCCTGAATTTGACGAACGATTGGACGGGATTATTTATGGCACGGTCGCGGGTCTTGGCTTCGCTTCCTTAGAAAATCTGATGGCCACCTTAGGCAATGGTCCTTCTATTATTCTCTTCCGCTTTTTTACCGCCACCCTAATGCACGCCTTAACCTCTGGTATTGTCGGCTATTACTTAGGCCGTGCCCGCTTTAACCCGAAAGCGGAAAAAAAGCTAATCCTGCGCGGACTTCTAATTGCCATCATCATCCACGGAGCCTACAATTTTATGATTACGTTGAGACTGAATCTGACTATCCCCTTCTTAATCATCTTACTCCTCGGTATTTTTATCACTTTGAATCAGCTGATTAAAATCCTAAAAGGGAGAAAAGCCCAGCTTAATAGTAAATAATTTTAATAATTAAGAAATAGGAGGCAAAATAAAATGGCAAAAAAAACTTTTTTGGAAAAACTGGCAGGAGCAAAAAATGTTCCGCTGGAAAATGCTCCTCAAAGGAATGAGGGCAATATCCCGCCGCGTGAAGAGCCCACGCAAGACTATGAAGGCCAACTCACCATTGATGTCTATCAGACTCCCAATGAAATTGTGATCAAATCTACTATTGCCGGCGTGAAACCGGAAGATTTAGACGTCACGATCAACAATGATATGCTCACCATCAAAGGCGTGCGCAAAAATGACGCGCGGAATAAACCCGAGGATTATTACTATCAAGAATGTTACTGGGGTCCTTTCTCCCGCTCCGTGATTCTGCCCGTGGATGTAGAAGCAGAAAACATCAAAGCGGAATTAAAAAATGGCATTCTCACCATTGTTCTCCCTAAGGCCTCCAAAGCCAAAACAAAAACAATCACCGTGGAAGCTACATAAAAGGCGCGCCTCTTTCAATACGCTTTTAAAAACAAAAGAATCACGCAGTTTGTCTTTTTTTACCACACGCGCATATAAAAAAATAATCAATACTTTTCACCTATGATTACAATCCAAAACAAGATTTCTTCTGTTTGTGACCATATTATTCTTTGGGCATTAATTTTGCTGGCTTTTTTGGTTCCCCTCTTTTTTCTCCCTTTTACGCCGCAACTCACCGAGTTCTCCAAGCAAGTCCTTTTCTTTGTCACTGTTCTAATTGGGTATCTTGCTTGGTTTGGCAAGGGAATCTTAAATAAAAAACTCATTATTAAACGGACTCCTCTGGATATTCCCATTCTGGCCTTTTTAATTGTGTATGGACTGGCGACCATCTTTTCGGTGGACCGCGTGACGAGTATTTTAGGCGCTTACGGCCAAGGCGCCGCAGGCTTGGTGAGTGTTATTTTTTACGCCCTTCTGTATTTTATCTTGGTGAGCAATGTGAACAGCCGCAAAAAAGTATTGCGGCTTTGTATAAGCCTTCTCATCTCTACTACTATTTTAGTTGCTTTTGTTTTTCTCCAAATCTTTAATATCTTCATCCTGCCTTTTGAGTTCGCAAAAAACATCTCTTTCAACCCCGTAGGCTCCTTCTCGTCGCTTGTGACCTTTCTCGCCTTTGTCTTAAGCATCGCCACCGCTTTTTTGCTAAAGCCCCGGATGAATATCATCTTTAGAATTATGGTTTTAATCTTGGTTTTAGCCGCGCTTATTCTGCTCAACACGATTAATTTCAAAATAGCCTGGCATATCCTTATCCTAAGTATGTTTATTATCTTGAGCTTTGGAATCGCCAAGGAAAAAGAATATATCAACAAAGGATGGTTAATCGTGCCCGCGGCTATCCTCGTAATTGCTATTTTCGCCACTACATTGGGTATTCCCTCTATTATTAAAGGAAAACTACCCAGCGAGGTTTCTCTAAGCTTTAAACTTTCCATGGAAACTACTCGCCAAACTCTCTGGCATGGTTTCTTTAATTTTCTTTTCGGTTCTGGACCAGAGACTTTCGGTTATGATTTTTCAAGCTTCCGACCAGCCAGCTTTAATCAAAATATCATCTGGAATGTCCGCTTTGACAAAGCCAATAACACCTATCTGGAACTTTTAGCTACCAGCGGCGCTTTAGGGATATTAACCTATATTGTGATCCTTCTAATTTTTATTGGATCCTCCAGTCTCCTACTAATCAAATCAAAAAGAGAGTATCTTCCTGCCCGCCATCGCTTCGCTTCAGGCGAGGCGGGCGGGTTCGGAACAAACAATAATAAGTCCCAAAAAATGGCGTTGCCTCCCCATCAATCCTTCTTAAAATCAAGATTTGCCTTGTTCCACAAATCCGCCACCCTAAACCCTCCCCCGGAAAAAACAATAGATCCTGGCAACGCAAATGAGCAAAGAACCGAGACAACAACTTCAACGCCAATAGAACTCCCAAATATTGAGAGAGAAGCTACCCTCCCAACCGCGGAAGAACCGCGGAACATTAATATTAACCTTAAAACAGGAAGGGAAATCTTCCATTCCTCATCATCTAAAGGAGTCGTGGATTTGAAAACCAGAACAATCAAAGAAGACGAAGAGGAAGAGGAAGAAGAAGAGATAGCGCGCCCCGAACCGCATGCTGATTTTATTATCTTGGGTATCGTAGGCGCTTGGGCGGCTCTGTTTCTCGCTAACTTTTTAAATTTCGCCAATACCACACTGCAAATTTTTTTCTGGTTCTCCATGGGGTTGATTATGGCCCTCGTTACTGTCTATCGCCCTCAAGAATTTAAAAAAACAAAGCTTTCTTTCAAGACCTCGCCCAAATATGCGCTGTTTCTCTCCTTTATCTTTGTGTTAGCCCTTTGTATGGTTACGGTTCTCTTTACTTATCTCGGAAAAATTTATCTGGCGGACGTTTACCATCAACGAGGGTTAGAGAAAATTGCCGCGGAAAAATACAACGAAGCTACCGCCCTCTTCCACCGTGCCGTCGCGCTAAATAAATACCGACCAATATACTATTTAGCCCTAGCCCAAAACTACTTGACCCAAGCTAACTTAGAAGCCGCCAAGGGAGAAGCGGCAGACATCAACCAAATTCAAACCCTGGTTGCCAATAGTATCAACGAATCCAAACTCGCTACCGATCTTTCCCCTAGCGATGTCAATCTGTGGGAAGCCCGAGGTCAAATCTACGAAAACACAACTCTCTACTCGCGAAACGCCAATGAATGGGTGATTAAGTCTTATGAAAAGGCGCTGGAATTAGAGCCGACGAATCCCACCTTTTTAGCGAAACTCGGACGTGCCTATATGATTTCCGCTTCCACGGCAGAAGGCGAAGAGCAAGAAAATAATTATAATCAGGCTCTGGAAGCTTTCAAAAAGGCGGTGGAGTTAAAACCAGACTACCTTGCCGCCCATTATTATCTTGCTCTAATTTATGAAAACAAGAAACAGTTTGACGAAGCCTTAGAGCAAATTGGCACCGCGTATCAAATTGCTCCCCAAAATCAAGATATCATTTATGAATTGGGTCGCGTTTCCTATAATAAAGCAATGGTTGGAGATCATAATGACTTAAAAAATAACTTAGATTTCCAACGCGCCATGGATGCCTTCAATCTCGTGGTCAGTCAAAATGCCAACCACGCCAATGCTCTCTATAGTCTAGGCTTGGCTTATGAAAGTCTGGGTGAAACTGGTAAAGCCTTAGAAAATATTCGAAGGGTTCAAGAACTCAATCCAGATAATGAACAGATTAAACAAAAAGTCCAAGATTTAGAATCCAAACTCTAAAAAGACTGAATTTCCAAAAACTATAATGAACAAAGCCCTCTTTATTTGGAAAGAGGGCTTTAAATTTGAAAAAAAAGTATCTTTTCGTTATAGTATAATAAACCCCGTTAGAGAACGAGATTCTTTAACGGGGTAAATAACAAAAACGCAAAGCGTAGAATTTCATCCCTAGCGGGAGATCACCCGAAAGGGTGACAAAACCACAACTAAAAAACGCTTTATAGTTTTAGTTTTAAAACAAAGTTGATTTTATTTTATGCCTAAAAGAAACAAGAATAAACTGAATCTCCCATTCTTTTGCACCATCGTCTTTCTTCTGGTATTTGGCGGTTTTATTTTAATGCAGAATCTCCTCTACGCCGAAAAAATTTACCCCCATATCAAAGTGGCGGGTTTAGATCTGGGAAGTAAAACCAAAAATGAGGCGCAAAGCATCTTGCAAGACCGCATCAACTATTTTCAAAATCAGGGGGTCTCTATTTTCTATAAAGAAAGGGAATGGCCCCTGGCTGAAGAAGATATCGGACTTACCTTCAAAGTGAACCAAACTTTGGACGAAGCGTTTCTTTTCGGTCACGAAGAGGATATTATTCAAAGGTTAAAAAGCCAACTTGCAATTCTCACACAGGGTGTGAATTTATCTTTGCGATATGAACTAGACGAGGATAAGCTAGATCAATATCTAAAAAATAACTTAATGTTCTTAGAGATAAAACCGGAGATGGCGGAAGTGATTTTGGAAAATTCTGGTTTCGAAATTAAAGAAGAAAAAACTGGTCAAGAGATAGACCTCGCGGAACTCAAGCAAAAAATTAAAAATAGTTTAGATAATCTTCAGGATCAAAAAATAGAGGTGGTTATTAAAGAAAGCCGCCCTGAAGTGACCCGCGCCAATGTCCTAGATGCTTATAATATGGCGGAGGAAATGGTTCAAAAACCCTTAAAACTTACTTATGAAAAAAAATATTGGACTGTTTCTCCAAAAATGCTTGTTTCTTGGGTTGACTTTCAATTAAACCAAGATAAGGTAATGGAGGCGGGTTTAAAAAGGGAAACCGCGGACGCCTTTCTAAAAAACGTTGCCGCTGAAATTGAACAGGAACCTGAAGATGCCCGTTTTAAAATTGACAATAGCCGCGTCGTTGCTTTTGAGTTAGGGCAGGATGGCAAAAAGATTGATTTGGAAGAAACGATGGAATTGATTAAAAACGCCCTGCAAACTCCAACCGAAGGGAGCGAGAAAAAAACGGAAATCACAGTGCGCACGGTCACGCCCAATGTAAGCAATCAAAATATTGATGAACTCGGCATTAAAACCTTGATTGGTACGGGAGAATCAGACTTTGCCGGCTCTCCCTTAAACCGCAAACATAATATTGGTGTCGGCTCGGAAAAATTGAACGGTGTTTTAATTGAACCGGGCGAAGAATTCTCCATCGTTCAAACCTTAGGCGAGGTATCGGCAGCTACGGGTTACAAACCAGAACTTGTGATTAAACCCGAGGGAACGATTCCCGAATTTGGCGGGGGCTTGTGCCAAGTCTCCACAACCCTCTTCCGCGCGGCTATATATTCTGGCCTGCCGATCACGGAACGCAAAGCCCATAAATATGTCGTCTCTTATTATAAACCGACTGGAATGGATGCCACGATTTATATTCCTCATCCAGATCTGCGTTTTAAAAACGACACGCCGGGTCATATCTTGATCCAAAAACGCATCATTGGCAATAAACTCTATTTTGATTTTTACGGCACTGACGACGGTCGCGAGGTAAAAATTGAAGGTCCGTACTATACTTCAGGGTGGGTTAACCCGAGCCCGCCGGAATACATTGAAACCAACACCCTGAAAAAAGGAGAAAAGAAACAAATAGAAAAGGAACACAAGGGCATTTCCACGGTTTTTCACCGCGCCATAACCCGTGATGGGCAGGAAATTCTGCGTGATAGTTTTTATTCTAAATACCAGCCTTGGAACGCCGTATTCTTAGTAGGCACAGGCGGAACTGATGTCAAAGGCGAACAAAAAGAAAATACTCCGCCCAAAATAGAAAACCAACAAAAAAAACCGCCCCCACCGACAGAAATTAAAAAGAAGCCACCCGTCAAGGAAGAGGAATAAAAAAAAATGACGAGTAGACCCCGTCATAAGATAAAAATCCGCTTCTATCTCAAGCGACTAACAAGAAAGACAAAGGGTATTAAAACGACTATGTCTGTTATAATCATTCCCCATCTTCCTTGAGGAAGCTTCAAGTGTTTAAATAACTGCCATACAAGAATAGTAAAAATAGCATAAAGCGCGCCGTTCCAACACAATAATAATATAAAATCAACTATCGTCCCATTCATTTGTATCCTCCTTGGTTGTTTTAAAGCACAACATAAACCTCTGATATAGCGCTCCTTAATCTGTAGACGTGCGCTCCCAAGTCTACTTGAGAGCAAGGCTAATCCTCGAGGATAAGGCAAGTCTGCCCCCCTCACCCAGAAAGGATTTGGGTACAAACACCCGACATATTTTGATATGGATTAATCAATAAAACTCAAAATATATGGGTAGTGGATTGATATTGAGCTCTGCTCATATCCATTCTGGGTGAGGGGTAACTCGCGCTTTATAAATATCCATCGCAAAAAGATTAGCCCTTCTTTAAAACCGCCTACAGATTAAGAAGTACCATCTTTACCCCGTTGGAGAAAGTGGGGAAGATATAGACGCTGACCCCGTTAGAAATAAATTTCTAAACGGGGTCAGAGAATGAAGTTCTCTAACGGGGTTTACAGACGAACGCTATACATTAGCACAGTTAAAATCTCCTGTCAAGCCTTTTTGTAAAAAACGAAGAAAATTCAAAATAAATCTTTGTCAACGCGCAAAATCAATTGTATAATATAATGAACAGGTTTAAATCCAAACCAAAATGCCATTGAGTCCAGTCGTCTCCCATACTGAAAAAAATGAAGATAAAAATCTTGATTTAAGACTTAGACCGCAAACCCTTAAAGAATATATCGGTCAAGCTAAAATCAAAGAAAGTCTGGCAATTTTTTTAGCCGCGGCAAAAAAAAGGAAAGAACCTTTAGAACACATCCTTCTGTACGGACCGCCGGGATTAGGAAAAACTACCCTTGCCAATATCATCGCGCGGGAAATGGGGGTAGCGATTAAAACTACCTCCGGACCCGCTTTAGAGCGGCCTGGCGATTTGGGCGCGATTTTGACTAATCTTGAGGATGGCGACATCCTCTTTATTGATGAGTGCCACCGCATGAATCGCCAGATTGAAGAAATTCTGTATCCCGCGATGGAAGAGCAGGTTTTAGATATTATTATCGGCAAAGGACCTTCGGCTAAAAACATCCGCCTCCCCTTGAATTGTTTCACCCTGATCGGCGCAACCACCAAAATCGGCATGCTCTCCTCGCCTTTGCGCGACCGTTTCGGCTCGGTTTATCGCCTGCGCTATTATGAAGTAGAGGAGATAGAACAAATCATCGCGCGTTCCAGCCATATCCTTAAAGTGCAAAAAATGGAAAAGGCGGCCCTGAAAAAACTTGCCTGCTGTTCACGCCGCACGCCCAGAATTGCCAATCGGCTCTTAAAAAGAGTACGCGATTACGCCGAAGTGAAAACAAACGGTTCTGTTAACCTAAAGGTGGTCGAAGCCGCCCTAGCTATGCTGGAAATTGACAAGTTAGGCTTAGATCATATTGACCGCGAACTATTGAAAGTGATTATTGAAAAATTTGACGGCGGACCAGTGGGTTTGAATGCCCTCTCCGCTTCTTCTTCCGAAGAACAAGACGCGATTGAAGAGGTGCACGAACCCTTTTTATTGCAAGCGGGTTTATTGACCCGCACCCCGCGCGGCAGAATCGCCACCGATCTTGCCTATGAGCACTTAAACATTGTTCCTCATAAACAGAAGATGCTATAATAACTTGAATAACTTTCTATTTACAATCAATTTTTGATGCTTCAATACCTAAATTTTCAAACCCCGTTAGAAATCAAAATTTCTAAACGGGGCAAACATTTCGAAAAAATTTATCCTCCATATTAAAAATTGAAAATTAATAATGTCTTTATAATTAATCTCAACTCTAAACTATGAATTCCACAATAGATAAAGCTAATATGTATAAAGTCCTGAAGGACTTTCCTCTCCAATTTGGCAAAGCGCTAACCATTGCGGCAAAAGTAAAGGTGCCTAAAAAAAAGTATTCCAACATCATCATTGCCGGTATGGGCGGCTCTTCCCTGCCCGCGGCGATTATTGAAACCTATCTAGCTGACAAAATAAAAGCGCCAATTTTGATTTGCCAAAATTACTCTCTGCCCAAAGAAGAAAATACTAAAAGCCTTGTTTTTGCTTCTTCTTTTTCCGGCAATACGGAAGAAACCTTGAGTGTTTACAAAGAATGCCGACGCAAAAAAATCCAAATGATTGGCATTACCACTGGCGGCGAGCTCGCTAAACTATGTCAAAAAGACAAGATGCCATTAATTTTAATTCCTAATGAAGGCATCCAACCCCGCTGCGGCACGGGCTATATGTTCACAGGTATTTTAGCCGCGATGACGCGCGCCGGTCTCGCGCCCAACAAAACCAATGAAATCAAAGCGACCGCGGAAGCCTTAACTAAAATGACTTTTGAAGAAAACGCGAAACAAATTGCTCCTCAACTAAAAAGAAAACTTATAGTGGTGTACGCCAGCGAGCAATTCAAAGATATTGCCCGCATTTGGAAAATCAAATTCAATGAAAATTCCAAAGTCCTTGCCTTTTACAATTATTTCCCCGAATTAAATCATAATGAAACCGCGGGCTTTACCAATTTCAAAAAAGAAAATATTCCGACTGTGATCATCATCCTGCGCAATAAAGCCGACCACCCGCGCATCTTGAAACGGATGGACATCACGGGCGAGATTATCCGCGAAAAGGGTGGGGAAGTAATCAACATTGGGATGCCCGAAGGCAACCCCTTAACCCAAATCTTCGGCGCCCTCTACTTCGGCGACTTTTTAAGCTACTACCTCGCGTTGGAGTATGAAACCGATCCCTCTCCAGTGGAGGTGGTGGAGTATTTGAAGAAAAAATTGAAGGAATAAATTAAAATCTGAACCAAATAAAAATATTTGAGTATTAAAAACAAAAATATGGATGTGCAATACACCCCCAACGGCCCCGAAGGCCAGTGCTGTGTTGATTGCGCTAACTTCCAAGTGAATGCCGAAGACGCCGGAAAAGGAATGTGTTTCGGGCACGAAGTAGACGCGAACGGCAACTGTAATTTTTTCAAAAAAAAGGAATAAAGAAGAACTTAACTCCCACCCCCTCTTGCCTCCCCCTCGGGCAGGGGGAGTGTAAATTTTCCTCCCCTTAGCAAGGGGAGGTTAGGCTTACCCCGTACCTTCTATGGTACTAGGAAGGGATCTAATCTAAAATTACTTTAGGAAGGGAAGGTTATAAAAAGTGCGCCAGTACAAAATTGAATTAAGCATCATTTTTATTCTGATATTCTTCTGGGAGGCGGAATTTTTTATTTTGGATATTTTGCCACGACTGGCTGCCCAAGCCGCTAGCCCCCAAGAAGTTGTGATTAACGAAATTGCTTGGATGGGAACAAAAGCTTCTTATAATGATGAGTGGGTTGAACTTTTTAACAACACGAACCAAGACATCAATCTTAAGGGCTGGCTTTTAAAAGCCCAAGATGGCGCGCCTGTAATTAATCTTTCTAATACCATTCCAGCCCAAAGCTATTATCTTCTAGAAAGAACCGCCGACAGCACGGTGAGTGATGTTACTGCGGATTTAATTTACACCGGCGCTCTGGCTAATACTGGTGAAAATCTGATTCTGCAAGATGACCAAGGAACAGTGGTGGATCAATTAGACAATGGCGCCGGTTGGTTTGCCGGCGACAATGACACAAAAGCAACGATGGAGCGTAGAGATAATCAAGGCAAAACTAATCTGGCCGCAAATTGGGCAAACAATGATCAGAAAATTTTTAATAGTAAAGACGCTGCTGGGAATTCTATCTTTGGTACCCCCAAACAGAAAAACAGCGTGAGTTACCCCAAAGAAGAAGAACCACCATCAGAAGAAAATTCAAACCAAGATACTGCCCCTGCGATCAATTTCATTCTAATCAATGAACTTCTTCCTGATCCAGTAGGCGATGATCACGAAGGTGAATATGTTGAACTTTTCAATAACAGTGATACCACAGCCGATATTTCACTCTGGGAACTCAAGGATGAAACCAAAAAAGAAAAAGGGCAATCCGGTTTCGTGATTGAAGCAGGCACAACCATGCCCGCTTTTTCTTATCTTATTTTTTATACAGGCAAAAAGACTTCCCTCAACAATGACGGCGACACAGTCTACCTCTATGATTCCGGTCAGGCTTTAAAAGACCAGAGAGTTTATACTGGTAAAATACCAGAAGGCGCATCTTACAATCGCCAAACTGATAACACTTGGGCTTGGAGCACAACCACAACGCCGGGCTTGCAAAATATCATTACCACGAAAGATAACTCTACGAATGCAATACCGAATAAATCCTATCCCCGCCACATCTGGATCAATGAATTTTTGCCTAATCCCAAAGGCAAGGACGCGGAAAATGAATGGACTGTCCCCACAAACAAACTAAGACATTCAGCATATTTATAACCACCCATATCCTTCCGAGAGAAGAAATCCATAGAAGGGTTAAAACCTACCAGAATTTCTTAAATGATGATGGAACTCCAAAATCGAGAAATAGGCATCCAATTAAAGGAAGTTATACATTAAAATATTACCGAGACAAGATATCCAACGAAGAAATTAAAAGGAAATTTGACGAAATAAGGAAACGCCTGAAAGGTAGTAACCCCTTAATTCAAGAAGAATATACTAGACGGAGGCTAACTTATTGGATTGCTAACCGCCGTCTTTACACTTTAGAACCCCACAGAAAAACATTGTATTTAAAAATAACTAGAGCAAAAGAGATGAAAGGATTTAGGAGGCATTCTGACCATAATAAAACATACTTCCTAATTAAAAATGGCTCTAACGTCAAAAAGATTTTAGCCCAACTTTAAGTGGAGTATTACTAAGGATATGTTTAATAAAAAGCTAAAAGAGTATAAGGAAAATCAGGCAGAAATAGAAGCAAGAATGCAAAGCTACACCGATATCGACAAAAGCTTTTATTTAACTGCAAATATGGTCTTAAATCTCGCTCAAAGAGCTTAAGTACTCTTCCAAAGTTCTGAAGTAGAAAAAAAACGGCAACTTTTAAATTCTTTATTTTAGAACCTTGAATGAATTACCCAACCGCAGCAGAGCTGCGGGGTATCTAAATTTTAAACAACCTTAGTTGATGTGATTGAGCTTTTTCCATGTGGTCGCCCTGTTCTCTAATATATTTTTTAACAACCTCTTCACTGGCTTGGTCTCCAACTGTTCCAATATATCCTCCGTCACTCCAAAACTCGCCTCCCCAGAGCATTTTTCTCAATTCAGGAAAAGATTTAAACATCTGTTTGGCGGAAATACTCTTGATCGCCTGCATTATTACCGATGGTGAATGGCGGGGCGCAGTCCCGACAAAAATATGAACATGGTCTCCATCTGTTCCGATTTCGTCTATTTCATACCAATATCTTTCGCCAATCTCCTTAAAAACTTTTTTTAATCTTTCCAAACGGTCTTGCGGTTCTAATAACTTTTTCCGATATTTTACGCACATTACCATGTGATAACGTATTTTATAGCTGCAGTGGCTAGCAAACTTTGTTTCCATACTTCCTTCGTCAGTATTTTCAATATACCACCATTCCTTCCTATGTCAGGATCTCCGATATATCACGTCCCACCGACCCAACCGCAGCAGAGCTGCGGGGTATATTAACCGCTAATCAATTTCAAATTAAAAGGCAAAAAACTTTTATTTAAGCTAAAAACACCGTTTGATACGGTGCTTTTGGGCTAATAGGTGTTCTAATTTGCTCCGCGGGCTGGCGGCTGTTAGAACCTGTTTGATGGGATACTAAGATCTTTCAGCCAATATCTTTTCAACTACTTGTGCATTAAAAGCAATTACTAAACCACATAGTTTCTGTAGAGAATCAACCATGCCTATTCTAGAAAGAGCCTCAAACACATGTTGCGACTTTATAGCATCTAAACCCTTATAGCTCCCTGGTTTGTATTGATCAACATGGAGATACCCCTCGTTCATCCAGAGATCAAGATTCCTTTTTACACTTAATTGATTCTTATCCATGTTCAACAACATTCCCCCAAAGGAGTCATAATTAGGATCAAGTAGTTTGTTCCAAGCAGATAAAAAATCTTTAGCTAACTTCCAATAAGAACTAAGCTCGGCTTCCTTCAAAATCGCTTCTACTATCGCTACAAAATAAAGCGCACTAATCTTCATATAAAAATTTCTAAAATGCACTAAAACGGCAATTAAGGTTTCTTCGTTCACGCCAAAAAGTTTAACAACGGCCTTGCGGTTCTGCTCAAACTTTATTTCAGCCTTTATATTCTGAAAAAAATGCATATGTTTTCCGAATTTCTTGGCTTGAATAGAAAACGCTTTGAGTTTTTCAATTAGTTTTTTCATAGCTTTCTATCCTGACGAATGCTATTAGGTAGGTTTTTAATAAAATCGTTGAGTAATTTTGATTCCATGAACCTTACCTTAGTCTCAACGGACGGAAATTTAGTCCACCAGAAACTTAGCTGGGTTACAAAAACCGAAATTACTCTTACTGGTTCACCTGGCTGTTGCCAACCAAGTTTTTTAATGATATCCCGCGATTTGCTTTCAATATAAATCTCTCTTCCTTCAACTCTCTGTAAATATCCTTCTTCAAAAGAACCATCTCTTCTATTTCTTCCAAATATTTTGCGTTGAATTCTTTGTATATCTTTAAGACAATAAGCAGGATCGATTATTTTGGATTCAATATTCAAAAGAATATTTTTATCCTGCAGGTAAGCTAAAACATCAGAATCTCCTATGTCAGAAATGGAAGAATCCAATTTATGAAAATATACATTCGGCTGACAAAAATTAGTAAATCTCTTTACCACTTCCACAATTTTATTAACCAATGACTCCTCGATGTCTTCGTGTCCTTTCTTGAGAATAGTAAAAACATTTAGAGCCTCGAGGTCAGCAGGTAATCTGTGACTAGAAAAAATCCCTGTCCATATACGAGCTGACCTTTCAACAGAATACGGCCCCCAAAAATATTTTTCACCCACTCTCAATAAGGGTTTGATAGTATAGCGTGCAGCTCTTTTCCAATATTCCCAAACTGGCAAATCATTAGCAGAATTAACATCACCTATAACCTTAAGTGTATCCTCAGATTTCAAGGTTAAAAATTCAAGAATCTTTCCCGTTTCATCTGGATTAAAATCACGGACATTCTCGGAACACGTCTTTATAATTTCTTCTACCTCTGCACTATAATAAGCACTATCCGCAATCTTTTGATAACCAGCCCAGAAACTCATTACTTGCTGAACATTGATAAAATTCTTAAGACCAAAACTGAAATCCTTGCGAAATGCTTCATCTAATTCATCTAAATAAGATTCGATTGGAATGCGGCTGTCGGGTATATCGTTTTTATTACCAATAATACCAAGGTTAATTTGCGCCTGTTCTTTTCCATAATCTCCCTCCATTCTGGGCACATCGACTGTGTAGATTACAGAGGCTATAAAATCATGGTTTATTTCAAGCTCGGCGGGATAAATCTCATAATGAAGTATGTCACTGGCCGTATACAAATTAAGTAGTCTATCTACTAATGCAAGTAGATTTTTTAATTCAGATATAGATAGTTCCTTTTCTTGTTTGGGAGATAATTGAACAAACTTCTCTATCAAGTATCTGAAATTCTTATGGTGATGTAAAAATTTTTGATGACCCCGACTCAAGCTGCTCTCACGTTCGTAATCTACATCTTGATCAAGCGATTCTTTAACCTGATACTCTTTCATTTCGTATTCGTGTATTAAAGCATCTGTTTTTTCAAGTAATAAGGGGATAGCTCGCTCAAAACTAAATTCAGCTACTATGCTATTGATTTTCCTCACTAATTTACCGATCAACTGATTAAGCTTTATTTTAGCTTCATCATGAGTGTATTTACCTGGACTAATATTAAGTTCATTCGCTAATTGGGCAACACTTTTGTCTGCAAGCTTGAAGTCCTTTTTTTCGGGGGAAATAGTTCTGATAGTTTCTGGGAAAGATACTTCCTTTTTTGCCAAGAATGTTTTGAATCTACTTTTTTTACTCTTTTCATCAGACAATTTTTGTTCAATCTTTTGTAAACCGCTATCTGCCCAAATAATATTTGTCTGATGTAGTACATCTAATAAGAGATTAACCTGCGCGGATCTGTCCTTTGCATCCTGTAAAACATGGAGAATTTTTTCATCGTCAAATATTACCCTGATCCCAAAGTCTCGTGACTTAAGTCGTGTAATATCCATTTGCCACATGCTTGCTTGAGAGATTAAATGCTCTAAATGTTTCAGTTCGTCTTTATTTTTCACTAACGAAGCGGGAGCAAACAATATTTGGATGCGATTTTTCTCATTTGCAAAATTTAATTTACTGAGAACTTCTTGATATAACTCTAAAGAGTCTGTAATGCTTTGCATCATTAAATCGGTAATTTTACACTGCTCAAAACTCATTAGATGAATTGGAGAATTAACAAAGAAAACAGCTGAGCCTACAGTTTGGTGATATGCATACCCATGAAATCTCCTCGATTCTAGAACTTTACCTTGACTCTCTTCTGGAAATTTCCAGCTTCGTGGATGACCAAAAAAGTTGACCTCTGGGAATTTCTTCCAGAAATCAGAAAGTGATCTAAAACGGAAATCTGTTCCCCAATTTAAATCTAAGAATAAAGCATTAGGAGTTGAAGCTCCAGGGATAATCACGCTATAAGAGTCCCTAAATGATCCAAATTTATCGAGATACGAAGTTAAAGGAAGCATAAAGAATGAAAACCTTAACCCTTCAATATATTCCAGAAATTCGGCGAGCTCATTTGGATTTTTAAGCTCGTCTATTATGCCAGCCAGCTGATCTATGCCCAATACTTCCCCAGGCAATTCTTCGGGCACTTCAAGGCGGAACATTTCTGTTGTGCAATAAGGAATAGCAGTAAAAAAAACAGGTTTAAGTTTAACTCCCTCTTTCTTAGAATGGAACTCGATAATATCTTCTCTCGACCACACCATAAGACGGATGGGAGAATTTGAAAGCAACAATTCTGTTTCTTTTAAATCAGTGGCTATTTCTTTTAAATAATTATTCAGGCCCTCTTTATTTATAAAGGGCGGTACTACGTGAATTAAAAACAGCTTATCTTTTGAGCGGATAGCTGCTGCGAAGGTTATTTGATGCGGTTTTTTATCTGGACGAAGAGGACTGACTAACCCAAAAGTTTCTTCTTCATCGCTTCGTTCCCGTATAAACTTGAAAAGCTCCACCTCAATAGCTCCCTCTGGGTGTTTGTGCTCATTCTTAATCTCTGTATAATGCTGTTGAAGAATTGTGCCCCACGTATCGTAGAGCACAAAAAGAAACTTCCTAGGCATCACTGGATAATATTTTTCCCCATCCTTGATAAAAAAATAAAAGCAATTTTTTCCATCCATCGCCCGATTTAAAAACTGCTCCATTGTAACCCAAGGACGTGGTTCAATTCTTGCAAGATCACAACTATAATTATCAAATAATCCTCGGTCAAATTCTTTTCCTGATAAGAAGTTGGAAATGAATGTATTTGCTTTCCCCCAAAACTCCTCCAATGGAATACTTATATCACCAGGTCTCACTTCTAGCTTTTGTTGGTTTGTTTGGTCAAGATTAGTAATGATATAATGCTGAAGGTTTAAACAGAATTTAAGTTCGGTCAGCGGTGAACGATGAATTATTTTTGAGTAATCTTCCTCAAATCCGCCGTGAATTATTTCAAATCCATAATAAAAGTCATATGGATTAGATAAGCTGGCACCGTAAAAAATTTTGTAGAATCTATCTTTAAAAAAATATTTAATTTCGCCCCAATCTGTTTCTGGTATATAGTCCTCTAACATTGAAAAGGATGGTAACAAATCAAAAAGGCTTCTGCAAAGAGATTCAAAATCTTTATATGATTTAATCTTATTTTCCTTCTGTAGGTCTTTATAAACAGATTCTAAGGCCGAATATAAATACTCTATTTTTATAGGGCTGGCTACATTAGGTAACCACAGGTTTATAACAAAAAAAGACCTTAATAAATCGTCAAGGCTACAACTTACAAGTAATTCTTTTAATTTTTGGGTATTTTGTTGATCTGATGTCATGATATAAAAACAAAAATATTATTCTATTTGGCTTTCAACGATTTTTATCTCCTCCGCAGACTGGACGAAGTTAGAACCTGTTTGATAAGTTCATTATAGCGTAAAAAAGAATCATTCCAAATCACCTGATATCTCGGGTATACCCTACCCTGCTACTCACTATATCTTGGAAATAAAAAAGAGGTCAAGTTTCAAGACCTGACCCCTATTTTCCTATCAGACATCTTTATTTAAACTAATTTATTTCTTTCTCCCTGAAAGACCTTTATTCTCTTTTACCAAGAAAACATAAAAGTAATCTCTCCCCGCTTCATCTTGAATAATCCTTGCCTTTAATTTACCTTCCCTCATCATCTTATTTGCGGTTGCTGGATTAATGTCAAACTCACTTTTTAACTCCCACATCGCATACCAGCTATCTCTATTCTTACAGACATATTTTGGAACTACTCCTTTATTTATTGCCTTCTGGCAAATTAAACATTTCGGACCAAGCTCATCATACCAACTCTCTTTACCTGTGACCTGTCTATGGCAGATTAAACAATTATAAATACCGTCTTCTAAATGAAAACCCCCTGGATGTTCTTTTAATTTCCTCTTTTTTATTGCTTCTTTTCTGGCACATTCATATAAAAGTTCGACAAAGTTTAAAAGATTATTTGCCATCTCATAAGCTTCTTGATCTGATAATTCCTTGCCAGTTTTCTTTTTATAAATTCCCTTGAATTCCTCGAGTGCTTTTTTTGATGGTTGCATATTATACAATTTTATTTTAAAGATGTAATGAAAAATGTAATCAAAATATCAGAGAGATATTTTAAAACTTTTATAAACCAAAAACAAACTGAACACAACTAAAAAATGGCTAAGCGAATTTCAAAACCAAATTGCTACCACTCCCCTGCACGGATTTATTAAAGATATTGAAAAAAGCCTTGAAGAATTTAAAGTATTTAAACTTAACAAATGAGGCAGGTTATCCACTTGCATTGTAAAGAATTGTAAAGTATAATTAAAGTGTAATTCATTTAACTAACAATGTGACTTTACAAGAAGCCGTCGAGGAAGTTATAAGTCAAAACAGAAAGGCAAAATATACACCTACGAGATTTATTGAAATGACGAAAAACGGCGAAGCTGAAAATTTAAAAGAAGTTATAAGCGGATTAGTATTAAACCCTGAAGTTAAAGAAAAAATTTTCATTACCATGGAGAAATATAAAGGCAAACCAATATTTATCGAAGAATTTATTTCAATGTATTATTTTGACCTATCTAAAGAAGTGGTTAAAGAAGCAATGCAAAGAACAAAAGAAATTCAACAATCAAGACTTTTTTATAATCTTAATTGAAAAACGATGGCGAAGGATATTAAAGAATTTTATACAGCCAAAGAGTTGGCTGATAAGCTAAGGGTGAATATTATGACAATATACCGCTATATTAAAGCGGGGAAATTAAAAGCCTACAAAATAGGCAAAGAGTTTAGGATTGAGAAAAAAGAATTTAATAAATTTCTAAGAAAAGCAAGCACAAAATAATCCTATGGTAAACACACGCCTCAATTTATTAGAAGAACTGAAAGAAGATATAACCCTTGAGGGATTTTTAAATATTTACGGCAGTCGCATTACACAAGAGAGTGAGAGGCTGTTTTTAACAGAATTTTTATATCCTCTATTAGGAAAAAATATAAGATATGTAATTCCTCAATATCCTTTTATAGATTCCGAAGGTAGAAATAGAAAAATTGACTTTGCGCTCATTAAAGACCAAATCCATCTTGCCTTGGAGGTAAATGGCGAAACCTATCATGCTGAAGGGATTATTCCCAATGAAATGTTTGACGACAATTTGTTTAGGCAGAATGAAATATTAAATCGTGGCTGGAGATTATTAAGGTTCTCATATAGTCAACTTTTGGATAAAAAATGGCGAGCCCGTGTAATGGATTCATTGCATAGATTTTTTGCTCATAATGTTCCGGAGCTAATCTCTGAAGATGCTATTAAACCTCATTTTATTCAAAAAGAGGCATTAGATGCCCTTGATTTTTACCGTCAAAAAGGATGGAAAAAAGGTGTCGTTGTTTTACCGCCTGGATTAGGAAAAACATATTTGTCGGCTTTTGATGCAAAGCGATTTACTCACAAAAGCGGTAGAGCACTTTTTATAGTCCACAGATTAGATATTTTAACTCAATCCAAAGACGCTTTTGAAAAGGTCTGGGCGGAAGCAAAAACTGGTTTATTAACAGGAGAGGTTAGAGAGCATATACACGATAGCGATGTTCTTTTTGCTTCAAAAGATAGTTTGCGTAGTCCCGAATTTTTGTCGCTTTTATCGCCAGAGGAATTTGATTACATAATTGTTGATGAGGTTCATCACGGACAAGCCCCGACATACCAAGCTATTTTACGGCATTTTGAGCCCAAATTTTTACTGGGGATGACCGCTACGCCAGACAGAATGGATAGAAAAGATATTTTTGAACTTTTTGATTATAACAAAGTATTTGAATATTCAACTCACGATGCGATAGAAAATGGGTTTCTCGTTCCGTTTTCTTATTATGGATTGAAGGACAACATTGATTATACAAATATTCGTTACAACGGAAAGAAATACAACACCCAAGATTTAGACAAATATTTAATAATAGAAAAAAGGAATCAGCAAATTTTGCAAGAATATTTAGCCAAAGCAAATGGCGATAAGGCGATTGGATTCTGTTGTTCCATCAAACACGCCGAAAGGATGGCAGAATTTTTTAATGATAATGGCATATCCGCAATAGCCATAACATCATTTTCGGATGACCGAGATAAAAAGATAGAAGATTTTAGGAATAATAAATATGCTGTAGCTTTTACAGTTGACCTCTTTAATGAGGGGGTGGATTTCCCTAATGTTAGGGTTTTAATGTTTATACGCCCCACTGAATCAAGAACAGTATTTATGCAACAGCTTGGGCGTGGTTTGCGTTTATCATCTGGCAAAGAAAGAGTTACTATTTTAGATTTTATTAGCAACTACAAAAAAGCGAATAAAATAAGAGAATATCTTTCTCTAAACAAAACAGAAAAACGAGGTAGCAAAACGGGCAGGATTGAAAAATTTATTTATAATTATTCTCCTAAAAATGAAGTTCACTTTGACGCTGAAGTTGAAGAAATATTAGACGCACAAGATAGGGATGAACGAGGCATTGATAAAGAAGATTTAATTGATGCGTATTATAAACTTGCTGAACAATTAGGAATGAAACCAGCCCAGGACGATATTAACCGTGAATGCGAATTTAAAGTGGCAAGGTTCGTTTCTGTTTTCGGCTCGTGGGTGAAATTTTTACGTGAGATGGGAGAATATACAGAAGCCAGTTATCATTATCCCCAGGGCGTGCATCTTGGACACATTCTATACATTGTAAAAATCTTAAAAGAGAAAAAACGAAAGGGTTCACATATTGATGAAAGATTTGTAAAAATTAGAGGCAATCTTGATGAGGGAAGATTAGGAGCATTTCAAAGGCAAACGAAATACAAGTTACAAGCCTTAATGGAAATGGGCTTGGTGCTTGATGATAGAAGCTATAAAAATGATGAAAAATACGAATTGGCTTTAACTCCAGAAGGTGAAAAATTTTATAAGGTTTTGAAACCAGTTATCCGAAAAATTGATTTATCTTTCTCGTCTTCAAGCGATAAGATTCCATCCTGGGATATGGAGTTGGCTACGGAAAAATTCAATTCAGCAATCTGGGAGCATATTAAGGATAAAAAAGAAAAGCGAGAGTTTATACAAAAGCTGTTATTAAAGATTCACGCTGTTGCCCAAATGTTAAATTATCTTTATCGGGTTGAGCGAAAAAAACAAATTGAGAAGTCCGCCATCTACGGAGGATTTTTCAAAGCTCCTTTTGTTAAACAACATTGCGACCAAATTGGTATAGAGGTGGCAACAGAAGAAGGAGCAAAACATCGTTGTCCGTTTCTCTTAAATATTCTTGAAGCTATCGGCGTTATTTCTCAAACAAGAAGCGGCATCGTTATAAATCATTTCTTAATATGCCAGGAAACTATGCAATTAGATAAGGAGAGTGAAGGAAAAATTCTTACGAGAATAGACAAGATAACCAGCATAGCTTCTGGAAAGAAAGTAGAAATAAACGATGATGAACTATCCCTCTTGCGAGAAAATTTCGGGAAGCAATTTTTAACGCCAGATTTTTATATTGATGAATTTAAAGTATTAAAGTATGCCAAATAAATCTCACTTTAATTCTGGATTGAGGACATTAAATCAAATGCGTAAAAATGGCATAAACCATAGTTCTGTGCCCGAATTTAAAATACCTAAAAAAACGAAACACGCTCTTTATATCGCTGATGCGTTAGGAATTTTAAAATCAATACCAGATAAATCTATCCAGCTAATTTTAATTGACCCCCCATACAATCTTGATATTGCTACATGGGATACATTTAAAAATTATTTGGAATGGGCAAAGCTATGGTTAAACGAAAGCATTAGGGTTTTGAAAGATAGCGGCAATTTAGCCATCTTTGGAGGGATACAATACCAGGGAATACGCACTGGTGATTTATTAGAGCTTGTCCAGTATTTAAAAAAAGAAACAGATTTTAAATTGGTAAATCTTATTATTTGGTATTACAAAAATGGGATGAGTGCTCACAGATTTTTTGCAAATAGGCACGAGGAGATAGCCTGGTTTGCGAAAACCAATAAATATATTTTTGACCTTGATGCCGTAAGAATGCCATTTGATGAAAAAACAAAGAAGGCGTATTTAAAAGATAAAAGGCTAAATCCCAAAAGCATTGAAAAGGGTAAAAATCCTACAAACGTGTGGGAGATAGGACGCCTTAACGGTAATTCCCAAGAAAGAGTTGGGCATCCAACACAAAAACCAGCAGAGGTTGTAAGACGATTGGTAAGAGGTCTTTCCTACCCAGATTCAATTGTTTTAGATTTTTTCGCAGGTTCTGGCACTACGGGGCGTGTTTGCATAGAAGAAAAACGTCATAGTATTTTAGTTGATAACGACCCGAAGACAAAGAGTTACTTTAATAAACACCTTAAACAATTAAATGCCTCCAACAAAGGAACTTTTGAGATCCGGTTTAATCCCAGTTTAAAAGATTTTTTAGAGCAATAATTATGAAAGCCATTATATTAGCCAGAGTTTCAACTGAAAAATAAATGAACAAAAAACAATCTAATCTGCCCAGTAAATGGGCCTTTTATTTTTAGTAGTGAGTAAGCACAACTTGAGGGATTATCGGTCAAAAGGCAATAAGACTACCAAAATAGGCAAAATTCAACGCATTTGTTGGACTTGTGTGGGGTTTTTCAGGGCTAAGATGGTATAATACTCAACTCTTCGAACCTGAAGGCTCTTTAGAGCCTAAATGGCTAATTAAAAATATGGCAAAAAGAGGGCCAAAGAGGCAAAATCCAAATCCAACAAATCCAACAGTAATAAAAAGAGAATAAATAATATGACCTTTATATTTTCTTTTAAATTTTTGATAGATTGTTTTAATCTTTTAATTCATCTTTTTGACGCAATCTTATTAGCAACACGCAAGGGACAGCGACAATTATCAAAATGACCTCCGTTAAATCAATAGTGTATGCAGAAGATATTAGAAAACGAATTATACCAGCGATTATCGTGCTAATAATAATTGATTTGCGAGTAATTTCCTTCTTAGTGCATTTCTTCCAAATAAAAGTCAGAATTAATGATATGACAAATATTGCCGCAAATACACCTAAAAATTCTGCAACAAGTGCTATTTTTATCCCGTAGAAAGCAGCTCCGATTAGCACAGCGAAGGAGATGAGAATGAGACAAATTGTTTTAATTTTTTGGCTCATTTCGTTTAAATAAATTACGCACTCCAAGTTTCTTCTGGAGTTTTATGACAATATAGGCAGAGAGGGCCAAAAGAGATAAAGAAATTAGACAATCACTAGGAAGAACTTTAGTTAGGACAAGCCGTTCTATTCCAAGGAAAATTTTAATAAAAGAGTCAACGAAAAGTATAGCGAACCAAATTAAAACAATCCACAATATAACTTTTTTATTCTTTTGATTCATTTCTTTTAAATAAATTACGCACGCCAAGTTTTTTCTGTAGTTTTATAACAATATAAGCAGAAAGGATCAAATAAAATAAAGAACTTAGGCAATTACTAGAAACTCCAGTTAGGACGAGCCGTAATACTCCAATGAAAAATTCAAAAAAAGAGTCAATAAAAAGTAAGGCAAAGCAAATTAAAACAATCCACAATATAATTTTTTTAACAGTTCCTTTCATTGGTATGAATTAAAATATTTTGGCAAATGATTATTTCCCGAACTTAATCGTTCCACTGTGGTGTCGGTTCACCTGCCAATCTAAAAGAAAATAAATAAGAATACCAAAAATACCGAACCCGGCAAGAAGTAATTTCTGGCCAATAGACATATAGCTTAAAATAGTAATGAGAATACCAACAAGGAAAACGGTTTCAATAAAGCATACTGTTTCAAGTGTAGATTTGGACATATAATTTAATTAATTGTTTTAATTTTTTGGTTCATGGATTTTGGATTCCTTAGATAAATATTCAGATTTTTTTCTGTCAAAAAAACCACCAAACTTTAGCACGGTAAAAATAATAATCATAATAATTGCTTTAATTAAAGACCTATAATTACCTGTAGAGATATCTTCTATGATCCAACGGATTAAAACCAAACTTATACTTAGAATGCTCAAAATAATTCCGAAAGTGGCTCCCCTTTCTTTGTCTCTTTTTGCAATTATACCTAATATCAAAGCTATCAGTCCGAGTAAAAGACTGTATATAAAGAAACTTATTATCCCAATCGCAATAGAAAAAATATTAAACTTTTTTAGAAGCACATTTGTAATACGAAAATGCTTTACTATGATTAGAAATTCATCAAATATATCTTTCTCCTCTGATTTCTTATTTTTTTCTTTCATGGAGTTATTTATCTTTCAATTAAAAATATCTTTCCTTGTCCAGTTCCCTAACTTTTCCCCACTGTATAAAACCATTAATTATAAGCGAAGGTCCGGCAATAAACCCACCAATCCAAATGATAGGTATTTGTGAATAAGATAAAGAGATAAGGGCCAATAAGGTAATAGCAATACCTCCTATTATTTTTGGCCAAGGGTTAAATGATTTTAATATTAATGGATGGTCACATCTTGTGCACTTTAAAATAAGACCTATACTCTGCTTTCCGTATAGAACCTTACAATATTCACAATATGGACGGGTGTATCGATTCATTTTTTTATAAAACACAAAGCTCCCCGCCAGCAATGGCTTTCGCCACCCATAACCCTTTCGGGATATGACCCATCGAAGAGTGCTCTGAACGAGGAGCTCTTTATCTTCGATGGGGTTTTTTGCCATACCTCACAGACCAGCTACGAGGGTTAGGCAATTGGAATATTTAGTTTTTACAATTAAAGAATAACATAACCGAGAGGAAATTCAAGTCAAATCCTTGAAAAAGCGGTTAAAATAAGATAAATTTAAGAAAGAATTTAATGAAAATGTAATATGAAGATTGAAAAATTTTGTGAAGAAGTAAATAGAAGCCCAGTCGGTATAAAGCATCTGAAAATAAAAGTTACGCCAGAGTTACTCAAAGAATGGAATTTTATTAAAGAAGATTACCAAATTAATGACCTCGCACCGCTATATGCTTTAAAGGAACAGCAAAAAGAACAACAACAAAGAAAAAAAATAGAAAGAAAAATAATGGAAGCTAATAAACTCACCTCAAAAGAAACAGAAGTCTTTCAAGAAGTAACTAAGATTTTGTCAGCTGAAAGATCACTAAAATACAGAGGAAGAATATTAATAAATAAAACACCCTCGGGTTTCTCTCTTATAACAACACTGAAATTTATCCCTACATTTAATCAGGTGGTCTCGGAAATAAGAGAGAAATACAAAATCAAGCCTAAACAGCTTTTAAAAGAGTTACAGAAGGTATTTCCTAAAAATAAAGAGCTGGTAAATGAAATCGTAGAGAATAAATATTCTTATCTTTTGGATCGAATACTCCACAAGTTACAGTATAAAGAAGAATTTAATAGATTGGAATGGATTTTCTTGCTCTTACACTTAGAAGAGGATTGGCTTACTGGTATAGGAAAATGGCTTAAAGCAAGAAGAGAAATTGAAGATTGGGAAAATAAAAAATTCCCTAATTTAAATAAAGAAATTAATGTCTCAAGACACACAACTTTAAAACTACCACGAGAGTATTTTAGAAGCCTAAAAAACTATATCTTGTATGACGCGAAAGGAGAAATACTACACAAAGATTGGCAAACGTGGAGTAGAAACGAAATCGAGATAGAAACAATAGATTCTCCTGAGAAAGAAGTTGTATGTATTAAGAACTTTGAACCTTATATCAGAGTAAAAATTTATGGAGATACCAATATTTCTAAAATGAGAGCCTTATCGAAAGCCATTAAAAGAAGGCAAAAAGAATTGCCTGTCTACAAGGCAAGGGCTTTAATACAGAGCAACCCAGAGAAAAATCTTAAAAAAGCAATTTATTATTATTTAAGAAAAGGAATGAGATTACCGCCGAAAAGAGCAAATATTCTATTATTAAAACTTAACTATAAGAAAGGAATTTCAATCCGAGCTGATAGTAGAGAAATTAAAAGATTTGAAGAATTTTTTGGAATTTAAATTCAGTAAGGCAGTTATTTCAATTATATTACATCCACCATTTTGACATTTGGTTGGATGATTTGAGGTAATGGTAAAATACTACAATTAGATAATTGTAGTTTTTTATTTCATGAGAAAGGAAAATTTTCAAATAAGAACCACCTCGTCTAATTTGCCTCAGAAAGAAAAACGCAAATTATTACATCAAGTGTTTGATATTATTTTTAGCGCCAGAAAAAAAGAAAATAAAAAAATCACTTAATAAAGAGCAAAATATTCAATATGGAAAACAAAATGAAAAAACAATTTATAAATAGTGACTTTTATACTACGGCCTTTTTAATAGCTAAGGGTTATAAACTAATTAGGATGGATAAGTCCAATCCTCATCGATTTCGCTTTATCCTTGAAGATGAAAAGGATAGAGCGAAGTTACTCGAGGATTTTTTTAATTCCAAAACAAAAATTGAACCACGAAAGTTCGTCTCGGCAGTTAAAGAATTAAAATCTTTAATGTATTCCGACGCCATTTAAGGCTAAGGGAAAGATGAAATATGAAAAAAAATAAAGAAAACGCAAAGATAGAATTAAGACCGCCAACTACAATTAATGAAACGCAAAATAGTAATCAATTGGAGGTATTTGATGGGGAGCTACTTCATCCTTCTCTTGATATAAAAGACGGGATTCTTGTCTTGGGTTTTCGCTATCGGTCAAAACCACAAGAGGAAAAGGAAATTTTTATTGTGGTCAATGAAGGTAATATCCAAATCACAGAGGAAAATTCCTTGAAAATAAAAGACAGACTCTATTATTTTGAAAAACGAAGCAGAAAACTTATGAGGATTGAAGAAAAATGGGGCATCTCGGCATTGCAACAATTTATTAAGAACTACAACACATTCAAATCAAAAGAAACTACAAAACCAGAGTTATTTACAGAAATCATCAGGCTCACTAACCGCTATGTGGAATTAGAAAAAGAAATAGATTATTACCTTCTAAGTGCGTGGATTTTGGGCACTTACTTTTATCCTATTTTTTATGCCTATCCATTTTTGCACATTAAAGCTCCAAAGCGGTCTGGTAAAAGCCAGTGCTTAAATATGCTTTCTCAACTCTGTTTCAATGCTACTAAGGCAAGACCAAGTCTAGCGGCATTAAGCGATACCGTTGATGCATTGCGGGGAACTTACTTGATTGACCAAGCGGACGCTTTAGAAAGAAAGGGTAACGAAGAATTGTTAGATATTCTCGCCGACTCTTATAAAAAGAGTGGAGGCAAAAGGCGGGTTATTAATTTTGACAAAAAAAAGGGCAGGGAGATTTTAGAGTTTGAAACCTACAGCCCAAAGGCGTTAGCCTCAATTAGAGAACTTCCAGAAGATTTACGAGACAGATGTCTGGTTGTGCCTCTAATTAGAAGTCAAAAGAATTTCCCCGACCCAGACGACAATAACGAAAATTGGCGTGAGATAAGAGGCAGAATCTATAAAGTTTTAATACTAAATTACGACTGGATTAGCTCAATTTATAACACAAAAAAAACAATATACAGAAATAGTCAAGAAATTTTAGGCAGGAGTTTAGAATTATGGTTACCCTTTGAAATTATCTTGGAATGTTTTGGGATACAAGAAAAAACAGAGGAAGCAAAAAAGCGTTTCCTCTCCCAATATGGTTTTAGCGAATACGAGCCATCGGAATTAGAAGAAGAGGTTATTAAGGTAATCTTGAATCAATTACAAAATAAATCGGAGGCGATTTTAACTCCTAAAGAAATAAGCGGGCTGATATGTGCCGAGGTATTTTTATTAAACGACACTCCCAAGCAAAAAGCGGCTAAGGTGGGGTGGGCAATTAAAAAATTTAATCTCTCTTCAGAAAAGAAACCTAGAAGTAAAGATGGAGTGCGATATCTGTTTGAAAAAAATAAGATAGCAGGAATCTACCAGAGCTACTTCAAAACAGATACAGAACCTACATCTCTTACACCAAATGATTCTTATGGCTTAAATAGCGAACAAATGACGGTGTAAGAGTTTAGTGTAAGAGTTTGGTGGTGTATGTCTTTCTTACACTAAACATTTCCTACACCAAAGACCTACACCTTGTTTAATCCTTTATTCAAGCCAAAAAAGAGTATCAGTGTAAGAGATGTAAGATGGGGATGGAATAGACACCAATAAAAAATAAGATAAAAATGCACAAATCTGGTTAGGAGATTTTGCTGCTGACAGAGGATATGATAAAAAACAATTAGAAAGATTCGCAAAGAAGAACGAGAAATTTTGTCTTACCTTAAAAAAAGCAAAAAAAATTAAAGGAAGGCTAAGTTTTAAGGACCACCAAAGCAACCAGAATCGGTTGTGTGGGGTTTTCAGGGCTAAGACGGTATAATACTCAACTAATCAAAACTATGGCAAAAAGAGGCAAAAAATTATGAAAAAGAAAGGTAACAAAGGTAACACTATAAAAAAGAGAATAACCCAAGAAAAAGCCAATTTTCTAGATGCTTATAAAAAACAGTGGACTATCAGCGGGGCGGCTAAGGCAATCAGAAGGAGTAGAAAACAGTGCCATCATTGGCTTAGAAAAGATAAAAAATTTAGAGAACAGTTTAAGGAAATCAAATTAGAACATATTGATTACACAGTGACTAAATTAGTGGAATTAATTTCGTATGGGAATTTAGGAGCGATAATCTATTTCCTAAAGTGCCAAAGCAAAAAGTGGAGGCCGTGGGAGAAAAGAGAAATTAGCGGAACTCTTAAACCTGAAGTTGAGCAAAAAATAAGCACCGACCCGATTCTTAAAAAAGCAGTAAGATTTTACGAAGAAGAGCTAAAAAATGAGATTATAAAAAAAACCAAAAAAATTAAAGAGTTTGAAAACACAAAAAGTTATCTACTTAAAAGAGCTTGACTTGTTTTCTGGATAGCGCCATTCTTGTGTTGAGGAACCTATCAGACATATACAACGGTCATGGCTGGACTAATCAGCCGCTAAAAGAGGCTCAGGTGATTAGTCCACCCGAGTCTCTTTTAATAAAAGCCAAGCTAAAAATTAGTTACAAACTAAACGACCCCGCCGTGAAGCAAAGAGTCGCTTAGTAAAAACGGTCACCAATGGTCTATACAACCATTAGCGTCCAATTATTTTATAGCAATAACTAAGAACTCTTGCAAGCAAGAGGGGAATAAACATGACAAAAACATCAACTATCACCTATCCTCCCGTTATCGGAGGACAATCACCCCTAACAAAAACGAAGCGAGCGGCAACCTACATCAGATGTTCCTCTGATGAAGCAAAAAAAGAAGGCTATAGCCCGGAAACTCAAGAAGAAAAATCAAAGGAACTTATAAAAAATTTTGGATGGCAGCTTAATAAAAATCACATTTATCTTGATATTGGATTCTCGGGTAGCACCGATAAACGACCTGAATTACAACGATTATTAAGAGATGCAGAAAATAAAGAATTTGATGTTGTGGTTGTTTATAGAATGGATAGATTTTTCAGAAACCTCAGATTATTACTAAATACTGTCGGAGAACTAAAGGAACTTGGAATAGAATTTAAATCTGTCACCGAACCATTTGATACTTCAACCCCTACTGGTAGGGCAATGTTCGCAAACGCAGGAGTATTTGCGGAATGGATGAGAGAGGTGGGGTTGGAGGCGAGGAACGAAGGCATGATAAAAGCAATGAAAGAAGGAAAATGGTTGGGAGGGACTCCTCCATACGGTTACAAGTTAAATAATGACAAACATAAATTAGAGATTGACGAAGAAGAAACCCCAATAATTAAAATGCTCTTCGGGTGGCTTGTAGATGAAAAGTTAAGCGAATATAAAATTCAGCAAAAAATAAACGCAATGAAGATTCCTACTAAATATGACAGATTAGGAAGAGAAAAGAAAACAAAGAGTAAATGTTGGTGGAACCGAAGAGTTATAGGAAGAATATTAAGAAGCGAAATCTATACAGGAACATTCTACTATAGAAGATATAAATATCCTGGAAGAGTAAAAGGAGAAAATAATTTAAGACCAAAAGAGGAATGGATTAGGGTTGAAGATAAAAATCTCAAAATCATTCCCCGAGAGTTCTTTGAAAAAGCCCAACAGCAATTGAAAAAGAATAAAGAGTTATCACCTAGAAACACTAAGCAGATTTATACGCTCCAACATAAAATCATCTGTGGTCTTGATGGTTATTATTATCAGTGTGCGACGAGACATTATTCTAATAAATTTGGCCACGGAGAAACTAAATACTATTTCTGCTCAGGAATTAGGCCCTGTTTTACTCCCAAACGATGTTCTGCTCCAAGTGTAAGCGAATCACGGATTCTTCCTCCTGTATGGAAAAAACTCAAAGAAATTCTCACTGATCCAGAAGTTATAATGCGAGAGCTTAGAGATTACCTCAAACGGAAAAATAAGAAAAACCAAATTCACAAACAATTAAATGATATCAAAAACACTCTGAGTTCTTTGAATGCAAAACGAGAGAGATATGCTGAGCTTTATGCCGAAGGCTCTATTAATAAAGAGTTCTATGATAAAAAGACACAAGAATGCAAAAAAGAGGTGGAAAGATTAAAAAAAGAAGAAGAAAAACTCTCCCAGCTCTTACTTACCGAAGAAGAAAAACAAAAACGAATAAAATCTGTAGAAAATCTCTATCACGAATTGAAAGAAAGCCTTAAAAGTGTTACATATGAAGTGAAAAGGGAAATTCTCCAGCGTTTAGTGGAAAAAATAGTCAAAACTGATAACAGGTTAGACATAGAATTTAATATACCGTTTACCGAAAGTTCTCTAAAACCAGCCTCTGAATGTTTGACGGACAGCAGAAGAATTTATTGAAATCTATAATCCCGGTCCCGCAGAAATTGATTTAACAAATTGGCAAATTGATGACCAGGAAAATAAAGGCTCGCATCCTTATACTTTTCCAGAAAATTTTATCATCAAGAGAGGGGAGTATATTACTCTCCCCTATTCTCAAACTAAAATTTCGCTGAATAACAACGACGACTGGGTCAGGCTCCTATGGCCTGATGGACAAGCCATTGACGAGGTTTCGTATTCCGATCCCCCTGAAGGCGAATCATACAATAAAACCAACAACGGCTGGCGCTGGAGCTGCGCCGCCACGCCAGGCGAACCGAACAAAATCGCATCTAATGATGAATGCGCCGCATCGCCAGAGGAAGAAACCAAGAATTATTCGCGCGCTCTCTGGATCAATGAATTTTTACCTGATCCAAAAGGCAAAGATGAAGAAGGCGAATTTATTGAATTGCAAAATCGGGGCGAAGAAGAAATTGATTTAACTGATTGGCAGATTGATGATTGTGAAAATACTGGCTCCAAGCCGCACACTTTTCCCGAAAATACTAAAATTAAAACTAATTCTTATCTCGTCCTTTACTACAGAGAAACTAAAATATCTTTAAACAACAACGGCGATTGCGTGCGGCTTCTGAACCCCTCAAGTCAGGCAGTTGACGAAATTAAATATGGCAAAGCCAAAGAAGGACAATCTTACAGCCGCCAAAATGTGGATCATTGGCAATGGGGAAAACCCACACCAGGCAAAGACAATGAATTTACCCAAATTTTAGCCGCAAAAAATAGTATAACGAAGAATAATCAACCTCCTGCAACCACTCCTAAACGTCAAACTTTACCCCAAACCGGACCAAATATATATTTTTATTTCTCCCTTATCTTCCTATTTTTCTTTCTTTTTTCTTTGACAAAAATTAAAAAATATTATAAAAATAGAAGTTGCTCCTTTATCAAATCTGCTTGAACCTTAAACGCAAAAAAACACCAACTGGAGGTATAAAATGTCAGAACAAACGAGCGGAAAGTTAAACCTGGAATTATTACTTAAGGAACTGCGGCTTTGGAATGAATTTCAAAAAATTCAACCCCAAGACTACATTGAACCAAGATACCCCCGGAACCCAAAACTTGAGGGAGAAATAGGAGAGATGAATGATGAGCAAAGAAAGCTCTTTACTTTGATTGATAGGAAGCAAACCATCATTGAAAAAATTATAACCAACATTGATGAAAGTGCCCTTAGCGACGCAGATTTCTACCTCCAAGTAGAAAAAAACCCTAAATTGCAAAACTTAATAAAGACTGTAGATCTGCTCATACCTGCGTTAACGACCTTGATTTTTAACGCAAATCCGACAATAGACCGTAAAGAAAAAGTTGCTTTGCGTCAGGGCTTCAAAATCGTCAAAATGAAACGTGAAGTGAGAGCGCTTTTACAAACACAAAATATCGTTACCCTCATTCTACCACTCACTAATGGCAGCGGGGTCGCAGAAATTTTTTACTCAATGTCGTATAATTAAATACCACAAGCACGCCTTGTGGTTTTTTTCTTGCCAGAATTAAAGATTGAAATTCTCCCCTCTTTCCGCTATAATATGTTTGAAGTTTGAATTGGATAATTTTTAATTTTCATTTTACATTTTTTACCCCATTAAATAATTCGCTGAAAGCGAATTGCCGCGAAGCGGCATTTAATGGGGTGAATTTTACATTTCCTATGTCCGGTCATTCTAAATGGGCAACCATTAAACATCAAAAGGGGGCCACGGATCAAAAACGAGGCAAAATTTTTACCAAAATCGGCCATATGATCGCGATCGCGGCCAAAGAGAGCGGCGGCGATCCAACGATGAATTTTAAACTGCGCCTTGCTTTAGAAAAAGCCAAACAAGTGAATATGCCGCAATCTACGGTTGAAAAGGCAGTGAAGCGCGGGACTGGCGAAGGAGCAGAAGGCCAAATTGAGGAGGCAACCTATGAGGCTGTGGGGCCCGAGGGCTTGGCAATTATCATTAAAACAGCCACCGATAACAAAAACCGCGCCCTTTCCGAGATTAAAAATATCCTTGCTAAAAATGGCGGCAAATTGGGAGAAAGCGGTTCTCTTTCTTGGCAATTTACACCTTGCGGTATTATTGAGCTAGGAGCATACAAATTCTCCGAGGAGCAGGAACTTGCAGTAATTGAAGCCGGCGCCGAAGATATCAAAATTGAAAATAACGAGACCTTGATTTATACCACGCCCCAAGACCTTCAAAAAGTCAAAGAAAAACTAGACGCCCTGCAAATCAAAATTGAATCCGCGGAGCTCGGATTTGTACCTAAAAATACTGTTGCTATTGATGTTTCCAAGGTAGAAAAATTATTGAATGCTTTAGAAGAGCACGATGATGTGCAGGAAATTTACACAAATCTAAAAAGTAATCCGTAATCAGTAACTAGTAATTAGTACAAATCGGCCTGCGGCCGATAAAAATTACTAATTACCGATTACTAATTACTGATTACTAAGATATGATCATCCTCGGCATTGACCCTGGCACTGCAACTACTGGGTATGGCTTAATAGAGAAAGATCAAAATAGATTGACTTTGATTAAATATGGCATAATCTCTACGCCAGCCAAGCAAGATCTACCTATACGGCTTGCCACGATTTACAAGGAAATAAACAAAATAATTAAAAAAAATAAACCCGATCTTTTAGCTTGCGAGCAGATTTTCTTTTTTAAAAATACAAAAACCGCAATCACAGTGGGGCACGCAAGAGGTGTTATTTTGCTTTGCGCAGAACAGAACAAAATTCCAGTTTTTGATGCTACTCCCCTGCAAGTGAAACAAGCGGTTGCTTGTTATGGGCGTGCCGGCAAAGAGCAGGTCCAAAAAATGGTAAAAATACTGCTCAATCTAAAGGAAATCCCAAAACCCGATGACGCGGCTGACGCCCTTGCCTGCGCCATCTGCGCCGCAAATTCTGTAAAAAGCGCAAAATAATTAGATACATCTGCGCTACAACATCACGAAGCGATCACTTTGTGAATTAGGAGGGATTCCAATGAAAGTTAAATAGTTCTTTGAAAAAATTAAAAAACGTTTAGAAAAACCCAAACCCGATGATGCAGCTGATGCTTTGGCTTGTGCCATTTGCGCCGCTAATACATCTTGCAAGAAAGGAATATGAAAAGATGATAAAAGAAGTAATACCGACAGAAATCAATCCTGGTGATCGTGTAAAGATTACAAAAGAGGATGAACTTTGGGAAAAACGGGTTGTAGTAGGTATTATTCAGATCTCCAAGGAAGAATACCGTTTTATTATGGCCGGTGATGTTGGTAAGGTTGGCATATTTAATCTCACCTACAGGGATAAAAAATGGCAATATACTGACTCTGGAGGACTGCAGACAACAGTAAAAATTAATTATATCAATGAGGAGGGATAAAATTACCAAAAGTCTTTCGCGCTATCTTTATAAAATAGCGCTTTTTTATTTTTTCTCCTCTTTATTCCTAATTCACAATTCCTGCTTCCCGATTCCTGTCTTGCCTCTTGCCTCAATTTAAGTTAAAATACAATTGTTTAGAAAACACAAATTAACCCCTCACCTAGCGGAGATTTTTGTTTTTATATTCGCATCACAGCTATCTTTAAGGAGTATAAATAAAAATCAAAGGTGAGAATAAATTAAGCGAGCCTGAAGGCTCGTATCTCCGCTAGGTGAGGGGGTCAACTTTATGACCAAAAGTTTATTTTTTACTATTTTCTTGACCGTCACGGCAGTCTCCTTAATCGTCAACACTGCTCTGGCGCAAGAGACCGCGCCCCTGCAAAATCAAAATCAAATCCTACCCATCCAGATTTCACCCCAAATCAAAGCCAATGCCGGCAAGGACCAAAATGTGGCGACCCAAAGAAAGGTGCTTTTTGACGCGTCGGGGTCAATGGTAATTCCGGAGGATTTAGAAGTAAACTATGAATGGAATTTTGGCGATGGTGAAAAGGAAGAAGGCGTGGATGTAATTCATATCTATAATGAACCAGGCAACTATCGCGTCAAATTAAAAATGACTACTGGTGAGCTAGAATCCGAAGACGAAATCTTTGTCACTGTCTACAATGATCTCTTGGTGATGATCACGGATAAGACCTTGGACGATCCAGAACTTAAATCTCTGACCCAACACGCGGCGCAAAAAGGAATTTTAATTATTCCGATCCAATATGAACCTAGCGAGGCGGAATACACGGGCTTGGAAAAATTAACCCGCAAACTTGCGGAATCCTCCGCCGACTTAAAAAAATCTAATATCATCATCACCTGGACTTCTTCCTTGGCGGGACTAGAGGCGCTCGCTAAGCTTGGCCAACAAACTGAACAGATTGAAGACTTAAGTTTTAATAATAAAACAATCGTGGCAATTACGGATAAGGGTTTTGGCATCGCTTCCCGAGTGGCGCAGAGCACTTTTGATATTTTAAAACCGGAAGTAGTGCTTTTAACTCATAAAGAGGCATTAACCTCCGTCATTGAAACGCGCACTCCCCAAAGCATTATCCCTGCCTTACGTACACAGGGAATTGAATTTAAAACTGTGGGTGTCCACAGCCAGAGGACATTAAATAAACTCGCGCCTTGGAATTTTGCTTCCTACGCGGTCAATTTTATGATCAATAAAGGCGTGCCTGCCAATACGATTCTGCTTATCCTGATGCTCCCTTTGGTCGCCACCATCATTGCCTTTGCCCGTCAGATTTTAGGGATTAAAGCCTTTGGCATTTATATCCCTTCCGTGGTGGCTCTCTCCTTTGTGGCTACGGGCTTAAAATATGGACTGGCGATCTTTCTTTTAATTCTCATCTTTGGTACCCTAATGCGTCTCATACTACAGAAGATTAAAATGCTCCATCTGCCCCGCATTGCGATTGTTTTAACTTTAGTCAGTATCGCGATTCTGGCGATGCTTGCTGAAGGCGCTTATCACGATCGCACCGGCCTCATTGCCGTTTCCATCTTTCCGATGTTAATTATGATTATATTGGTAGAGCAATTTGTAAACGTCCAAGTGGACAAAGGCGCGCGCACGGCGATTAAATTAACTCTGGAAACTTTAATTCTCTCCATTATTTGTTATTTCATTGTCACTTGGCAAACCTTGCGCACGCTCATTATCGCTTATCCCGAGCTTATCTTTTTAACCATCGTCTTAAATTTTGCCTTAGGACGATGGACGGGACTACGCGTCTCTGAATATTTCCGCTTTCGGAAAGTCATAAAGGCCATAGTACAAAAGAAAAAAGAAGAAGGAAGGTAAAATTTCTAATTTTTTGGCTTCTCCAGAAAAATCTAACCTATGTTTCAATATCTTAAAACTGCTCAAAGTATCTTGGGTATGAATGCCCGTAATTTTGACTATATTCGTCCTAGCAATAGCCGCCGCGCGATTCGTCTCGCAAATAACAAACTAAGAACCAAACATATTCTGCAAAAAGTGGGTATTCCCGTGCCAAAATTATACGGCGTCATCGCGAACCGCACTGATCTAGATCATTTCTCTTGGGAGACTCTCCCCTCCAGCTTTGTATTAAAACCCAATATGGGTTTAGGAGGGGGTGGAATTATGGTAATCTATGGCCGCAAAAAAAACGGCAACTGGATTAAATCATCAGGGGGAGAAGCCACAATTGCCGATTTTAAAGCCCATATTCAAGACATCTTGGACGGACGTTATTCCATCTCTAGCGATCCGGATATCGCCTTCTTTGAGGAAAGACTCAAAAAAACTAAAAAATTCCGCCGCTTATGCTACCGCGGCACACCCGATGTCCGCATTATCATCTACAATAAGATGCCTTTAATGGCGATGCTTCGCCTGCCCACGCGACGTTCCGAAGGCAAAGCCAATCTTCACCTCGGAGGTATTGGAGTGGGTATTGATATTGCCACAGGCATGACCACAACCGCGATCCAAGATGACCAAGTGTTAAAAAACATCCCTGGCACCAATCGCGCGCTCTCAAACATCAAAATCCCCCACTGGAAACAAATCTTGAGGCTCGCCGTGGAAGCGCAGATTACTTCGGGATTGGGGTATCTGGGAGCGGATATAGTTCTGGATCGCGATCGCGGTCCGGTGCTCCTTGAGGTAAATGCCCGACCCGGTCTTTCTATCCAAATCGCCAATCTCTCTCCTTTAAAAGAAAGATTGGAGAGGGTGCGGGGCTTAAAAATTAAAACTGCGGAAAAAGGCATCCGTGTCGCGCAGGAACTCTTTGGTGGTGAAGTAGAAGAAGTCAAAAAAGATGAAAAGAGCGGTAAATATATCGTGGGTTCCAGCGAATCAATTATTCTCTTTACCAAAAACGGAGAACAATATCAAATCCAAGCTAAAATTGATACGGGAGCGGGCTATAGTTCAATTAGCACCGAGCTTGCTCGTATTTTAGGTTTTGACAACGCCCTGGAAGCGATTGAAAAATATCATTTTAACACTCCCCTCACTCCCGAGCAGGCAAAAATAATGGCCCAGGAGGTTGAAGAAGAGGTGTTGAATAATTACAAAGAAATAGTAAATACAATTATTATCCATTCCGCCCATGGCACTACCTATCGCGTAATGGTTCCTTTAACTTTTGTGCTGGCAGGCATGAAAGTGAAAACCGCTGTTTCCATTGTCAAGCGAAAACATTTAAAATATCCAATGATTATTGGCCGCAAAGATCTAAAAAAATTTTTGGTTGACCCTGTTAAATCGTTGCAAAGCAAATTTAACAGGGTTGATCCGCATAAAATAGCTAAAACGCATTAAGTTGGAGGGCTGATCCGCAGTTAAAATTCACTTAAAAAATTAATGACCCACTTTGACTCTAAATCTTATCTGCGATGGGTGAAAGAATATATTAAGATAAACAAGGGAGAAATTCCTCAAATTATTACCGCGAATCAATATAGTCGTCAAAAAGACAGGGAATACTACCAAAGACTAAAATCTCTAGCCCAAAAATTCACTAAAACCTATTCCCTCCACGCGATTACCAATGAATTGAGTGAACAAAAAAAATTCTTTCGCGCGCTTTATGAAAACAAAATCTATAATCCCATATTTCACTACAGAAAAAGCTCTCCCCTCACTTTTAATAAAGCAGCTGCCCTAGTTAAAAAATTAAACGCTTTTCGGCGGGAGGTAAGCGGTGATGAGTCAGCCTTAGGGCAGATTTACCAACGCCGCATCTTTGATGCCGAGAAGGCGATTATTCTTAATTCTTTGAGCCAAAAGAAAGGCTTTTCACTAGCGAGCAGAGAATATTATGAATTTAAAAAAATAAAGCATTCAGAGCTCCCTGCTAAATTGTCATTCCCCCGTAATAAACAAGAAATTATTGAGGCCTACGAAACTGTCTATTTCGCGCAAAAAATCCTTTCTAAACTAGGTTTAAAACACAGAGCAAAAATCTCGACGATAGATAGCCGTCTCCAAGGAATTATCACAAGCAGAAAAAACATTAAAGTCGGGATTTGTACCTTGCGTTCACCCGCCAGGATCATCCGCAGCCTAGCCCATGAAGTCCTAGGCCACGCTTTAATCTCTACTAATGCCCGGAAATATCCTGCTTTTTTCGCCCGCCACAACTCTAGCGCGAGCATTAGGAAAGAAGAGGGTATTGCTGTAAAAATAGGCGAACTTGCTTATCAAGAACTACAAAAATTCTTAACGCCTCAAGCACGCAGCCGTCGTGAAAGCCTTATCCCCCATCTGCGCCTTAAAGCTATTTTACTAGCCCGAAAAAAATCTTTTTATCAGACGTTTATCACCTTAACTAAATTGAATATCAACAACGACCTGGCATGGGACTTAACCCTGCGCGCCAAGAGAGGTTTGCGGTCAAGTGAAGTTAAAGGCGCCAATTACCATGACAGTCTTTATTTTTTTGGTTTAAAAGAAATCAATGCCCTAATAAAACAAGAGAATCTTGATTTAAAGCAAACCTTTATTTTACTTGATCGCCTTAGCCAAGGTAAATTCGATTTAGTGGAATTCACATTTTTAAAGCAACATTTTATCAATTATAAAAATATTGGTTTAATCCCCGCTTTTGATATTTTTAAAAAGGAGTTGACAAAGATCATACAAAGTAAATTTATTAAATAAAAAATATGGCTATCCGTGTTACCAACCTCCAAGGCTTGAAAGCAGTATTTCAAACTATCAAAAAACCGATTGTTGGCATCGGCGTAACTGCTTTTAATCGTACTGGTTTGGAAGATATCGTCCCAAACTACAAGATAGTCTGCCTAAGATATAGCTTAGACACGCCAGCGATTGAAAAAGACATTTCTGTTTATTCCTTGGAACGAGGCAGACCGACAAAACATCTGAAATGCAATCGCAACGCTACTTCTATTATTTTGAACCGCCGTACCCAAAAGTATTTTAAAAAACTGCCGGAGAAACCAGCCCTGCTCTTTTACAAAACTACTGACAAGATTATGGCGGAATCCAAAAAACATGGCTGGACCGTGCTTAATAATTCACCGGAATTTGGCAAAAAAAGCTTGGAAAACAAAGTTTATTTCCGAGATATTTTAAAAAAATGCGATATTGACTTAATCCCCGGTGAAACTGATAATCTTTCAAAAATAGATTTTGACACGCTTAATAAAAAATATGGCCCGCGTTTTGTAATCCAGCTTCCTGATCGCGGCGGCGGAAAAGGAACCTTTTTTATTAATAATAAAGAGGATTATGATAATTTTATTAACCACAGCCGCGTGCAGGAATATGAAACCCCGCCCGAAGTTGTGATTACGAAATTTATCCACGGTCCATCCCCTAGCCTAACCGGTTGCGTAACCAGGGAAGGAGTTATTTCAACTGGACTCCAATTTCAACTCCTGGACATACCTGAACTCTGGAATCTCAAAAAAGGTTCTGGTTTATTCTCTGGACATGATTGGACGCAGGCAGTATTTAATGAAAAGGTTCAAAGACAAGCCAACATAATCGCGGAAAAAATCGGTTCTCATCTCTCTGGCCTGCGTTATAAAGGAATCTTTGGTTTGGATATGCTCCTTGATAAAGAAACCGAAAAGCTTTATGTCGTGGAATGCAATCCTCGCCTTCTAGGCTCTTTCCCCTGCCTTCCTATGGTCCAAATTACTAATGGAGAACCACCGCTTTTGGGATTCCACGTCTTAGAATTTTTAAGGGCTAATTACCGCGTTGATATTGATAAGGTCAATCGCAATATCCGCCGACCGAAAATTGGCAGCCAGATGATCCTGCACAACCTCCTTTATAAATGGGCGGAAAACAAAAAGGAGATAGCAGCCGGGGTTTATAAGTATCAAAATGGAAAATTTATTTTTGAACGAGAAGGCTATCATTACAAACATCTAAAAACCAAAGACGAATTTCTAATTGCTGATGGCGTGCCTATTCTCAATTCTAAACTCACGCCCAATCAGAGATTATTCCGCGTTTTAGCTCTGCGTGGCGTGCTGGATTTAAGAACCAATAAACTCAACGAATGGGGGCATGACGTCGCGCAATGGGTTTACAGACAACTAAACATCACGCCTCTGCATGAACAGCCCGAAATGATTGATGATTAAGTAAACCTTGAATTACGAAATTCATTTTGTCGTTGCGAGGAGGACCTTTAGTCAGATCCCTCGCTTCCGCTCGGGACAGGCTCCGCAATCTCATTAAGCGATATTTATGCCTAATTTAGGAGATTGCCTGCCCGCCATCGCTTCGCTTCAGGCGAGGCGGGCGGGCTTCGGTCTCCGCTTGAAGAGCGAATCCCTCGCTAATAGACAATACATTCCGTAATTCAAGGTAAATAAACCCCATTTCAAAAAATCAATTAACTGATTTTAAAAACAATGAATCTTAAGAGAGAAGGCGTAATTTTAAAGCCCTCCAAGCAAAAACATGAAACTGTGGCTGTTTTAAACCCTGCTGTAGTCCAGACGGGAAATACTCTAGAGATGTTTTATCGGGCAGTCCAAAAAGACAATTATTCTACAATCGGCTATTGCGTTCTGGAAGGTCCATTGAAAGTGGCAGAAAGAGCGACGGAACCTATCTTGCGTCCAGAATATGATTATGAAAAACAAGGCGTGGAGGATCCCCGCATCGTTAATATTGAAGACACTTATTATCTAACCTACACAGCCTTTGACGGAAAGAATGCTAGGATTGCTTACGCGGAAAGCAAAAATTTAAAAGAATGGAAAAAGAGGGGTATTATTTCGCCCCAATTAACCTATGATAAAGCCGAGGATCTTTTTAGAAAATCCAGCTATAATCTTAAAGAAAAATATTTTTTCTTTGAATCTTATTATAAAGATAAAGCAGGTCCCGATGTTATCCTCTGGGAAAAAGACGCCCTTCTTTTCCCTAAAAAAATCAACGGAAAGTTTGCATTAATCCACCGCATTCTGCCGGGTATGCAAATTATTTTCTTTGATCGCTTTGAACAATTAATGGATAAAAAATATTGGGAGCATTACCTAAAAAAATTGGGTGAATATGTTATTCTAGAACCAAAATATGCTTTTGAATCCCGCAATATTGGCGGTGGCGCGCCGCCTTTGGAAACTGACGCTGGCTGGCTTTTGATTTACCACGCCGTGGAAGATTCTAGCTACGGCAAAATTTATCACGCCGCAGCGGCATTACTTGACAAACAGAACCCGCTAAAAGTAATCGGCAGGCTGGATTATCCTTTGTTCTCACCAGAGACGGACTATGAAAAATCTGGCAATGTGAACAACATCATTTTTCCGACTGATACTGCCCTTTTTGACGATCGCTTGTATATTTATTATGGCGCCGCCGATCAAGTCATTGCCGCTGTTTCTTTAAATTTAAATGAACTTTTGGTGGAATTATTGCGCAATACTTGAAGCTTCCCCGCCTAAGTCCTTCGACTGTGAAGTCTTCAGGTCTTCTGACTCTGAAGAGTCATCAGACTTTGAAGAGACTGAACAGTTTTTTAAAATTTAGGCGGGTTCCTTAAAAAATTAATATGAATTGACTAAGTCATCACTTCGTGATAAAATATTGTCTATGATTACTAAAGAAGAACCATCTTGGATTTTGTATGTGGGCACATTTCCGCCGCGCGAATGCGGTATTGCGACTTTTACGCACGATTTGGCAAATGCCATTGCCAACAAAATGCCAAGCTTAAAAACAAAAGTCCTGGCATTAAATAGAGGAGCAATAAACATATACAATTATCCCGAGAAGGTCATCTTTGAAATTAATGAATCCAATATTCAAGAGTACATTGACATTGCGAAAGAGATCAATTCCCTGAAAGAGGTTAAATTAGTGTGCATTCAGCATGAGTTCGGCATTTTCGGCGGCGAATGGGGAAGCTACCTCGTGCCTTTTCTGGAAACTTTGCAAAAACCCATAGTAGTTACCTTGCACTCTCTGCTGCCCCATCCTGACGATCGTTTAAAAAATATTGTTCAATCCATTGCGCGTTACGCCCGATGTCTTATCGTGATGACTCCTAAAGCTATAGAAATATTAAGAAATGATTATAATATAAAATCCGCTATTGAAATAATCCCGCACGGAATTCCCAGTGTCCCCTTTGTGCCGAATTTGAAGCCAAAGATCAAGCTTGGCTATAAAGACAGGATCATTCTTTCTTCCTTCGGGTTAGTCAGCGAAGATAAAGGGTATGAGGATGTTATCGCGGCCCTCCCCCAAGTGGTGGAAAAATTCCCTAATATTCTTTACTTAATCATTGGTGAAACCCATCCCGTGGTCAGAAGTTTAAAAGGCGAAGAATACAGAAATTCCCTGGAAAAAAAGGTGCAAAAATTAAAACTGCAGCGCAATGTTAAATTCTACAATAAATATTTAACTCTGCGGGAGATTATCCAATATCTTCAAGCGACCGATGTCTATGTTGCCTCTAATCTGAATCCCTATCAAATCACAAGCGGCACTCTAGCCTATGCTTTAGGTTGCGGTCGCGCTGTCATCTCCACCCCCTTCCTGCACGCGCGCGATGTAATTCAAAATGAAAACCAGGGCATTCTCGTTGATTTTAAAAATCCCCAATCCTTTACGGAAGCCATCCTCAAGATATTGAATAATTCCGATCTGAAAATAAAAATGGAAAAAGAGGCTTATTCCTCCAGCCGAATGACGACATGGCCCAATGTCGCTCTCTCCTACATCAAAGTCTTTCAGCAATATTCCAGCTTGGAACAAAAGTCTCTAAAAAAACTGCCGAAAATCAGCCTAAAGCATTTCAAAAACTTAAGTGATAATTTCGGTATTATCCAATTCGCGCAACACACGACGCCAGATCCAAATTCAGGATACTCAACGGATGATGTGGCGCGCGGCCTCATTGCCCTTTGCTATTATTATAGGCTTTTTAGAGAAAAAAATGTTCTCCCTTTGCTCAAAATATATTTGGATTTCATTCAATACGTACAAAAAAATGATGGTAGATTTTTCAATTTCGTCAATCATAATCAAGAGATTGACCTTGAACATTGGTCTGAAGACGCGCACGGTCGCGCAGTCTGGGCTTTAGGGACGATTACCGCGACAAAATCTTTACCCCAAACAATGAGAAACAAAGCCAAGGTCTTATTCCAAAAAGCAATCCTCCCCACTAGAAAATTGAAATATCCCCGCGCTATTGCCTGCGCCCTAATTGGAATCTGCAAATTCAATAAAATCACACCGCTGCCAGAGCAAAACATCAAAGATATACAACATAAAGCCAACTTCCTTGTCGCGCTTTATCGCAAGAATTCTAGCCCTTCCTGGCAATGGTTTGAGCAAAAAATCTCATATTCCAACGGGAAACTGCCCGCAGCCTTGCTTTATGCCTATTTAGCGACCAAAAAACAAAATTACTTGCAAGTTGCGGAAAAAACTTTGGACTTTTTGTGCTCCATCACCTTTGAAAATGAAATTTTTTCTCCTATTGGCCAAAGAGGTTGGTATACGCTTAGCGGCAAAAGGGCGTATTTTGATCAACAACCCGAAGAGGCTGCGGAAATGGTTCAAGTCCTTACTCTATGCTATAAGATTACCAAACAAAAAAAATATCTGAATCAGGCGATTAACGCGTTTTATTGGTTTCTAGGTAAAAATCTTTTAAATCAGATGGTTTATGACGAAAGCACGGGCGGCTGTCATGATGGTCTAGGGGAATCTTCAATCAACCTTAATCAAGGCGCGGAATCCACAATCTCATACCTTTTGGCGCGGCTCACTCTAAAAAAATATCTAAATAATAAAGAACAAATTTGGACATAAAACCATGCTCTCTGTGGGTATTGATCTTGGCGGCACCAAAACCAATTTTGGTTTGCTTGAAATCAGGAAAGAAAAATTTAAGATTTTAAAACAAACTACCATCTCTTCACCCCATAAAAAGGAAGAATTGGTTCAAGCTGTCCGAGAAAACATTAAAAAAATTATTGTCCCTGGAGTAAAAAAAATCGGCCTTGCCCAAGCCGGTATTATTGACATTAATCAAAAAATCAATCTTTTATCACCTAATTTAAAGGCTCTGGAGCATATTGATTTCGCTCGTCTTCTGCAAAAAGAATTTAAGATACGGATCTTTCTGGACAATGATACGAATGCCTTTATCTTAGCCGAAGCTACTTACGGCGCTTGCCGGGACAAAAAAAAAGCTGTTGGTCTCACCTTAGGCACGGGCATCGGCGGGGGTCTTGTCATTGACGGCAAACTCTACCACGGCATCTGCACCTCCGCGACAGAGTTTGGCCATATGATTATTGATTACAACGGACGAAAATGCTCTTGTGGCCAAAAAGGATGTCTGGAGGCGTATGCTTCGGCTACAGCCATCATCCAAGAATATGAAAACCGCACCGGGTTTAGGCGAGATGCCTATGCCATAGAAGAAGAAGCAAAAAGCGGTCTAGAACCAGCTCAATCCATATTTACCGAGGCAAGCAACTATTTAGCCGTAGGTCTTGCCAACATTATCAATATCCTGGAGCCCGAAACGATTGTCCTGGGCGGCGGCTTATCTGAAGTTGCGAATTTTGTTGATCTTGCTATTCACAATACAAAAAAATTCACCTTAAAAGGTTTAGGTGAATGCGTAAAAATCGTCAAAGCCAAGCTTGGCCGCGAAGCAGGAATGATCGGAGCAGCGCTGTTGGATCGCTAAAAATCAAAAAATTTAAAGCTGGATTTTGAAAACATCAATCCGCAATGAAAAATTGCGGATTTTTAATTTCTCCCCCTTGGTAAGGGGGAGTCAGAGGGGGTCTTTAGATATCAAACTTGAATTACGAAATGTATTGTCTATTAGTGAGGGAGGCATCTGATGCCGACCGAATCCCGCCCGCCTCGCCTGAAGTGCAAGCACTTGAGCGGGCAGGCTTAAGGTGCTAGCGGGTGAGAAGCCTGAACTCCGAAAAAAACCAAAAAGCGATTTTTTATTGCATAAAATTTTCTTTCACCAATCAGATAAATCACTGCACCCTGATTTTATTAACCAACATTTCTAATAAATCTTTCAGGTTATCTTGCGCCTCTGTTTCAGTTTTGCTGGCAGTAAATTTATTCCATTGTTCTAAAATTTTCTCATCATCTAAATCACGAACAGAATTCTCCAAGCTCAAGCGGGTCTCAAAATCTATTTCCCCTTGCGCCTTGAACACTTTTTTGATAAATAGTTTAGTAAAAAGCAAAACCTTTTCATCGGTTTGCTGCGCTTTTATGCTTGCTCTGGCATTTTGTAATTCCTTCTGGAGCATAAAATATCTAGATAAAAAGAAGACATTGCTTGCCAACAGAATCAGAATAACAGCGATGAGGGCTATTTTTATTTTATTCATATGCTTGCAACTTATAACTTGAAAACTTGTAACTCAAGAAATATCCCTTGAATTGCGATCTTCAAGTATTTTATTTTTAATATTAGGATTTACGCGTTTGTCATCCTGTTTATTATAATTGTCATCCCTGAAACAAGTTCAGCAAGACAATCGTATCTGTCATCTCTTCAGAGTCTGAAGACTCTTCGGAGTCTGAACGACCTGAATTTATTTCAGGATCTCTTCTACAGGATTTCCTCTAAAGAATGAAGATGCTGAAACAAGCCATGGCACTGAGCGAAGCGAATGTGTTCAGCAAGACAATCGTATCTGTCATCCTGAATTCATTTCAGGATCTAACTATGAAGATGCTGAAATGAATTCAGCAAGACATTGAAATGACAAATTTTTAAGACAAACGCGTAAGTCCTATTATTTTTTAAGATTAAAGGGTTTGCTCTTTTCCCTTATTTTATCGCGATAAAAATTATATAATAACAGAAGAATCATAATAATCAACAAAATGATTTTCCAGTCAAAAACTTTCATCCAGCTATATTTGCTTTCCATCTCAATATTCAAATGCACGCCGCTGCCCTCTTGCACATTAAATGGCTTGCCTTCATAAATTTTGTAACCCGCGGCTTCTACTTTCAGGTAATATGACCCCCGCGGCACTAAAAAGGAATATTTGCCCGTGTTATCAGTGGTTTGGGGATTTTCTTGCTGGAATTCTTTGGCAGGCCAAAGTTCATAATTTTTTGTTTCTGGATTTTGCCAATAAAGTGAAACAATGGCTTCTGGAATTCTGATTTCTTTATTCCCCGCTTTTTCATAAATATAGCCTTCAGGATCCACTACGGAAATCAATCTAATCTCTTTGCTGCCTAATTTAGGATCTTCATAATCTATAATTGTAATAATCTCATACTCGCCATCCACCGCGGGCGAGGTAATATTCGCTGTGTAAATCCCGTCATTGTCTGGATCTGTATATTCAAACTCATTAAGAACGAGTCTTGTCTCTTGAAAATTAGAACTCTCTGTTTTAGACTCGGCGCTTAAAATTTTTTCAGATAATCTTGGGCTTGATCCATAGGATGCTAATAAGTCTTTAAATTGAAATCCCTCTAAAGCAATATATTGAGAGGGCTCTTCTATTTTTTGCGCTAATGCCGGCATAGCGAAGACCACCGAAGACAATAAATCTTGAAGTTTCAAGCTGCGAGCTCCGAGTTGCAAGCTCCGAGTTTCAGTCTCTAAGCCGGAAGTTCCCGGATTATTGCGCGACTTAAATACCACATATCCTCTAACCATTTTCACGGGTTGATCCGGCTTTACCGCTAAATTTAAAGGCTTGCCAACAATGGTGGTAACTCTTTCTTCAATTTGATTTTTAGCGTTAAGCGAGAGAACAGTATTTAGATCAATAAGTTCTCCCCCTGTCTTGGCAAAAACAACTTCTGTGGGCAATTTCTGCTTGACCGCGGAAGGTAATTGCGCCACAGGGATACCTTGAGTGAATTCTTTTCCTTCGCCTGCTTCTTGGTTTAAACCGGGCAATGCCATTTTTACCTCTCTTAGCTTTTCTAAATCTGTTAATTTTGTGATGCCAAGATTATTAAAAGTCTCTTGGAGTTCTGGAAACTTTTGGACTAAATTGCCAATCTCTTTGGGCAAAGGCGCAAAAACAAATTCATTAATGGGCTCAATAGGCAAAAGCTGCCATTTACCCTGCATTGCGAGCGGAGCCTCGCGAGGCACTAATGCTTCAAGCGGGATGCTTCTGGTTTAGATGGTTCTTCGGGCCTCAAAAATGGGGGGATTAAAGGTTTTAGAATTTCCGGCACCCTTGCCAAGAAGGGTTTGGTTGGCTTTTCGGGTTTTTCTACCTCTTCTTGGGGCTTACCTTCTTTGGGCTTGGGTTTAAAAATGGAAGGGATTTTGGGTTTTAAAGGTTCGGGAATCTTCTTAATCAGTTCTTTAAATAAATCCAAAGGCCGCGCATCAGAAGGATGAGCATCGGAACTCACGACATCTAAAGATGGTGCGGAGGCGGAAGGCCGAGCGCTTTTTGGCCGATAATCGGTTTTAACCTTGTAATCTACTGTGCCGCAAGAGCTGGTCGTCGCGCAATTAAAAATAATCCAACCAATATTCTCGCCCCAAGCGTAGCCAGAAAATTCCCCAGTGGAGCCAATGGAAACTCCGCCGTGGTCGGGATTAAAATTAATCCAGCCCACATTCTCGCCCCAAGCGTAACCCGAGAGATTGCCGTTGTCATCATTTGCCACTTTGTAATCAACCGTAGCACAAGAACTGTCGTTAGAGCAATTCAAAAAAATCCAACCCATATTTTCCGACCAAGCATAGCCTGTCAAACCGGAATCCGTGATATGCACATTGCCCTCGGTGGCGCCAAAATTAATCCAACCAGCATTTTCGCTCCAGGCGTATTTGTCCGCCGCGTCTATTGTGCCTTCGTTTATAGACGCCAAAACTGGCAAAGCAAAAGCTAGGCCTATGATAAAGCTTAAAAATAGAAAAGTATTTTTTGTTTTAAACATCATATTTGTCATCCTAAATTCTGTAATTGTCATCCTGAACTTGTTTCAGGATCTCCTCTTAAAGATGAAGATGCTGAAATGAATTCAGCAAGACATCGTTTTGTCATCCTGAATCCTGGCCTGTCGCCAGGACAGGCTTATTTCAGGATCTTCTTATTTAAAATGAAGATGCTGAAACAAGCCATGGCACTGAGCGAAGCGAATGTGTTCAGCAAGACAGAAATGCGTTGAAGATGCTGAAATAAGCATGTCCTGATGAATATCAGGATTCAGCAAGACATATGAAAGGCTGAAGCCTGAATTTCCCGAATATATTACAATAACACCACCATACCATAAAAAAACTCTATGCCGCACGGAACTTACGAGAGAGAGAGAGAGAGAGAGAGAGAGAGCTTCTCCCCGGTCTTCTCTTTCTCCAATCTTTTAAAGTCTTATTATAAATGCCGCAAAAACAAGCGCAAAACCCAAAGTGCCGCTATTTTTGAAATTAATTTTGAAAAAGAATTGCTGAAATTAGAAAAGGAACTTACCGCCAAAACCTACCAGCCCGGCCCACACACCTGCTTTGTCATCACCGACCCCAAGCCAAGAGAAGTTTGGGCCGCTCCCTTTCGCGACCGCGTTGTGCACCATCTGCTCGTTTCTTTCCTTGAACCAATTTTTGAACCAAAGTTTATTTTCCATTCCTACGCTTGCCGCAAAGACAAAGGCGGACACAAAGCCATAAAATACTTGCAAAAATCAATCCGCCAGCATCAAGCCCCCAACCAGTCGCTTTTTTACCTGCAAACCGATATCTACAGCTTTTTTATCAGTATTGATAAAAAAATTCTTTTCAGCCAAATCAGCCGCCACTGCCAAAATCCAGAAATCCTATGGCTCGCCCAAGAAATTATTTTTCAAAATCAAACTGAAAACTTTATTATCCACGGCGATAAAAATTTATTCCAAAAAATCCTGCCTCATAAATCGCTTTTTTACGCTCCAAAAGGCAAAGGTCTGCCTATTGGCAATTTAACCAGCCAATTTTTTGCTAACGTCTATTTAAACGAGCTAGACCAATTTGCCAAACATCGGCTTAAATGCCGCTATTATTTCCGCTATATGGACGACATTGTCATCCTACATCAAAATCTTGACCAGCTTTTGTTCTGGCGAGAACAGATAGACGAATTTCTGCAAGACAATTTAGCTTTAAAACTGCATCCCAAAAAACAAATTATCCAGCCCGTTAAAAACGGCATCAATTTTTTGGGCTACATTACTAAACCCGAATATTCATTAAGCCGCCAGCGGGTGGTCGCGAGCTTAAAACGCAAACTGCATTATTTTAACAAAATTCTTAATTCTCAAACTCAATATCAGCCCGAAAAACCAAATCCTCAAACCGCCTTGCCTCTCATTTTTCCCAAAGAAATTCCCCCGTTTGCTTTTCTGCAAAAGGTCCAAGCGACCATCAACTCCTATTACGGTCACTTTCAGCACTGCCATTCTTTAAAATTAAGAAAGAGTCTTTATTATCGCTATTTCAAAGAGCTAAAAAATTACTTAGAGCCAAAGGATAAAACCTTTGGCAGTTTCATTATCAGAAAATCTTACTTAAAGATGGCGAAAGGCGAATCGCGATTTGCTATATGCGCTAGGCGATCCGCCATTTGCCAACGCCGAGGAATTTTGGGCGGAAAACGGCACGAAATCGATAGCTATTGTTGACATTGTTGTTATTGAAGTTGGAACAGGCGTTATTGCCAGCTATCCGCGCATTGTTGTTGTTGTTCTGCTCGGAGAGCCACTCCCAAAGCTTTTGCCCCTTTGCTTTTCTAAAACCGCAAGCTATCTTTTATGCAAAGTAAGCTGTTTTTCAAATATCCTCCTTTGCTCAATGTCTGTCTTGCTGAATTTATTTCAGCATCTCCAAGGATTAGATCCTGAAACAAGTTCAGGAAGACATACCAATTCAGGATGGCAAACATGTGAGTCATCTAAACCTAAAAATGGCAAAGGAGGGAAAAGGGCTAAATTCCCCTTACTGCTCTCTTCTCAAACCCATAGGCTTGAAAACTCTGGCAGGAACAGAAAAACAAAATTATTGCTTTGCCCATTTCTGCCAACCGCCAATCTGGCGGCCAATATCTTCAATTTGTTTGTTAATAATTTCCAGCTTTCCCGAGCTGATAATTTTTAAATCAAAAGCCAAACGAGTATGAATTCTTAAGGTTTCCAATCGGTTGTCCAATTTTTGCAAAAGTTCAAACTTTTTATCCGCGCTGTTTGCCAATACAATCAAGTCCAATAACTCCGCGCTAATTACTTTTAATTTTTCGCCCAAGGTATATTTATACTCTTTTTGAAAATTGGTTGTGGTTTTGTAAATTTCCAAAGTCAAAAGGTAAGCTGATTGAAAAATTGCAATATGATGATATTGAGCCATTTTATTTAAACCTAGGACTTCCGCGTTTGACTCCAGATTTGTCATTCCAGCCTTTCAAATGTCTTGCTGAATTCATTTCAGCATCTTCATTTTTTTGAGGAGATCCTGAACTAAATTCAGGATGACAGAATAAGAATGAACAAATGATTCAAATCATAAAATAATCAAATCAAACATAAGAGGGAATTATGGGCGGAAAACGGCACGAAATCGATAGCTACCGTAGACATAGTCGATATCGAAGTTGGAACAGGCGTAATGGCCAGCTACCCGCGCATGGCTGTAGATGAGCTGCTCGGAGAGCCACTCCCAAAGGGGGCTATTAGACAAATCCATATATTCATCGTTCGGGGCGGCGTTAGCGCCACGACCGGCATTGCCGCCGTAATTGCCAATAGTTTTACTAGACGAAGCTCCTGAAGAATGATAAGCGCTATCGCCGGCAGTACCATCAGCATCGCCGCTAGTAGCGCCGCAAAATCCAAAAAAATCATTACTGGTTGGCAATCTTGTTCCTTTCCAATTTTTTAGAATCTCTGGCGTGATTGGACCGCCAACACCTGTTATGGCCTCGCTTGGCGTGGTGTATCCTCCTTGACCAGGTAAATCCTTTTGGCCGTCATAACAATCTGCTTGACACAAAGCGCAATCTCCGTTGTCAAAAGTAGTATCGGCGGCGCAGGCGGCATCAATGCCACTATAGTTGCCAACAGTCCCACTGGGAAAACTGCCGGAGCAGGTATATGCGGCAATATAAGAATTATCTCGTTTGGTTGCACAAAAATCTCCATTCCATGAGCCAGCAGTGCCGGCTGTTGTTTTAACACACACTCCATCTTCAGGATCTATAGCATCACCGTCGCCATTGCCGTCTTCAAACCAATACCAACCGTTGGCGTTTTGGGCATCGCAGGTTTCTTTCGTGATTGTGGGTGTGCCCGTCCACTCTGTGCCTGGATAACCTGAATAGGCGCCGGTTTGCGAAACCCCAAAGCTCGTGCCCTGCTTGACCGTGCTGGTGGATAAACTGGCGGCGTTGTAAGTGCCAGTATAAGCGGCTGTGGTTAAAACCTTGGCCGCGCTGGTGTCGCCATAGAGCGTGCCGGTCAAAGCTTTGCCGTCCACCCAAGCGATTTTGTTTAAAGCAATATCAGAAGTCGCCGCATTGCCCGAATCAGTCATACACCAACGGTTTGATCCGCTACCTGATGACCCATCATAAGCATTGGGCACGAGGTTGCCGCTAGCATCAAACGTACTCACGTTGCAGGCTAGATTTAAAGTGCCGGTGTCCGGGGTCCAGTCAGCGGTTAAATTGGCTGTTGCCCCCGCAAATAAGTCTGCAACAGTGGCTGTCCCGTCGTTCGGGGTAAGGGCGCCGGTGGAAGAAACCCCGAAAGCCGTACCCTGCTTGACCGTGCTCGTGGATAAATTGGCGGCGTTGTAAGTGCCGGCGATTCCCAGATAAGAAATGCCGGAAAGCACTTTTGCGGCATTAATCGTCGGAATCGTTTCGTAAATTTGCTTTAAGGTATAGAGGGAGCTTGCGGGACTCGCGGTCGGCGCGAAAAGGTGGTTGGCTTCGTTCGCCGTGGCATTCGTGGTCAAGCGCAGATAAATATCCCCTAAAGTGTAGGAAGTTGCCGCGGGCGAAGCGGAGGGGTTTAGGGAGCCAGCCCAAGACTCTGAACCGAAAATCAAAAGCAAAACCGTGATCGCGGAAAGCGGCAGGAAGACTCTTAAAAGTCGCCTTAAAACAGGGCCTGCCCGCCATCGCTTCGCTTCAGGCGAGGCGGGCGGGTTGGAAATCATTTTCCACCCCTTCCAAAGAATAGAATGTTTTTGAAGCATATTTTTGATTTTAATTTAATTAGGACTTACGCGTTTGTCTTCCTGAACTGGTTTCAGGATCTCCTTTTAAAGATGGAGATGCTGAAATGAATTCAGCAAGACATTTGAAAGATAGACAAAACTAAAAACAGGAAACCCTTCTGCCAAAGAAAGATCTCCTAGATTTGTGTTTCACAAAGCGGTTAATTTTTTGAGAAAATGGATTAAGTCCTAATGGCTCCCCCCCCCC
>Ga0265296_1000439_pt1 | contig 65245 bp, 60 predicted proteins | sample MunlanPumphouse1_FD_189073 | JGI IMG/M metagenome (GOLD analysis project Ga0265296, IMG submission 189073) | Groundwater microbial communities from a municipal landfill in Southern Ontario, Canada - Pumphouse #1 | ecosystem: Environmental > Aquatic > Deep subsurface > Groundwater | place...
TTCTACCAGAAGACCCAGCCAAACGTCTTATTAATTATTGCCCAGTCGGGGCGTCGAGAACATGCCAGAACCGCAGGAAACCGCCACCCACCTACATGGACGAACCGACTATGTCAGGAGTCCTGAGGCCCCGAACCGGTCACGATGATCATCGATGAACTGAACTACCACGGCAGTCGCGGGCCCGGCTCCCGCGCGAAGAACGAGGATGCCGCCAACAGGATCTCGTTCGCGCGCTTCAGCTCACGGTTCTCTGCCTCCAACGCCTTGATGCGAGCAGCGTCGGTCGTGGTCGTCCCGGGGCGCTCTCCCGCGTCGATCTGAGCCTGTTTGACCCACCCATGAAGCGTGTCCGGATTGACCCCGACGCGCTGCCCGATCCGGATCACTGCCTGGTGCACCGACAACTCCGGATCCTCCTTACGCGCTTCCTGCACGAGCCTCATCGCTCGCTCCCGCAAGTCCGGCGGATACTTCCTCAAAGCTGGCATGGTCGTCATCCTCTCGGGACTTCAGACCCTCCACCAGACCCGGGGCGATTCAATTTAGACGCCCATCGAACTCGAGATCGTTGCGACACGTCAGCCGTACTCGTCTCCGTGTACTCCGGTTGCGAACCGCGTACCTCCGGTGTAGCGGCAGTCCGTGGAGTCCGCCGACCGACGCCGACACTATGGCAATAGCAACACGGTCAGAGTCGGTGGCTGCTTTGCCCGCCGAGGCGATTACGTGCGTCAAACACGGTTGTTTCACCACGGCTAGACATTTCTTTGAGCATCTCGAAATCGAACACATCATGGTCTGTAATGAGGAGGACGAGATCCGCCTCCCGGACGATATCAGCGGTAAAATCCACCCGTGTGGTATGCATTGGCCACCTAGATGGCGCCACGAACGGATCTGCAGCCATAACCTCAGCACCATAGTTCTCAAGTAACTCGATAATTCTCAGCGCTGGAGATTCGCGGCTATCGCCAGAATTCTTCTTGTACGCGACTCCAGCCAACAGAACCTTTGAGCCTTTCAGGGATTTCTGTCGATCGTTAAGGAGTTCGATTGAGCGTTGGACGACATAGTCAGGCATGTGTTCGTTGACATCGTTGGCGAGTTCAACAAAACGAAAGCTCTTGCCCAAGCTACGACGCACCTGCCAGGAGAGGTAACTTGGATCGACTGGGAGACAATGTCCACCGACGCCTGGGCCGGGAGTAAATTTCATGAAGCCGAACGGTTTAGATGCAGCGGCGTCGATAGATTCCCAAACGTTGACGCCCAATTCGGCTGCAAATATTGCTAGTTCGTTCACGAGCGCAATGTTCACGTGACGGAAAGTATTTTCGAGAAGTTTGGTCAGTTCGGCCTCTTTGGGCGACGAAACCGGCACTGTCGAATCGACCAGGGACGCGTAAAACGATTCAACTTTTTCGAGTGAGACTGGGTTAATTCCAGAGATCACCTTGGGGGTGTTGACGAAGTTCCATTTCAAGTTCCCCGGGTCGATTCGCTCGGGGCTATATCCGACGAAAAAATCTTCCCCAGCCTGCAGATTCGAACCTGCCTCAAGTAGGGGCACCAGGAGCTCCTCAGTGGTCCCTGGGTAGGTGGTGGATTCGAGAACAATGCAGGCCCCATGTGTGATCATCGGGGCAAGCGAGTGTGCTGCGCTTTCGATGAAAGACAGGTCAGGTAGAGTTTCCTTGAGTGGTGTCGGTACGGTGATGACTGCGACTCCGAACCCTCGCGCATGGGCATAATCTGCGCTGGGTCGGTAGCGTCCGGAGTCTAGCGCCCGGCGAAGTGTCGCGTTTGAGATGTCCTCAACGAACGACGTACCGCTGCTCAGCGTTTCTGTTCGCACGAGGTCGAGGTCTAGCCCAACCACGTCGTACCCGACCTCGACGGCTCGCATGGCGAGGGGTAGTCCGACATAGCCTTGGCCGATGACAACAACTGGGCGCGAGAGGTCTGGCATAGGTGCTTCCGTTCGACTATGGAGAGGGCGCTCATCGACGCGCGAGTACACGACAATCCTGTCATGGTTCGGTGGTGTGTGAGAGGTGCGAGGGACTGACTGGTGGAGGCATAGGCGAGTGGTAGTCACGCAGCGGACGCGTCACCGATGGTATAGTCCGTAGCGACTCAACAGCGTCGTCGACCTCTACGGAGCACACGAACCGTCTAGCGCAACACTGGTTTCGTGGACCATGGGTGTGTGCCATACATCGACGACGCCAGAGTCGGTGCCCAGGCCGTCAAAGTTCACGGCGATCGTGTGTGAGCTAACGAGGCTGTTGAAAATCTCGACCTTAACGGCCGGTCTCCCAAGGTGCGAACCTGACGCAAGGATCTGTGCGGGTGCGCCGTCGATGGTGACGTCAGTGACCGAGGTGCCGATTGGTCCGTACAGCACCACGTAGGTACTTATGTCGCCAGGGGTGAAGTACTGGCCACTGATATATGGCGGCAGCCCAGCAGCTTGTTCCGCTGTGATGCTGGACGCCAGGGTTGCCTCGGCTGTCACTCGGTCTCCTGTGCGACAAGTCGCAACACTTAGATCCAGGTAATAGCTCATCTTGGAGCCCGTGTTGTCGTTTACATACACGCCGAGCACGGACTGGTCTTTGTTATCTGAGGGCAGGGCTCCCTGCATACGGGATCCTTGGATCAGCTCGGTTTCTCGTTCGTTCGTGCTCCAGTAGAGCAACCGTCCTTCATCCGCGGCGCGCGTGAGCGCGGCAACGAATTTTACGGCGTCGAATGTGCCGCTCGTCACAGCGTTGAAGACACCGCTCGCTGCAGCGCCGAAGAATACGTTCTGTTCGATTGGATCCGAGTACCTGAAGTACGCCTCGTTCAGCAGCAAACTGACAGCGTTGTCCGAGCTCAGCGCGTCTCCAGTTGGCAGCTGAACCGGCCCAGTGGCTGAGAGTAGATAAGAGAGCGCGACAGGGTCGAACGACAACACGGCATCGAACGGTGTGAACCCTTCACGTTCCCACCACGCGCTGAGAATGCGAACGGCTTCGGGGAAATCCGGAACCATTGTGAAGTCCGCAGTGTAGCGACCGATCTTGTCGCCATATATATTGACGGCCTCGGGGTCTAGCTCGGTCACCGGGGTCGAGGGTGCGTTGTGGAACTGCTGACTGGCGATCTCATCGACAATAGACAAACCGCCGTTCTCGGCGCGGAGCACGATGAAAATCGCGGCATTGCCGCCGAGACTGCGTGCTTCAGAGTTTCCCTGGAACATCAGCAGATAGTTCCGTGGCCCATCCGCGCCGAGCGCATTTGGCAAGACCTCTACGATGTCGCGTACCGGCTGGATCATCGGCTGGACCTCGGCCAATGCTCCGTCCAACTGGTCTAAGCCGCTAGCTACTTGATCGACAAGGCCTCCTCGATCGATCCTCTCGAGCGAGACCACGGCATCATCAATCCCGGTCTCGATCTGATCGATGAGGGCGGCGATGCCAGTGATCGCCTCCAGGTTGATTCGCCCCTCCTGAGGACGAAAGGCTTCAAGGCTGATGGTGCTCGCGGGGGCAACGACATCGGAAGCCAGCTGGTTTGTAGTCACTGCGATTTGTCGAACTGCAGTCAGATTACCTCCGATAAACGGAGTCGAGGAGGCGAACGTCCAAAGGCGTCCGCTGCTTCCCGCAACAGCAGCCTCGGTCTGAGCCGTCAACCGGTCGGAGGCGGTCGATGCAGACTCTAGGTCGCCCGCAGTGATGGCACGCTGCACCTCTTTGACCTCAGCGACGGCATTCACAAGGTGTCCGCGTACGTCCATCGCCTGGTCGTAGAGGCGTTTCCCGACGACGCCACTCACGACGGCGAGCACCAACAGCAGCAACAGAATCCCGACGGGAACCCAGAAACGGAAGCTACGCAGCAGGGGTCGGCGCGTCTTCTCAGCACGCAGCTCGGCTCTCGTCGTCATGATCTCCATCGTAAGAGGCGGACGCCGTGGAGATGCCGTGAGAGTCGCTATGTCTCTGCCGCGATTGATCAGCTCAGCTGAGCGCCGCCCGCACGACCCGCTCGACCTCGTCGAGTGCAGGAACCAGCTGCGCGGCCGACATCGCGTACGTCTCCTGCGAGCGGCGGTAGGGGTCGATCACATCGTCGTCTTCGGGAGCAGCGGGCATGAGGCCGCGCTGGGCGTTGACCGCCTGCAGCACGGCGGCGAGCCGCGCTTTCGGGTCGGTGCCGGCGGCGTCGGCCGCGGCGCGAGCGGCCTCGGTGTCGAGCGTTGACGCGAGCCGTGCGAATTCCCTGACCGTGAACGTGCGGCGCATACGGCTCGGCACCATCTTGACGGCGTGCGAGCGATGCTCGCGCGCCATGGCGAGCACCAGGTCGGCATCCAGTAGGTAGGGCTCCACCAGATAACGGGCGGCGTGCGCCGCAGCATCCGCCGGCTTTGCCCCCGACTCGACGGCGAGCGCCTGCGCGGGCGCGGTCATCTCGTGATCGACCAGCGCATGCGTGCCGGCGCTGTGCACGCGCACACCGAGCGGCTCGAGCCGGGCACGCAGCAGCACTTCCGCCATGGGCGAGCGGCAGATGTTGCCGGTGCACACCGTGAGGATCGTCAGCACATGCGGTGCGCTCGGCTGCGCAGCATCCTGCACGTCCGGCGCTTGGTCGGCGTGCAACGGGTTCGACTGCGGGTCCGCCGGCGACGGGCGCGCCTGTACCGGGGCATCCTGCGGCGTCTCACTCGCGATCCGCCGACGCCATTCGCGACGGCTGACGCCCGGAGGCGGCGAGTCAGAGGAGGAAAAGATCATGCTTCCACCGTAGAGGCTCGCACGGTCCTCGGAGCAGGATGCCGCTGCACGAATAGGCGAACGGCGAGGCACCCGATCGCGGTGCCGATGGTGTTCGCGATGACATCCGACAGAGTCGGGTAACGGCTGGGTAGCAGCGTCTGCACCAGTTCGATCGTCGCGCTCGCCGAATATCCCAACAGCAGCACCACCCAGGCATTCGACCGCGGCCAGGCGGCGACCAACAGCAGGCCGAGGGGCACGAACAGTGCGATGTTCGCGAGGAACTCGAACACCGTGTAGCTGGTGGCGAGCGAGATGGTCGAATGCTCGCTCACGTAACGCGCGAAGCGGAAGACGATGCCGGTCACCTTGGATGCTGCGGTGGCAGGCAACCAGACGATCAGGGCCAGCGCCAGGGCATACGGTACGAGCATCACTCGCGCGAAGATCGCGACGGGCGGAACGCGGGATGACGGCATGAGCGACAGCTTACGAGACGGTTCTTGAGTGAGCCTGAGCACGAAGAAGCCGCCTACGATCGGCGCGCGCGACGCAGCATCGCCTCGACCCTGGCGCGGAGCTCGAGCGGGCGCAGCGGCTTGGTCATGTAGCAATCCGCGCCGGACTGGTATCCCAGAATCACGTCGCTCTGCGCGGATCTCGTGCTGAGCACGACCAGATACGTCGCGCTCTCCGCGCGGATCCGCCGCGCGATCTCGAAACCGTCGGTGTCGGGGATGTCGGGGATGTCGATGCTCAGCACTGTGACGACGGGTGAGTACCGGCGAACGGACTCGACCGCCGTGGCGGGGGAGACGGAATGCACGGCGAGTCCGGCCCGTGCGAGCACCTCGATCACCGATGAGCGCTCGGCGGCATCATCGTCGATGACGACAGCGATCATCGGTGATGACGCGCCCATCAGGAGCACATCGCGGACGCGCTCGGGTCGTTCTCGGTGACCTGGAAATAGATCGAATGCGTCTGCCACTCCAGACCGGTGCCGCGCGCACGGGGCAGCTGAGCACAAGTCCAGCCGTCACGCGATGTGAACTGCGCGCCGGAGAGCACCTTCGATGTGGTCCAGGACCAGGACGACCCATTCCCTTGCACCGTGCTCAGATCGACGTCGAAGCTGACCCAGCGGGTACCGCTGGGAACGTCGAAGTTCAGGTAGTAGTTCCGAATCTGCTTCCCGGGCTCGCCCCACACCTCGTAATACGAAGTGTCGATGAGGCGGCATCCGGCGAGTCGAACCCGGTTGTCGCCGTAGGCGACGCAGGTGCTCGCCGTGGTGGTCGTCCAGGTGCCCGCCGTCACCGCCGCAGCCACCTGCCCCTGGTCGGTCCACGATGCGGAGGTGTGCTCGAGCCCCTGATCGGCGGCGGCTGCCCCCACGCCGCCGCCGATCAGAAGCGCGATCGCGAGCGCTGCGAAGCGCTTGTTCTTCATGCCCGTGCGACCTTTGGCGCCGGACGCGGTCCGGCAGCAGGAGGAGTCAGCATGGTGAGTCCCAGCAGCCCGAGAAGACCCACCATCAGTGGCACCGCCACAGCGGGCGTGGTCAGGCGCATGAGCACGGTGCCCCAGCCGGAGAACTGGAGCGACGGCTGCCAGACCTCACCCGACACCGCGTAGTCGAGCGCGTCGGTGTATTCGTTGTTGTCGCCCTTCATGGTGATCGTGTATCCGCCGTCCACGGCCGGTGCGATCGCCGCGATGCGGTGTGTGACCAGATCTTCGGTCAGCTCGCTCGGCAGGCTGATGACGTCTCCGACGACCAGATCGGATGCTGGCACGCGGGTGTCGATGATCAGGTCGCCGGTCATGATCCCGGGCTCCATCGAGCCGGAGATCACGACCAGCGGCTTGATGAACCCGAGCGACGTCAGCGCCCAGACCACGCCGCACGCGACACCGATCGCCGCGAGGGTCCACAGCGCAGCCATGGCGACGCGACGCAGTGCCTGCATGATGGTTCCCTCGTGTCTCAGCCGCTGGTGGTCAGGAAGTCGCCGTGGCGGTCAGCGTCACGACCACGGTGCCGGACTTGCCGATGTTCGCCGAAGTCCAGTCGGCAGGGGTCGTGAGCGACAGCAGGAACTGGTCGTCTGCGCCGGTCTGACCGGTCGATGCCAGCGTCGCGGCAAGGCCGGAGAGGGCGGCGGAAGGCTTCGTCTGGAACGTCGAGCCATCGGCGAAGGCAACCGTGCTGTCGAGCTTTGCAGCGACGGAGCTGTCGTTGCGCACCCAGAGGTTCACGTCACGCTTCTGGCCCGGCAGCAGGTTGGCATACGCGGTCGACGGGACGTTGACGTCGATGGTCGTGACGCCGTCAACCGTCTTCGCTGCGCCCTCGGACCAGGTGTTTCCGTCGAGCGACACCTTCAGGTTGAAGGTGGCGGCGCTGGCGGAAGCGCTGAACCAGCCGTTGTCGGTCCATGCCGCGCTCGTCGCTGCGGCGCCGATACCGCCGATGGCGAGTACCGCGAGGCCGAAGGCGATGAACGGGCGGCGCTTGTTGCGGCGCTCCTGCGAAGGGACGGTTTCAGTGTGGGTCGATGTCATGTTCTGAAGCTATGGAACCTGCCTCAACGTGCACCCAAGTAGCCCATCGTGCCGTCTAAAGGTTGAATGAAGGATCGTGCCGGAATGCCCGGGTCAATGCATCTTGGTCGGCTAAAAGTCGTAGTAGTGGATCGATGAATGGCTAGCAGAGCATGGACCTTTGGGGAATCTTGTGGTGGTCTTGTGGCTAGGTCAAGGTCGGCGCGTCAAGATCGCATTGTCGGAGCGCAGACCCGATCACACTGCATCCGATGAAGACAGAGTTCAACAGACTTCGCTGTGGGGAGCGAAGTCGGGGGAGGTCTCTGGGGACGAAACCTGCGCATGCGCTTGGGGAAGCGCGTGCGCAGGTTCGGACGCCACGTGCCGGCGCGTCCGCCGCGCAAGCGGCGAAGACAGCCCGAACTCAGGCGCGGTCGGACGTGAGACGGTAGCCGACTCCGCGTACGGTCTCGATGTAGCGAGGCTGCGTAGGAGCATCGCCCAGCTTGCGCCGCAGGTTCGTCATGTGCGCTTCGATGGCGCGCTTGTCGGCCTCGCCCACGAAGTCGGTTGTGAGGTACGACTCGCCGCGCAGCACAAGCGTGAGCTCGACTTTGCTGCGCACCCGGCGCTTCGATTCCATCAGCGCGTGCAGCAGATCGAACTCGGTGCGGGTCAACTCGACCACGCGGTCTTCGATGAGCGCGATCCTGGTCTCAGGATCCAGGCGCAGGTCGCGGTGCACGACCCAGGCGCTGTCGTCGCCGGCGTGGGGCGGCTGGCCCGGATGCGCCGGCTCGAGGACGGCCATATCCGACATCGAAGAATCGGCCATGGCCACAGGTGTCGGCGCAGCAGGGGCCGCCTGCGGCGCCGATGCAGGCGATGACGCGGGCACGGCAGACACCGTGCCAGTGCGCGGACGACGCAGCAGCGCCTCGATCCGCGCCCGCAGCTCACGCGGCCGGAACGGCTTGTTCAGGTACTCGTCTGCGCCGGCACTGAGTCCGAGCACGACGTCGGCCTCTTCATCGAGGGCGGTGAGCATGATGATGTACGTGTCGCTCCGGGCGCGGATGCGGCGCGCGGCCTCGAACCCGTCGATGCCGGGCATGTTCACGTCGAGCGTCGTGATCAACGGCTGATGCGTGAGCACGGCGTTCACTCCATCGATGCCGTTGTCGACCGCGACCGTGGCGAACCCCGCCGCTTGCAGCACCTGGACCAGAAGATCACGCACGTCCTGATCGTCTTCGACGATCACCGCGGTCTTCTGCGTCTGGGCGGCGTCATGCATCTGTGGAGTTCTTTCACTCAAGGTCAGGAATTGGGGACTTCCACGGTCATGCTACAGGGCATGGATGCGTTGTGTCAGGGAGCGGTCTCACTGACTCGCTCCCACCTGTTACCGCCCGCCCCCTGCGCGATCTCGGCCGCGGCGGCGGCGGATGCGATCAGGTCGTCGAGGTCGTAGCCGGCCACCGGAACCTGCGTCCAGCCGACGCTCGCCGACATCCGGATCGGCACCGGCTGACGGTCATCGATCATCGACACCCGCTCGAGCAGATCCGTCACCACTTCGCGCACGCCGCCTTGCGCGCGCGGTACGAGCGCGATGAAGCGGGTCGCGCTGAGCTGCTCGATGTCAGCATCCGCAGGCAGCGCCGCGTCGACATCGCGACCGAATCTCGCGCTGATCGCGTTGAAGCCGGCGCTGCTGGATGCTGAGCGGATGTCGTCTGGGTCATCCAGGCGAATGTCGAGAAGCGACCACCACGGGTCGGAGGCAGCCTCGGCGCGATTGAGCCGGTTGCGCACCGTGCTGTCGAAGGTGTTGCGCGGCGAGAGCGCCGTGTCGCCCGCTCGCGTGGTGAGCAGCAGACAGGTGACGAGGTTGCACGTGATGTAGACCGTGACGCCGATCATGTTGAGCGTGCGCAGGAACTGCAGGCTGTCGGCGCCGTCGATGGTGCCATTGGCAACCAACACGCCGTTGATGATCGTGATGAGGGCGAACACGAGGAACGCCGCCGAGACGGCCATGAGCGGAAGCGCTTCGTCGCGCAGGTGAGGCCCCAAGCGCACGAGCTCCACGAGCATGAGCACCGCGAACACCGCCGTCGACGCGAACAGCACCCGGAATCCGATTCCGTACACGCCGAAGTACATGGTGGCGACGAGGACTGCCGGCATGACCACGACGAACGTCGCGGACAACACCACGAACTGCCGTTCGAGGCCGCGATAGGCACGCAGGCCCGACCACATCAGCGGCATCGGCGCGAGGACCAGCGCAGAGCCGAGCGCGCGCAGCGGCTCTGATTCGAGCATCTCGTGGGCGAGCCAGACGTACGAGCCGACCATCGCGATCGCGAAGCCCGCCGACCAGATCGCCGTGGCGCGCGAGGGCCTCGGCAGGAAGCCCAGCGCGATGAAGATGATGGTGGCGACCGTTGCCACGGCGATGACGGGCATCACCAGGGAGGAGTTGATCATGCGGGGCTCCGTTCCGGAGGCGACTCGTGGGGTTCGCGAGACGAGGGAATGACGATGCTGACTTCGGTGCCGTGACCGAGATCGCTCTTCACATCGATGCGGCCTCCCTGCGCGAGGACGATGTCACGCGAGATGCCGAGGCCGAGGCCCGTGCCGGGGATTCCCTGCTCGCGGGCGACGTCGGTGCGGAAGTCGGGCTCGAAGATGCGGGGGAGGTCGTCGACGCTGATTCCGATGCCGGTGTCGGTGACCGTGAGGGCGACTTCGCCCGGTGCCGGGCTGTGACCGCGCACACTCACCTTTCCACCGCGCTGGACGTATTTGATGGCATTGCTGATCACGTTGTCGACGACCTGACGCAGCCGGAAGGCGTCTGCGTACAGAGGGAGGCACTGCTCCAGATCGACGTCCAGGGCGATGCCGCCGGCATCCGCGACCGGGGCGAAGCCCTCGACCGATGCCCGTGCGATATCGGCGAGGTCGAAGTGCACGTCGGTGTCGTCGGCTCGTTCGCCCGGCGTGACGAGTGCGTCGTCGATCAGGCGCTGCATCCGAGTGCCAGCACGCTCGACGACGCCGAGCTGCCGGTGCGCAGGCTCGGTGATGTCGTCGCGCTCCATGAGCAGATCGATGTGCCCGAGGATCGCGGTGAGAGGATTTCGCAGTTCATGCGACATGGTGCGGCGCCGCGCCGAGGCATCGGCGTGCGGGTCGATCGACTCCGTCACATCGTGCACGATCAGCAGCACGCCGTCGTTGGCGACCTGGCCGTCACCCATCACCCTGGTCGACGCACTCAGCGCCCGCCATTCGCCATCGATGCCGAACAGCCACACGACCTCGTCCTCGAACAGCTCGCCTCGCATGGCGCGGGAGATCGTCGTCTGCGCGAGCGGCACCGGGGTGCCACGGCGCTCGTGATACTCCACGGCCAGCGTCGGGTGGAACTGGGCTGACTCGTCGAGGGCGTACAGCGTGTGGAAGGCGGTGTTCGAGATCTCGATCAGCCCGCCCTTTCCTGCCCGTGCGACGCCCACGTCGAGCGAATCCATCAGCCGTCGAGTGCGGGCCTTCTGCTCGGTGACGCGGTGCAGGGCGTGAGCGAGGCGAGCGGACTGTGCGCTCAGCAGCCGTCGGGTGGAGCGATTGCGCGCGGAGCCGACCATCATGATGACCCCGACGAAGCCGAGAGTGACCATGAGGATGACGGCATTGATGACGGTGTCGACCGTGAGTCCTCGGACGAAGAGCCCGGCCAGCGTGATCGATCCGATCAGGCAGAGCGTGGAGATGAGGATGACGGGGGAATAGTACGACGCGATCCACGCGACCAGCAGCACCCAGAGGAAGACGATCGCCGGGCTGCTGCCGTAGCCGAGCACGCCCACCGCGAGAATGTCGAGCAGCGGCACGATCAGGACACCGGCAGCGCTGATCAGATGCCACGGCACGGCGAGGGTGGCGATCGTGATCGCGATGACGAAGACGAGACCGAGGCCGAACGCCCACACCGTGAACATCGCGGGCGTGAGCAGGGCCACACCGAGCGCGATCATCACGACGGTGAAGCAGAGGATGAGCTGCCACTGCCAGATCGAACGCGAACGGCGGTCGCCGGCGAAGTGCGCGGGGTCGGCCGCTGGCGACGCCGTCGCGCGCGCTGCGCCATCCCTCCACATGAGCGTCAGTGTATCTGTGCGGCGGGTCGGCGCCTGGCCACTCTCGAGGTCGACGCCGCGCAACCCTTGCCCGCTCGGTATAACGAGTTATACTTTAATCATGAAGACTGCGATCTCGATACCGAACGGCGACTTCGAACGATTCGAACGCGTGGCCGCCCGGCACGGCATGAACCGGTCGGAGTTCTATCGTCTTGCCGGGCGACGTCTCGCAGAAGAGCTGGAAGGGGAAGCGGAATTGACTGCGCTGGCGAACTCGGTCATCACCCGAGTCGGCCAACCCTCTGCGGACACCCTGTTCCTCCGCGAATCGGAACACATCGTGGGTGAAGGCACGAGCTGGTGATCTCGCACGGCGACGTCGTCTGGGTTGATTTCGGTTCACCGCGGGGATCGGAGCCCGCCAAGCGTCGGCCGGCTGTAGTTCTGCAAGAAGACTGGCTCCTCGCATCAGATATCGCGACTGTGCTCGTGGTTCCACTCACGTCGAACATCGCGCTCGAGGCTTTTCCAGGCAACGTGCTCGTTCCGATCGATGCATCCGGGCTCGGGCGAGACTCCGTCGCGGTGGTTTCACAGATCGGTCCGGTCAGCCGCGAATACGTTGAACCGTATCCGGTCGGACACGTCCCGACCTACGTGCTCTCGAAGATCACCGACGGGATTCGATTGGTCTTAGGGATCTGATCAGATCCCGACGCCACCCCAGCTGAGCGACTCCGTGTAGCGCAGCAGCACGCCCTCACGCAGCGCCCACGGCGACACTTCGAGCTCATCGATGTCGAGCATCTTCATCGCCGTGTGCAGCACGACGGCGGCCGCGACGATCTGGAACGTGCGATCGGGCGTGATCCCCGGCAGCTCCTGGCGGGCGATCGCCGGAATGCGGGCGAGCCGCGGGATCCACGACTTCAACGACGAACGCGAGAGCACCGTGCGGTCGAAGCCGAGCCCTGACACCTCTCGCCCTGCGAGGTTCGCCAGCGAGCGGATCGCCTTCGACGAGCCCACCATGTGGTCAGGATCGGGAAGGGCGTTGAGATTCTCGGCCACGGGCGCGAGCAGTTCGACGGCGTGCGCACGCAGCTGCTCGACAGCATCCTCACCTGGCGGGTCCTCGGGCAGGAACTGGACGGTCATGCGCCCGGCGCCGAGAGGCACGGATGCCGCGACCTCCGGCACCTCGTCGCCACCGGCCGCGAACTCGAAGGACCCGCCGCCGATGTCGAGCAGCAGGATGCGTCCGGCATCCCACCCGAACCAGCGCCGAACGGCGAGAAAGGTGAGCCCCGCCTCTTCCACGCCGGTGAGCACCTGCAGCGGCTGGCCGAGAGCGGCCTCGATGCGGGCGATGACCTCTTCGCCGTTGACCGCCTCGCGCACGGCGCTGGTCGCGGTCGCCAGCAGGGTCTCGACGCGTTCGGTGACGGCGATCTCGCGGGCCCTGGTGACCGCGGCCTCCAGTGCCTGCACGCCCTCCTCGCTGATCGCGCCCTCGGGCGTGAGATAGCGCATCAGGCGCACCACCGTGCGATCGCTCGTCGTCGCGAGAGGGCGGCCACCCGGCCTGGCATCCGCAGCGAGCAGGTGGACGGTGTTCGAACCGATGTCTAGGATTCCGAGGCGCACGGGATGAGACTACGCGTATGCGGGGTGTTCGAATATTCTCACTTCGTGTAGTGTCGGGATATTCGAACATTACACAATGTCTGAATATTCACACATGGAGGCCCGCATGCCGCGATACACGGTGGAAAGACCGCATGATTTCGGTGACCTCATTGCCGGCATGCGCGAGGAGCAGGACGTCACACAGGATGAACTTGCGGATCGTCTCGGGTTCTCCAGGAGCTATTTGAGCGAGCTCGAGTCGGGGAAATCGACCGTCCAGCTTGCGAGATTATTCCGCACGCTGCACTCTCTCGGCGTCAGCGTCGAAGTCTCGTGGGAGTCGGCGACGGAGTCCGAGGATGACTGACGAGCTCGAAGTTCGATTGCACGGCGAGTACCTCGGACTGCTGCGTCGAGCGCCGCGGCGGTCACGCGAGAACGTGATCCTCGAGGACGTGACTCCCACATCAACAAAGGTTCGACTTGCCGAGTCGTTCGCCCTGCGCGCTGGACGACGCCCCGACACGGATCTCGTGTCACGGTTTCTCGGCGGCTATCTGCCGGAAGGTGCGCAACGAAGAGCGCTCGCATCCAAGCGGGCGATCGAGCCGAACGACCTGTTCGCCTTCCTCCGCGAATTCGGTAGTTCGATCGCCGGCGCTCTGACGTTCTGGGGCCAGGCGACCACCGAGCGCGAGCCTCGTTATACCCCGATCTCGCCGAAGCTCCTGCGCCAAGAGTTGCAGCGCGCAATCAAGGAGCACGACCTCGGCATCCGAGACGACAGCCGATCGATGATCGCTGGGTTTCAGCCGAAGTTGCTCGTCTCGAGGTTCGGCGACAGCGGGTGGTCGCTGCCGCACGGTGGAGGGCACTCGACCCACATCCTGAAACCTCGCCTGCAGAGCCGCCCGACCCGCCTCGTCGACGAGTTCTACAGTCACGAACTCGCTCGCGCTCTGGGCCTGGCCACTTTCGCTTCATGGCTCGAAGGCTCGGGGGACGGCACGTATCTCGCGATCGAGAGATTCGATCGCCGTGTGCACGATGAAACCGTCGAGCTTGTGCATCAAGAGGATGCTGCGCAAGCGCTCTCACTCGGATGGGCCGACGACGACCTGAAGTTCCAGGACCCTGAGCGACCGCGCGATCCGCGTCGCCCATCGGCGTATCGGATCGCGGAGCTCACGGCCACGCTGCGCGGCTTCGAAGTGGTCGAGCAATGGGTGCGGCAACTCCTGTTCCGCATCCTCATCGGAGACAACGACGGGCACGCGAAGAACGTGGGGATCCTTCATCTGCCGGGCGAGGATCGACTCACCGACATGTACGACGCCGTGCCGAATCTGTTTCAACCCGAGCGGATCCAATGGAATATGGCGCTCGCGATCGACGGCGAATTCGACCGCCGCCGTATCGATGTCGAGCGGCTGCAGGCCGAGGTCGCATCATGGCGGGTACTGGGAGCTTCACGCGTGCACGACGTGATCGATGACGTGCTGGGCTCATTCCGGTCGGCGCTCGATGATGTCAGCGTGCCGCGAGGCGGCTCGAACGGCCTGCGCGAGTTCTTCGGTCGCGCGGTGGATCGTTTACGCGCGGGGGACGAGATCGGTGAATGACCGATGCTCGCCGATGTTCCGCCCCGATACGATGTAACGCGTGACCACCGCCGACCCCACAAAGCCGCTGTCGCCGTATCGAGAGATCGACCGTGCGGAGTGGGCGCGATTGGCGTCGGGCCTGGACCAGCCGTTGAGCCAGAACGAGGTCGTCGAGATCCGCGGCCTCGGCGACCGGCTGAGCCTGGACGAGGTGCGCGACGTCTACATGCCGCTGAGTCGTCTGCTCAGCCTATACGCGACCGCGACCAAGCAGCTCGGCGCCGCGACCAGCACGTTCCTCCAGGAGGCCGACACAACCACGCCGTTCGTCGTCGGCGTCGCAGGATCGGTTGCCGTGGGCAAGTCGACCATCGCCCGCCTGCTGCGCGAGCTGATGAGCCGCTGGCCGGGCACGCCTCGGGTCGAGCTCGTAACCACAGACGGATTCCTCTACCCGAACGCCGAACTCGAGCGCCGGGGACTGATGGAGCGCAAGGGCTTTCCCGAGTCGTACGACCGCCGGGCGCTGCTGTCGTTCCTCACCGAGGTGAAGTCGGGGGCGCCCGAGGTGCGCGCTCCGTTCTACTCGCACATGCGGTACGACATCGTCCCGGATGCGCACGTCGTCGTCCGGCGCCCTGACGTCGTGATCGTCGAGGGGCTGAACGTGCTGCAGCCGCCGCCTGCGCCGAACGACGTCGCCGTGAGCGACCTGTTCGACTTCTCGGTCTTCGTCGATGCCGACAGCTCGCATATCTCGAAGTGGTACGTGGAGAGGTTCCTCGCGCTGCGCAAGGGCGCGTTCAGCAACCCGTCGTCGTACTTCAACGTGTTCGCGCACCTGACCGACGAAGAGGCTGTCACCACGGCCCTCGGCTACTGGAACGACATCAACATGCCGAACCTCGTCGAGAACGTGATGCCTACCCGGCACCGTGCGAGCCTCGTTCTGAACAAGGGCGCCGACCACAACGTCGAGAGCGTGCTGCTGCGCAAGCTTTGACGGCGCCGCGCCTCCGCCGCCCACTCCGGTGCGCTCCGGTGCGGGAGGTGGCGCTTGATGCCGTGTGGCGGCGCTTTATGCGACTACTCGCGCCACCTCCCGGGCGGGGGCGGCGCCCTGGACGGATCGAACGGCGATCGCGCGCGAACGGCGTACCCGGCCTGGAACGCATCGACGCACCCGGGGGCGGGGGCGGAGTCGCGCGCCCGGGAGGTGGTCGGTCGTGCCGCTTCGTGGCGGTTGAGGCGGCGCGAGGCGACACCTGCGGGGGATGGTGCGGAGTCGCACGCGCGGGAGGTGGTCGGTCGTGCCGCTTTTCGGCGGTTGAGGCGGCAGGAGGCGACACCTGCGGGGGATGGTGCGGAGTCGCGCGCGGGAGGTGGTTGGTTGTGCCGCTTCTCGGTGGTTGAGGCGGCAGGAGGCGACACTTGCGGGGGATGGCGCGGAGCCGCACGCCTGCGAGGTGGTTGGTCGTGCCGCTTTCGGCGGTTGAGGCGGCACGAGGCGACACCTGCGGGGGCGGGGGACGACGGCATCCGAAGTTCGTTCGGAACCCTCGCAAAAGATCCCGCTTACTCTTGAGACCATGTGTGGAATCGTCGGATACGTGGGCCCGCGCCCCAGCCAGGACATCCTTATCGCCGGCCTCGCCCGACTCGAGTATCGCGGGTACGACTCCGCCGGTATCGCGGTCATCGACGAGAACGGCGACCTCGGGATGCGCAAGAAAGCCGGAAAGCTCAGCATGCTGCGCGACTCGCTCGCCGATGCTCCGCTCGGCGACGGCACGACCGGGATCGGCCACACGCGGTGGGCGACGCACGGCGGGCCGACCGACGTCAACGCGCATCCTCACCTCGCCGCTGACGACAAGCTCGCCGTCATCCACAACGGCATCATCGAGAACTTCTCCGCCCTGCGCGAAGACCTGCTCTCCGACGGTGTGACGTTCCTCAGCGAGACCGACACCGAGGTCGCCGCAGCCCTGCTCGGCCGCGAATACGCCAAGAGCGGCAACCTGCAGGACGCGTTCCAGAACGTCGTCAACCGCCTCGAGGGCGCGTTCACGCTGCTCGCGATGCACGAGGACCACCCGGGTCTGGTCGTCGGCGCTCGCCGCAACTCCCCGCTCGTGATCGGGCTCGGCGAGGGCGAGAACTTCCTCGGATCCGACGTCGCCGCCTTCGTCGAGCACACCCGCAAGGCGCTCGCGATCGGCCAGGACCAGATCGTCTCGATCACGCCTTCCGAGGTCACCGTCACCGACTTCGAAGGCAACCCGGTCGAGGCCGAGCCGTTCGACGTGTCGTGGGATGCCGCCGCCGCCGAGAAGGGCGGATGGTCATCGTTCATGGCCAAGGAGGTCGCAGAGCAGCCCCAGGCCGTCGCGAACACGATCCTCGGCCGCGTGCACGACGGACAGGTCGTCATCCCCGAACTCGACGGGCTCGACGAGCTCTTCATCGGCATCAACCGTGTGATCATCACGGCCTGCGGCACGGCATCCTACGCAGCCCTCGTCGGAAAGTACGCGATCGAGCAGTGGGCCCGCGTCGCGACCGACGTCGAGCTCGCGCACGAGTTCCGCTACCGCGACCCGGTGATCGGCGACGACACGCTCGTCATCTCGATCAGCCAGTCCGGCGAGACCATGGACACGCTCATGGCCGTCAAGTACGCCCGCGAGCGCGGTGCGCGCACCCTCTCGATCTGCAACACGCAGGGCGCGACGATCCCTCGCGAATCGGATGCCGTCGTCTACACCCACGCGGGTCCCGAAGTCGCCGTCGCATCGACCAAGGCGTTCTCGGCGCAGATCACCGCGCTGCTGCTGCTCGGCCTGCACATGGGGCGCGTGCGCCAGACGCTGACCGACGACACCGCGGTTTCTGAGCTTGCGGACCTGCCCGACAAAATCGCCCGCGTGCTGGCCGAGGAGCACGACCACGTCTCGCAGCTCGCCGGCTGGATGGCCGACACGCGTTCGGTGCTGTTCCTCGGCCGCCACGTCGGATACCCGATCGCCCTCGAGGGTGCGCTCAAGCTCAAGGAGATCTCGTACATCCACGCCGAGGGTTTCGCCGCCGGCGAGCTCAAGCACGGCCCGATCGCCCTGATCGAGCCCGGCCAGCCGGTGTTCGTCATCGTGCCGTCGCCGCGCCACTCCGCGCTGATCCATTCCAAGGTCGTCTCGAACATCCAGGAGATCCGCGCCCGCGGTGCCCGCGTGATCGTGATCGCCGAAGAGGGCGATGCCGCCGTGCTCCCGTTCGCCGACGAGGTCATCCACATCCCGCTCGCCGGGCCCATGTTCGAGCCGGTGCTCGCGGTCGTGCCGCTGCAGATCTTCGCGATGGCCCTGGCCACGGCCAAGGGCCTGGACGTCGACCAGCCCCGCAACCTCGCGAAGTCCGTCACGGTCGAGTAGGCGGGCGGCGCTGCGCGCTTGCCGGCCCTGACACTTGTCGGCTCAGATCACGGATGTCGGTCGAAACCTCGGCGTTTCGGCTGACACCTGTTTTCTGGGCTGACATGTGTGCGCGGGATCGACCTTGCCGGCACCGGATGCCGGGGCATCAGGCCCGAGCACGTGCGAGTGCAGGCAGGATCGCTGCGACGACCCGGTCCCAGTCGTACACGATCATCGAGTAGTCGAAGCGCAGCGTCTCGTAGCCGCGAGCTGAAGCCTCGGCATCCCGGATCAGGTCCTTGTGCCGCATGCTGCCGTCGTGGTTCACCTTGCCGTCAGCCTCGAGGATCACGCGTCCGCCGATCACGAAATCCACTCTGCCGACGCCGTCGATCTGCACTTGGCAGTCGAGCCGGATTCCGAGAAGATGCAGTCGCAAGCGGAGCAGCGACTCCAAACCGCTCTCGGCATCGCCGCGCGCGAGGTCCAGGAGCCACCCCGCGGTGAGTGGCAGCTCCCGTCTGATGCGGTCACGATCGCTCGCCATGATCAATCGCTGATTCCAGGCGGACTCGTACGCAGCGAAGAATGTCTCGTGGTCGGCGCAGCGGAACAAGTGGATGAGGGCTGCGGCGACGGGGGCCATGCCGAGCTGTGCCTTGCCAGGACTGTGATGTGTGACACACCCGCATTCGGTGTGGTGCCGGCGACCGGCCTTGCCCATCCACACGTGGACCTCGGTGCCCTCCTCTTCCTTCTTCTTCTTCTTCTCGGGAAGCATCCAGACGCCGTGGCTTCGAAGGGCGGCAGCGCAGGTGAGTGCGCCGCCGTGTTCCGCAGCCGTGATGACGCGTGGATCGATCCCGGCCAGCGCGTACACACCGGGACGGACTCGGACGATGTCACCGGAGCGCGCCGCGGCGGCGAGATCTGTGCGAGTGCATCCGAACGCCTGAAGCTGCGTACCGCGCGCGATGCCGTCGAAGTGGGGGAGGAGCTGGGCGGGCTGAAGCATCCTCAGAGCATGCACCGATCTTCGGTCGTCAACTGCCGAATTGCGGTGATTGTGAACGAGTTCGACTTCTCGGGAATTGTGCAGAACTAGTCGCGCTCGCGGCATCCGCTCATCCGTCGGTCCAGATCACACTTGTCAGCCCAGAACACGGTTTCTCGGCAGGCGTGTGTGATCTGGACTGACAAGTGTCGGCCGGGTCGCGGGGCGAAGCGCAGGCTGGGTGGATGCCGGGGAGAGCGCGGGCGCGGATGAAGAGACCAGAGCCGCCCGAGTAGGCTGGTGAGGTGATCATCGGGACCGGCATCGACCTCGTGGACATCCCGCGGTTCGAACGCACGATGTCCCGCACACCGCGGCTCATGGAGCGACTCTTCGCCCCGTCCGAACGCACGCTGAGGCTACCGTCGCTCGCCGCGCGCTACGCCGCGAAAGAGGCGCTGATCAAGGCTCTCGGCGGGTCGGACGGCGTGCACTGGACCGAGATCGAGATCGCATCCGAGCCATCCGGCCGCCCGCATTTCCTGCTCACGGGATCGACGGCCGACGCGGTCACCGGCAAAGGCATCCTGAAACTGCACCTGACCATGTCGCATGACGCGGGCCTCGCCACTGCGTTCGTCGTCGCCGAGGGGGAGCCGCTGTGAGTGCATCGACTGTGCCTTTCCGCGAGGCAACCATCGAGATGGCGGCGATCGCCGACAACACCCGGCACTTCCGTCGCCTCACGGGCGTCGACGTCATCGCCGTCGTCAAGGCCAACGCATACGGGCACGGGGCCGCATCGGCGGCCGTCGCCGCGCTCTCGGGCGGAGCGACCAGGCTCGGCGTCGCCGAGATCGCCGAGGCCGTCGACCTGCGCCGACAGGGCATCAACGCCCCGATCGTCGCCTGGCTGCACGAGCCGGGCGAGCGCTTCGAGTCGGCAGCCGCGAACGGCATCGAGGTCGGCATCTCCTCCTTCGACCAGCTCGAGGCGGCTGGCGCCGCGGCAGGCAGCGACGGACCCGTCGGAGTGCACCTGAAGCTCGAGACCGGGCTCTCGCGCAACGGCGTCGCGCCCGGCGACTGGAATCGTGTCTTCGCCGAAGCCGCGCGGCTCGAGAGGATCGGCCGACTCCGCATCATCGGCCTCTTCAGCCACCTCTCCAATGCATCGCGTGCCGATGACCTCGAAGCGCTCGCGCGGTTCGAGGCCGGCACTGCTGCCGCAGCATCCGCCGGCATCCGCCCAGAGATTCGGCACATCGCGGCCACGGCCGCGGCGATCGATCACCCCGAGACGCGACTGGATGCCGTGCGCATCGGCATCGGCCTCTACGGGCTCTCGCCGTTCGATGACCGCTCGTCCGCCGACCTCGGGCTGCGTCCGGCGATGACCCTGCGCGCGTCCGTCGCCGCCGTGCGACGCGTACCGGCCGGCGCCGGCGTCTCTTACGGCTACGACCACCGCGCGAACCACGACACGACGCTCGCCCTGATTCCGCTCGGTTATGCCGACGGCATCCCGCGCCAGGCATCCGGTCGCGGCCCCGTCATGATCAACGGGCGCCGGTTCTCGGTCGCCGGACGCGTCGCGATGGACCAGTTCGTCGTCGACGTCGGCGACGCGCATGTGGCTGTCGGCGACGAGGCCGTGGTGTTCGGGGATCCGACGCTCGGCGCGCCTTCGGCGACGGAGTGGGCGAACGCCGCCGGTACCATCAATTACGAGATCGTCACGCGCATCGGCAACCGCGTGCCGCGGCGGGGCGCATGATCGATCCGGCCTTTCTCGGACGTCGCGAGATCGCGACATCGGATGCCATGGAGCACCTCGGCCTCATCATCGGCGAGCAGCTGCAGCCGGGCGATCTGCTCGTGCTGACCGGTCCGCTCGGGGCGGGGAAGACGACATTCACCCGCGGCCTCGCGTCGGGAATGGGCGTGCGCGGTCCGGTGCAGAGCCCGACGTTCGTGATCGCGCGCACGCATCCGTCGCTCGTCGGCCGTGCGCCGCTCGTGCATGTCGACGCGTACCGGCTGGGATCGGCCTCGGAGCTCGACGACCTCGACATCGACTTCGCGGGGTCGGTGGTCGTGATCGAGTGGGGACGCGAGATGGCCCCGTCGATCGCGGATGCCTGGTGGGACATCGAGCTCGAGCGGCCTGTGGGCGTCGCGGGGGACGACGTGGCCGACGAGGACCTGGATGCTGACGCCCCCCGCGTCGTGACGATAGAGCGCATCACGAAGTAGTGGTCCCTGAGCCTGTCGAAGGGCCCGGGGCCACGTGGGTGGGGAGGAACTCAGCGGTCCCTGAGCCTGTCGAAGGGCCCGTGTTGACGTGGGTGGGGAGGAACTCAGCGGTCCCTGAGCCTGTCGAAGGGCCCGCGGCCACGTGGGTGGGGAGGACTCAGTGGTCCCTGAGCCTGTCGAAGGGCCCGCGGCCACGTGGGTGGGGAGGACTCAGCGGTCCCTGAGCCTGTCGAAGGGCCCGCGGCCACGTGGGTGGGGCGGAACTCAGCGGTCCCTGAGCCTGTCGAAGGGCCCACGGCCCACGAGGCAACGCCGGCTGGTTATCCACAGATCGCCTGCGCCACAGCATCCGCTCGCACCCGGCGCGCATGCTGAGACCATGCCATGGATGTACATACTCAGATGCTCCGACGGGAGCTACTACACCGGCAGCACGGCCTTCGCTGACGTGATCGCCCGCGTGTGGGAACACAACAACGTGGACGAGAAGGCCGCCGCGTACACCCGTAGGAGGCGCCCAGTTGTTCTCGTATACGGCGAAGAATTCGATCGCATCGACGAGGCGTATTTCCGTGAGAAACAGGTACAGGGATGGTCGCGACAGAAGAAGACGGCGTTGATCGAGGAACGCGGCGATGACCTTCCGGGGCTGTCGCGAAATCGCCTGCAACGCCCGCCGGGCGCTTCGACGGGCTCAGCGACCGGCTAGGTGCGCCGGGTCGGGCGCTTCGACAGGCTCAGCGACCACGGCGCGCGGCCGACTACCCTGGAGACGTGATTCTCGCAGTCGACACCTCCCTGGGCACGGCCGTCGCGATCGTCGACGCCGATGGCGCTCGCCGCGCCGACGCGTCCAGCCCCGACCCGCTCGGACACGCCGAGGTCATCGGCTCCCTGCTGCAGCGGGCTCTGGCCGAGGCGGGCGAGGAGATCACCCACGTCGTCGCAGGTATGGGACCCGGCCCCTTCACCGGCCTCCGCATCGGCATCGCCACCGCGCGGGCGTTCGCGCTCGGCCGGCACATTCCCGTGATCGCCGTGCCGAGCCACTTCGCCGCGGCCCTCAGCATCCTCGAGCAGGATCCCGAGGCCGGCACGTTCGCGATCGTCACGGATGCTCGTCGTCGGGAACTCGCGATCAGCGTGTTCCGCGGGCTCGATGCCGACGGCATCCCGCACCTGAAATCCGAGACGGTGCTCGTGCCGCGCACCGGCGCCGACGCGTATCTCGACGGTCTCGACGCGCGCGAGGTCACCACGGTCGACGCCGCAGCCCTCGCCAGGGTCGGCATCCGCGCCGCGAACGCCGGGCGCGAACTGGCCGGCGCCGAACCCCTCTACCTGCGCCAGCCCGACGTCACCGTCCCCGGCGCCCCGAAGCGGGTGGGACTGTGACCATCCGTATCGCCACCCCGGCCGACCTCGATGCGATCATGGCGATCGAGAACGCCTCGTTCCCGAGCGATGCGTGGAGCGCCGAATCGATGGCGGCCGAACTCGTCACCGAGTACAGCCACTACCTCGTCGACGAGGACGGCGGCGAGATCATCGGATATGCCGGGCTCCGCTCGATCCGTGGAAATGCGGATGCTGACATCCAGACGATCGCGCTGATCGAAGCCCGCCGGGGTGAGGGACGCGGACGCGCGATGCTGCGGACTCTGCTCGCCGAAGCATCCGCTCGTGGCGCCCGCGAAGTGTTCCTCGAGGTGCGCGCCGACAATCCGGGTGCCGAGGGGCTCTACATCTCCGAGGGGTTCGAGGAGCTCGCCCGCCGCCCGCACTACTACCAGCCCGACAACGTCGACGCGATCGTGATGAAGCTCGACCTGCGCCGGTGGGCTGCCGCGGCGCAGAAGGAGACCACAGCATGAGTGAACCCCTGGTCCTCGGCATCGAGACGAGCTGCGACGAGACGGGCATCGGCATCGTCCGCGGACGCACGCTGCTGTCGAACACGATCGCATCCAGCATGGACGAGCACGCCCGCTACGGCGGCGTCATCCCCGAGGTCGCCGCCCGCGCGCACCTCGAAGCACTCCAGCCGTCGATCGAGGCCGCGCTCGCCGAGGCGCAGGTGCGACTGGAAGACCTCGACGCGATCGCCGTCACCAGCGGTCCCGGTCTCGCCGGTGCGCTCATGGTCGGCGTCGGAGCGGCGAAGGGGCTTGCGGTGTCGCTCGGCAAGCCGCTGTACGCCGTGAACCACCTCGTCGGACACATCGCCGCCGACATCGTCACGCCGGACTCCGACCCGCTCGAGTATCCGACGATCGCGCTGCTCGTCTCGGGAGGCCACACCTCGCTGCTGCACGTGCGCGACCTCACCACCGACGTCGAACTGCTCGGCGAGACCATGGATGACGCGGCGGGAGAGGCCTTCGACAAGGTCGCCCGGCTGCTGTCGCTGCCGTATCCAGGCGGACCGGAGATCGACCGTGCGGCGGTCGACGGCGACCCCAAGGCGATCCGCTTCCCACGGGGGCTCTCGAAGGCGCCAGACTTGGAGAAGCACCGCTACGACTTCTCGTTCTCCGGGCTGAAGACCGCCGTCGCCCGCTGGGTCGAGCGGTGCGAGGCCGCGGGCGAAGAGGTGCCGGTGGCCGATGTCGCCGCGAGCTTCCGCGAAGCAGTCGTCGATGTGCTCGTCACCAAGGCTCTTGCCGCGTGTGCCGACCTGGGCGTGCCTCGGCTGCTGCTCGGCGGCGGCGTGATCGCCAATAAGCGCCTGCGCGACGTCGCGATCGAGCGTGCTGCGGCCGCGGGAGTGACCGTGCGGATCCCGCCGCTTTCGCTCTGCACCGACAACGGCGCGATGATCGCCGCGCTCGCCGCTGATCTCATCAGCTCGGGCCGCCGACCGTCGACGCTCGCGTTCGGGGCCGACTCCACCCTGCCGGTCACCGAGATCCAGATCGCCGAGTCACGGGCGGAGGATGCCGCATGAGCGACCAACGCGGCACGGGCCGGTCGGGCGAACAGCCGAAGGTGGAGCGCCCCTCCGCCGAGGTCGAGCGCCCCGCTGGTGCGACCCGGATGCCCGGCGCGCCGCGTGACAGCTACACGAAGCTGCCCACAGGCCCGGTCGGGGTCGAGCCGGTCGTCGCCAGCGGACCAGCGGACACAGCGGGGATGCCGGCCGTGCAGTGGGCGCCGTATGACGGCACCGACGCCGAGGACAACACCCGTCTCGCCCCATGGGCGCTGCTCGCTGCGATCGTCGCGCTGTGCGCGTCGTGGTTCGTCGGCTGGGGGATTCCGCTCGCGATCGTCGCCGTCGTCGCGGCGATCATGTCGCTGCGCCGCCCGGTCGAGAGCCGTGCGATCGCGCTCTGGGCGCTGACCCTCGGCATCACCGCGACGATCTACAGCCTCGGCTGGCTCATCTGGGCCGGCATGCAGTTCGAGAGGCTGGGCTAGCGGATGCCGTCGGCCGCCGAATCCGCAGAGCTGCGGATGCTGCAAGCCAAGGCGTACGGCCGCGACGGTGGCCTGTCCGCCGACGAGCTCGAGCGGCTGCGCGAGCTGGAGCAACGGCTTCGTCTCCCTTCGGTCGCTCAACCCGTTTCGTCACTTCGACTCGCTGCGCTCGCTCAGCACACCGCTCCGGCTGCTTCGCTGCCTGCGCTCAACGCCCCGCAGGAGGTCGTTGCCCCGCAGGATGTCGATTCTTCGCAGGACGCTGACCGCTTGCGAGAACAGGGGCGGGTCGTTGAGCGAGCCGAAGGCGAGACGAAACGCGCTGAGCGAGCGACAGCGAGTCGAAGCGGATCATCCGGACAACAGCGTGCTCCGCTGCGGCCGTGGCGCCGGCATCCGATCGGCTTCGCTCTCGGCGCTGTCGCGGCTGCACTCGGCCTCGGCCTCGGCATCGGGTGGGCGGTGTGGGGCTGGGACGCCGAGGCGTACGCACTCGGTGCCGCCAACGCAGACCGACGCGCGCAACTCGAAGAGAGCGATCTCTACGACTCCGGGACGCTCACCCCGCTCACAGAGCAGTACGGTCTCGTCATCTGGAGCGCGGAACGATCGAACGGCGACGAGGCGTGCGTGATCATCACCGGCCCTGACGAGATGAACAAGAACGGCTGCATACCGTCTGAGCAGCTGGACGAATCGGCCTGGCCCAATGCGACCGCGACAGTACCGGAGGGCGAGGAGAAAGCCGGACAGCAGCTGATGGCGGCGATGATGATGTCGCCGACGGGTGAATTGGTGCCCGTCATCCAGGTCTGGGATCAGACCTCGTCCGGATGGGAGTCGCAGTACAACGATGCCGAGCTCGCGCAGTTGCGCGAGCTCGAAGCGGAAGGCTACGAAGGCAGCGCTCTCGGAATCCTCGGATATGACGGCGACACGGTCGTGTGGAGCAACTGGACGAGCGCCGGAGTCTGCATCATCGTCTCAGCCGACGGAGGACCCCTCGAGGCGTGCGCCCCTGATGCCGAGTCCGACATCACGCTCATCGCGAGCATCGACGGCGTGCCGCGGGAGTACTTCGTGCAGCAAACGAAGATGCGCGGTCCTCAACTCACGATCATCCGCACCACGGGCGCCACGGTCGGTGAGCTCGATCCCGAGACCGGGGATCCGATCGAGTTCACGTTCGACGATCCGATGTTCGACGACCTCGTGAGCGACGGCGAGACGGGCGAGACCCCCGGCTGAGTCTCACACCCGATCGGCGAGGATCGCCATCCGCCGATCTCCGACGCGAGTGAGGATCAGCGTGGCGGTCTGCGAGCCCTTCAGGCTCAGCTTCTTCCGGAACGCCGCCGGGTCGATGTCCATGCCGCGCTTCTTGATCTCGATCGTGCCGATGTCGGCGGCCCTGAGTACCGTGTTGATCGCCTTGGGATTGGCCGCCATCACCTCGCGCACCCGGAACGACTGCACGAAGGGGCTCGTCAACGCGGCATCCCCGGTGAGATAGGCGATCTTCTCGTCCAGCATCCCGGCATCGATGCTGCGCGCGACGTCACCGATCAAGCGCGCACGGATGACGGCGCCGTCCGGCTCGTGCAGGAAGGCACCGAGCTCGCGAACTTCGGCATCCTCGGCATCCGCCCCTGCCGTGAGCTCGTGCGACTCGTCACCGCGGATCACGAGCGCCGCACGCCGCACGCCGTCGCGCGCGAGCTCACGAGACCACAGCACGAGTTCGACCACGCTGCCGTCGGCGCTGACCCACTGCGCCTCGACATCCGCGGGCAGGCTGTCGCGATCGTGACCGGGGCCGAGCTTGATGCCGACCGGCATCCGTTCTGCGAGGTCGAACGCCCAGTCGAGTGAGGGGGAGTAGTCGGATGCCGTGACCCGCCGCGTCTCGCTGTGACCGGTCGTGCGCCGGGCTGGGTCGAGCCAGACCGCCGTGCGCGAATCTCGGAGAAGTGCAGCATCTTCGGAGGAATCTGCTGAATTGGTCCGAAGATCGTGCACTTCTCCGAAGCTAGCGCTCGGGAAGTTGGCGCTCACGAAGTCCTCGGCCGTGCCGTGCTGCACCGTCACAGTGGCTTCGACTCCCTGCGGTCGCTCAGCCCGTTTCGTCTCGCTGCGCTCGCTCAACGACCCGCGCTCGCCGAAGGGGGCCAGGTTGTAGGCGGCGATCGCGGCGGTGACCTCATCGGCATCCACTGCCACCACGCTGAGCCCGGCACCTGCGAAGGCGAGCGAGTCTCCGCCGATGCCGCAGCCAAGGTCAGCCACGCGTGTGATTCCGGCGCGGCGCATGCGCCCCGCGTGCCGTGCCGCCACCCCCAGACGCGTCGCCTGCTCGAGGCCGGCTCTGGTGAACAGCATCCGCTCGGCGAAGCCGCCGAACTTCGGCTGCGCCTTCGTGCGCAGGTGGGCCTGACCCACGACAGCGGACACGAGATCGGGGGAGTGCCCGGCTGCACGCAGCCTCGAGACGGCACCGGCGACCTCTCCAGCGGAAGCGATCGGGCCCACCTCATCGAGCAGCCGAAGGCCCTCGGGGGTGAGCAGCGCGGTGAGCTCGGACATGTCCATCACTTCAGACTACGCATCCGAAACTGGCACTCGCATTGCATGAGTGCCAGCCGACGCCCTACACTTGTGATTAGCACTCTCGGGTTGAGAGTGCGAACAAGTCTTTCGTGTCAGCGTCAAGAAAGAAGAGGTAGACCGTGTCGGTTTCCATCAAGCCGCTCGAGGACCGCATCGTCATCCAGCAGGTCGAGGCAGAGCAGACCACCGCTAGTGGACTGGTCATCCCCGACACCGCCAAGGAGAAGCCCCAGGAGGGCGAGGTCGTGGCTGTCGGCCCCGGCCGCATCGACGACAACGGCAACCGCGTTCCGCTCGACGTGTCCGTCGGCGACCGCGTCCTGTACAGCAAGTACGGCGGCACCGAGATCAAGTTCGGCGCCGACGAGTACCTGGTGCTCTCGGCTCGCGACGTTCTCGCAGTCGTCGTTCGCTGAGCAACTCGACAACAGCGTAGAAGGCTCGGATGCATCACGCATCCGGGCCTTTTCGCGTCCCTGCCCGCCCTAGGGTGGAGCAGTGAGCCTCGAAGCAACGCCCCGTACGCGCGCCGCTGGTGCCGTCTACTCGGTCGGCGCCTACCTGATCTGGGGGTTCCTGCCGCTGTACTTCCTGCTGCTCGAGCCGACGGGCCCGTGGGAGGTCGTGGCGGCACGGGTCGTGTTCTCGTTCGTGTTCTGCCTGCTGCTGCTCACGGTCGCGCGGGGCTGGCGGCGCATCATGGCGATCATCCGGCAGCCCAGACTGCTCGCGTGGACGGCGCTTGCCGGAGTGCTCATCTACGTCAACTGGCAGGTGTTCCTGATCGGAACCCTGAGCGGGCACGTCGTCGAGACGGCGCTGGGCTACTTCATCAACCCGATCACCACCGTGCTGCTCGGTGTCTTCGTGCTGCGCGAGCGCATCCGTCGCCTGCAGTGGGTCGCGATCGGGGTCGCCGTCGTCGCGGTCGTCGTCATCATCGTCGCGTACGGCTCGTTCCCGTGGATCGCGCTGTCGCTGACAGCATCCTTCGGCACCTATGGATTGATCAAGAAGAAGATCGGACCGGCGGTGGATGCCGTGAGCGGGCTCACGCTCGAGTCGTTCTGGCTGCTGCCGATCGCCGTGGTGCAGCTGATCATCGTCGCGCAGACCACCGGCATCACGTTCGGCACGGTGAGCACGTGGCACACCGTGCTCATGCTGTTCGCCGGCATCGCGACCGCTGTGCCTCTGCTGCTGTTCGCCTCCGGCGCCCGCCGCATCAACCTCACGGTGATCGGGATGATCCAGTTCATCACCCCGATCATGCAGTTCCTCACCGGAGTGCTGCTGCTTCACGAGCCGATGCCGCCCGAGCGATGGATCGGATTCGTGATCGTGTGGATCGCGGTCGGCGTGTTCGTCATCGACCTGCTGCGCGCCGGTCGGCGCGGTCGGCGCACGCGGGTGGCTCCCGTCGCCTGACGCCCGTATTCAAGGCGAAACAAGATCGTTAGCGCACCGATACCCAGCACGCTCGCGCCCACCATAAGGTGGGATCATCCGGGCATGTATCGCCATGTCCGTCGTCGCAAAGGAGCATTATGAACCGCACGCAGACGCGTACGAAGTGGCTTGCCGGCATCGCGCTGGTCGGCGCATCGGCGCTTGTGATCACGGGCTGCAGCACGCCCGCGCCAGAGGCGACCGAAGACACCGGCGGGGGCGACCGTCCCGCCGAGGTCGACCTGACGCTCCAGCTGGGCTCGCTGCTGCCGTCCACTGGGTCGCTGTCCTTCCTCGGAGCGCCGATGGAGGCCGGTGTGCAGCTCGCCGTGTCCGAGATCAACGAGGCAGCAGCCGGCATCCAGGTCGAGCTCACCGCCGCTGACGAGGGCGACCTCGACAACAAGGCGTACGAGACCTCGATCACGAACCTGCAGAGCGCCGGCATCACCGCGATGGTGGGAGCGGCGTCCTCGAGCGTGACGAAGCTGATCCTCGACGGCAACGCCGGATCCGGCATCCTCACGGTCTCGCCGTCGAACACTTCGGCGGACTTCACCGGCATCAACCCGCTGTACTTCCGCACCGCTCCCAGCGACAACCTGCAGGGCGAGGTGCTCGGCAACCAGATCGCCGAGGACGGGCACAAGACGCTCGGCATCATCTACCAGAACGACCCGTACGGCACGGGCCTGTTCGAGGCGATCAAGTCCACGTTCGAGGGCACAGGTGGCGAGGTCGTCGCCGAAGCCTCGTACAACCAGGGTGACGGACAGTTCAACGCCCAGGTGCAGACGGTCGCCGCGGCGAACCCGGATGCTGTCGCCATCGTGTCGTACGACCAGTTCGCCACGATCGCACCGCTGCTCGGCAACGCGGGCGTCGACACTGGCGCGCTGTACCTCGTCGACGGCAACCTGAAGGACTGGCCGGACCTCGGTGTCAGCCTCGAGGGATCGAAGGGCACGCGCGCAGGCGCTGAGCTTCCCGACGACTTCATCGACCAGCTGAACGAGGTCTGGACGGCTGAGGGCAACGAGCCGATCGACGCCCTGACCTATTCGGCAGAGGCGTACGACGCCACGATCCTCATCGCCCTCGCGGCGCTGCAGGCCGTGTCGGTCGAGGGTGAGGACATCGCCGGTGCTATGCAGGAGGTCTCGGGTGGTTCCGGTGAAGGCGAGAAGTGCACGAGCTTCGTCGACTGCGCCGAGATCATCAACGCAGGCGGTACCGCCGACTACGACGGCTACTCCGGCGAGATCACGTTCAACGACGACAACGACCCCGAAGGCGCCGCCATCGGCGTCTACGAGTTCGACGCCGAGAACGTCACGACCCGCATCAAGTAACACTGTGTGAGAAGGGGCTCCGGATGCTGTCATCCGGGGCCCCTTCTTCGTGCCCGCGCGGTGGCCCGGGGCGGGAAGTGGCGCTTCGTGTCGCGTCGCGTGAGGGTAGGCGGCCACTCGAGACACCTGCCCGACGGGGAGTCGAGGCCGGGTGGCGGGAGGTGGTGCTTCGTGTCGCGTCGCGCGAGGGGTGGCGGCCACTGGAGACACCTGCCCGCGGGGGAGGCGGGGCCGGGCTGGGGAGGTGGTGCTTCGTGTCGCGTCGCGCGACGGTAGGCGGCCACTGGAGACACTTGCCCGCGGGGGAAGTCGATCCCGCGCGGTGGCGGTGCGACCTCCCGCGCGGTGGCGGCGGCGGTGCCCGGGCTATGCGGCGGCGCGGGCGTGCGCGGCGAGGCGGTCGAACTGGGCGTCGCGCTCGGGATCCACGACCTGGGCGTCCGGGTGGGCGTCGTGGTAGGAGAGAATCCGGCGCGCGCCCTCGTCGAACGTGATCGTCGTGGCGAACTCCGGCACCAGTGCCTGCACCTTCGAGGTGTCGAACACGATCGAGTGCGCCTTGTCCCCGAGCAGCGTCGGACCGAGTTCCGGTGCGAGAGCGGCGATCGTGTCGGATGCGACGTGCACGAGGTCGGGCGCCTCGACCCCGGCCGCATCCGCGAGCCAGCCGTAGATCTGATTCCACGTTGGCGCGTGCGAACCCGTGATCGTGTACGCCTCGCCGATCGCCTCCGAGCGTCCGACGAGCCCGGTGAAGGCGACGGCGAAGTCATCGGAGTGCGTGATGGTCCACAGGCTCGTCCCGTCGCCGTGCACGATGACCGGCCGCCCCTCGCGCATGCGGGCGATGTCGGTCCAGCCGCCCATCGTCGGGATCGACCGTTCGTCGTAGGTGTGCGACGGGCGCACGATCGTGACGGGCACGCCGATATCGCGCTGGGCATCGAAAAGCATCTCCTCGCACGCGATCTTGTCGCGCGAGTACTGCCAGAACGGGTTCTCCAAGGGCGTCTGCTCGGTGATCGGCAGCTGCGCCGGCGGCTTCTGGTAGGCGGATGCTGAACTGATGAAGATGTACTGCCCGGTGCGCCCTGCGAACGCTCCGAGGTTGCCTGCGACATGATCCCGGGTGAACGAGAGGAAGTCGGCGACCGCATCGAACTCGCGACCGCGGAGCGCAGTCCTCAGCGCCGCACGGTCGCGGATGTCCGCGGACACGACGGTGACGTCATCCGGCAGTCCGCGTCGCCCGCTCCCGCGATTCACGACCGTCACGTCGTGTCCTCGCTCGATCGAACGGCGCACGCACGCCGCGCTGATGGTCCCTGTGCCGCCCAGATACAGAACGCTCGTCATGAGGCGAGCCTAAACGGAGCGGGCTACGCGGCGTCGCCGAGCGTGCCGAGGTACAGACCGATCACCTTCGGATCGTTCAGCAGATCGCGCCCGCTGCCCTCATGCGCGTCACGGCCCTGGTCGAGCACGTACCCTCGGTCGCAGATCTGCAGACAGCGCCGGGCGTTCTGCTCGACCATGATCGTCGTGACGCCGGCCTTGTTGATGTCGGAGACGCGGATGAATGCGTCATCCTGCCGCACCGGGCTCAGCCCCGCCGACGGCTCATCGAGCAGCAGCACGGACGGATCCATCATCAGTGCACGCGACATCGCCACCATCTGACGCTCGCCGCCCGAGAGCGAACCTGCGCGCTGCTTCAGCCTGGTGCCGAGCTCCGCGAAGATGCCGCTGACGAACTCCAGCCGCTCCTTGTAGATCTTGGGGTTCTGATAGAGCCCCATCTGCAGGTTCTCCTCGATCGTCAGCGAGGGGAAGACGTTGTTCGTCTGCGGCACGAAGGCCACACCGCGCCTGACGAGCCGGTCGGCCTTCAGCCCGACGATGCTCTCGCCGTTGACCGTGATCTCGCCACCGCGCACCTGCACCATGCCGAAGATCGCCTTCAGCAGCGTCGACTTGCCGGCGCCGTTCGGGCCGATGATGCCGATCAGTTCGCCCTTGCGAGCGATGAGGTTCGCGCCGTTGAGGATGTTCACGCCCGGCAGGTAGCCGGCGTGCACATCCGTCATCTCGACAACGACGTCGCGCGTGTCGACAGATCCTTCACTCATGCCTTCCCCTCCCCGGGGCTCTCGATCTCGGCTTCGGCCTCAGCCTCGATCTGATCGCGCAGCTCCGCGGCCGCGGCATCCGAGATCACCGGCAGACGACCAGTGACCGCGCCGAGGTCCACATCCTGATGGGCGCCGAGGTAGGCGTCGACGACGGCAGGGTCCTCCATGACGGTGCTCGGCGGGCCCTCGGCGACGATGCGGCCTTCGGCCATCACGACCACCCAGTCGGCGATGTGGCGCACCATGTGCATGTCGTGCTCGACGAAGAGCACCGTCATGCCGAGATCCTTCAGATCGAGGATGTGATCGAGCAGCGACTGCGTGAGCGCGGGATTGACCCCCGCCATCGGCTCGTCGAGCATGACCAGCTGAGGATCGCTCATCAGCGCCCGCGCCATCTCGAGCAGCTTGCGCTGCCCGCCCGAGAGCGAGGCGGCGAAGTCCTTCTCCTTGGCGTCGAGCTTGAAGCGGGCGAGCAGTCCCCGCGCACGCTCTTCGATCTCGGCCTCCTGCGCGCGCCACAGGAACGGGAACAGCCCGGCCCAGAAGCCCTCGCCGCGCTGACCCGGTGCGCCGAGCTTCATGTTCTCGAGCACGGTCAGCAGCGACAGCGACTTGGTGAGCTGGAAGGTGCGCACCTGGCCCATACGGGCGACCTTGAACGACGGCACCCCGGACAGGTTCGTGCCGTCGAACGACCAGGTACCCGCGTTGGGCTTGTCGAAGCCGCACAGCAGGTTGAACAGCGTCGTCTTGCCTGCACCGTTCGGCCCGATCAGTGCCGTGATGGCGCCGCGGGGGACCTCGAGGTGATCGACGTCGACTGCGGTGAGGCCGCCGAAGTGCCGCTTCACGTTGTCCGCGATGAGGATGGGGTCGACCTTGGCGACACCGGGCTCCGCCGGTCCCTTGGCGAGACCCGTGCTCTTGGGACGTGTGACGCTGCCGGTCGCCGGAGCGCCGGGGGTGCTTTCACTGGGGGCGCTGTTACTTGACAAAGGTCATCTCCCTCTTGTTTCCGAGGATGCCCTGCGGCCGGAAGATCACGATCAGCATCAGCACGATGCCGATCACGATGTAGCGGACCACGTCGGCCTGGTTCGTGGTCATCGGCAACCAGCCGACGCGCGCCATCTCGGGCAGCAGGCCGCCGAGGAAGGCGAACACGACCCAGAACAGCACGGCGCCCAGCGTCGGGCCGAAGACGGTCGCAGCCCCTCCCAGCAGCAGGATCGTCCACAGGAAGAACGTCAGCGATGTCGAATAGCTGCCGGGGATCACGGCGGACGGCAGGACGAAGACGACGCCGCCGAGAGCGCCGATGACGCCACCGACCACGAGCGCCTGCATCTTGTACGCGAACACGTTCTTGCCGAGCGAGCGCACCGCATCCTCGTCCTCGCGGATGCCCTTGAGCACCCGGCCCCACGGGCTGCGCATCAGCGCCCACACGAGAAGCACCGACAGAGCGAGCACCAGCACGCCGAACACGCGCACCCACAGGTCGTTCTCGTTGTAGGTCCACGGGCCGAAGCCGTAGATTCCGGGCGGGAACGGGTTCATGTCGCGGAAGCTCTGATGGTATCCGGAGAGACCGCCTGCCGAGTTGGTCCATTCGCGGAACAGCTCGGTGAGGAAGAGCAGCCTGACCACCTCGGCGGTCGCGATCGTCGCGATGGCGAGATAGTCGGCGCGCAGACGAAGAGTCGGGATGCCGAGGACCAGAGCGAACAGCGCACCGGCGAGCACGCCCGCGAGCACGCCGGCCCACCAGGGGAATCCGAAGCTGAGGATCGAGATCGCATACCCGTAGCCGCCGACCGCCATGAACGCGGCCATGCCGAAGTTGAGCAGTCCGCCGTAGCCGAAGTGCACGGCGAGTCCGGTGGCGGCGAGCGCGTACGCGATCGTCGTGGGGCTGAAGAGATAAGAGGCGGTGTTGCCGAAGATGTTTCCGAAGTCCATGCGTCAGCCCAGCCTTTCCCTGCGCCCGAGCAGGCCCTGCGGCCTGACGAGAAGGATCACGATCAGCGCGACCAGCGCGGTGGCGTACTTGAGATCGGACGGCACGCCCAGCAGCGTCGAGACCTCGACGGCCAGGCCGACGATGATCGAGCCGATGAGCGCGCCGATCGCGGAGCCGAGGCCGCCGAGTGTGATGGCGCAGAAGATGAGCAGCAGCATCTGCATGCCCATGTCCCACTTCACCCCTGGGCGGAAATACGCCCACAGCACGCCGGAGATCGCCGCGAGGACTCCTGCGAGCACCCATACGATCCGCACGACCTTGTCGACGTCGATTCCGGATGCCGCGGCCAGCTGCGGATTGTCGGAGATGGCCCTGGTGGCCTTGCCGACCCTGGTGCGGGTGAGGAAGAAGGCCACGCCGAGGATGACGACAATGCTCGTGCCCATGCCGATCATGTCGATGTACGACAGCGAGATCGGACCGAACTTGATCGGCGTCGGGCTCGCACCCTGCAACTGGAACGTGCTGCCGCCAATCATGTACTGAAGGACGTAGCGCAGCGCCAGCGAGAGCCCGATGCTGACGATCATCAGCTGCACGATGCCGAGGCCTCTTCGCCGGAGCGGACGCCAGAGACCGGCATCCAGCGCGAGCCCCAGCAGTCCGCCGCCGATGACTGCGGCGATGATGCCGAGCCAGAGGGGCAGATTCCAGAAGGTCGTGAAGAGCAGCGCGACCACAGCGCCCCAGGTGACCATCTCGCCATGGGCGAAGTTCGACAGGCGCGTCGTGCCGTAGATGAGGGCGGCGCCCATGGATGCCAGACCCAGCAGCAGACCGAAGTTCAGTCCGCCCACGATGCGGGAGAGCAGCTGATCGATGAACGACGTCGTCTCTCGCACTCCCTCACCGAGGAACAGGTTCACGATCTTCGTGTTCGTGAGCGCGAACTCCACCTCCTGCGATGCGGAGTCGCCCTCGACGATCACGCCCTCGGGGAGCGTGTCCTCATCGACGGTGAGCGTGTAGGCATCCTTCTCCGGAACATAGAGTCGCCACTTGCCCTCGGCATCCGTCTCGGTCTCGGCATCGAAGCCGTTCCCCTCGATCTTGACGGTGACGTCGGGGATCGGTTCGTCATCGAACGTGATCACCCCGGCGAAGTAGAAATCGGTGATCTCCTGGCCGTCATCCGTCTCGTCTGCGAGGGCGGATGCCGGTGGCTGGAGCACCAGAGCTGATAGAGCGATCAGCACGCCGAGGAGCGCGACCAACCATGGCCGGACGCGACGGACGGCTGTAGACGTGGGTCTCACGCAACCTCCACTGTGAGTGCTCGCCGCGGGTTCGGGTCGACTGCGGGCTGGGTTTGAGCGTAGTGCGGGAAACGGCGATTCACTAGCAACGCCGTGGATTGGTGACACAGGTGTAACTTGATCGACTCGGCTGACTGGATGATCGCCACATGGATTCGGGAATGTTCCCCCGCCTGTGGCGTTTAGAATCTGTACAGACGGCACAACAGGTCATACGCGCGCGCAGGAGGCTCATCCATGGAACAGCACGATCCCTTCGGCTTCGTCGGACTCACCTACGACGACGTGCTGCTCCTTCCCGGTCATACCGACGTGATCCCCAGCGAGGCCGACACGTCCTCGCGCATCACCCGTCGCATCTCGGTCGCCACGCCGCTGCTCTCCAGCGCGATGGACACCGTCACCGAGTCCCGCATGGCCATCGCGATGGCGCGTGAGGGAGGTATCGGCATCCTGCACCGCAATCTCTCGATCGCCGATCAGGCCGCCCACGTCGACCGCGTCAAGCGCAGCGAGTCGGGCATGATCACGGATCCGATCACGACCACCCCGGATGCGACCGTCGACGAGGTCGACAACCTCTGCGCGAAGTACCGCATCTCCGGGCTGCCGGTCGTCGACCCCGACGGGCACCTCGTCGGCATCATCACGAACCGCGACATGCGCTTCGTGTCGGGCTTCGAGCGCCAGACCACGTTCGTCAAGGACGTCATGACCTCCGAGAACCTGGTCACGGCGAAGGTGGGCGTGCCGGCCGGTGAGGTCATCGCGCTGTTCGCGAAGCACCGCGTCGAGAAGCTGCCGCTGCTCGACGAGGACGGCAAGCTCGCCGGGCTCATCACCATCAAGGACTTCGACAAGAGCGAGAAGTACCCCCTCGCCACCAAGGACGACCAGGGCCGACTGCGCGTCGGCGCCGCGATCGGCTTCTTCGGCGATGCGTGGGAGCGCGCTGAGGCGCTGCGGGACGCGGGCGTGGACGTGCTCGTGGTCGACACGGCCAACGGCCAGTCGCAGGGCGTCATCGATCTCGTGCAGCGACTCAAGGCCGACGAGTCGTTCGAGCACATCGACATCATCGGCGGCAACGTCGCCACGCGCGAGGGCGCTCAGGCGCTCATCGACGCCGGTGTGGATGCTGTGAAGGTCGGCGTCGGCCCCGGATCGATCTGCACCACCCGCGTCGTCGCCGGCGTCGGCGTGCCGCAGGTGACGGCGGTGTACGAGGCCTCTCTCGCAGCCCGCCCCGCCGGCGTGCCGGTGATCGCCGACGGCGGTCTGCAGTACTCGGGCGACATCGCCAAGGCGCTCGTCGCCGGAGCGGATGCCGTCATGCTCGGCTCCCTGCTCGCCGGAACCGACGAGTCGCCGGGCGAGATCGTCTTCCAGTCCGGCAAGCAGTTCAAGCAGTACCGCGGCATGGGTTCGCTCGGTGCGATGCAGACCCGCGGCAAGCAGACCTCCTACTCGAAGGACCGTTACTTCCAGGCCGACGTGCCAAGCGATGACAAGCTCATCCCCGAGGGCATCGAGGGCCAAGTGCCGTATCGCGGACCGGTCGCCGCGGTGGCGTACCAGCTCGTCGGAGGGCTGCGGCAGTCGATGTTCTACGTCGGTGCCCGCACGATCGAAGAGCTCAAGACCCGCGGCAAGTTCGTGCGCATCACTTCCGCAGGACTCAAGGAGTCGCACCCCCACGACGTGCAGATCGTGGTCGAGGCGCCCAACTACAAGAAGTAGGCCTTCGCCGGCACCACCTGCTGCGGGAGGTGCCGCTGCGGGAGGTGTCGCTTTGTGCCGCTTGCGCCGCCAGGATGCGGCCTCTTCGACCACCTCGTGCGGCGAGGGCGCGCGACCTGCTGCGGGAGGTGTCGCTTCGTGCCGCTTGCGCCGCCAGGACGCGGCCACTCGCGCCACCTCGTGAACCGGCGTAGCGTGCTGGCATGTGCCGCAACATCGTCCCGTTGAACAACCTGGAACCTGCCGCGACCGACGAGGAGTGCCACGACGCCGCCGTGCAGTTCGTGCGCAAGATCTCCGGCACGAACGCGCCCTCCAGGGCGAATCAGGAGGTCTTCGACCACGCCGTCGCAGAGATCGAACTGGCGACCCGTGCGCTTCTCGACGCCCTCGTGACTTCCGCGCCGCCGAAGAACCGCGAGCAGGAGGCCACCAAGCGCAAGGCACGCTCCGCCGAGCGCTACGAGGCGATCCGCGTCTACCAGCAGGAGAAGCGCGCCGCACGCGCCACGACATAGGCGCATGCTGCTCCCGAACGGATGCCGCGATGCGCGGCGGTCAAGAAAACGCCGCGTGACGTGATGTGACGCCGGATGACGGCATCCGTCGCCCCGCACGAGAGTCGCCGTTATCGTCGCGTCATGACTCTTCTCCAGGACCAGACCGCACCCATCGCCGATGTCACCCCCGATGAGCGCGCACAGCGCCTCACCGATGCGGGTACGGCGTGGAACGAGCGCATCGCCGCCGACGCGGCGAACGCCGAGATCACCTACAAGGTCGTCGGCCGCGGCGTCGGATCGGTGGGCACCGAGGTGCGTGCGGGCAAGCACCGCTTCCTCGTCGACGAGCCAGGCGCGCTCGCCGGTGACGATGCGGCAGCGAGCCCGGTCGAGTACGCGCTCGGCGCGCTGGTCTCATGCCAGGTCGTCGTGTTCCGCCTGTACGCGCAGGCGCTGGGCCTGACGATCGACGAGATCGAGATCACTGCGGAGGGCGACCTCAACGTCCAGAAGCTCTTCGGGATCGACGAGTCAGGCCGTGCCGGATTCCACGACGTGCGCCTGAAGATCGACATCTCGGGCCCGAACAGTGCAGACGAGTACGCGAATCTCCGCAAGGTCGTCGACGAGCACTGCCCGGTTCTCGACCTCTTCTCGAACCCGGTGCCGACCTCCAGCACTCTGGTCTGAACATCCGCCCCACGGAACTGATAGCCCGATCGGCTGCGCCACCCGCCACCCGCCACCCGCCACCCGCCACCCGCCACCCGCCGGCCGCCACCCGCCACCCGCCAGCGCGGGAGGTGTCTCTTTCTGCCGCGTCGGCGCGCGCGAAGCGGCCCATTGCGCCACCTGCGTCGGACGGATGGCACGGCACATTCCGGGAGGTGGTTCTTGATGCCGCATGGCGGCGCGTGACGCGACACCAAGCGACACCTCGCGGGCGGATGCTGGGCGCACTGCAGCAGCAGACTCCGGCACGGGCCTGCGGGCCGGGTAGGCTGGACGGGTGAGCATGGACATCGAACTCGGCCGAGGCAAGCGCGCACGTCGCGCGTACACGTTCGACGACATCGCGGTGGTGCCGTCACGGCGAACCCGCAACCCGGAGGACGTCTCGACCGGGTGGTCGATCGACGCCTACCAGTTCGACACTCCGATCATCGGTGCGCCGATGGACTCGGTCGTCAGCCCCAAGACCGCGATCATGCTGGGCCAGCTCGGCGGCCTCGGCGTGCTCGACCTCGAGGGCGTCTGGACGCGCTACGAAGATCCGGAGCCGCTGCTCGCCGAGATCGCCGGTCTCCCGGCCGACAAGGCCACCGTGCGCATGCAGCAGCTCTACTCCGAGCCGATCAAGCCCGAACTCATCAAGGCCCGCCTCGCCGAGATCCGCGAAGCGGGCGTCACGGTCGCGGGCTCCCTCACGCCGCAGCGCACGCAGGAGCTCTACGAGACCGTGGTCGCAGCCGGCGTCGACCTGTTCGTCATCCGCGGCACGACGGTGTCGGCCGAGCACGTCTCCAGCGTCGCCGAGCCGCTGAACCTGAAGAAGTTCATCTACGACCTCGACGTCCCCGTGATCGTCGGCGGCGCCGCCACCTACACCGCGTCCCTGCACCTGATGCGCACTGGCGCGGCCGGCGTGCTCGTCGGATTCGGTGGGGGAGCGGCGTCCACGACGCGGGCGGTTCTCGGCATCCACGCCCCGATGGCGACCGCCGTCTCGGACGTCGCCGCAGCGCGTCGCGACTACCTCGACGAGTCTGGCGGACGCTACGTGCACGTGATCGCCGACGGCGGCGTCGGCACGTCGGGAGACATCGTCAAGGCGCTCGCCATGGGAGCGGATGCTGTCATGCTCGGCGTCGCTCTGGCACGGGCGACAGATGCTCCAGGTCACGGGTTCCACTGGGGTCCCGAGGCGCACCACCCGCAGCTTCCCCGCGGCCGGCGTGTCGCGGTCGACGGCATCGCCACGCTGGAGGAGATCCTCTACGGGCCGGCCCCGGTCGCAGACGGAACGGCCAACCTCATCGGAGCTCTCCGCAAATCGATGGCGACCACCGGGTACTCCGACCTCAAGGAGTTCCAACGCGTCGAGGTCGTGCTCGCGCCCTACCACTCTTGAACGGCACGCAGATCGTGACGACTTCGCGGGAGTTTCCGCCGACGCTGCGCGAGGTCATGCTGCGCCCGCGCTGGATCGGCGTGCTCGTGCTGGCGCTCGTCGTCGCCGGTGTGTTCGCCTTCCTCGGACAGTGGCAGTTCGAGCGCGCAATCGACACCGAGCCACCGCCCGCCGGGATCACGGAAGATGTGCGACCGCTCACCGATGTCGTCGAACCCGGCGAGTATCTGCCGGAGCCCTACGTCGGGCAGCGCGTCGAGACCGAGGGCACGTGGGTCGCAGGTGACTTCCTGGTCGTGTCCTCGCGCTTCAACGACGGCGCCGAGGGCTACTGGGTGACAGGGCAGCTCCGCGTCGACGATGCCACCTCGATCGCGGTCGCGGTCGGATGGGCTGCGGATCGCGAGACGGCGGATGCCGCGGCATCCGCTCTGGAGAAGAACGCCGCAGGCGCCGAGGCGACGATCACCGGTCGCGTGATCTCGGATGAGGGACCGGGCCTTCCACCCGCCGACGACCCGTTGGCGATGAACAAGATGTCACCCGCCATGCTGCTCGGTCAGTGGCACGATGTCGAAGAGCTGTCGGTCTATCGCCCGTACCTCGCGTCCGTCGATGCGCCGGAGGGGCTCATCGACATCGCATCGCCCGCGCCGGATGAACTCAGCACCGTCAACTGGCTGAACATCTTCTACGCGATCGAGTGGGCTGTGTTCTCCGGCTTCGCGTTCTACATCTGGTATCGCCTGGCGAAGGACCGCTGGGAACTCGAGGTCGAGGCATTCGAGGACTCTGCTCCGGCTTGACCATCGTCCTGGGCTACATGGCGCTCTGGTTAGCAATGGGTGAACACCATTGAGGATGTCGGCGCCGCTCCGTAGGCTCCTCAACATGTGTGTGCGCTGTGAGTGCACACCGCGGCAGTCCTTCCCGAGCTGCCGTTCGATCAGACCGAGGAGTCAGCACCGATGATGTCAGCCCCTGACGACCGGAACCTCAAGGTTCCAGTGTCGCATCGCACAGGCAGGGGCCGCATCGGCACCCTTGCCGCGACCTGTGTCTTCGCCCTCGGCGCAGGCGCACTGGTCGCCACGCCCGCCTTCGCCGACACCGCAGGAACGGGCGTCGTCATCAACGAGGCGTACCTGTCCGGCGGAAGCGCGGGAGCGGCGTTCACGAACAAGTTCGTCGAGCTGTACAACCCGACCGCCGCCGACGTCACCCTCGACGGCATGTCGCTGCAGTACCGCTCGGCGACAGGCACCGCGAACTTCAACGGCGTCGCGCCGCTGACCGGCGTGATCCCGGCCGGCGGGTACTTCCTCGTCCAGGGCAACAGCAACGGCACCAACGGCGCTGCGCTGCCCACCCCGGATGCCGTCACCACGCTGACTCCGAGCGGCACCAACGGCACGCTGGCGCTTGTCGAGGGCACGGCTGCGGTGACACTGACCCCCGGATCGGTCACGGGCGCCGACGGCGTCGTCGATCTTCTCGGCTACGGCACGTCGAACACGTTCGAGACCGCCGCCGCGACCCCGCCGGCGGGCAACACCGACGTCAAGTCGCTGAACCGCACGGATGGCGTCGACACCGACGACAACAGCGCCGACTTCACGCTCTCGGCGACGATCACGCCGCAGAGCTCCGGCGTCACGGACCCGACCGACCCCACCGACCCGACCGATCCCACGGACCCGGTCGACCCCACCACGGCGTCGATCGCCGATGTGCAGGGCACAACCGATGTGTCTCCGCTCAACGGCCAGGCCGTCACCGTCGAGGGCATAGTCACCGGCGACTACCGCGTGGGCGGCTACAAGGGCATCTCGATCCAGACCGCCGGCAGCGGCGGAGACACCGACGCCACTCCCGGCGCATCAGACGGAGTCTTCGTCTTCCTGAACGCGCTCGCCCCGACTCTGGCGATCGGCGACCTCGTCTCGGTCACCGGCACGGTCTCGGAGTACTTCGGTCAGACCCAGATCTCGCCCGCAGCCGTCCAGGACGTCTCCGTCGTCACGGCAGGCGTGGGCGTTCCCGCAGCGGCTCCGCTTCCGGAGACGGTGACCGGCACCGACCGCGAGGCATACGAGAACATGCTCGTGGCACCCGCCGGCACCTATCGCCTGGCATCCAGTCACCAGCTGTACAACTTCGGCACGCTGTGGCTGAACCCCGGCGAGCTCAACGTCAAGAGCACCGAGACGACGCGTCCCGGTCCAGACGCCGATGCCATCGCGGCCGCGAACCGCGCCGAGCGCATCCTGCTCGACGACGGCTGGAACTCGCAGGTCACCAGCGGTGCTCACACGGGCGAGCAGCCGTACTTCACGGCCGACAATCCTGTGCGAAACGGCGACGTCGTCGACTTCGCCGACACCGGCTACGTGCTGCAGTACGGCTTCGACGACTGGCGCCTGCAGCCGATCATCGCGATCGATGACGCGAGCGACGCAGCCTACAAGGCGACGTTCACGACCGAGAACCCGCGCAGCGACACACCCCCCGAGGTCGGCGGCGATGTGCAGTTCGGCGCGTTCAACGTCTTCAACTACTTCACTACGCTGCAGAGCGAGAACTCCGAAGCGCGCGGCGCGAAGACGGCAGAGCTGTTCGCCACTCAGAAGTCGAAGATCGTCACGGCGATCAACGACCTGGATGCGGATGTCGTCGCGCTCATGGAGATGGAGAACTCGGTCCGCTTCGGCAAGCCGGTCGACACGGCGCTCGCCGACCTGGTCGACGGTCTCAACGCGGATGCCGGCTCGGATGTGTGGGACTTCGTCCCGACGCCCGAGGCGCTGCTGAGCACCGACACCGATGTGATCACGAACGCGATCATCTACAAGACGGATGCCGTCACTCCCGTCGGCGACAGCGCCACAGTGGTCGACGAGACCGTGTGGGGCAACGCCCGCGAGCCGATCGCGCAGACCTTCGACCTCGACGGCAAGATCGTCTCGGTCGTGGCCAACCACTTCAAGTCGAAGTCGGGCGACGGCGATGAGCCGGCCGATGGTCAGGGCCGGTTCAACGCCGACCGCACCGCCCAGGCGCAGTCGCTGCTCGGGTTCACCGAGACGCTGGCGCAGACCAGCGGAAGCGAAGACATCCTGCTGCTCGGCGACTTCAACGCCTACGGTCAGGAAGACCCGATCGACGTGTTCGCACAGGCCGGCTGGACCGACCTCGTGCCGGCGAAGGCCGCAGGCCAGTACACCTACACGTTCGACGGCGAGCTCGGCTCGCTCGACCACGCGATCGCATCGCCTTCACTCACCGAGTCGGTCACCGGCGCGGGAGTGTGGGGGATCAACGCGGCGGAGTGGAGCGACCGCGGCTACTCGTTCGGCGCAGCCGAGTCGGGCACGCCGTTCCGCGCCAGCGATCACGACCCGGTGATCGTCGGCGTCTCCAGCGAGATCCCGCCGGTGAGCATCGACATCGCCACGGTCAACGACTTCCACGGCCGTATCGAGGCCGATGGCGTCGCGGCAGGTGCCGCGGTGCTCGCAGGCGCGGTGAAGTCGGTGCGCGATGCGAACCCGAACACGGTGTTCGCCGCCGCCGGTGACCTCATCGGAGCGTCCACGTTCACGTCGTTCATCAACGACGACAACCCGACGATCGATGCGCTCAACGCCGCCGGTCTCGATGTGAGCGCGGCCGGCAACCACGAGTTCGACCAGGGTTGGGAAGACCTGCGCGATCGCGTGCAGGATCGTGCGGACTGGGAGTACACCTCCTCGAACGTGTTCCTCACCGAGACAGGTGAGACAGCACTCGCACCGGCATGGGTCAAGGAGCTCGACGGTGTGCGGGTCGGCTTCATCGGTGCAGTGACCGAAGAACTCGACTCGCTCGTCTCGCCCGAGGGCATCTCCGATCTCGAGGTGCGCGGCATCGTCGACTCGGTCAACGCCGTCGCCGACGACCTCACCGACGGCGACAGCGCCAACGGCGAGGCCGATGTGCTGGTCCTCCTCGTGCACGAGGGCGCCACGTCCACGGACGCCTCGAGCATCACGCCGGAATCAGCACTGGGCGAGATCGTCGCCGGTGTCGATGACAGCGTCAGCGCGATCGTCTCGGCGCACACCCACCTCGCGTACAACCAGGTCATCGACGGCCGTCCGGTCATCTCGGCGGGGAAGTACGGCGAGAACTTCGGTCTGATGAACCTGCAGGTCGACCCGGAGACGAAGGAGCTGCTCTCGATCTCGAACGAGATCAAGCCGCTGACGAAGACCGAGAAGGACCCGGTCACCGGCAAGGACGTCATCACACCGCTGTACGACGCCGACGGCGATGTGCAGGCGATCGTCGATGCGGCCAAGGCCGAGGCCGACATCCTCGGTGCGGAGTCGGTCGGTGCGATCACCGGCGACTTCAACCGTGCGCTTCAGAGCGACGGTGCGGAGAACCGCGGTGGCGAGTCGACCATCGGCAACTTCGTCGCTGACGTGCACAAGTGGGCGACCGGCGCGGACATCGCGATCATGAACCCGGGCGGCATCAGGGCGAACCTGACGTACGCGGGCACCGGCGGACAGGATGCCGACGGCAACGTCACGTTCCGCGAGGCGGCGACGGTGCAGCCGTTCGCCAACACGCTGGTCACGCTGAACCTCACCGGTGCGCAGCTGAAGGGCGTGCTGGAGGAGCAGTGGCAGCCGGCGGGTGCGAGCCGTCCGTTCCTGAAGCTCGGTCTCTCGGAGGGTCTGCAGTACACGTACGACCCGACGGCCGCGGCAGGGGAGCGGATCACCTCGATCACCCTGAACGGCGAGCCGATCGATCCTGCGGCGTCATACGTCGTCGCGGCGAACTCGTTCCTCGCGGCCGGTGGAGACAACTTCTTCACCTTCGCTGAGGGCACTGGCAAGGCCGACACCGGCAAGATCGACCTGCAGTCGATGGTCGACTGGTTCGACGCCAACGGCACGGCTTCGCCCGACCTCGCCCAGCGCGCGGTCGGTGCGACGCTCAGTGCTGCGGATGCCGATGGCTACAGCGCCGGCGATCAGGTCACGATCGACCTGTCGTCGCTGGCGTTCAGCGGGGGAGACCCCGCACCGGCCGAGGTCAGCGTCTCGCTCGGAGACACGGTTCTCGCCACGGGCGCCGTCGACCCGACGATCATCAACACCACGGACGAGGCGGGGCGTGCGAGCCTGACGTTCACTGTTCCGGAGGGCGTGACCGGCGAGCAGCAGCTCACCGTCGCCACCGCGGACGGTACGAGCGTGCAGGTGCCGTTCACGATCACCGGCGAGGACGGCGGCGGCGAATTCGTCGGCACCGTCGAGGTCGGGGCGAAGACGGTCAGCGCAGGCAAGAACCTCACCGTGACCGGTGCGGACTTCGAGCCCGGCGAGACGGTCGCGATCTCGCTCGAGTCGAAGAAGGGCAAGGTCATCGACCTCGGCACCGCGGTCGTGAACGAGGACGGCACCTTCACCAGCTCGGTCACAGTCCCCAAGAAGACGGATGCCGGTAAGTACACGGTCATCGTCGCTCAGGAGGACGGCGACCAGGCCACCGGCACGGTCACCGTCAACCGCGGCAACGGCAACGGCAACGGCGGGGGTGTCGTACGAGACGTCCTCGACTGGCTGTGGGGCCTCATCACCGGCTGGTTCTGACCGCTGAACCGCTGATACAAGGAGGCCGCCGGGAGTGATCCCGGCGGCCTCCGCCGTGTGCAGCGCCTTGCCCGCCTCGTCGAGCGCCTTGCCCGCCGGCTCGATCGGGGGCGCCGGAACCCCTGCGCGACCCCGGGTAGACTTGGCTGCATGCCAGAACCGAAAGCTGCCTCCTTTCCGAAGATCCGTGGGGCGCTGAAGTTCTATCAGATCGCGTCGATCATCACCGGTGTCATGCTGCTTCTGCTGCTGGCCGAGATGATCCTGAAGTACAGCCCGATCCACGTGGAGCTGATCGCCGGCGGCTCTGGCGGCTTCCTCTGGTTCGCTCCGGTCATCGTCGGCGACGGATGCCAGTGGTTCTCGCTGTTCGTGCCCGGCGGCATGGGCTGCGAGCTCATCTCAGTGGGGGACGGAGCGAACCTGTCTCTGCTCATCCTCGTCACGCACGGCTGGTTCTACGTCGTTTACCTCTTCTCCGCGTTCCGCCTGTGGAGCCTGATGCGGTGGCCGTTCAGCCGCTTCGTCATGCTCGCTCTCGGCGGCGTCATCCCCGCGCTCTCCTTCATCATGGAGGCCAAGGTCTCTCGCGAGGTCAAGGCGTATCTCGCATCGCGTGAGGCGGCAGTCGCCGCCGAGGCATCAGAAAGCCAGGAGGCAGCGCGATGAGCGCCGACACCGCACAGCGTCCCGTCCTCGTCGTCGACTTCGGCGCACAGTACGCACAGCTCATCGCCCGCCGCGTACGCGAAGCCGGCGTCTACAGCGAGATCGTGCCGCACACGGTGACCGCCGCAGACATCGCCGCGAAGAACCCGGTCGCGCTCATCCTCTCCGGCGGCCCTTCATCCGTCTACGAAGAGGGCGCACCTGCGCTCGACAGCGACATCTTCGACCTCGGCGTCCCCACGCTCGGCATCTGCTACGGCTTCCAGGTCATGGCCCGAGCCCTCGGCGGCGAGGTCGCGAACACCGGCCTCCGCGAATACGGCGCGACGGATGCTTCGCTCACGGGTGATGGCGGCGTGCTGCTCGGCGGCCAGCCGGACACCCAGAACGTGTGGATGAGCCACGGCGACCAGGTCGCCCGCGCACCAGAGGGCTTCGAGGTCCTCGCATCCACCGCAGACACGCCTGTCGCAGCCTTCGGCAGCGCCGAGAAGGGCTTCTACGGCGTGCAGTGGCACCCTGAGGTCAAGCACACCGATCGCGGCCAGGAGGTCATCGAGAACTTCCTGCACAAGGCCGCAGGTCTCGCAGCCGACTGGAACAGCGGCAACGTGATCGATGAGCAGGTCGCCCGCATCCGCGAGCAGGTCGGCTCCGCCCGCGTCATCTCCGCACTCTCCGGCGGCGTCGACTCCGCCGTCTCGACCGCCCTCGTGCACAAGGCGATCGGAGACCAGCTCACCGCGGTGTTCGTGGATCACGGACTTCTCCGCAAGGGCGAGCGCGAGCAGGTCGAGCAGGATTACGTCGCATCCACCGGCGTGCGCCTGATCACGGTGGATGCCGCCGACACGTTCCTCGGGCATCTGAAGGGCGTCAGCGACCCCGAGCAGAAGCGCAAGATCATCGGCCGCGAGTTCATCCGCGCGTTCGAGAAGGTGCAGCTCGACCTGGTCGCCGAGGCCAAGGCCGAGGGCGAGCCGATCAAGTTCCTCGTGCAGGGCACGCTCTACCCCGACGTCGTCGAATCGGGCGGTGGCACCGGCACCGCGAACATCAAGTCGCACCACAACGTCGGCGGCCTGCCGGAAGACCTTGACTTCGAGCTCATCGAACCGCTGCGCACTCTGTTCAAGGATGAGGTGCGTCAGATCGGTCGCGACCTCGGGCTTCCCGAGGCGATCGTCGGACGTCAGCCGTTTCCGGGGCCAGGCCTCGGCATCCGCATCGTGGGTGAGGTCACCGCTGACCGTCTCGAGATTCTGCGCGAGGCCGACGCCATCGCCCGTGAGGAGCTGACCAGGGCCGGCCTCGACAGCGAGATCTGGCAGTGCCCGGTCGTGCTGCTGGCCGACGTGCGCTCGGTGGGCGTGCAGGGCGACGGCCGCACCTACGGTCACCCGATCGTGCTGCGCCCGGTCTCCAGCGAAGACGCCATGACAGCCGACTGGACCCGCCTGCCCTACGACGTGCTGTCGAAGATCTCCAACCGGATCACCAACAGCGTCCGCGACGTGAACCGCGTGGTGCTGGATGTCACGTCCAAGCCCCCGGGAACCATCGAGTGGGAGTGACGTGGGCGGAATCGCGCTAGATTCCGCACTGCCGGATGCGGAGTACATCGTGCTCTCCAGTCGGCTGGTCCCCGACCTCGACGGGGGCTACACGATCGCGACGCTGTCGCGTGCGATGCAGCTCGCGGCTGCAGGCGCCGCCGAGGGTGCGGGGCCGCTGCTGCTCACCTTCGATCCAGCGGATGCTGCGACTCACGCCACGCATCGGGCGACGTTCGCGCGGCGCGGGGCAGTCGCAGACCCTGCGCGCATGCGCAACCTGTTCGACGAGGCGGCGTCCCCTGACGGCGGCGCGGCCGTGTGGCTGCGCGAAGCGGCATCCGCAGACCTGTCGACGCGCCTCGCTGAGCGCGAGTATCGCGTGCTGCGCGATGCGGAGAATCGGCCGTTCGCAGCTCTCCCGGTGATCCCTGGCAACCCGGACTGGCACCTCACGGAGGAGCCGGTGCTCGTCTACGACGAGACGGCGCAGGTGATCGGCGGGGTCGCCGGCTTCCGGGGCCTGTACAACGCGTGGCTTCGGCATGTCGCTGCGGCGTTCGACGGGCGGCCGCTCGTGGTCGTCTGCGAGTCGCGACAGCTCGGCGAGCTGATCGCCGACTGGGACGACCCGCGCGTGCGCGTCATCCACACGATCCACACGATGCACCTCGAGGCGCCCTACACGCCGGATGCCGCGATGAACGCCCTGTGGACGCGCTGGTTCGCGCTCGCCGACCGCTTCGACGCCGTGGCATGGCCGACCAGGACGCAGCGTGATGACGTCGTCGCCCGGTTCGGCGACGCCGCTCGCCACGTCGTGATCCCGAACGCGGCCCCCGATTCCGAGACGCGCGCCGCGACCACGCTCGAGCGCGAACCCGGCCTCGTCGTCGTGCTCGGACGTCTCGCTCCTGGCAAACGCATCGACCATTCCATCCGTGCGTTCCTCGCCGCGGACGTCACGGGATCCCGCATGGAGATCTGGGGCGGGGGAGCGGAGCACGACGCACTTCAGGCGATGATCGACGAGCGCGGTGCACGCTCGCGGGTCATGCTCGCCGGTCACACCGATGCCCCGGGCCGAGTGCTCGATCGTGCATCTGTCGTGGTCACGTCCACGGCGTTCGAGGGCCAGGGTCTGTCGATCCTCGAGGCTCTGCTGCACGGTGTGCCGGTGGTCTCGTACGACGTGCGCTACGGGCCAGGCGACCTGCTGGCGGGCGGCGGGGGGATCCTCGTGCCTGACGGCGACGAGGCCGCGCTCGCCGACGCACTGCGCAGTGTTCTCACCGACCATGAGCTGTACGCCCGCCTGGTTGCGGAGGCGCCGGTCGCGGCATCCGCGTGGAGCGCCGAACGCGCGATCGAGGCGTTCGCCGCCACTGTGCGCGAGGTCCTCGCCGCACCACCCCGCCGCTGATTCCAGAAGGCTGATTCCAGAAGTCTTCTCCCGAGGTGCCGACCCGGGTCTTCCCCGTTCGACGTCTTCGCGAGGGATTCGCGCGGCCCCGCGAGCCGGGGAAAGGTGCGAGGGGTGTTCGCCTCGTGCCACCCCGTACTCCCGCGAGAGGGCCCGTTCCGAATTCGCCACGCCCGCGCGACTCGCGGGGAACGAAAGGGAACGGGCCCTCCTGGAGGCGAAAGCCTCCGAGTAGTCAGATCTAGTCGCGGACCTTGCTGCCACGGCCGACGATCAGACCATAGATCAGCAGCACGATGATCGCGCCACCGATCGCGAGAAGCCAGGTGGACAGGCTCCAGAACTCGTTGAGACCGACGCCGAAGAGCATTCCGCCGATCCAGCCGCCGAGGATTGCTCCGACGACACCGAGAATCAGAGTGACGATCCAGCCGCCACCCTGCTTACCGGGCAGGATCAGTTTTGCGATCGCTCCGGCGATCAATCCGAGGATAAGAAATGCGAGGAAACCCATGATGTAAATCCCCTTTCTGTAGCGGTGAGCCAACTATGCTCCCCACTTTGCACAAAAGCCACCCCCTTGCGCGCGTGTCGAGAATATGGGAAAAGGCCCCGGCTCCGAAGAGCTGGGGCCTTTCAGCGGACCTTCTCGCGGTCAGTTGCTGCCGCGGGCGATCGCGATGATGCGCAGGATCTCGATGTAGAGCCAGACGACCGTGACCATGATGCCGAAACCGCCGACCCAGCCGTACTTGCGGGGAGCGCCGTTGCGCACACCCTGCTGGATCTGGTCGAAGTCGAGCACCAGCGAGTATGCCGCCATGAAGACGACCAGCACACCGATGATCAGGCCGAGCGGAATGCCCATGATCTCGACGCTGCGCAGTCCGAACGCGTTGTCGTTGATGCCGGTCCACATGAGCACGAGGTTCAGCAACGAGAAGACGAGGTAGCCGACCATCGCGATCATGAAGATCTTGGTCATCTTCGCGGATGCGCGGATCTTGCCGCTCGCGAAGAGCGCCAGAGTCACGCCGACGACGGCGACCGTCGCGAGCGTCGCCTGTACGACGATGCCGGGGTAGAGAAGCTCGAAGAACGCCGAGATACCACCGACGAACACACCCTCGAATGCCGCGTAGGCGAAGATCAGCGCCGGGCGCACCTTCTTGCGGGAGGTGAAGGTGATGATCATGGCGAGCACGAAGCCGCCGAGGGCGCCGACGATCATCGGAAGCATCGATACGCCAGCGGTCGGGTCGACGCTGACGCCGCCCAGTGTCCACACCCAGCCGACGACTGCCGTGACGAGAAGGATCGCGAACAGGCCTGCGGTCTTCCAGACGGTGTCCTCGACGCTCATGCGGTCGGTCTCGATGGAACCGGCCGGCGGCGCGGCGTACATGCCTTCGAGCTGCGCGTTCGCGGCAGCATCCATGCCCGCTTGCGCGAGCGATGCGGTCTGCGCGCCCTGGGCGCCGGCGGCGCCGGGATAGGTCGCGACGTTCCGCGGATCCTGCTTCTGGAACGCCGGGTTGTTGAATGCGAAATTGCTCATGGTGGGCCTCACTCCGAACGGGTTTCAAGGTCGCTTTCCTCCACGATACCGGTGCATCGGCATGTAAGGGTGTGTTCTACGCTGTGAGCATGCCCAGGAGGTCTCCACTCGTCATCGGTCATCGCGGAGCCCCTGGCTACCGCCCCGAGCACAGCAGGTCTTCGTATGAACTCGCCCTCGCGATGGGGGTGGACGCTGTGGAGCCGGACATCGTCGCGACGAAGGACGGCGTGCTGGTCGTCCGTCACGAGAACGAGATATCGGGCACCACCGATGTGGCGCACCGCCCCGAGTTCGCCGACCGCAAGACGACCAAGCGTGTCGACGGGCAGGCGCTGACGGGCTGGTTCACCGAGGACTTCACCTGGGACGAAATCGCGACCCTGCGCACGACGGAGCGGATTCCGGCCGTGCGCACGACCAGTGCGACGTTCGACGGAAAGCAGGGCGTGCTGCGCCTGACGGACCTGCTCGACCTCGTGCGCGCGGGCTCTGCCGAACACGGCCGGGAGATCGGCGTCGTGCTGGAGATCAAGCACGCCACCTACTTCGAGAGCATCGGTCTGGATCTGGCGTCCATGATCGTCAGGGACCTCCGATCGGCGGGCTGGGCCGACGGCGAACTTCCCCTGATCATCGAGGCTTTCGAGTCGACGGTGCTCGCCCGGCTGCGGGCGATGGGCATCCCCGCCTCGTACATCTATCTGATCGAGGCATCCGGTCGTCCTTACGATCAGCTCGTCGCACAGGGCAAGGCGGCCGCGACCTACAAGGAGACGGTCGCACCGCAGGGGCTGGACGCGCTGGTCGGCAAGGTCGACGGCGTCAGCGTCAACAAGCGGATGCTGCTGGCCAAGGGCAGCACGATCGTCGCGGATGCGCACGCCAGGGGATTGAAGGTGTTCACCTGGACGGCGCGTCCGGAGAACTCGTTCCTCGCCGCCGAGTTCCGCGGCGAGGGCGGCAAGGCGGCGTTCGGCGACTACGAAGCGGAGTGGGCTGTGTTGGCGGATGCCGGTATCGACGGTGTCTTCGTCGATCATCCTGATCTCGGCGTCGCGTTCTTCCGCCGCTGACTGTGTTCGGGCGCTCGCATCCGAGCGTCCGCCGGACATGGCCCGTTCACTCCGCGTACACGTTCTCGACTCAGGAATTTAAGCGCGACTCGATGGTCTGAATCCATCCGGTTCCCCCCCTTCTGACCCCTGGAGTCACATGTCTCGCCTGCAACGCGGGTTCGCGACGACGGCGGTGTGCGCGATGAGCGCCACCCTGCTGCTCGCCGTTCCCACCACCGCCTTCGGCGCCACTGCCGTCGATGCCGCGGCGCCCCTCGGCGTCCGGATCAACGAGGTCGTCTCCAACGGGGGCAGCCCCGACGATTGGATCGAGTTCTACAACGAATCCGATGCCGACGTCGATCTGAGCGGCTACATCGTCCAGGACAACAGCGAGAAGAATCCGTACGAGTTCCCCGCAGGAACGATCGTGACGCCGGGCGGCTACCTCGTCCTCGATACCCTGTCCGACACGGGTGAGGGCGACTTCGACTTCGGCCTCGGCAAGGGCGACAGCGTGCGCGTGTTCGCACCGGGCGACGCCAACGGCGCCGAGCCGCTGCTGCAGACGACCTGGCCGGAGGGCATGCACGCCGTGCCGAGCTGGGGCGCGCAGGATGTGGACGGCGAACCGGTCTGGGGCCTGACCACGGCATCGACCAAGGGCGCGGAGAACACGTTCGAGGCGATCCCGGAAGAGCCCGAGGAGCCTGGGGAGCCTGAGACACCGGTCGCCGGATCCGTCCGGATCAACGAGGTCGACTCGCAGCCCGCCGACTGGGTGGAGTTCTACAACCCGGGCGACGTGGCCTTCGACCTCTCCGGCTACGAGATCCGCGACAACTCCGAGGACCACCGCTGGCAGTTCGCGCCGGGCACGACTCTCGATGCCGGCGGATTCCTCGTCGTCGAAGAGGGCACGATCGGTGTCGTCGGCGGCGTCGAGACGGCGTTCCGCGACCCGATCGGCATCGGCTCCACCGACCGCATCCGTCTGTTCGACACCTCCGGTGCGCTCGTCGACGACACTCTCCCCTGGGAAGGCCATGCTGCGATCGACGGCGACTTCGCCGCCGCCACGCTGGCACGCTGCATCGACGGCGAAGGGGCGTTCGCCCTCGCGACGCCGACGCCGGGAGCATCCAACGTCTGTGTCGCACCCGACGTCGTGATCAACGAGATCGAGTCGAACGGCGACGCGACCGACTGGGTCGAGGTCTTCAACGCCGGCGCGACGGCCGTCGACATGTCCGACTGGACCCTGATGGACAGCGACCCCGCAGGGCACGCGGCCGAGACGACTCCGCTGCCGGCCGGCACGGTGCTGGCTGCGGGCGGGTACCTCGTGTTCGACCAGCCCGCGAACTTCGAGTTCGGCCTCGGCGGCGGCGACACCGTCACGGTGCGCGACGCGAACGGCAAGACGGTCGCCGAGCACGTCTACGCCGATCACGCCAAGGGCGTCTGGGCGCGCTGCGGCGACGAGTTCATCGACGTCGCGCTGTCCACCAAGGGCGCGGTGAACGTCTGCGAGGGCGGTGGTGACGACGGCGGCGAGCTCGAGCTCGCCACGTGGCCCGGCTCCGCCGACGTGCGAGTGCTGGACTCCGCGCCGATGTTCCTCGAGGACAGCTCCGGACTCGACGTCCAGGAGACGGCAGACGGCACCTTCCTCTGGGCGGTCGACAACGGTGAGGGCCGCATCTGGAAGCTCAAGGCCTCGGCTGACGGCTCCGTCTCGATGGTCGACGGCTGGGCGGACGGCAAGCGCGTGCGCTTCCAGAAGGATGCCGACGCACCCGGTGCAGCCGGCCCCGACACCGAGGGCATCACGGCCGACGCCGAAGGGCTCGTCTATGTGGCATCCGAGCGCGACAACAGTGCGAAGGGCGTCAACCAGAACAACATCCTGCAGGTCGACCCGAACGGCGCCGGCCCCGACCTCGTCGCGTTGACCGAGTGGGACCTTACCGCACTGCTCCCCGCCGTCGGCGCGAACCTCGGCATCGAGGCGGTCGAGTGGGTGCCGGATGCCGCGCTCACCGGGAAGCTGTTCGACGACGCGGCTCAGGCGGCCTACGACCCGGCGACGTACGCAGGCAAGAACGCCGGTCTCTTCTTCGTCGCAGTCGAGGACAACGGCGGCGTGTACGCGTTCGCGCTGACCGCCGACGGCTCGGCGCAGCTCGTCTCGACGATCGACCCTGGTCTCGCGGGCGTCATGGCGCTGGACTACGACTCGGTGCTCGGCGTGGTGTGGGCCGTCTGCGACGACGGATGCCAGGGTGCCTCTGCGCAGATCACGCTCAACGGCACGGCCCAACCCGCCATCGCACACTTCGCACGGGCGGCAGGTCTGCCCGACATCAACAACGAGGGCTTCGCCACGGCGCCGGCCTCACTCGCATCGAACGGCCAGCGCCCGGTGTGGTGGTTCGCCGACGGGTTCGCCTCCGAGGCACTGCGCACGGGGACGCTGCCGGCCGGCAGCGGCGGCGAGGGCCCCGGTGAGGGGCCGGGCGAAGGCCCTGGCTCCGGTGATGGCGGTAGCCAGCCCGGCCCGTCGATCGAGCCACTGCCCGGCGACGCGATCGTCGACGGCAACCGTGGCGGAGCGACGGTGGACAAGTCATCCGTCGCCCCCGGCGAGAAGGTGACGATCACGCTCGCGCAGAACCCCGGCGCCGACGTCGAGGTCTGGATGTATTCCGACCCGACGTTCCTCACCGACGGCACGCTGAGCGCCGCGGGTGCGATCACGGTCACGATCCCGAAGGATGCGGCAGCCGGCGCCCATCGTCTCGCGGTGTACTCCGCGGACGGCGAGCTGCTGGGCTGGGTGAACATCCAGGTCACCGCTGCCGGCGGCGGGCTCGCGACCACGGGCTCCGAACTCCCGGCCGCAGCCCTCGTGCTCGCACTGGGACTCCTGTTCGCCGGTGCGATCGCAGTGACCCTGCGTCGCCGGCGGCAGACGGCGTAGCCGTTCAGCGCTGAAGGCGCGTGGAGCCGACCGCTCCACGCGCCTTTGCTGTCGAGTCACTGCTGCGCAGCGATCTCGCAGCGCTCGCTGCCGGTGAGCGCATGATGCAGCCACTCGCGAAGACCCGTCAGCGCGAGCCGTCGAACGCGCCCCTGCGGGTCGAGACGATGTCCTTGCCGAGCGGCATGAGTGAGATCGGCACCATCTTGAAATCGGCGATGCCCATCGGGATGCCGATGATCGTGACGCAGAGGGCGATGCCGGAGACGATGTGGCCGATCGCGAGCCACCAGCCGGCGAGGACGACCCACACCACGTTGCCGAGGAACGCGCCGACGCCGCCCCGCGGCTTGTCGATGATCTGGCGGCCGAACGGCCAGAGCGCGTAGCCGGCGATGCGGAACGACGCGATGCCCCAGGGGATCGTGACGATCAGGATGCACAGGATGATGCCCGCGAGCATGTAGCCCAGGAACAGCCAGAATCCGGACAGGACCAGCCAGATGACGTTGAGGATCGTGCGCATGGTTCTTCCTGTCTCTCAGTGTCGTTCGCGTCGCACGCGCCGACCGGAGATGCTCTCGATGTGGAACCGCAGCGGCAGCACGCGCTCAGCGCCAGCCCATGGTGCACGCCCGGCGGTCGTGGGGACGTCCTCGTCGCTCGCGGTCGAGATCCGTCCATGCATCAACACGCTCCACCCTGTCCCCGCGAGGTCGTCGTGATAATCGATCTCGAACGCGACCGGGGAATCCGCGTCGCCTACGCGTCTCAGGATGCCGTCGGAAGAGGTGTGCACGAGGACGTCATCGCCTGACACGGCGTAGTTGACCGGGAAGATGTGGACGCGCTCGTCTGCGACGAAGCCGATCCTCCCCACCGTCGTCGTGGTCAACAGCTCTCGGCACTGCTGCTCCTGCAGTTCGCTGATCATGTCTTCCTCCTCGATACGGATCGTTACCGGGCGTCTGTGGCCCAGCCTAGACTCGTAAGGTCATGACCGAAGCCCCTCTCATCGTCCCGTCCAACGCCGGCCCCCACACACCCGGGGCGCCGGACCAGGACGACCTTCTCGCAGGTCTCAACCCGCAACAGCTCGAAGCGGTCACCTACCGCGGCCCCGCGCTGCTGATCGTCGCCGGTGCAGGCTCGGGCAAGACCAGCGTGCTCACCCGCCGCATTGCCTCGCTGCTGCGAGGCCGAGAGGCATGGCCGAGCCAGATCCTCGCGATCACGTTCACAAACAAGGCTGCGGGAGAGATGCGCGAGCGCGTCGTCGATCTCGTCGGCGATGCCGCGCGCGGCATGTGGATCTCGACGTTCCACTCCGCGTGCGTGCGCATCCTGCGACGCGAGGCTGACCAGTTCGGATTCACCAAGTCGTTCACCATCTACGACTCCGGCGACTCGCGCGCGCTCATCAAGCGGCTGGTGAAGGAGCACGAGGCCGACGCCTACGGCCTCACTCCGGCAGCCACCCAATCGCGCATCTCGAAGTTGAAGAACGAGCTCTCCGACGCCGAATCGTATGCGCGCGACGCGAACATGAGCGACCCCGCGGAGCGGAAGTTCGTCGAGATCTTCGCCGACTACCAGCGACAGCTCCGCAGAGCCAATGCCTTCGACTTCGACGACCTCATCGGCCAGACGGTCTTCCTGTTCCGTGCGTTCCCCAAGGTCGCCGACACCTATCGTCGCCGGTTCCGGCACATCCTCGTCGACGAGTACCAGGACACCAACCACGCCCAGTATTCGCTCATCCACGAGCTCACTCGCCCCGTCTCAAGCGACACGCCGGATCCGTATGCCTCCAACGGCATGATGATCTTCGAGCCGTCGCAATCCGACCCGTCCGCACCAGAGCTGGAGGGTGCATCGCTGACCGTGGTCGGCGACTCCGACCAGTCGATCTACGCCTTCCGCGGGGCCGACATCCGCAACATCAGCGAGTTCGAGCGCGACTTCCCCGGTGCTCGCGTGGTGCTGCTCGAGCAGAACTACCGATCGACGCAGAACATCCTCTCGGCCGCGAACGCCGTGATCGGCAACAACTTCGACCGCAAGGACAAGAAGCTCTGGAGCGACAGGGGAGCGGGCGACAAGATCGTCGGCTTCACCGGCTATTCGCAGCACGATGAGGCGCAGTTCGTCGCGGATGAGGTCGAGGCACTCCGCCGCTCGGGCATGCCGTACTCGGAGATGGCGGTGTTCTACCGTACGAACTCTCAGTCGCGTGCACTGGAGGAGATCTTCATCCGCTCGGCCGTGCCGTACAAGATCATGGGCGGCACGAAGTTCTACGAGCGCGCCGAGATCAAAGACGCCATGGCCTATCTCATCGCGGTGGCGAACCCCGCAGACGAGATGTCGGTCAGGCGCATCCTCAACAAGCCGCGGCGTGGCATCGGCGACGTCACCGAGACCGCGATCGCGCGCTTCGCCGAGGATCACGGCATCTCGTTCCGCGAAGCGCTCTCGGTGCCAGAACAGCTCGGGGTGGGGCCGAAGATCCAGGCGGGCATCGGCCAGCTGGATGCCGTGTTGAAAGAGGCGACCGAGATCCTGCTGCCCGCATCCGGCGAGGTGCCGCCTTCGACCTCGGTCGCGGACGGGCTCAGCCTGCTGCTCGCGAAGAGCGGGTACCTCGATGCACTGCGCGCCAGTCGTGACCCGCAAGATGAGGCCCGCGTCGAGAACCTCGACGAACTGGTCGCCGTCACGCGCGACTTCGCCCGCAACAATCCCGACGGCACGATCGTCGACTTCCTCACCGAGGTGGCGCTGGTCGCCGACGCCGACGACCTGGACGACGAGTCCGGTTCGGTGTCGATGATGACGATGCACACGGCCAAGGGCCTGGAGTACGACGCCGTGTTCGTGACCGGTGTCGAAGAAGACCTCATCCCGCACCGCATCTCGGCGGGGGAGCCCGGTGGACCGCAGGAAGAGCGTCGGCTGTTCTACGTCGGCATCACGCGTGCGCGCAAGCGCCTGCATCTGTCGCTCGCGATGACCCGCGCCCAGTTCGGCGAGGTGTCGGTGGCGATGCCGAGCCGGTTCCTGCAGGAGATCCCTGGCGACCTGGTCGACTGGCGTCAGTCGCCGGGAGACGTGAACTCCCGAGGCGGCATGCAGTCGCGTGCGCTCAACGCGCGTCGCGGCGGCGGGTCAGGCAGCGGTGGCTTCGGGTCAGGCGGCGATCGCTTCGGCGTCAAGCCGCTGGCGCCGCGAGACACTCTCAAGCCGCTGTCGACGTCGATGGACAAGTTCCCCAACAAGGTCACCGGCAAGGTGCGCGACAACGGCGACCTCGAACTGGCCGCCGGCGACCGCATCCGTCATTCCGATTTCGGCGAGGGACGAGTGGATGCCGTCACCGGCGAAGGCGCGAAGCGCATCGCTCATGTGCGATTCGAGTCTGCGGGGCTGAAGAAGCTCCTCATCAAGATCGCGCCGATCGAGAAGCTGTAGAAGACGCTCAGTCGTTCGGCACCGCACCGGTCATGGTCGCCGCATCGCGCACGGCGTCGTCGAACCCGGCCGACTGCGACAGGCCCGCGACTCCGAGGCTGCGGCCCTGCGGGTCGCTCGCGATGACCCGCATACCGCGCGCACGGCACCAGGTGGCGAGAGCGGCGAGCATCCACACCGCGACGGACTGCAGCTGCGTCACCTCGGTGAGATCCAGAACGATGACGGCCGGCGAATCGCGATCGGCCGGGCGCGCCTCGAGCCACGAGTCGAGATCGAGCAGCAGTCGTTCGGCTCCATCGAAGTCGATGTAGCCGCGCAGACGCCACACCGCCAGGTCGTCCGCGTTCTCCTGCAGGATCTGGGTGGCGACAGCATCCTGTTCGGCACCGAGTCCTGCTGCGAGTTCGTCGTTCGCGGCCGTGACCTCCGCGGCCGAGAGCGTGAGCGGACGATGCAGCACGTGCAGGCCGAATCGTGTCGCGAGCTGCTGGGCCGCCGCGACGCCGCGCACGCTCGCACCGCTCGCGTCGAGCCTCGGACTGAACAGGCCCAGCCCGAACTCGCCCGGCGAGCTCGCGACGAGTCCGCCGGCGACTCCTGACTTCGCCGGGAGCCCGGCCCGCAGCAGCCATTCACCGGCGTAGTCGTACATGCCGCAGGTGGCCATGATCGTCATGACGTGCTGGCACGTCTCCGCGCTGGTGACGCGCTCACCCGTCACCGGATTCACTCCGCCGTTGGCGAGGGTTGCTCCCATCACGGCGATGTCGCGCGCCGTGACGAGCACGGAGCACTGACGGAAGTACGTGTCGAGAGTCTCCGCCACCGGGGCGGTGAGAGAGCCGGCGCCGCGCATGAGGTAGGCGAGTGCACGATTGCGATCGCCCGACTCCTGCTCGGAGGCCAGCACCGCTTCGTCGACTCTCAGATCGCGACCGGCGAACGCGCTCAGGCGAGCGAGGATGCGCCCGAAGCGCTCCTCGGGGGAGCGCCCCGTGACGAGCGACGTCGTCACTATCGCGCCGGCGTTGACCATCGGGTTCGGCGGGCGGCCGGTCCCGGCTTCGAGCTTGACGGAGTTGAAGGCCTCGCCGCTGGGTTCGGCACCCACTCGGTCGTGCACGGCGTCGAGACCCTGATCGTCGAGGGCGAGCGAATACACGAACGGCTTCGATGCGGACTGGATCGTGAAATCCACGCCGGTGTCGCCGCTCTCGTACACGCGGCCGTTCAGCCCGCACAGGGCGATGCCGAACTGCTCCGGATCTGCCCCGGCCAACTGCGGGATGTAGTCGGCGACCGTCCCGCGCCGGTCGCTGATGAGGCGGTCGTGCACGATGTCGAGGAACGACGTGACGATGTCAGAGAGCTTCTCCGGGGCGGCCATGGCCCCATGCTACGGCGCCGGCTTCTCAGCACATGCCAGAAGGGTTTCCCGGGTTCACGCGCGACTGAAGCCGGGAAATCCTTCCGCCACTGCGGTGAACGGACGCCACGGGACTCAGACACCCCACTCGGCCGGGTTAGGCTGATCGATATGGCACTGTTCTCCCGCCGCAAGAAGACCGACGACGCGTCCGAGTCGCAGACGCCGATCGAGGCGGAAGCTCCCGACGAGGTTCCCGAAGAGGAGCAGCCGCCCGCCGAGCCGGTACCCGAGATCGGCATCTCGGTGCAGGCGTTCCGCGGGGTCGGGGCGGCAGCAGGTCCCGAGGTCACGCTTCCCGATCCGGATGAGTCGGCGCCGAAGACTCCCAGCCCGATCGCGGCTCCGCGGCCGACGGCATCCGCTCCATCTGTGTCGACCGCGCCTGAGAAGCGCACGCTTCCCCTCGCACCGGCGCTGCCGCCGGCGCAGACCGAATCCGTTCCGGGTATGAAGGACAACGTGCTGCTGCGCACGGCGCTCGCCGAGATCGAGGAGGGGGCGTCGAACGAGCAGCTGATCGGCGTGCTGCGCCAGATGCTGCAGGGCCACCTCTTCCTGCGGGTGAGCGGCGACGCGCGCACCCAGATCAGCGAGGGCAAGCCGCTCTCGGTCGCGGTCGTCCGCGACGGCGAACGTGCGTACATGCTCGCGTTCAGCTCGGCGATCGCGGTGCGCGATTCCGTTCAGCGTGAGACCGATCCGACGGCGACATCGGCGGTCGCGCAGCCGGTCACCGCCGTGCTGCAGCAGGTCGTATCCGGCGGCTTCAGCGGACTCATCATCGACAACGCCTCTGGCGCGCACCGCGCGGTGTTCTCGATCGAGATCCTCACGAAGGCCCTGGAACAGGCCGACCCCGGCATGACGATCAAGTCGCTCCTGGCCGCTCCACGTGAGCAGGACACGGCGCGGAAGGTCGGCGACGCTCTTGCGAAGACCAAGGTCTGGGTCGCGGTCAACGACGGCACCGAAGGTGCGAAGGTGGGCATCGCCGAGGCGCACACCGCAGACGGCCGCCGCTTCCTGCAGGTGTTCTCGCACCCGCTCGAGGTCGTCGCGCTCGGTCGCGGCGACAAGCCCATGCCCTTCACCCCTGAGCAGCTCGCCAAGCTTCTCACCAGCCACGCGTCACTCGCCGGTGTGCTGGTCGACTCGGCGGGTCCCTCGCTCATCGTCGAACGTGATGCCCTCGCTGCCGTGATCGTGCTCGCGGTCGATCTGGGCGACTGACACTATCGCGCCCGTGCCCGCCCGATCTAGGGTCGGAGCATGGCTTCTGAGCGCGTGACGTTGACGGTCTCCGACCCTGAGGGGGAGCGGGAGATCGACCTCTCCAGTCCGAACAAGGTGATCTGGCCTGAGCCTTCGCCAGGCTCAGGGGGCATCACCAAGGCGGAGCTCGCCGAGTACTTCCAGGTCGCCGCCGTTCCGTTCCTCAACGCGAACGGCAACCGACCCGTCTCGCTCGAGCGCTTCCGCGCGGGCATCGGCGGGGAGAGCTTCTTCTCGAAGAATCCGCCCAAGGGCACTCCCGACTATGTCGATTCGGTGATGGTGACGTACAACAGCGGGCGCCAGCATCCGCAGATCGTGCTCAACCGGCCGAGCGCGATCGTGTGGGCGGCGCAGATGAACACGATCGTCTTCCACCCGTGGGCGTCGCTCGCGAGCGACACCGACAATCCGATCGAGCTGCGCATCGACCTCGATCCGCAACCCGGAACGGATTTCGCGGATGCCGTCGTGGCCGCGCACGGTCTGCGCGAGGTGCTGCGCGAGGCCGAACTCGAGCCGTTCATCAAGACCAGCGGCAACCGCGGACTGCATGTGTTCTGCCCGATCGAGCCCGCGCACGAGTTCCTCGATGTGCGCCACGCGGTGATCGCCGCCGGACGCGAACTGGAGCGACGGATGCCGAAGCAGGTCACAACGAACTGGTGGAAGGAGGAGCGCGGTGAGCGCATCTTCGTCGACTTCAACCAGGCGAATCGCGACCGCACGATGGCCGGCGCCTACAGCCCACGCGCGCTGTCGGCGGCGACCGTGTCGACACCGGTGGAGTGGGATGAGCTGGATGGCCTCGATCCGACGGTCTTCACGGTGCGAAGCATCCCTGCGCGTCTCGCGGATGTCGGCGATCCGTGGGCCGACATGCAGAAGTCACCCGGCAGGATCGACACGCTGCTCAAGTGGTGGGAGCACGATCTCGAGAACGGCCTCGGCGAGCTGTCGTTCCCGCCCGACTTCCCGAAGATGCCCGGTGAGCCCCCGCGTGTGCAGCCCAGCAAGATGGTCGCGGAGAACTGGGATTCCGAGGGGAACCGCATCGAGGAGTGAGTCCCGCGTGCTCCCGATCACCGCTCGATGATCACGCCAGTACGTCGGCGAGGTCGTAGCCGGCGACGGTGTCAAGCTGGTCGTACGTGCACGAGCGCGCATCGCGATCAGGACGCCACCGTTCGAACTGCACAGTGTGCCGGAAACGGGCACCCTCCAACTGGTCGTAGCGCACCTCGAGGACCCGCTCCGGCCGGAGGCGCACGAATGACACGTCTTTCGAACCGCTGAACCTGCTGCGTTCGCCTTCGCCCGTCACCGCAGCACCGTCCTCGTCGCGCTCCACGAGAGGCGCGAGTTCGTCGACGAGTTCCTGTCTGCGCTTGTCGCTCCAGGCGGCGACGCCTCCGACCTGGCGCAGAGCACCGCCTTCGTCGTACAGGCCGACGAGCAGCGAACCCACGCCGGATCCGGACTTGTGGATGCGATAGCCGAGGGCCACGACGTCGGCGGTGCGGGCGTGCTTGATCTTGATCAGCGTGCGCTTGCCCGGCGCGTAGGGCTGGTCGAGGGGCTTGGCGACGACGCCGTCGAGACCGGCGCCCTCGAACTCGGCGAGCCACTGCCTGGCCATGGCCTGGTCTTCGGTCGTGCGGGTGAGTTGGAGCGGATGCCGCGCACGTGCGAGCAGTGATTCCAGGCGTGCCCGGCGTTCGCGGAACGGTCTATGCTGCAGATCCTCGTCGCCTTCGGCGAGCAGGTCGAACGCGATGAACATCGCCGGGGTCTCGGCGGCGAGACGCTCCACGCGCGAGGCGGCGGGGTGGATGCGCTGACTGAGCGCCTCCCAATCGAGGCGCTGTGCGCCCGGTTCGCCGGTCGCGACGACGATCTCGCCATCGAGCAGGCAGGGTCCGGGGAGGATCTTCGGCAGAGCCTCGACGAGCTCGGGGAAGTAACGGGTGAGCGGCTTCGCGCCGCGCGAGCCGATCTCGAGCGTCTCGCCGTCCCAGGCGACGAGACCGCGGAAGCCGTCCCACTTCGGCTCGAACAGCATCCCGCCGCTCGTCTTCGCCGGGTCGGGAACGGATGCTGCGGCTTTCGCGAGCATCGGAACAGGGATCTCGTAGCGCATGCCTCCATCTTCGCGGTAGGCGCCTCACCGCGGAAGAGCGCCCATCGCAGATTGGTCTGGTGCTCCCAGCCAGACGTGCGATCCTGAGAACGATGAATGAAACACAGGGGCCCACCCCCGCCGGCACGTCCCGTCCATACCGCAACCTCTCCGAGGCGCTTCGCGCGCATCGCATCGACACGCAGAATCACGAGTTCATCACCGCGATCACGGATGCCGTCGGCGTCTCGTCCTTCATCGATCGTGGCCGCTACATCGAGGCGATCCGCAGTGGCGGAGGCACACCGCTGCACATCGGCAAGACGTACACCAACGGCTTCGCCGAAGACGAGCAGGTCACAGTCGGCGCGACCGTGCTGCGTCTGCGTCCGAGCGAAGGCCGCGCACCGTACTTCTATGTCACGCACCCGAGCGAGTTCCGACCCATCGCGGAGAAGGCGCCGGCTGCGCGTGCACCGCGCAAGACGGCCTCCACCGTCAGCGCGCCGCGTCCCACGAAGACGAACGAGCGCGACTACGGCACGTGCGACGTCTGCTTCATGGTGCGCAATGCATCCGGCGGGTGCGGCTGCGACTGAATCGTAGGCGCAGGGTCGGTTGTCGACGCAGTGCGATGCGCCCGCCTGGTCGCTGCGCCTGGGGCCGGCCCGCCTCAGCTGAGGTCGGACTGCAGCCGGCGTGCCTCAGCTCAGGTCGGACTGCAGCCGGCGCGCCTCAGCTGAGGTCGGACTGCAGCCGGCGCGTCACTTCGGCGATGGGCATCGATCGAGGGAAGACGGCGACCACCATGTCGTTCGGGGTCTCGTCAGCGGCATCGGGGAGAACTCCGTAGCGGCGGCGCACATCGTCGAGCGCGGACTGCAGCACAGCGGGGGCGACGCGCTTCGTGCCGCGCAGCAACTGGCGCAGCACGTGGTTGTGCACGGCTGTGACGAGGGCGGCGAAGCCGACCGCATCAAGCGGGTCGATGCCGGGAAGCGCACTGCGTAGATACTCGTCGAAGAGGCGTTCGTAGCGGAACACGGTCACGATCTCGCGCTCGCGCAGCGCCGGCACCTGCCGGACGACCTGATAGCGCAGGCGGGCGATCTCCGGATCGTGGGCGAAGTGGGCGAAGACGTGCTGGGACGCCTGGCAGACGGCCTCCCATGGATCGCGGTGCCCCTCGGCGAGGAAGGCCCGCACCTCCTCCAGCAGCACTTCGTGGTCGGTGAAGACGACATCCTCCTTGCCGCCGAACTGGCGGAAGAAGGTGGACCGGGAGACGCCGGCCGCTTTCGCGATCTGCTCCACCGAGGTCTGGTCGAAGCCCTGGGCGCGGAACAGGTCGAGCGCTGCGGCGACGACGCCGGTGCGCGGCTCTGCGGACTGATGCATAGCGAGAAGCCTAATGCTGGCGCGCACGTCGGGCTTGCGGGCGGGGTTCAGAACGGTGGTTCGGTGGTGGGGGCGTGAGGTGTCGGCTTGCTTTCATGCCCGGTCGGTGTGATGACCTGAACCGAATTGTCCGGCCGACTGCGGTAGATCGCTCGCGTGAGATGTCGATGCACGTGGTCGCGGGGACACAGCGGCCGGAGCTCGTCGATGTCGGTCTTGCCGCCGCTCGCCCATGGGGTCTTGTGGTCGATGTCGGCGTCTTGAGCGAGGCGGTTGCAGCCGTCTCTGGCGCAGGTGCCGTGTTGCAGGATGAGCCATTCGCGCTGGGCTTGAGTGGCGCGGCGGGAGCGGCGGTCCATGTCCACCACGACGCTGCGGATGGGGTCGATGATCACCCGGCGGAACGCCTTCGCATCGAGGAACAGTTGCTTCGCGGTGAGCGGGTCGATCGGGCCATGACCGACGAACTCGGCCTGCCGCGCCGCGGCGCGGCAGGCCTCGCGCTCGGCCGCAAGGAGTTCGACGGGAATCGTGACGAAGATCTTCGTCTTGACTGCCTTGTCGGTACCGATACCGCGCAACCACTCGGAGCACAGGTCGGCGCGGATCTGATCACGCGTACGGCACTCGTCCGGATGCTTCTGCAGATGCTTGGCCG